>Ga0105239_10003953_pt1 | contig 17956 bp, 17 predicted proteins | sample KBSC44metaG_FD_92761 | JGI IMG/M metagenome (GOLD analysis project Ga0105239, IMG submission 92761) | Corn rhizosphere microbial communities from Kellogg Biological Station, Michigan, USA - KBS C4-4 metaG | ecosystem: Host-associated > Plants > Roots > Rhizosphere > Soil | place: Michigan, USA...
ATAACGTCGGCGATGTTCGCCATCGCCACCTGAAGATTCTTTTTGAAGTCGACGACAGCGCTGTGATCAGCGTTGTCCGTCACGCCACGAATTTCTAAAAACGGAACCCGATTAAACAAGCAAGCTCGCGCGCCGCCGGCACCTTCCCATGCGACGGCGAGGGCCTGGGTTTGGGCAACGAGTTCTTCGGCTCGAGCGGAATCAATAATGTCCTCATCGCCACTCGCAATTTTACCAAAATGAATTTTAAACTGACTGGGATTGAGACCGCGAGCTCTCGCGATCCATTTGGCGTCGCCAGCAAATTCGGGCTCTGGACGCGGACGAAAGCGTTCACGAAAATCATGCTCGATCGTCTGTTCGGCGACGACAACATCGCCAATGGCAAGTCGCGAATCCAATGCTCCAGCACAGCCTGCACAAACAACTGCCTGCGGTTGCAGGCGATCAATGAAGAACTGCGTTTGCAGCGCAAACTGTGTCTTGCCATGCCCGGCCAGTGAAAGCTGCAGTCTGAGTGCCGGGAACTCGAAAACCTTGAGAGAACCAACGTGTTTCTCAACCGGTGTGTGATCGAGTTGGCGCAGGCGATGAAGCAGGCCATCCAATTCGAGCTTTAAAGGGCTTAAAATCAATGTCGTCATCAGAAGGGTTTATACCCTTTAAAACACGACGGTCCAAGCCCCACGCAAATATCGAATAAAAATTTTCAATCACGGCGGTTTCCTATTGCGGTCAAGTCGCCATTTTGCCAAAAGAGCAGAGCGAGGATTAAATGAGATTTGTTTTGTTAATGCTCTTTGGTTTAAACGTGCACGCCGCTGCGACGATGAGCATGACCTGTGTCAAAGACACCCGAGACAGGGGTGGCGACTATCAGTCCATTAACATTGAGAGAAATAGTAACGGAAGATTCGACATTCGATACACATTTCTTCCCAGCGATGTCGCAGTTCGTGGTTTGAGCGGTTTCACACTTCCGGTTAACAATGAGCGCGTCGCAATCAATCTCCAATGTGTTGCCTCTCAAATAGATGAGCGAGTTCGGTCCTGCTATTCCGACAGTTACGACACGCGGCTCGATTCCAGCCTGGTCTCACGATCGGAACTCAAAGAGTCTTTTGGTACCACAACCCACCAAATGAATAATAAAATTGAGCTTTCTTTCTTTTCGCCCACGTTCGTTCAAAAGACCATATCCTTCGACCCAAATAGTTGCGTTCTGAATTAACGAAGAGGCGCAAAAGCGCCTCCCGCTGTCTATTTCATTGTCATCCAACATCGTTACGGTCACCATTAACTGGTACCCACGTTGCTCTACCCATCTCGTGAACTGAAACCACCTTGGAGTGAGTTATGAAAACGTCTTTTGTCATGTTGGCTTTCTTCGTATCGTTCAGTGCGATTGCACAAGTTGCGGAATCAGAATTGCCAGCAGCGGCGCCTGATCGAGAACTTCAGAATCTCATGCAGCAATGCCACATTCAAAGTCCAGAGGCGGTCAGCGCCTTGGAATCCAACTATCAATTGGTGTTATTCAACTCGAGCCATCAACAAGTAAAACACGAAAAAGTATTTGCCGATGTTGCCGCCATTTCGCCTTCGGCAACACCGCCACAAGTGGTGAATCAATTTGCTGTTTCGTACAGCGTTGCAGACGCGATTGTTAAAAATGCGCAGCAACCACAAACCGTCGATTTCCGGTATCTTCGCCAAATGAACGATTGCTGGAAGAAACTTTTTGCAAAAGTCGATGACGAGGCTTTGTCTTTAGAGAGTTTGTACTAGAGATGCTTTTGAAAGAGTGAATCGTAGTGCTCGGACACGAGATTCATGTCGACGCCGTTTAGAAAGTTCGAAAAACTCATCCAAACGCTCAATCCATTTAAATCCTGAAAGTGTGGCGGTAGTAATTCCGGCACACTGATGATTCCTTCTAAAGATTTCTGATAAAGCAGTGGAACATCGTCGACGTGCAATTTGCCGGCAAATAAAAATGGCACGATCTCAGGTCGACCTTTGCGAATCGCCGTGCGAATGAAGTTGTAGTTCTCGACAAATCCTTTGCAGTAAGAAATGTCTTTCGTAAAAGGTGCGCCACCTTTGACATCGCCGCCACGAAAAACCCGCATGGCATTTCGAAATGCTTCAACCTCGGTGTATCCTTCGATCTGATAAAACTGATAGATGTCGAGAAAGTCGGCGCCATCTTCGGCTTTTTCAATGCCGAGAATCCGGTCATTGATGGTGCGCGCGCGAAGTGGGTAAGTGCTAAAAGTCAGAATCTCCATCAGGATCGCAAGGCCTTCTTGCGTCGAAGCACAGCGAGGCGGACCCTTCGATAAAAAGCGAGCAATGCGCTGAGCTTTTCCGTTGAGCGTGGTGCTGACGTGAACCCAACCCTCATGCACTTCAAAGATGTCGATGTCTTTGCGTGAGAATTTCGCGTCCTCTTTGATTTTGATTTTGTCGCTACCGGCGGCCGCATCGGCAACGAGACCGTCAGAAATCTCAACCGCGATTCGATCTTTCAAGAATGACTTGGCAAACCGTGCCTGCAGCTCTTTGACCACTTCGTCAGACGAGACTTCTTTAGGATAATCGCGGCCTAAGAATTTATTTTCGAAACCCGAGAGCAATTTATAAAGCGCATGGCCTTGATCGCTGATCGTGCACTCGCCGCCAAACAATTTGTCTTTCGGGCTACCGTAAAGTTTGCGCGCATAATCGTAGAACTGCTTGGTGCCGCGGCCTTCGAGCATGAAGGTGAGATCGTGATACTGCTCAACCATCTCAAGCATCAAAAGCCCAAGATCATCGGTTCGCCCAAGTTCCCGCTCGATTTCACTGGCCAAAGCATTGAGCTCTTGGCGTTTTTTATCAGGGTCAAAATCGAGCGCGATTTTCTGATAATAAGCGGAATCGATTTTCGGTAGCTCTTTGCCTTTGTGAGCAAAAAAGTCCGCCTCGATGGATTGATCCCACTTGACGCTGTTGAGAACGTGAATCGGTTTTTGGACCTCAACGATCTTGTCTGAGAGCAGTTTGATTTTTTCTTTGTAAGACGTCCAAATCATCGCATTCTTTTCGGCATTTTAAGGCTTTATGTCCACTCGCCAACGGTCCAGTTGGCGCGCCGAGCAACGCACACGCGCACCGTGACATTGCCGCCAGCACGTTCTATAGCTGAATGACCCATGCAACCAGAGAACATTCGGAATTTTTCCATCATCGCCCACATTGACCACGGCAAGTCGACGCTCGCGGATTGTCTGTTGTCTTTTACTCAGACGCTTTCGGATCGCGAAAAGAAGGCGCAATTTCTCGACAACATGGATATTGAGCGCGAGCGTGGGATCACGATCAAAGCACAAACCGTTCGCTTAAATTACAAAGCGAAAAATGGTCAGATGTATCAGTTGAATTTGATCGATACTCCGGGCCACGTGGATTTTTCTTACGAAGTATCGCGCTCGCTGGCCGCATGCGAAGGCGCCATTCTTGTCGTCGATGCCTCTCAAGGTGTCGAAGCGCAGACACTGGCGAACGTTTATCTCGCCATCGAAAATAATCTTGAAGTCGTGCCTGTCATTAACAAGATCGACTTGCCAGCGGCTGACCCCGATGGCGTGAAAAAACAAATTGAAGACGCGATTGGCTTGGATGCTTCGGATGCGATTTTGGCCAGCGCCAAAGAAATGATCGGCATTCAAGATATTTTAGAAGCTGTCGTCGCGAAGATTCCGCCGCCCAAAGCGGATCGTTCGGCCACTTTACGCGCTCTGATTTTCGACTCGTGGTTTGATTCTTATCAAGGTGTCGTTACGCTTTGCCGGATTGTTGATGGGACTCTCAAAACGGGTGACATGATTCGGTTTATGGCCACCGATCGTGAGTACGAAGTCTAGAAGCTCGGCGTGTTCGCTCCGTTTGGACAGAATTTAGAACAGCTCGACGCCGGTGAAGTGGGCTTTATCATTTGCGGGATGAAAGACATCCGCGATGTCAAAGTCGGTGACACGATCACCAGCGCAAAAAAATCAGCGACCGAGCCATTACCAGGTTTTCAAAAAATCAAGCCGATGGTCTTCTCTGGGATTTTTCCGGTTGAAGCGCAAGAATTCGAAGATCTTAAGGTCGCGCTCGAGAAATTGGCGCTCAACGATTCGTCACTGGCTTGGGAGCAAGAGACTTCAGCCGCTCTTGGTTTTGGTTTTCGTTGCGGCTTCTTGGGTCTTCTTCATATGGAGATTGTGCGCGAGCGTTTGGAGCGTGAGTTTAATCTCAATCTGATTACGACGGCTCCAACCGTCGTTTATAAAGTCACGACCACCGATGGCGTCATGGAAGAATTGGAAAATCCTGCCGACATGCCAGAAGTGACGAAGATTCTAAAAATGGAAGAGCCGTATGTAAAACTCGCTCTTCATACGCCGACCGACTACATCGGTGCACTGTTAAAACTCTGCGAAGATCGTCGTGGCACACAAATCAAAATGGAATACATCACCGAATCAAAAGTGATCATTGAGTATCGTTTACCTCTCAATGAAATGGTGATGGATTTTTACGACAAATTGAAATCGATTTCCAAAGGCTATGCCTCAATGGAGTATGAGCTCATGGATTTCGCTGAGGCGGATCTGGTCAAGCTCGACATCTTAATCAACGGCGAGCCCGTCGATGCTCTCTCGATCATCGCCCATCGTTCAAAAGTGGTGCATCGAGGTCGGGCGTTGACGTCGAAGTTAAAAGAACTGATTCCGCGGCAACAATATCAAGTCGCGATTCAAGCGGCGATCGGTGCGAAAATCGTCGCGCGTGAAACGCTTGGTGCTCTTCGTAAAGACGTTACGGCCAAATGTTATGGCGGTGATATTTCTCGTAAGCGCAAACTTCTTGAGAAACAAAAAGAAGGTAAAAAGCGCATGAAATCCGTTGGTCACGTCGAAGTTCCGCAAGAAGCCTTCTTGGCGATTCTTAAGGTGGAAGATTAGTGGCGAAGTCAAAGTTTCGCCGCTTTTGGTTTGAAGGACCAGGTTCGTTCGTCATTGCCGTTGCGCTGGCACTTTTTGTTCGCTGGGCGATCTTTGAAGCTTACGTGATTCCGTCGGGCAGCATGCTTCCAAGTCTGTTGCATCACGATCATATCTTTGTGAATAAAATGGTTTACGGCCTGCGGGTTCCCTTCAGTGAGAACTGGCTAATGCGTTGGGGCGAACCCACTCGCGGCGAAGTGATCGTCTTTAAATATCCAAACGACATTAAGCTTTTTTACATCAAACGAGTCGTCGGTCTGCCGGGCGATCGCGTCTTCATTGAAAACGGTAATCTTTACGTCAACGAAGCGCTGGTTGAAAAAAATGTTCCCACCACTCTAAAGGGAGATTGGGATTGGTTAACGGACGCCGATTTTCCAGGCGATGGCGGAAAAGATTCGGCTGGCCGCGATCAGTATGTCCAGTGGCAAGAGACTCTCGACAATCATCCGTTCAGTATTTTGCTGCGCAAAAATGGCGGTCACTCAAACGCGGTCGGTCCGTTTATTGTTCCTGAGGGACACTACTTCGTTTTGGGCGACAATCGCGACAACTCGCAAGACAGCCGCGCTTGGGATGCGAAATCAACCGTCGCCACCGGTGAAGTGCTTGTGACGCGCACAGTTTCGACCGCCGCCGCCGGCAATACTTCGCCGATCGTGATTCCAAAAGGTTCGGTTTTTAAGACCTCGGATTCGCAGGCTTTGGCGGTGCAGTTTGAGTCGACCCAAGAAGTGACGTTGAAAGAATCGGCCGTTCATATCCCGGTGAAATGCATGATCTCCGGTGCACAGGGGAACGTGGCATCTGGAACGATCCGTATTTTACCCGCTGATTTGGTGGGTAAAGGTCTTCAGGTGAACAACCTCACGCCGATGTTTGGTGGCGAAGATCGTCGCTTCGTGCCGCGTGAAAATTTAATCGGTCGTGCATCATTTGTTTGGCTCAGTTGTGAGGACACGTTGCCGATGGTGCGCTTTATGTGCCATCCTTTAAAGATTCGTTGGAATCGCTTTTTTCATGTGATCCATTGAAAGGAAATTTATGGCCTTCGGTAAAAAATCGAAAACGGAACCGGCAAAAGTAGGCAATAGTGCCTTTTCGTTTTTTGGCGCCATCCTTGCCATCCTCGCATTTCGTTGGTTGTTGTTTGAACCGTTCGTCATTCCATCGGGGAGTATGATCCCGACCTTGCTCGTGCATGATCACATCTTGGTGAGCAAATCGGCCTATGGTATTCGGCTGCCTTTCACAAAATCCTGGCTGGCGAAATTCGGCGATCCAAAACGCGGCGACATCGTGGTGTTTAAATCCGTCGAGGGCAGCTACTTCATGATCAAGCGTGTGATTGGTCTGCCGGGCGACACGATCGAAATGCAAGAAGATGGTATGGTGAAAGTGAACGGCAAAACGTTTGATGAAAAAGCGTTGCCGGTGACAACTGATCCTGCCAGCCAAGCGCCGTACTATGAAGCCAATGAAGGCGATTTGGGCGGTCCGATTTCAAATTTTGAATTCTTCGAAGAAAAAACGGCCGAGCACACGCATCGCATGCTGCTCATGAAAGATGGCCCACGCATCGGTTATAAGTTCGCACAACCGGGTCAGGCGTTCACCGTTCCACCGAATACATTGTTTGCGATGGGTGATAACCGCGACAATTCGCGTGATTCGCGCTATTGGGGACCAATGCCAGAAGAAAATTTGATGGGTAAGGCCCTCTTTATTTGGTTGAGCTGCGAAGAGACTCTTCCGTACGTGCCGTTCATTTGCAATCCGTTGACTCTTAGATGGAAGCGCTTCTTCCATGTTCTCGAATAGTAAGCGAAAAAACTTTCTTTTCGCTTACAGCGCAAAGATTCTACTCTTCACGCTCGCGATGGCTTTGCTGCTGAGAGCGCTATTCGTCTCTGCTTTTTCGATTCAAACCGAAGCGATGCTCCCCACATTAAAATCCGGCGATTTTATTTTGGCGTGGAAAACTTTTGTTCCGCACCGAGGCGATGTCGTGATTTTGAATTGCCCTGAGAGTGGTAATTCGTGCGTGAAGCGAGTGGTGGGTCTGCCGGGCGATAAGATTGAAATCGCCAAACAACGCCTCATTATCAACGCACGGCCAGCGGAATATGAAAAGCTGGCTTCAGATGGCGCCGACGTCAATTTGGTGGAACATTGGCAGGAAAACTCTTGGCTGGTGTCGGTGGATGCCAGCGCCCAAGCCGACATGGCGGCGGTCGAAGTCCCTCCAGATCATCTGTTTTTGCTGAACGACCACCGCAGCGACGCATCTGACTCGCGGCAATGGGGCCCTGTTTCAACGGCTCAAATGGAAGCCAAGGCCTGGCGGATTTGGATGTCCGTCGATTGGACCAAAAATAAGCTGAATTGGCGTCGGTTGTTCGGCCACATTGATTGACATTGCTTGAGTGGGACCACTATTATGTCCCGAATGTCGTTAGCGGGCGAATCCTTCTTAACTTCCGATCAGTTGACCGATAGAGATCTGCAGCTGCTTTTCTCTCGCGCTCAGCTTTTTAAAACCGAATTTCATCGTCGTCGTCGTATCGATCATTTGTTGGGTGGTGAAGACCGCGCACAAAAGCTCGTGGCGTTGGTTTTCTCAGAGCCAAGTACGCGAACACGCATGAGCTTCCAAACGGCTTGCGCTCGTCTCGGCATTAAAACTCTGACTTTAGATAATCCGAAAATCGCATCTCTTTCTAAAGGTGAAACTTTAGAAGACACATTCCGTAACATCGCGGCCATGGAGCCAGATGCGATGGTCGTGCGCTACAACACCGATCTCGAAGCTGATGCGGCCATCAAGCAATTGGCTTGCCCGGTCATCAACGGTGGTATCGGAACGGCAGAACATCCAACGCAAGCGTTGCTCGATGCTTTCACGATTCAAGAATTTCGTGGTCAAGTGAAGGGCGAAAAAGTTTTGATCGTGGGTGATGTTCTTCACAGCCGCGTTGCGAACTCGAATTTGCTTCTCTTGACTAAAATGGGTGCGGAAGTCGCTTACTGCGCACCTAAAGAATTCGCGCCACAGAATGAAACTTGGAAGGGTGTTCGCAATTTCGACAAGCTCAATGAAGCGGTCGAATGGTCGAGCGTCGTGATGGGGCTTCGTATTCAAAAAGAACGTCATATCGGTAAAGATATTGGTCTTTCGATGGCGGAGTATCGTGAGCAATTCCGCTTTGGCGGCGATCAGCTCGCGCACTTGCGCAAAGATGGTGTCTTGCTCCATCCAGGCCCAGTTGTTCGTGGTGTTGAGTTTTCGTCATTCGTATTGAACGACAAACGTTGCAAAGTTTTGGATCAGGTCACGAACGGTGTTTACGTTCGCGCGGCCTTGCTCTCTATCATCTTGGATCTCGAGGTTCAGAAAGCATGAACTCTAAAGGTTTTCTCGTGCTAGAGTCCGGAGAAATTTTCTCTGGGGTCTGGCATGGGGACAAGTCGCGCCTTCAAGGGCGTGCCGGGGAAGTTGTGTTCAACACCGGCCACAGTGGTTACGAAGAAATGGCCACTGACCCGTCGTATTTTTCTCAAATTCTCGTCATGACCGCGCCACAACAAGGCAACTACGGCGAAGACGATTTCGTTTGGGAATCGGAACGCATTTGGATTGAAGGCTTTGTTTGTGTCGAGATTCAAGACACCAAACGCGAAAACTCTTGGCTCAGCAAATTGTTGAAAGCCGGAGTTCCAGTATTGAGTGAAGTCGACACTCGTCGCCTCACCCTTATTTTGCGGGAACAGGGAACCACTTGGGGCGCATTGGTTGCGGCCGATAACGAATCGGAAGCGCGTACAAAAGCCGAAGCGCTAATTGAAAAAAAGAAGACAGAGCCGACCGACTGGGTTCATGTCGTCACCACGGGTGCTGCTCGCGAATTCGAAGGATTAAAGGTCGACGGTCCGCGTGTCGCGGTTCTCGATTACGGTTGCAAAAAGAATTCTTTGCGCGAACTTCGTAGCCGTTGTTCAAAAGTTAAAGTTTTCCCGAGCCGAGCAACTGCGGCTGAAATCAAAGAATTCCAACCACATGGTATTTTGCTTTCCAACGGCCCGGGTGATCCGGCGTTAGTTGAAAAAGCGGTGGATACGGTTCGTGAATTGATTGGCTGGCGCTATATTTTTGGTATTTGCATGGGCCATCAGATCTTGGCGCAAGCTTTGGGTGCAAAAACGTATAAACTTAAGTTCGGACATCGCGGCGGAAACCATCCGATCCAAGATAAAGTCTTGAACCGTATCTATATGACAAGTCAAAATCATGGATACGCTGTGGATGAGAAAACGTTGCCGTCGGGGGTTGAAGTGACCCACGTCAATTTGAATGATCAAACGGTTTCGGGAGTGATGGACGCCTCTCGAAAAGTGTTGAGCGTGCAGTTTCACCCAGAAAGCCGTCCCGGACCACACGACTCGGCAGAGTTGTTCGACTACTTTGTGAGGCAGCTGACATGATTTTTGAACCACTGATTGAAAAGATCATTCAGTTCTACACTTCGCCCGGTTACCGCGAGGACGTCGTCGAAGCTAAAAATCATTTTCAAGAAGTGGCCGGAAGCTTTGATGAATCGGCGCCCGATTTTGAAGCCAAAATGGCTCAATTCACCGATTGGTATGTCTTCTCTCGTCGTTTGAAAAGAATGGCGGAAGCTCCGATCGAATATTGTCTGCAAGACTCCAAGTATTCGATCGATGATAACGAAAAGGCGCTTTATTTTAGCCTTCGCAACTCACGCCATAGCTTGTTCGAATTCATCAAGGTGAAAAAAGGCGACGTGTACATCCGTGATCTGTTTACCGATTTCGAGTATGTGATTCGCAATTCAAACATTACAATTGGTTTCAATCGCGAGGAGCTGTTCGAGGCTCGTCTGATTCCGTTTGAGAATGAATTTATTTTTGCGACTTCGTTTTGTCTGCATCCAGCTCAGGTGAGCCGCTTTATCACCAAAGAAATCCGCAAAGTGAACAAATTGCCTGAGACTGAGCATGCAAAAGCGCGTGAAGACTTGATTCAGCGCTTATTTAAGATGAAACACAAACACGAGCAATATCGTCACCTCGATATTCGTGATGTGTATTCGAACGAATCAAAATTAAGGATTTAAAGCGTGCCAAGAAAAGAAGGTCTGAAAAAAGTCGTAATCCTCGGAAGCGGCCCCATCGTGATCGGCCAAGCGTGTGAGTTCGACTATTCGGGCACGCAAGCGTGTAAAGCGCTGATGAAAGAGGGATTAGAAGTTGTTCTGATCAACTCAAATCCCGCGACCATCATGACGGATAAAGAAATCGCCAGCCGTGTTTACGTCGAACCTTTGAAACTGGCTTACGTTGAAAAAATCTTAGAACAAGAACGTCCTGATGGTTTGATTCCCACTCTTGGTGGCCAGACCGCTTTGAATTTAGCTCTCGAGCTTGCCGATGCCGGCATTTTGAAGCGTCTTGGAATTCAGTTGCTTGGTGCGAATCCGGATGTGATTCGCGCGGGCGAGGATCGCGAAAAATTTCGTACGATCTTAGACAGCATCGGTGCAAAATCTCCTGCGAGCCATATGGTTCGCACGTTTGAACAAAGCTTGAAAGTCGCAGAAGAGTTGGGTTTCCCTTTGATTCTTCGCCCGAACTACACGCTCGGCGGTGGTGGCGGCGGCGTCGCGTACTCTTTAGAAGAATACCAAACTAAAATTGTTCAAGGCTTGCGTGAAAGTCCAACTTCAGAAGTTTTAGTCGAACAATCGATTCTGGGTTGGCAAGAATTCGAACTTGAAGTGATGCGCGACAAAGCGGGCACTTTCGTTGTGATCTGCTCGATTGAAAATTTTGATCCGTGCGGTGTTCACACGGGCGATAGTATTACGGTTGCACCTCAGCAGACTTTGTCAGATGCCGCTTATCAAGCCATGCGTGATGAAGCTCGTAAGATCATTGAAGCCGTTGGTGTTGAAACCGGTGGTGCCAATATCCAGTTTGCCGTGAATCCAAAAGACGGTGAGCGTGTCGTGATCGAAATGAATCCGCGTGTGAGCCGCTCTTCAGCACTCGCAAGTAAAGCGACAGGTTTTCCGATTGCAAAAATCGCAGCCTTGCTCGCGGTCGGCTACGAACTCAAAGAACTTCGTAACGATATCACCGGCACAACGCCGACATGTTTTGAGCCGGCGCTCGATTATGTCGTAACTAAAATTCCGAAATTCGCGTTCGAAAAATTCCCGGGTACTAAAGATTCCCTCACCACGCAAATGCGGAGTGTGGGTGAAGTCATGGGGATTGGGCGCACGTTCAAGGAGTCGCTGCAAAAAGCAGCGGTCTCCATGGAAGAAAGCGAGCTCGGATTTTATCCAGTCGCATTTGATGAGCAATTACTGGGGCATCCAAACAGCAAACGTGTTTATCACGTATTTCAAGCTTTCCGCGATGGTTACACGGTCGCAGAAATCGAAGATCGCACACAGATTCATCCTTGGTTCTTAGAGCAAGTTGAAGCTCTGGTGAAAATGGAAGGCGAGATTGCGACGCAAAAGACTTTGAACAAAGACTGGCTTCATCGCGCGAAAAAATGGGGTTTCTCAGATCGTGCGATTTCACATTGGTCAGGAATTGCGGCCAACGAAATTCGTGATTTCCGTTGGAAAAATGACATTTCGCCAGCTTACTTCCAAGTCGACACATGTGCCGGCGAATTCAAATCCGAAACGCCTTACTACTATTCGACTTATTGGAGCGAATCGAATCCATTCCCGGTGAATGGTCTGTTGATCGCCTTGCTCGGAAGCGGACCGAATCGTATCGGTCAGGGCGTCGAGTTTGATTACAGCTGTGTTCGAAGCGTGAAGCAGTTCCAAACGAATGGTTTTAAGGTCGCGATGATCAATTCGAATCCTGAAACGGTTTCGACGGATTACGACACTTCTGACGCTTTGTTTTTTGAACCGCTCTCCTATGAGTCGGTGTCAGAAATTCTTCGCTACACCAAACCGAAAGGTTTTGTTGCGCAGTTGGGTGGTCAAACGCCAATCAACTTGTCACGTCGACTTGTTGATACTGGGTTTTGCTTACTTGGTTCTTCGCTCGAGTCGATTGATTTGGCGGAAGATCGCGGTCGCTTCGCAAAAATTTGCCGCGAACTTGATTTTAAAATTCCAAAATCAGGAATGGCAGGAAGTTACACGCAAGCCGAAACGATTGCGAAAGAGATTGGTTTCCCAATCATTTGTCGTCCAAGTTACGTGCTCGGTGGTCGCCGTATGGAGATCGTTGAGTCGATGGATGAGTTGGCGGCCTACTTTGATCGTCATGCTTCGGCGATCTCAGCTGAAGCCCCTTGTTTGATGGATCAATTCCTGGATCGTGCTTTGGAAGTCGATGTCGATCTGATCCGCGGTGTAGACTGGATTGTGATCGGCGGAATCTTAGAACACATTGAAGCGGCTGGCGTTCATAGCGGCGACAGCATGGGTGTGATTCCGCCACAGCGTTTGAAATTTGAAACATGTTTGAAGATCGAAGAGTACAGCCGAAGACTAGCTGACAAACTCGAAGTGATTGGTTTTCTCAACTTGCAGCTCGCCGTGAAAGACGACGAGATCTATATGCTCGAAGCGAATCCGCGTAGCTCGCGAAGTGTTCCGTTCATCGCCAAAGCCACGGGAGTTCCGATTGTCGATCTTGGCGTGAAAGCGATATTGGGTAAGACCAAAGCGGAGATTCATCCGGACCGTTACGACTGGCACGAGATTCGTGAAGTTTGTGTGAAGGGCGTGGTCTTTCCGTTTAAGAAATTCCCAGAAGCCGATTCGATTTTAGGTCCAGAGATGAAATCAACCGGTGAGACAATGGGACGCGGCTCGGATTACTCTGAAGCGCTTCTCAAAGCGATCGTCGGTTGCAATCTTGCAATGCCACTCGAGGGAAAAGTCTTCTTGTCGCTGCGTGAAAAAGACAAACAAGAAATGCTTGAGACCGTACGCGAACTTCGCGGCATGGGTTACGAGCTCACGGCGACTGGCGGAACCGCACAGTATTTGCGTGATCAAGGCATCGAATGTGAACAGGTTAAAAAAGTTCATGAAGGTCGACCGAATTGCGTCGATCTCATTCGCTCCGGCGAAATTGCGTTTGTCTTCAACACGACGTCGGGTCGAACTTCAGTCGAAGCAAGTTTTGGTATTCGTCGCAGCTGCGTTGATTACTCGATCCCTTGCATCACAGAGAGTGACGCGGCTCAAGCGTTTGTGGTGGCATTGAAACGAGCGAAAAAAGGCGATATTTCCGTCCATCCTCTATGAAGTGTCTGCAAATTCACAATCTCAGAAAAAGTTTTCGTCGAGATGTGTTTGCCCGCAAAGTTGAAATTTTAAAAGGCGTCGAGTTCTCTCTTGATGCCGGTAGCATCACCGCTTTTCTTGGCGGCAATGGTGCGGGCAAGACGACCACAATCAAATGTGCGTTGTCGTTGTTATTTCCTGATTCCGGCGAAATTTTATTTTTTGATAATCAGCCGTTCACGCAAGAAGTGAAGGCACGCATTGGTTTTCTGCCTGAGCGCACATATTTCTACGAATATCTTACTGGCCTAGAATTCTTGCGTTTTTATGGCGAGCTGTCGCAGAAGTTCACCGCTCGTGACGTAAAATCCCGAGCTGAAGCGCTGATCAAGCGCGTAGGATTAGAGAGTGCGGCGGACCGTCGGCTGCGGTTTTACTCAAAGGGAATGTTGCAAAAAATTGGAATCGCACAGGCGCTCATTCACGAACCCGAGCTGTTAATTTTGGATGAACCTATGTCTGGTTTGGATCCCGACGGCCGCGTTGCCGTGTCGGAGATTATCACCGATGCAGCCAAGGCCGGTGCCGCTGTGTTCTTTAGCAGTCACTTAATCAATGATGCTGAAAAAATCTGCGATCGCGTGGTGATGTTACGAGATGGACGAACCTTGTTCGAAGGTGAAATTGAAAAACTTCTTGCCGAATCGCAACGCGGTTTTCAATTGCGAACCGTGAAGGGAACTCAACACTTCGCCAAACAAAGCGGCAACGAAGTCGACTTGCAGTTGCAATTGCAAAAAGCCATGTCGGCAGGTGAGCACGTCGTGGAAGTCGCGCCGATTCGCCTGACGCTGGAAGAGATTTTTGTGTCCAAGGTTTTGCGTGGTGAAAATGAGAATACGCCCGGAGACCAACGATGAACGCGATTCTTGTGATTGCAAAAAACACGTTTAAAGAAGTCATTCGAGATCGCATTCTTTACGGTCTATTTTTATTCGCCGCCATGATCATCGGCGTAAGCTTAGTGCTTGGACAGTTGAGCTTTGCTGAACAAGCGCGGATCTCGGCCAATTTTGGACTCATGGCGATTCACCTCGGTGCCATCGGGATTGCCATATTTGTGGGTTCGACACTGGTGATTAAAGAGCTCGACAAGCAAACGATTCTTACGGTTTTGGTAAGACCTTTAAGTCGTACGCAATTTATCATTGGTAAGTTTTTTGGCTTGGCCGGTGTGATTTCAGTTCAGATGTTTGGTTTGGCTCTCGTCTTGCTGTTTATTTTTTATCTCATCGGTTTAGGTTTTTCATCGCAACTGTTTGTCGCTTTGCTTGGAATTTTTCTTGAATCACTCTGCCTGCTCGGATTCACATTGTTCTTTTCGATGTTCGCACGCCCGGTCTTGGTGGTGTGTTTTAGCATTGGCGTGTTCTTGATCGGACATTGGTTTTCGACGCTCAAGTATTTCAGTGAAAAAGCACCTGGCACAGTGATCGATGTTGTTTATCGGGTTGTTCGCTTTGGCTTTCCGGATCTCGAAGCATTGAACTGGAAAAATCTGGTGATTTACCAAGAGCCTGTGCCATCATCACAGTGTATGAGCGTTTGCATTTACGCGATGCTTTGGATTGTGCTGCTGGTCGCAGCGACGGCCGCGCTGTTTGAGAGGAAAGATCTTGCCTGAAAATTTGCTCTATTCACTCGAAGTCATCCTTTTCTTCGTCGTCGGTCTTTGCCTCGGAAGTTTTGCCAATGTTTTGATTTGGCGAGTGCCAAGAAAAGAAGATTGGAAGTGGGTCCGTAGCCAATGTCCAAAGTGTCAGGCCATGATTCGTGGCTACGACAATATCCCTGTCCTCTCGTTTTTTATTCTCAAAAGAAAATGTCGCGACTGTGGTGCGCCGATTTCATGGCGATATCCTGCAGTTGAACTTCTAATGGGACTTGCGTTCGCAGGTCTGTTCATTGCCGTGGGCTGGAAGTGGACGCTGCTTGAATATGCGATCTTCGTTTTTGGTCTCATCACATGCAGCTTCATCGATCTCGATCACATGATTCTACCAGACGTATTTACTTTGCCAGGAATTGTGGTCGGATTGATCGGCGCATTTTTAAACCCAGAGCGAAGTTTCATCTCAGCATTTTGGGGAGTTGTACTTGGTGGGGGACTACTGTGGTTCGTCGCCTACGTCTACTTCTTAGCGAGAAAGCAAGAAGGCATGGGTGGTGGCGATATTAAATTGCTGGCATGGATCGGCGCAGTCCTAGGCTGGAGCGCAATTCCCTTCGTCATCCTCTGCTCAAGCGTTTTGGGAAGTATCGTTGGGATCGCAATCGCCATCCGCTCAAAAGGAAATCTCGGAGCGGTCATACCATTTGGCCCCTACTTAGCATTCTCCGCCTTGCTTCTCGTGTACGGCGGCAGTGCAGTGGCGGACTGGTACATCCATCTCTTCATCCCCGCACTCAATCCTTAGTCTAGAAGACTATCCTAAGGCCCAGCGAAACAAGCTCTACAAGAGTGATTCAAGACCAAGGCCGGTCTCCTATAATTGACATTCGTCTTGGGGTCCGGTGTAATTTTTATTGGGGAAGTGTTCCATTCTTCAACAAGGTCCGGGCATCAACGATGTTTTTCTCATCCAATAAAGTCTTAGGTCTCGATATCGGCACAAGCACAATCAAGATCGCCGAATTGGATGTGTCTCGTCGAGGCGCGACTTTGAACGGCTTCGCCCTTTGTCCAACTCCACCGCGCGCTGTTGCGGGCGGAGAAATTTCTGAACCTTTGGCCATCTCGGATGCGGTTCGCGGTCTTGTCGGCGAACTTCGCACCAAACGCAAAAACGTTAATTCTGGTTTGTGGGGAACTTCCGTTATCGTTAAGCGGATCAGCATTCCGCAAATGGATGAGAAGTTAGTCGCTGGGCAAATTCGCTGGGAAGCTGAACAGTATATTCCATTCGACATCAACGAAGTGAATATCGATTTCAAAGTTTTGAAAGGTTACAAGAGTAATCCCGACACAATGGATATCTTGCTTGTGGCCGCACGTCACGATGCCGCGTTTGTGCATCAAGATATCATTCGCGGCGCGGGGCTTACTTGCAGCATTCTCGACATTGGCGGTTTCGCCCTCGCGAACTGCTTTATGAAAAACTTTGATTCGGCCAAAGGCCAGACGGTTGCGTTGTTGAATATTGGTGCCAGCATTACCAACTTCGTCGTCGTAGAAAATGGCGAAGTGGTATTTTGTCGGGACGTTGCGGTTGGTGGATTGACGTACACAGCGGAAATTCAAAAAGCGATGGGCATCAGCCTCGAAGAAGCTGAGTCGATGAAGATCAGCGCATGCACGGGTAATGCGGCTCCCGAAGAAGTTATGCAAGTGATTTCCAACACACATGAAGCGGTTTCAGAAGAAGTGCAGAGCAGTTTGGATTTCTTTTTAAACACGACTCCCGGAATTCCGATCCAGCAATGTTTCGTTACCGGTGGAGCTTCGCGAACGCCAAATTTGCTTGCCACACTTTCGCGCCAAACAAAAATCCACATGGAAACGTTGGATCCTTTGCGCGCGGTAAAAATTAATGAACGCACTTTGAATCCCGCATATGTGAACGAGATTCGCGATTACGCTGCGATTGCAATCGGCTTAGGATTTCGATCGGTGGGTGACGAATGATTCGGATTAACCTCAATCGTACTCGCGTCGCAGGCTCTGAAGAAGCAAGTTCCATTGGCATTGAGCGAGCCGCAAGTGCTTCGGGTCGCGATGTTCTGGTGAAGTTGCTTGTGATTATTTTAGGCACAGCGGCCTTGATGCTTTATGAGAGACAAAATCTGGATCAGTTGAATATGGATCTGGCTCAGATTCAGGCACAAGATCAGCAAATCAAAACTCAAGTTCAAGCAAAGACGGCAGATCTTGCAAAGCTCAAAGATATTGAGCCGCAAGCGCAGGGCCTGAATGAAAAGCTCAACCTCTTACGCGAGTACTCGAAGCAACGGATCACTGAACTACAAAGCATGGATTACGTGCAGTCGATCATTCCAGAGCGTGTGTGGCTTCGTGGCGTGCATTTTGACAATCATCGGTTTCAGTTTTTGGGCAATGCCGTTGAGACCGTCGACCTTACTGAGTTTGTCAGTAAGCTTGAAAATAGTGCGTATTTTAAAGATGTCATCGTTGTTCAGGATCGCGAAAAGAAAGTCCAATCGGGCAATATTCGCGATTTCGAATTCACGGCTCGCGAAGAGGTGAAAAATTGAAAATCGGTGAAATGTTCGCCCGTTTGACGATGATGCGCGCTTTGATCCTTGGTGCATTTGTTGCGTCTCTGTACTACTTTTTTATTTTCGATGCAGGTACGTCGCAACAGTCGGCGATAGCAGCTGCAAAAGCCGATATCGTGAATCAACAAAAGCAATTAACTCAGATCAATCAAAAATTGGATCGCGCTCTTGAATATCAGCGATCGACGGCTGAAATGGGTGAAGCGCTTAATAAACTTTTGGCTTACATTCCTGAGAATTTTCGTTTGCAAGATTTTATGAAGACGGTTTCAGAAGAAGCGAAGATGGCGGGACTTAATATCATCCGCGTTGCCGAAAATCGCAGCATGG
>Ga0105239_10003954_pt1 | contig 17955 bp, 16 predicted proteins | sample KBSC44metaG_FD_92761 | JGI IMG/M metagenome (GOLD analysis project Ga0105239, IMG submission 92761) | Corn rhizosphere microbial communities from Kellogg Biological Station, Michigan, USA - KBS C4-4 metaG | ecosystem: Host-associated > Plants > Roots > Rhizosphere > Soil | place: Michigan, USA...
AAAATTCTTGAATAAACGTCCACTGTTCATTATTTAATCGAATCACAGCCATTCAAGAAGCCCTCTAACTAATCAAATAGACCTTATTTTATCTCAAAAACTTACGGGATATGCTCTAATAAAAATTCTTATTTTATAGTGATGAAAGCATACGAAACAATTTCAGGATGAAAGACTATGCATCCTTTTCTCTGGGGACTTACAGGTGTTTTTCTCAAAACAACGATAATCTATTGGATTATCATACTGGGTTTAAGACTGCTTGGAAGACGGGCTATCGGCCAGCTGGGGCCGCATGAATTTATTTTAATCGCCCTACTCACAAAGATTATGGCCGATCAGATTGTCGTGAAAGAACTTGGACTCTGGGGAAATATCGTCGGGGGTGGAACGCTTTTCATGTATGTGGCCCTCATTGATGCCAATCCAGCCTTACGTGCTTGGGTCCAAGGTTCACCATTGTACCTGGTAAAACATGGTGAAATTAACCACAACTTACTCAAACAACATCATTTAAGTACGGATGACTTACACCGCGTTGCACGACATTATGGTTATGACAGTTATGAAGTGTTTGAATCAATCGTGATGGAACGAGACGGCCGCTTTAGCGGTGTACTCAAAGAATCAAAAATAAGCTAATTCAGCTTATTTTCTTTGGCTCAACACCTGTCTTTTTTAATTCCATCAAAAAAGTATCATCTCGATTCGTACTCACAGCCATATGACGAAACACCTCAGCATCCATGGCTAATTCCTGAAGGAGTCGGTTGTCGTTTTCAGACGGATATTCCATATTCAGTTTTCTTAATTCACCACTATTCGCTAAGCGGGCTTTATCCAACATTTGAGCCAAACCTTTATACCCTGCAAGCTCTACACTTTCGCCTCTTACTGTTGGGATTACATTTTCGTCTCTAACACCTAACATTCAAGCTCTCCTCTAGTCATTAATAATCATTCAAGCAAATTTGAAGTTACGTTAACACGCCAATAGGCAGACTCAATTCTATATGTGTCTAGAGTTTGCCTAGCTGACAGACTAGAAAAATTTTTACCTAAGTGTGGGGTTTGATTTGGAGTTTTGAGATTTTATTCTGTCACCCGTCAACAAAACGTTGATTCAATTAATCCAATTTTTAGTTCATAGGGAGAAATAATCATGACTAATAAAAATCAAGAGCAAAGTAATGCCAGCAATCGTGGTTTCGCTAGTATAGACGATGAGCAGCAACGCGAAATTGCAAGCCATGGAGGTAAGGCTGCCCATGAAAAAGGTACAGCTCATGAATTTAGCCATGAAGAAGCGGTAGAGGCAGGCCGTAAAGGTGGCCAGGCTTCCCATGGGGGTGGTCGTTCCTCCGAGCAAGATGATGATCAGCAAGCTTCTAAAGGTAAACAGGGCTTTGCCGGTATGGATAAAGAAAAGCAACGTGAAGTCGCCAGCAAGGGCGGTAAGCACTAATTACACTCGCCCGGATGCTCCCCCTGTCCGAGCGATCACTTATTATCAATAATTGCCCTTAGATAGCCATGATAATAAGTGGTCAAATTTTTCCACGCACATTCCAGAACCTACTCACATAGAAATTGAAGTTCATCCCATTAACGAGCTTTTCAGTTAAAACTGAAGAGCTCTTTTTGTGTATTACATAATTGAATCGCCGACTATCGCTTCTATAGTAGCCTTTAAGGCTATCACTTTTTCTTTCAAAGCTCAGTATACTGAATGATGAGAAGAGGCTGAGGAACAATCATTGAGCATTAAGCGGATTTTTGAAATCATTGGCCCTGGCTTTGTCACAGGCGCAGCTGATGATGATCCCTCCGGTATCGGAACTTATTCCCAAACCGGTGCCCAATTTGGATTTAGTCAGCTTTGGCTCGCCCTCTTTTCCTTTCCCTTTATGCTTATTGTCCAAGAAATGTGCGGCAGAATCGGCTTGGTGACAGGAAAAGGACTGAGTCGACTTATTAAAAAAAACTATCACCCCGGCCTACTCTACTTTTTACTACTTCTCCTAACTGTCGCCAATATTGTCAACATTGCTGCAGACCTGGGGGCTATGGCCGAGTCTGCCACGCTCTTAATGGGTTTCCCGCATTGGGTTTGGCTATGCTTAACAACGTTATTTTGCATTCTTTTACAAATTTTTGTTCCCTATAAAAAATATTCCAATATCCTAAAATACTTAGCATTGTCACTTTTAGCCTATATTGCCACTGCTTTTATCCTCAAACTGGATTGGTTTCAAATACTGAAAGCCACCTTCCTTCCTTCGTTCAGCCTGCAAAAAGATTACCTCATGAATATCGTTGCTATTTTAGGAACGACCATTTCTCCCTACTTGTTCTTCTGGCAAACCAGTGAAGAAGTAGAAACATTGGTGGATGAGGGCAAAATAAAGGATATGTGTGCAGGAACACCCAATCCCAAACAGGTTGATGTCGGTAAAATGCGAATTGATACCACAGCAGGCATGTTCTTTTCTCAAGTAGTCATGTTTTTTATTATCGTAACAGCAGGGGCTACTTTGCATGCCCATAAAATTACACATATTGACTCTGCAGCTCAAGCGGCTAAAGCACTGGAGCCCATTGCCGGTCATTTTGCCGAACTTCTCTTCGCGTTAGGCATTATTGGTACGGGTTTACTTTGTATTCCGACCCTGGCAGGCTCTTTAGCCTATGCTATTTCCGAAGAAAGAGGCTGGCATCTCGGACTCTATAAAAAAGCAGGTGAAGCGAAAGCGTTTTATGCCCTTATTGCCGGGTCAATTTTACTTGGCTTCTGTATTAATTTTATGGGTATTCCGCCTTTCAAAATGCTTTATTATACGGCCATACTCAACGGCTTATGTGCTCCTCCTTTAATGGTTTTAATCTTATTGATTTCCAATAATGAGCAAATTATGGGAGAACATAAAAATAAGCGTCTCTCTACTTGGGTTGGTTGGCTGATTACGGTTTTAATGACGATTGCCGCTATCGCACTTTTGCTGACCTTAGGTAAAACTTAATGCCTCGATTAATTTTAATTCCCATCGGCTTATTAATTCTTATAAGCTCAAAAACGACTGCTTTTGCAGAGGAAATTCATGCGTCAGTGAATACCACCCAACAACCTTTAACACTCAATCAAGCCTATGAACTGGCGTTAAAAAACAACTTGGAAATTCAAGCGGTCAAGAAAAAAATGGGTGAGGCCCAAGCCAATATTTTAGCGGCGAAAACTCGGCAAAATCCAATTTTAATGACTGATTTAGGTTTTAAGGCGGAAAAGACCTACCGCGTTGCCGGTATATCATTCTTTGTAGAGCCACCCGGAAAACGGTCTCGTCGGATTAAAATTGCGGAAGCTCAAGCCTTGCAGCAAGAAGCCGAGATAGAAAGCCAAATTAACCGGATTTTGGGAGACGTGCACGACGCTTATGTGCAATGGCTAGTGACTATCACGAAACTTTATTTCGAAGAAAAAAACATTGACATGCTGAAAGCCATTGCTAAAGTTGCTCAAAAAAGGCTTGCAGCGAAAGAAGTTGAAGAGTTGGACGGCAATCAGGCGCAATTACTGGTTGCCGACGCTGAAAATAAAGTCCTTAGTATAAAATGTGATTTACAGGCTGTCAGGACCCGTCTACAAAGAGTTTTGAATACACAAGACCTTAAAGAACCTTTAGTGGAAGATTTCTTTAAAGTGACCGAACTGTCACAAACACCATTAGAGACATTGATAGAAAACGGGCTTTCTCAACGTCGGGATCTTGCCGGTAAAAAGCTGGAATCGGAAGTAGAAAATCGTAATATAGCCCTTTATAAGCGAAGCCGGTTTCCGAACTTAGGAATCACTTCCGGATTTGACATGGTTCAACCGATTCCAAACAAATTCACGAGCGGAACCTTCCAAATGGGACAAATTGAACTGCCCATATGGAATCGCCAACAGGCTCCAATTGCCAAATCCAAGGCTTCGCAATCGCGACTGAAAGCGGAAACATTGAGCTTGCAGCAACAAATTCGAAGTGATATTCAAACCGAATACAACAAACTGCAATTCCTCCGGTTAGAATGGGAGCGTTGCCAGGAAAAGCAATTACCCCTTGCTGATAAAGTGGATGCCCAGGCCTTAGACAGTTACCGACGAGGCAAAAGTGCGATTAACGATGTTTTAGGCCAACATTCAAACGCTTATGGTGCCCGTTTAGATGCAGTTGATATTTACGAACGCTACCAGAATTCGCTGGTTAACCTGGAAACGGCACTCAATCTCAATAAACCTCACTAAATTTTTCCAATTCATTCCAGCTGAGCAATCATCTGCCTGAGCCGCTTGTTTTATACTAAAGTACTATGCAGGCCTATGATTGATAATCAGTGGCTTAGGAATTCTATCGACTATTTTGAGAGGCTTACAGCCATGAGTTTAAAAGACATTCTTCAAAAACAAATCCCGGGTGGCTACGATTCTCAATTTCTCATTAATAAAGTTCGGGATTATGCCATTTTCATGTTAAGCCCGGAAGGGTATATCCTCAACTGGAATGAAGGCGCTAAAGCCATTAAAGGTTATGAACCGGAAGAAATTATCGGGCAGCACTTTTCAATTTTTTATCCCAAAGAGGCCATCGAAAAAAACTTTCCGGCTTATGAATTAGAAGTCGCCAAAGAACAGGGGCGTTTCGAGGATGAAGGCTGGCGAGTCCGCAAGGATGGTTCTCTCTTTTGGGCGAATGTTGTTATTACCACGCTATTTTCACCTGAAGGCAACCTGATTGGTTTTACGAAGATTACACGGGATTTGACAGAGCGAAAAAGAATTACAGATGAACTCGAAAAAGCCAAAAATAAAGCCGAGATGATGAATGCGGAATTGGAGGCATTAACTTACTCCATTTCGCATGATTTACGAGCTCCTTTACGCAGTATTGACGGGTTTTCCAGGCTAATAGCCGAAGAGAAAGCCCATTTGCTTGATGAAGAAGGGAAAGACTATTTAGAGCGCGTTACTCGCAACACTCAACATATGAATCAATTGTTGACAGGCTTGTTAAATTTATCGAGGATTTCCAGGGCTGAACTTTTTGCCGTAAATGAAGATTTAAGCATTCAAGTAGAAAGTATTCTGACAAAATTGCAAAATCAAAACCCAGACAGAAAAGTAGAGTTGCGTATTCAAAAAAATGTATCTCACATCGCGGACCTTGTCCTTATTCGTACATTATTAGAAAATCTGCTCTCTAACGCCTGGAAGTTCACCACACTGACGCAAAATCCGGTTATTGAGTTCGGTACGCTGAAACAAGATAATAAAGTTGTCTTTTTTGTGAAAGATAATGGTATTGGCTTCGATAGTCAAAATGCCGATCGCCTGTTTGGAGCCTTTCAACGGTTTCATAGTGAAGAGGACTTCCCAGGGATTGGCATTGGTTTAGCGCTAGTAAAACGCATTATTCATCGTCATGGCGGTGAAATTTGGGCCGATGCAAGTCCAAATCAAGGAGCAACATTCTACTTTACGTTAAATTCTTAAGAACCCCATAGAGTCATTGCCTCTCATTTTTGCTGAGTTTAAATTATTCGGTAAGACAGATTTGCCTGCTCATCAAGCTAATAGATAGCTTTTTTTATTCCTCTATAATAAGCATCCAAGGTTATTTAAAGCACGCTCAGTGCTTCAATTTTAGCCAATGAGTTTTTTATAAGGAGATTATATTGATGAGTCAGGCAACCCTTGAAGAACAAATGCAAAATATGCCGCCTCAAAAACAATCAAAACCCGGCATACAGCAACAGATGACCCCTAAACCCTTAATTGATGATCCGAACTACCGCGCGGCGGGCAAGTTAATAAATAAAGTGGCATTAATTACAGGCGGTGATAGCGGTATTGGTGCCTCCATCGCAGTTTTGTATGCGCGTGAAGGTGCAGATGTCGCCATTGTGTACCTGGCGGAAGAAGAAGAGGATGCACAAGAAACCAAGAAGCGGGTTGAAAAATATGGGCGCAAATGCCTTTTAATTGCAGGAGACATTACTGACAAAACGTTCTGTCGTAAAACAGTTGACCATGTATTCCAGCAATTCGGCAAGCTTGATATTTTAGTGAATAATGCAGCGGTTCAGTATGAATCGGAGTCCATATTAGATATGGATATGGGCAAAATGGAAAAAACCTTCCAAACGAATATCTTTGCCATGTTTTATTTGTGTCAGGCGGCCATTCCCTATTTGTCAGAATACGGATCCATTATTAATACCTCCTCGGTGAATTCGCACAAAGGCCATGACACATTAATGGATTACACCAGCACTAAGGGCGCTATTGACGCTTTTACTATCTCCCTGGCACAGCAATTAGCTGATAAAAAATCAGAGTGAACGCCGTTGCTCCCGGACCCATTTGGACACCATTAATCGTTGACACCTTTGATGAAAAACATGTCGCAGAGTTTGGTAAAAACGTATTAATGAAACGGGCCGGTCAACCCTCTGAAGTCTCTCCCTGCTATGTGTTTCTGGCTTCCCAAGATGCCTCTTACATGACAGGCCAGATTCTACACCCGAATGGCGGCACTATCGTGAATTAATACATCTTTATTCAATTAAACTCAAAAATTCCCCTAATTCTGATACTCTTTTGAATTGGGGGAATTTGTTGTTAAAGCTGCAAAGAGTGGACCCGGGAACTGAGTGGATTGACTCGATAGCATTAAATTCTTACGAACTAAATTGGCCATATTATGTGCAATACGAGTAGGTTCCGGCAATTTTGTTTTACCCAGGCAGCGAATCACTAACTCTAAGGCGCTCTGCATACTCACTCGATGACCGGGAGAAACATAAATAGGCAATGTATTAACCCGGCTCCGCAGAACCCAGCCGATTTGGCTCCCCTTCCAGACCAAGGGCACGAAATCGCCTACTTTCGGGCCTAAGTCTCCGCCCGCTTTGCCCACCAGAATATTTTTTGCAACACCGATTGTCGGACAATCTAATAACACGCCCAAATGACTTGCAATCCCCAGGTGCCGCGGATGACTGATGCCATGGCCATCGACCATTAATAAATCGGGCATCACACTCAATTTTTGAATCGCTTCAACCAGTGCCGGTGCCTCTCGAAAGCCCAGGAATCCAGGAACATAAGGCAATGGAGCATCCGCTTGAGTATGGACATATTCTTGGAGTTGCAGAGCGGGATAATTTAAAGACACACAAACAGCCGTCATTCGTTTTTCAGGATCGCTGGGTAAATTGCTGCAATCCGTCCCACCGACTCGATTAATTTCACCGAAGCGATCCGTAACATCGACACGCTCGGCAAGCTCCCGTTGGACTCGGGCAGCATGAGTTAAATCGTCAGGCCAAAGCCAGGAATTTAAAATAGTTGGCATCGTTCAGAGACAGTTCATTGAATCAGGAAAATTCTACCACTCTCAATATCATTCCCGCTTTCCCCGGAATGACGTTAAAGCTTTAAACGGCTTGAGCCTGATTAAAAGGTTTCAGTTTGGAATTTTTAAACGGGTTCACTGGAGGTTTTCCGGCAAATGCAACAGCACTCACTTGAGAAGCACTGTTATTTTGTCCGGAATGTGCATCCTTAGTATAGGGAGGAGGAGGCTGGTCAGCATTATACGGAGGAGGAGCCTCTTCTTGTGTCTGCTGTGGATCTTTACAGGTTTGCAACAGATTAAAGGCCTGGGCATCAACCATATCCGGTACCAGATAACTGCTTCCCGGCAGCTCTTGTTCCATTTGCTTCTTAATCGCTTGCGCCTGAGGAATCGAGAAGCCCGCGTGGTGAATCCGTGGAATCAATTCACGAGCGGAACGCGCAACCAATTGCGGGTTATCATCATCGCTATCGGCAACGATAAACTTCAACTCACCCGTTTTCTTGTCTGTAAACGCCTTCGTTAGGGTGATTTCGTGACCACCTACAATGGCGCCCGACTTATCCGTTTCCGTTAAGCCCACAATCACGAAGCGGTTATTTTGAAGCGCTGTCACTAAGTCCCGCGCTGTTTGCTGGAAGTTCCGATTATATCCGTAAAGATACGAATCATCACTATGACCGGGATCTGGGTGAGCCTTTCCACCCACAGCCTGATAAGTTACCGATTGAACACCACCATTTTCTTCAACGATCGTTTCCATGAGCGATTTTTCTTGCTCACTGAGTCCCTTGCTGGTTTGCATGGGGTTATCGGCTTCACCCCGTAAATCCGTAGCCGCATCGTAGGTTGATGTCGCCAAATGCGTTAATGCCGACTGGTAAATGGTTTCAACCGCATTACGGTCTTTATGCCCTGTCGCCGCTTTTTGAGCGTCGATAGCGCGAACAATCGCGGCACTGGTAGCATTTACCTTAACCAGAATACGATCGTTATCAATTTGCTTGTACTGTACGCCGGACTGCTTGAGGATAGCGGCTGCTTTACCGGGATCTTCCGGTGAAATTTCAGAGAAGGTCGCTTTCTCATAGAAACCATTCATAGGACCCGTTAACTGACTGATTTGACGCGCCAGTTCAGCGGGTTCTTTTTGAGCCATAACGTACATCACGCTGGAAGAAACACAGGTCGCGCTGTTATCCACATTGAGATCGTGGGGTGTCAGAGGACGCGCAGAAGCATCGTTCGGTGTGTTTTTGATAAAGGGGTCCTGCTCCGGATGATTTCTCAGGAAAAGCATTTTTTCAGCGGACTTCTCAGAGAGAGGTCCGAAATGTTGCGTAATGACGTACGGCTTACTGATAATCTCAACCGTTTCGCGAAGAATTTCATCGGACTTATAGCCGGGCTGACGCGGTGTACTAACAATGGAATACAAGTGGAACAGAGCCGAGTGACCATCATCCGTATTGCAATCCTGCAATACACCGTGTTTCTTCAGAGCTTCCAACTGCTTGCGTGCAGAACGGCTTTTCAGGTGGTGCTTCAGCACCTCATACATCTTTTGCTGCTCAGCGGGACTTTCTGCCGCCTTGTTTGACGGTGGCACTTTCGGAGCTTGGAACGAGTCCGAGCCTGCAACAGCGGGCTGCTGCGCATATTGATACAAGCCGCCGAGAGGTCCACTGCTCGATGCCCCACTTGCTGAATTCAGCAAATAAGATTGTGGCAGACCCTGCACGGCCTGTGCTTTACCAAATTGAGAGAAAGTCGTCACGCTCGTACCTATAAGGTGTCATGGAAGGACAGATGCAGAAAGTCAGCATCTATCGAATGTGAGTAAAGGAAAACGATTTTGAAATAGAAGAAAATGGAGTCTTATATGCAGGAAAAAAAAAACGACACATTTGTTGTTACTTATCGAGCTTTCTGGGACGTTACTTCACAATTTTAAACATTTGAGGGCACGGAAAAAGTGCGTGTCTAAAGTATCCACTTTAATTGAGTCAAAGGCTATTTATCTTGAACCGTGAGAATTTTCGTCGGCATAACGCTCGGCAGCCTGATGACGAAGGCTTCTTGCGGCATGAATAACCTGTTCACTGAGCTGATACGGACGTGCAGACGGATGAGTCGATTGCCCATGGTTTGCATTATTCGTACTGATAAACTCCAGAGGGGAGGTATGGTCGTCAGCATTATCCCATTCTTGCGTAGAAGGGTCTGCAGGCCTGAGGTCGCGAGGTTTGGGCGGCTCGTAAACGTTTTCCACCTGACGCCCTCTCGGTGGCGGAGAATGCTCAACAGGGGGGGCTTGTTCATGCTCAGACTGGTTTTGCGAATAGGGATGCTGACTGGATTGATGAGGTTGAAACAGTTCAAAATCCTCAACACCCTGGGCATCCGTCATTCCCAGGTCCTTTAAAAGCTTTTGGAATACCTTTTTAAGACCAAAGCCGCCATTCTTCTTTTTATATTGCTTAAAACGATCATCCGCCACGCGAGATAATGTATGCTCGTCACCGGGAATCTCTCGCAGCTCGGAACTCGCAATTGAATTCGCTTGAGGAAACATTTCTGCCGGTTCAGTTCCTTGTGGCTTGGAAGTATCCCGTTGTTTACGATTCAAGGAGTTGAGTGTGTTGGAAAGTGGTGTACCGGATCGCAGGGAAGGACTCGCCAAGCCCGGCTTTTTGACTTGAGAAGCCACAGTATTGTGATTATTTTTAATAATTTCCGGCTGCGGAAAACTTTTTTTGAGACGGGGAGGATTTTTCTTAAGTTGTTGAAGGGTTTCACCCGCCAAGAGACGCTTTTTAACTTCCAGAAAGAAGGTCATTTCCGCTTCATAGAAGACCGGATCAGGCTTGAAAGACATAGAACCCACATCTTCGTATGCATCGGAAGGCACGCGAAAGAACTGAGACAGTCGCAGCAAGATAGATTCTGACAACTGGAGTTGTGCAGCCGCTTCTTCCAAGCCATAACAGATATGAGTGTCAGGTCGCATAGGTTTAAGTATAAGCACTTTTCTGACGGAAACCAGCTCTATTATAAAATATAGAACCGCCGCAAAGATAAAAGTGCGAAAAAACTAGCACTATTTCATAATTATAATTGAAATAAATAAGCGGTCTTTTACCAACTAAACCAAGGCGGCACCTGTGCAGGGTTTGGTTGCCAGTTACTATTGGTACTCCAGCTGGTATTCGGTACTAAATTCCCCAGATCAACAACTCGACCATTGTAATAGAGAAACAAATAGACAGACTTACCCGAACCCGTACTGGTACCATCCGTAACCTTCCCATCCGGATCGAGTAAGATCGGAATACCATTATTTGCAGCACTACCACTGAATGTTGCAGCAGGCCAGTATTCCATATAGGCACCATTATGCAATTTTAAACATGCGCCTGAACCACCGCCACAATTGGCTGTTACCCCACCATCACCATAATAACTATCAATGGTTGACACACTATCGACAGCAATGTAGTTCATATAAGGCGTTAAATCAGCAATCCCAACGCCAGTGGAATACCCATTCTTAACGGTATAAGTGCTATAAGCTGCGGCAATTGTAGCAATAGTCTCTTTAGCCTTAGCATTATAGGAGTTATTTTGCTGAGACATAACAATTTTGGGTATCGTAAAGGCCGCAATTTCCCCCAAAATGACCAAACAAATTAAAAGTTCTGCCAAAGTAAAGCCTGCATTGGGCTTAGACGGGCAATTAAGCTTCTGTGACTTCATTTCAGCGGTATTCTATAAATGGATTGCAATGAACAACCCTTTGCTTTTAGTAAACTCAGCAATCTCTACTGTATACGACCATTAAGGAAATTTCTTTAATCCAACGCGTCTTACAACAGCAATAAATGTCAGACTAAAAGCTCCCAAATTAAGTTTGAACCTTTTATCACTTGGTTCTAATCAGTAAAATTACTGATTTTTATAGTAAATGAGACGAATACAATGTCAAAATCCCAGTACCCTATCAACAATTCAATGATGTTTGTTTTTATGCCAATGAAGTTAATTTTAGCAATTATAGGTTGGGTTGGGATAAGCAATGTTTGGTTTTCGATTTTTCAATACCTCTAAAGAACCTGAAAAATTGATACCCTTCACGATTGGGAAGGGTGAAAACAGGACTGCTGACGAAATACGTCCCAGCGCCAGCAGGCCCAGCCGTATCCGATCCGCTTTTCTGGACGCAAGGTTTGCACGAATTAAAAGAAATAAGCCCGCGGATGAAACGTATGTTAAACCCGTAACAGAGTCACAGTATCGATTAGACGAGTCAGGAGATAACCGACACTCCTCTCAGCAAGAGGAACTGTCAGAGTTACAGAATTTTGAAACCGACCCTCAACAGGATCAAGCTCAAGACGAGGAATTCAATGAAGAAGCCTCTATAAAATTAGTACGGTACAGCAAGGCTCTTAGGAGCAATGGGAGTCGCTTTAACCTTCAAAACCAGGGTAGAATCAACACTATAGCATCTCCAATAACTCTACCGAATTCTGAAACTCGTGTAGCAGAAGCAATCCATTCTACAGAGACAACGCAACTCAATTTGCAAAGCGACAATAGCGAAATTGAACAAATTACCACTGGCAAAGGCTTGCATACTCAAGACCAGTCACTTACAGATCAAAAAGCTGAAGTGGTGAGCTATCGACCAAAACCACTTATTACTCGACTGACCAAGCAACGCAATCAGCGAACAAAATCAGCTAATACAATAAAACAAGATCGAGACGCTTCCTTATTTTCATCAATGTTTAGCATTGAGAAAGACGCATTTGGCTCAACAATCAGCAAAACTGCGACTCCAGAGACTCACAAATGGCCTCAGCCGTCTAAAAGCTTTACACAAACACCCTTCCTTAATTCTATGGGTACCGAAAGCAATTCTCCATTAAACAGTGTTGCGAATGCGATTGCCTCATCCATTAAAAAAGGAACGAATAGCATCAGCGCTGCTTCTTCCATGAGCGCTATTACAGCACAGCGGCAAGTATCCATCAAAGATCTTACCGACGCTCCAAACTTCATGCGTTCGGAAGAAACTAAAATTACCCTAAACAATAATACGTATAGATGGAATGAAGGTGTTTTACAAGATCTTCAAAATCCCAATTTTCACCCAGGAGAAAAATTCCAACCTAAAAAAACCTAAAATTGGCTCCAGATTGAGAGAAGAAGTATCAAAAGAATCATTTGGATGTTTCTGAATTAGACAAGTTTTGAGAGTGTGCCGAATTTAAATTTTGTGCACTACTTGGAGCAGAACTTGAATTTAAACGACCTCGATTAGCCGAATGAGCTCGGGCATTAAAATTTCCACGGCTCCGATAGGGTCGTGAGTTAAATTGACCTCGACTCGCTTGATTAAAGTGTGAGTTGAAATTCTGTCCACGACCCCGATAAGGACGTGAGTGAGAGGGATGCTGAGGATAGGCAAAATTATCAGATCCGTTCCGATGCGGCCTGTGATTACCACGTCGCCCATGTCCAGCAGAGCGCTGAGGAAATCTGGCTTCACGTGTTTGTGCATGTTGGGTATCTGCTTCTGACCCTAATAAAGAACTCTGCTGTTGAATTAGCGTTAACCGGTCAGATCCTGCCAAACTTAGAATTTGACTAACTCTTTCTTTGCCTAAAAGGGAATCAACTCTATTTTTCCCCATGATATCAATGTAGCGTTGGATAAATTCACTGTGGATTAATTCTGCGGATTTTCTTTTAAACTTTATTTCACCATCACCCTTATTTAAATCATTAAAATATCTCTGATCATCTCTATTCATCTTATGATACAGGTAATCACGTTCCAAGGCTTGTTGCAGGATAGGATTTCCCAGAAATCGCTTTTGAAAGACATTCAGATCCATTCCTCTCGAAGCAGCCTGGCCCGTCACAACTCGAAGAATTTGAGACTGGCGCGGCTTTTCAATGGGACCTAAGGAATTTTGCATCCGTTCCCAATAGACAGTTGAGTCAGTAATATATTTATTTCGCTCACCAGAAGCAGTAAGATCGGTAGGAGTTTTAGGTCGCTCGATTCTATGTCTGCGTACGTGAGAATCAATTTCTCCGGGTGGCTCCATAGAAGCGGCTGTAGAGGCACTCGGTATTATTGAACTCAAGGAATTTGAAGATTCCGGTTTAGCTGTAACGTTGTCTTTAAACAAAGAATTTTGGCTGAATGGGGATTGTTGAGTCGAACTTGTTTGACTCTCTTCAGTTTTTACTGGTTTAGTCGCATTAGGAGGCTCAGACAAAGAACTTTTCAAAGCCGGACTATTAGCGGATCCTTCCTTGAAAAAGGGTGATTTTTTTTCCTTTTTTATCGGTGAGTGACTCGGCTCAGGACTTTTTTTGTCGAAAGACAGTCTTCTTTCCAATGCATGATCTTTTTTCGGAGACCTGGATCGGGGTGAAGTAGGCGAAGTTTTCCGTTCAAAGCTTAAATTCATGGGGGAATGAAATATCCGAGGACTTACCTGAGGAGAATCTACCTGCAAAACAGCCTGCTCCATCTCAACATCAACATGTTGAACAGACGAAGAAGAGGGCTGTAATGGAACGGGCGAGAAACTAGCATTAGGTTTTACCGGAATGGGGCTATGCAACTCAAGTTTAGGAGAGACAGTTTCAGGCCTTCCAGAGAGTTGTAAACTTGAAGTTTGAAGATTACGAGGGCTCATCCTGGGAGAATGAACTGATAATGGAGGTGAGGGTGTATCTAGAATCATTGACTGAGATGCAGAAGAAGGAGAAACAACCGGTAACTCCGGCTGAGGACTAAGGCTGGGAGAAGGAGACTTGGGTTTAGCAAATAACCAGCTCATATCCATCTTATCAGCAGTATCAAGCACAATGCTTTTTGAGGAATGCCACTTGCCGGATTTAGAATCAGCAAGCATGGGTTTTTTTAGTAATGCGACAAAATACCAATAATCTTGGGGTTTTACGGGCAGAGCTTGAGCTTGTTCTTGACCATAACGATAGGTCATAAATTGCTTACGCAACGACACTGCAGCATAATGATCAATATCCTTAAACTTGTAAAGACTTTCTGTACTTGGCTTACTGGTAAAAAGATCGTCTGGAAGTTCTCTCGTTAAGAAGGCTTTAATACCATCACGCAGCGCACGTTCATCAAGTTCCCTCCCGTTATTGGGTTTATTTGGTCTATTGTCCTGAAAGCGAATACGTTTACTAGCATTTCCAGGTCTCACACGCCCTTTAAATTGAGTTTGATTATTGATGAACATGATGAACCTTACTTTTTAAAGAATAGTGTTGATAATTAGAGAATTGCTTGAATGGTATCATAGACAATTTCAAAGCAATTTTCGGATTGAATTTTTAAACTCAAAGCTTGTGCTCTTTCTTTATAGCCGGGATGGGTGAGTACTTCCTGCAAAGCCTGAGCAAGCGTTTTTTCATTCAATTTATTTTTACGCAGCATTACCCCGATACCCAGGCGTTGAGCACGAGCAGCATTATCAGGCTGATCAAAGCCGTAAGGAACAATAACCATCGGCTTCCCCGCTCGCATTCCTTGCGCAGTTGTCCCGATTCCACCTTGATGCACGATACATGCCGCATGGAGAAACAGCTGACCGTAAGGAACGTAATCCCAAACCAGCATTTCTCCAGTTAAATCTTCATCCAGTATATTATCCCCGATTAAGAAAATGGCACGATAGGGCTCACTTTTCCCTTGATTGAGCCGTTTCATAGCACGAATAGCCGTATTGTAGAAATCATCGGCAATTCGAACGGCACTGCTTCCCAAAGTAAACACAATTGGAGGAGATCCAGCTTCCAAAAAACGTTGAAGGGGCTCTGGCAAATCTTGGATTGAATGACTTAGAACATCCATAAACGGGAAGCCGGTGGCAATGGTATGGAGTGGCCAGTCCGCCTGAGGCCTGGCAAAGTGCGGCGAAAAAAGCGCGAGGTTCAAATAAGGTGAATATTGCCCTTCAAACAGGGGATGGCCATAATCAGGCACAGCCAGGTTTTTACGGAGCAGGTGGAAATTTTTTAACCACCAGGAACTACCCCACCGCATCGTTGCACTCATCAGACGCCAGAATGCGGGTCCCCATCGTGTCGCATTTTCCAGCCAAGGAGAAAATGGCAATACGGACGGATCGGTAATCGAAAAATAAGGAAAAGGTTGAAGTGTTACAGAGGCCCAGGGTAAATTCAGTTTTCGGGCTAATATCGGGCCGGGAAGAATCAGGGTCGCATTAATCAGGAAGTCCGCAGATTCCAGCAGAGGTGTCAGATCCGTGCACGTTTCATGCAAGGTAGGGAGAACATAATTTCGAAATAAGCGTTGCGGCCCCCATTTCATATCAAATACATAGCGGTATATGGCTTGATTATCGATATCAATTTCCGGTCGAAGCCTGTAAAAAGTCAGCCCTGCTTTTTCAATACGCTCCTGATAAACTCGGGCGGAAGCCACTGTTACATGATGACCTCTCCGCTGCAACGCACACCCCAATGCCAGCATGGGATGCAGATCCCCCAGTGAGCCCATCACAGTAATCACAACATGTTTTCCGGGCATACACTATCCTTGAATCAGCCAAAATCGATGGAATCTATACTGCCACTTCGGGAAGCAAAGCTCAATTGCTCCACCAGTAGAGACACGGACTCTATCGCAAGCCCTGTCGTTTACCCGGCAGAGGCACGGTGGGTAAAATAATCAACCACACCTTTAATGACGATTATTGCTTTTCCGGTTTAGGCATGAGATGAGCAAATTCCCGAAGATCGGCTTCAATGTTTATTGATACTGGAAGTACTGGTTCCGGCTGAAGTGCTTCTTCCTGTTCCGCTTTTCCCGCCTTTGCCTGCTGATTTTCAGAACACATAGTCGTAGTCCCCAAGAACTATACCTCAGCATTATAACCGATTCATTCACAACACAATCGGAAGACGCATTGCCCCGGATAATATCGATGTTTCTAAACAAAATCGATAGCATTTTTTACCTTGATGAGTTTTAAGTAGTCGATTAGATCTGTGTTTTTGGTTTAACCCGGCAGAGTCAGGACTATATAGCTATGTCTTTATACGGTCATTCTACACATTACGCCTATTCAGCCTTGCCTGCTTACCTGAGAGCGACAAGCACGCATCCATTTCATCCAAATTTTCCCAACATGCCATCTTTTTCCCGAATGAGCCCGTCGACCCATTTGCAAGACGAGATTATTTGGAGAAACCATCAAATAATAAGCGCCCTCCTCGATCAAAACAGAGCAGGTTCTTCCAGCTTTTTCTATAAAGTACCGCCGAGAGATCATCACAGATCTTTCAATCCTCAAACCTATATCCCTCCGGTAATATACAGTCCTCCCCACTTCCCACAAGCTGAACGGCTTCTTAAGGAAATAAAGAGCTATCCTCTTCTACCCGATGCTAAGCCTCTTCCCAAAGCATGGGAAATCAAGTTGAATTTGGGCCTAGCCAAAGTGACAAGAAAGATTAATCGATCAAGCCGAAACGATCCAAAATTTCGAGCCCTTGAAGACAAAAAAATCGAAGCCTGGGAAAATGCGCGCGACGAAAGTAAGCAGCATAAAACCATAAAAAAGGGTGTAAGAAAGGGAAGAATGAGCTCTTTAGCTCTGGCAGCTCAAGAGCGAAAAGTTCGACATCATTACCGACAAGCACAAGTTAATGGAAAAGCTGCACTCAATCGACAAATAGCACACGATCCGAGCATCTTTGAATATTTTCCACGAACTACAAATATAATGATCCAGTATTTAGAAAAGGAACGTACAAAAGACGAGGCTTTTCTTACGCCACGTGTTGCTTCCGGACCCAAAAGAGTTCGGGTCCGGAAAAGAAACGGCCGTGAACGACGACGGGTTCGTTAAATCCTGCAGCTATTCACCTGATTCCTGAAAAGCCTCAGTAAAGCTAAAGAGGGAAAGCAAAATCATGGCTTTACTGCCTATTGAAAATCTTACCGGCGAATTGATTGCCACCTGAACTATTTGGCGTATGCTTAAGGAACCCCTGCAATGCCGGGGTCAGGTTGTCGTAGACCTGTCTATTAGCGGTTGGCATCAACCGTCACTTGATGTCGCTTCTCGGCCTTTGGCCATCTCGGTTTTGGCCGGGGGGCGACGCGATATGTCCAGACGCAAGTTAAAACGCATCGCAGCTGTTTAATAGCAGTTCTACGAACCTCCGGTCAGCCCTTTGGGGCTGGCTTTTTACATAAGAAGTCGGGGGGCAAGGTGATGAAGTCCAATTCTAAAAAATCAAAAACAGGCAAGTCCAAAGCTGGCCTTCCTGTCAGTCAGGAAATCAATCTGACAATTCATCCTGAATCGGAGCAGCAAGATATCACGTCGATTGATAGTCTGGCTTCAGAAGGATTAGCCGATCAGCTTCAATTGTCCAAAAGATCAAACAAGAAAAATAAAGCGCTCATTGACGCCATTCTGGAACTGGAAAGGGAGGACGAAATCCAGGCGACCTTGCTCGGGAACTATATCGAGCA
>Ga0105239_10003956_pt1 | contig 17953 bp, 29 predicted proteins | sample KBSC44metaG_FD_92761 | JGI IMG/M metagenome (GOLD analysis project Ga0105239, IMG submission 92761) | Corn rhizosphere microbial communities from Kellogg Biological Station, Michigan, USA - KBS C4-4 metaG | ecosystem: Host-associated > Plants > Roots > Rhizosphere > Soil | place: Michigan, USA...
CGCGGGGCGGGGGAGGCCGGTCGCTTCGCGACCACATGTCAGCCGGTTTGTCAAGCCGGTGCAAGTTGTCGCCGCTATTTCCGGGAGTTGTTCGAACGTTCTTCGAACACGAACCCGTTCGGTTGTGTACCTCACGTACCTCGCGTATATGAAGTACCTGCGGTACCTGATGTACCCGGTCCCCAAAAACGCGGAAATCCCCGACTCCGGTAGGAGTCGGGGATCTCGCGGTTCTGAGATCAGAGTACTACGCGGGGGGATCTAGACCCAGAGCGGCACGTGCCTCACTGGCAAGCCATCTCGGATCCCTATACCCGAAAGTAACCACATATGAGTGGTATTCCTCCGGGGCGGTGGCGGGAAGCTGGCAAAACATGCCGGTGTCGCTGTCGTGCGCTCCGCAGGGTTCGACTTCCTCAGCGTCTTTGCCGTAGCAGGCTTCACACCGAGGGTCCGCACAGATCGGGATCTCCCGTTCACGTCGGGCCTCTGCGCACCGGGGCGCTTGGTAGACAAACGGCATCAGTCACCGTCCCGCTGCCACACCGGCTTTGCGTAGGGCTCCTGATTGACGCCGGGCCAGAAATCGGGCGACCAGGTGTCGCGGGTGTGGCTCCGGTGCGCGTCGCTGATGTGTACCCACCAGTGCTCATCGCCGGCGGTTCCTGGTCCCTGGCCCGGGTACGGCCAGCGTGCGATGAGCCGGTGACATACACAGGTGGTGGTGGCCGCGCCGGCCAGCTGCTCCACGGTGGGGAACTGTGGGGCCGGGGCCGGCCGCTTCCATCGGAGCCATCTCCATAGCCGGCTCTCCCGCGGCGGTTCTTCGTAGCCGTCGTTCCAGTCGATGCTCTCAACCATCAGTTCTCTTCGCCTCCCGCCAGCTGGTGCTGATGGTCACGGTGTGTTCGATTTCGTAGACGGTCCCGCCGGGCCCCGCGTATCGGGATGTGACGATGGCCATGTGCGAGTCCCCCAGCTCCGACAGGTCCAGGGCCCAATATCCCGGACTGGCGTTGCTGACCACGTTGGACAGCACGTTGAGCAGCAACGACCACAACCGGGCGTTGCGCGTGGCGGATTCCCGAACGATGGTGTTGACCATCTGGTCGTGGCCGGCCATCAGCTTCTCCACTTCGGGTTGGTCGGGGACGGAGGTCCGTAGCCGACTCGGAAAATGATCTGCGGTTCCGGCGGAGGCTTCGGCGCGCGCATCTTGTGTATGCGGCGTTCGATGGCCTCCTGCAGGGTGTAGAGGCCGTAGGTCCCGAACACGAAAACCGCGGCCGCACCGGCGACCGCGGCGATATTCATGAGGGTGTCCGCGGTCACCGCATCTTCTCCAGGAGTCGGGTGACGTGTGCCTGGACGTGCTCGTCACCGAACCACGCGATGATGTTCCCTTCGGTCTCCCCGCGGTCCATGAGCCGGCGGAGGGCGGCGATCGCGGCGCTTTCCGCTCCGACGATGGCGTACACCTCGCGGTAGACCATGGGGCCGAGTTGTTCGAGGGCTTCGCTGGTGGGGCTGGTGCTGACCATTCTCTGTGTCTCCCTTCAGAGTGGTGGGGCGCCGGCCTTCCCTTGCGCGGCGCCCCGGTCTCCGCGCCGATGGCACGCGGCGCGGAGCTGGTCCCCGGCAGTCGGGCAACTGCCGGGGAGCTGGAGAGGCGGGGACTTGCTGTGACACATCCCCTGCGCTGGCCCTAGGATCCGCCGGCGCTCGACCGGCCCGGGTCACAGGTTAGGCCGGCTGATACCTCCGCACCGCCGACGGGACTCGAACCCGCAACCTACCGCACGTCTACGGAGCGCTCCTCAGAGCCAAACCGCAGGGCGGCCGCTTAACCACAGCTTCGGCGGCGCCCCCTCACCGGGGCTTACGGGCCCCTCCTCCCGTCTTGTGAACGGTCGGGGAGGAGGAGCGGTCTTGCACCAGCGTCGACCTGATCAGGTCGCGCGACCGACGTCGGAGTCTGCAGCATCGACGCTGGCGGTCTGCGAGCCGGCCGCCGCGCGTCGGGGAGACAGCGACGGCCGGCGGTCTAGGGTACCGCGACCACCACCGGTGTGTTGTCGGTGCTGTCGGTGGAGACGAACGGCTTGATGAGTAGGTCGTCATCGCCGGCGGCGTAGGCCTCGATGATGAGGGCGCGCGCGGTCTCGACTGCTTCCGGGACCTGCAGCGGGATGCGGTCGCGTTCCGCCATGGTGCCGGTGTGTTGGCGCCGGCCGGTGGGGTTGCGGACGACGGCGTGTCGGGCCGGAATGTGCGGCGCGGTGAGCTGGTCGAAGCTGCGCACCAGGTGCCGGGTCCGGGTGTGTGTGGCGAGCGCTACGGCGAGCGCGGATATGGCGAGCAACGCCAATACCAGGTTCATTCGGCTGTCTCCCTTAGCCGGTGGATGGGTGGATTATCCATGACCCACGGTAGCACCGTAGCGTGTTGATCGGTATTCCTGGTCTGATGATTGGGTGATATTCTCGGCGCATGCGTAACCCGTTGAGTAAGGCGCCGATGATCGAAACGGTGGGGTCGTATGCGAGCGCCCTCGCCGATGACGCCCGGGTCATCTTCGACCGTGCGGCGAATGTGTTGATCATTCTGGCGGCTATCGGCGTGGCCGCGCTGTGCATGATGGCCGCGGCGGCTTTCCGGTGAGCGAGGACTACACCGACCCGATTCCGCGGGTTGTGGCGTCGGACGAGGCGCGGCGCGCTGCCGACATAATCAACATGCACATCATCGCGCAGCGTCGCGGTTTCGTGGCTATCCGCTTGTCTGATGGTGGATCGGACAACGTGGTGTACGACACCAAGGACGACGCTGTGCGGCACCAGCTGCATCCTCAGCAGTGCGCGTATTTTCAGCTGCAACTGACGCCGATTGTGCCGTGGGAATGTGACGTGTTCCTGCTGTACACACGCCAGATGTACGCGGCTGGACATCGTGTGGGGGAAGAGGGCGCGCCATCCCTGATCATCCCCAGTCGCACGGAGAATATCCGATGGAATCCACCACGCTCGACGATGAATCGCGAACAGCGGAGGCGCCTGAAGGGCTTCTGAGCGAGCCGCCGGCGGAGCCGGCCGCCCCTCCGAAGCGCGGCCGCGGCCGTCCCCCGGGCGCGAAGAACAAGCCGAAGCTTCCGGGCGCGCCTCCCCCCGCGCCCGGTCGACGTCCCCGCACCACCACCCGCAAGCCGACCGTCCCGAAGCTCACGACAGAGCAGAAGATAGCGGCGGCGTGGGGTCTGCCGGTCGCCGGCGCCGCGATCGCCGGCCAGGTGCTGAAGTCGCCGGCGTTCCAAGCGGACGCGATCATTCTGGAGCACTACTCCGCCGGCGCCGCGAAGGTCCTGGCGCCGCTGGCGGACTCCTCCCCGAAGTTCGCCGCGCTTCTGGACAAGCTGGGTTCGAGCTCCGCGGCCCCGGCCGTCGCCGCGGCGATGTTCGGTCTCTCGCTCGGCGCGCAGCTGGCGGTGAACCACGGCCTGATCCCCGCGGCCGCGGTCGCGAGCTTCGGTGTGGTCCCGCGGGACCAGGTGCTGTTTGAGGCACAGCGCGTTCCGTCGGCGCCTCCGGACGCCAAGCAGCCGGAGCCGGCCCCGGTGCCGGACGCCACGGAGGCCTTCGCTCCGGTCGCTGACCCGTGGGCAGCGGGCAGCGTTCCGCCGGACTGGCAGTGACTATCGACGAGGTCGCCAGGTTCGATCGTGCCGAATTCATTCGCGAGCGGTTTCGGTACGACGCCGGCGAGCACGTGACGATCCTGGGACCGACCGGCTACGGGAAAACGGAGCTGATCGGGGAGCTGACGGAACAGGTAGCGTCGCCGGAGTTGCCCGCGCTTTTTCTGGCAGCGAAACCGCGCGATAAAACCATGACTCGATGGTCTAAGCGGCTGTCCGCGCGGACCACGAAGCAGTGGCCACCGAAATTTAGCCTGGCGGAGCGGTGGGCGAATAAACCGCCTGGTGTATATACGGTGTGGCCGGACCACAGTTTTGATCCGGACACGGACGACGCGCATCTATATGAGGTATTCCGCGCCGCCATGATGGAATCGTATAAGGCCGGTGATCGGATAATCGGTGCCGACGAACTACTAGGCTTGACGGACCTAGGCCTAGAAAAAGAGCTGCGTACGCTATGGACGCGCGGCCGCTCGATGGGGGTGGGTGTTTTCGGGGCGTCGCAGAAGCCCACGGATATTCCGACCTACGCCTACGGTCAGGCGTCGCATCTATTTCTTGCGAACGACCCGGATAAAAGGAGCCGGGACCGATTTAAAGAAATAGGTGGGGTGGACCCGAAACTACTTGAGGCCGTGGTGTCGGGATTGGCCAAGTACGAGTGGCTGTATGTGCGAAGAGACGGCCCGAAGATGTGTATCTTGTCGGCCTGAAGATGTACGCTAATCCAATCGTCGTATCATCACACGATTGGAGACGGCGCACATGGTGGGAATCGCACCCCCGGCCGCGCCGCCGGCGACGCCGGCGGCGCCCGCGGCGGGCAGCAAGGGGGCACCGGCTGTCGCCGCGCGCCCGTTCCGGTACGGCGTGCAGCAGGTGGACGACACGCCCTATGACCAGACCCTCACCACCGGTGGTTCGGTGCAGAACTACCTGGTGTACGAGATCCCGTCGACGGGCTTCCTGGAGTACGTGGAGCTCCTGATGGAGGCGACCACGTCGGCGAACGCGGCGACCGTGGCTTTCACCGCGGACGGCCCGTGGAACGCGATCGACACGATCTCGTTCGTCGACACGAACAACCAGCCGGTCATCGGTCCTTTTGGCGGCCGCCACCTGAAGACGATCAACAAGTGGGGCGGCTACGCCTTCAACGACGATCCGATGAACAACCCGGTGTACCTGGCGACCACCGGCGCCGGCTCCACGGGCGGATCGTTCACCCTGGCGCTGCGGCTCCCGCTGGAGCTGGTTCCGCGCGACGGTCTCGGCGCCCTGCCGAACAAGAGCGCCAGCACCCCGTTCAAGATCAAGGTGACGCTCGCGGCGACCACCACGATCTACAGCACGGCCCCGACCAACCCCCCGTCGGTGCGCCTGCGCATGATCCCCAAGAGCTACTGGCAGCCGCAGGCCGCCGACATGTTCGGCAACCCGCTGTCGCAGAACCCGCCGGCCGTTAATACGACGCAGTACTGGCAGCTGGCCACCTACACGCTGCCGGCGTCCGCGTTCGCGCAGCAACTCTCCAGCTCCGTGGGCTTCCCCATTCGGAACCTGGTGTTCACGCTTCTGGACTCCAGCAACTCCCGCTCGCAGGGGGAAGCGGACTGGCCGGACCCGCTGAAGATCCAGCTGGAGGCGAACATCATCGCCGACCGGATCAAGAAGATCTGGCAGTGGCGGATGTCGCAGCAGTACGGCTACGTCGGCGCGGTCGGCGACGCGGCCGGCGGCAAGGACAACGGCGTGTACGTGGAGTCCTTCTGCTGGGACTTCGCCGGCAAGCCCGGGTGGGAAACGCGCCGCGGCTACCTGCCCACCACCGATGCCATGCGCCTGCAGGCGCGCGGCACCATCGGCGGCTCCGGAAACCACACGCTCGAAGTCCTGACGAACTACGTGGCCCCGGGAGCCGGGACCAACTTGGCCGCGATCGCGGCCTGAGCCCCGAAAAACTCGAGCGAAAACGATCAAGGAGAACCCGCGATGCCGAGCATCCTGAAGCCCGACATGAAGGCCGTGGTCTGGTTGGCCATCGGCGCCCTGGTGGTCCCGCACGTCCTGAAGATGGTCAAGAGCTGACCCATGCGAAGCGGGGTGTCGGGTACGGCGGTCGCGCTGGCAGCTGCCGGCGCGCTACTGGTGTACGACGGCATCCGCGGGGTCTCGATACCGGCCGCGCTGCGGTCGCTGGTGACCGGTGGCACGCTGCCGGCACCTCCGCCGGCGGCCGTCCCTGGGGGCTCCACGACGGCCGCCGGCGCCGCGGCGATCGGCACCGGCGCGAACGCAGGCATCGCTCAATACGCGATGCAGTTCAACGGGAAGGTGCCATACCGGTGGGGCGGGGCCGACCCGAGCGGTTGGGACTGCTCCGGGTTCGCGACCTACGTCCTGGTCCACACCGGGCACACGAACCTGCCGAGCGACTACCACACCGTGTGCATGCAGTTCTACGGCTGGTCCGGGGCCACGAAGGTGGCGACGCCGGAGGCCGGCGACCTGGTGGTGTGGCCCACACACATGGGCATCGCGATCAGCTCCACGGAGATGATCTCGGCGCTCAACCCCAGCCGCGGAACCACGGTGACCACGTTCAGCGACGGGGCACCTTCCCCGGGCAGTACGCCCACGTTTATGAGGGTGCTCTGACATGGCCAGAAGTACAGGGCCGGCCCTGACGATCGGGGCCGTGACCGTCTTCAACGGCGTGGTGCTGAACGGACAGCGGCTGGACTGGCGCGTACCGGTCGCAACCGGGTTCGTCGCGATCGGTCTGGCCGGCCTGGAACACGTCTCCGAACCGCTCGCGGTCGGAATCGCGTGGCTCGCGCTGGTCGCGGTGCTGTTCACCCGGGTTGATCCGAGCAAACCGGCCCCGATGGAAAATTTGGCCACTCTCTCGAAAGGCAAGCTATGAGCAAGGCTGAGCAGATCATCGGCCTGTTCGTCGCGGTCGGCATGGTCACGACGATGATCCTTCCGGGCCGGATCACCGACAAGGTGATCGGAGCGGCCGGATCCGCAGGCTCGCAGTTCCTGGGCACCGCGATGGCGCTCCCGAAGTACAGCGGCTGACCCATGGCGTTCACCGCGACGTGGAACAAGAAGCCCGTAGCCACGAACCGGGCTTTGGTCGGCACGGCCCCGGACCCGCTACACAGCGCGGTGCAGCCGCACGACCAGGAGTACAGCGCGAACCCGTCGTACCCGGATTCGTGGGTGCAGTTCGCGCCGAACTCGGGCGCTGTGTCGATGGTCGAGGGGGAGGATTCCCTCTACGTCACCTCGCAGGCGGTGCGGGGTGGGCCGATCGATTACACGCCGGTTGATCACACCACCGGCGAGGGGTTCGGCGCTGCGCTGACGGTCGCTGATTCGCAGGAGCAGAACTCCGAGTGGCACGAGACCGACTACAACGCGACCGCGGCGCGCCGGTGGGCGGCTCCGGTGGGCGTCGACTATCACAACGTCGCCGAGCGGCTGCAGGAACCGTCCCCCATGGGGCAGATGGGTTCACCGGAGACGGTGGCGTTGCACGTCGGCACCAACCGGGACGCCTACCCGAACGCCGGCACCGGCCACCGGATCCACCGCTGGCGCGATCGCGTCATGCAGCGCATCCAGTGGCAGACCGACCACCGGCCGATGTACGTCCCGAACGCGTACTCGGCGACGAACCGGCCTCCGGGCACCGACACCAACGTGTCGCCCTATCCGTCCATGGGGCAGGTCAACACGCTGATGGAGAAGGCGCCGCAGCTGCGGCGTGTCCCGGAGCCGTGGGGCGCGCCGGTGGCCACGGACGGGATGACGGTCGGTCCGTCGACGTATGAGCCGCCGCTCGATGTGTGGGGGCTGTGATGGCCGAAGAGGTGCACGTTCCCGGGGCCGGCGAGGTGCCGAAGAAGTGGGTGATGGTTGTCGGCGGAGGCGCCGCGGTCTACGTGGCGTTCCGGTGGTACCGGGCCCGCAGCGCTTCCGCGGCCGCGGCCGCCGCCGGCGCCACACCGCTGCCGGTCGACACCTCGAACACCGCGGCCGCACAGGGCGGCGTGGGCGGCTACACCAATCCGGACCCGGGCGCCGGCCCCACCTCAACCACCAACGCGCTGACCACGAACGCGCAGTGGTCGACGAAGGTGGAGCAGGACCTGGTGAACATCGGGTACGACGCGCAGACCGTTGCGACCGCGCTGGGGCTGTACCTGTCCAATCAGCCACTCACCGGCGATCAGCAGGCGATTATCCGCGTGGCATGGGCGATGGACGGCAAAGCGCCGGAGTCGCCGAGCCTGTCCATCATTCCTGCGCAATCCCCCCCGACCGGCGGGGGCTCGACCACTCCGCCTCCACCTCCGCCGAGCGGAGGATCGTCGACGCCCCCGCCGCCCCCCGACCCGCACGCGGGCCAGCACCTGCAGCCCCCGCAGGTCGCCACACTGGTGGCCGGCCACACCATCCGGCAGTGGCAGGCCAGTCACCCCAGCAACTCGCTTGCGCTGTTGCAGCAGTACAACGCGCCGTTGGGGATCGGCATCGATCAGAAATTCCCGACCAATATCCAGTTCCGCACCTCCGAAGAACGCTGGGTCCCGAACTAAGGAGTCATGGTGGCTTTCACAGAGAAGCCGGAAGTCAGTCTCGGGATCGGGCTCGCGACCGCGGCCCTGGTCTGGGGCATCTACAACAGCGCCCTGCCGTCGATCGCAGAGGCGCGGGTCACGGAGCAGAGCGATCGGGACCTGGCGGCCGCCGAGCGCACCGCTACGTGGACCTCCGCCGCGGTGGTGTCCGGGGTCGCGCTGATCAGCAAGGACATGACCGTGTTCATCCTCGGCGGCGCGATGGTGGTCGGCCTGGCCTGGATGCACAAGCACGCGAACCTCGTCCACCCGGAGGTGGGCCGGGCGACCATGCCGATGCAGCCGGACACCCCGCAGTCGCAGCAGCCGCTCTACAGCCAGAGCTGAGGCGTCATGGCCCCGACCACTCCGGCGCCGGGGCCGTCGCCGGCCACCGTCGACGCGATGGTGTCCGCGCTGGCGGGTCAGGCCCCGATCTCACTGACCTATCAGGAAGTCGTCGCGGCGGCGATGCTCGCGGGCATCCCCGACAACCAGGCTACGATCCTGGCCGCGATCTCCTCCGTGGAGACCTCCCGGAATTGCCTCGCGGTCTCCGGAAAGAACCTCAACGGCTCCCGTGCCTGGGGCGCGTTCGCGGTCACCCTGGCAGACAACCAGATCAACGATGCTGGCTGGATGGTCCCGACCACGAACGCGTCCCAAGCGAAGACGCAACTGGGGATCTCTGGCCTGCACTCGTGGCCGAGCTACGCCTCAGGCGCGTACCTGGCGGCGATGCCTCAAGCGCAGATGGCGACCGCGGCGATCGCCAATCAGCTGAGGGGTGGCAATCCCAACGGATGGCCGGCAGCGAACAGTGACGCGCAGCTGCAGGCGATGGCTCTCCCGGACGCCCTCCGCCAGGAGCTCGGCGCCGTGGCCCTGCAGTGGCAAGCCGGGTCGGTCCTGGTGCCCGCGGCCGGCGCCGGCGTCAACGCGATCGGGACGATCGGCGCCGCGGCGGCCGGCGCCACCAACGATGTCGTGTTCAAGCCGTTCGGCAGCGTGCTGGACTTCCTGAACGCGCTGGCGAACCCGCAGCTTTGGGTCCGCATCGCTTATGCCCTGGTCGGCGGTGCTCTCATCGTCGTCGCGCTCCGTCAAGTCGTTGCGAAGTAGGAGGACACATGGACCAGACCACCCCGGCCCCGGAGATGATGGCGCCGGCCTATCCGGAGCTGCAGGACGTCACACAGCGGGCCGACTTTCCGATGCCGCTGACCGTCCCCGTGAAGCACGACGGCCCGCTGCCTACGCAGGAGCTCCCGGCCGTCCTGGGTACCGTCGAGACGTGGCCCATCACCACTATGCCGCAAGTGGTGCTGACGCGGTCGCAGACCCGGAAGCGGGCAATCCTGATCAGTACGGACAACGCTTTCTTGGTCCTGCCGCGCCGCTCGAACATCGGCACGAACACGGGCGCGTTGTGGCCGGCGAACGTGCCCCTGAACTACACCGGGCAGAGCGAGCTTTCGGTGTGCACGACCACCGGCACCGCGACCCTGTCCGTGATCACGGAGGACTGGACCAGGTGAAGCCGGCGCCGGCGCCTCTGTCCGAGACGTACACCACCACACTCGATTCCTCCGGGAACGGGTCGGTCACGTTCGGCCCGACGCGTCAGCGCCAGAAGTGGATCCCGCCCCTGACAATAGCAGTCTCGACCAGCACCAGCGTCAAGATGCCCACGGCGCAACTCTTCCTCGGCAACCAGCCACAGGGCGGGACCTACACCGGAGCGCAGGACGCTGACGATCTGCCGGCCCTGACGCTGTACGCGGGGCAACAGCTGAAGGTCGTATGGAGCGGCGGCGATGCCGGCGCGATCGCCTCCGCCACCATCACCGGCACCGTCGATTGGTGGTGACCACATGACGTTCAGCAACCCGATTGTCGCTGGTCAGAACCTGGTTATCCCCGGCATCCAATCGCCGAACTACACGGCCGGTGTTTCGGGGTGGCGTATTGCGCGCGATGGCACCGTCGAATTTAACTCGGGCGTCTTCCGCGGCTCAATCCAGATCGGCACTTCCCCCGGTCAACATGCCATTCTGGCGAACCCGGCCACCGGGGACCCTATCGACGTTTACAACGCGTCTAATCAACTCGACTTCAGCGTTGACGCAAACGGCATCATGTCGTCAATCGACCCGACCAACAACATCGATGCCCAGATTCAAAGCGCCGGTTTGGCTTTCCACGTACCGCGCGGAACCCTGGCCGGCGGAGCCGGGGCGGGCGCATCGGGTGTGGTTGGCACTACACGGCAGGACACTGTTTTCGTGTTCGCTAACGGGCACGGAACAGGTAAGAGCAGCACGTTGACGTTGACAGCGGGATCAGACGATGGGACTACCTCCCCGGCTACTACGGAGCTGGTCGAGCGGGACAAGACAGTGTCGCCCCTGGTCACGCTGGATTTGCAGACCAACAACTTTGTACACGTCGGCGCCTACAATGTGACCACGGATGCTAGCGGCACCGGTATCATCACCCACAACGCCGGGTTCACTCCTAAGGCGGGATTTTTGATGGGTGTTAATGGCATCGGCGCAAATTTCCCATATCAGGCTGCATGGTTTACTTCCCCGTTTACGTCGAGTACAGCCAAAGCGGCTTTCAAGGACAACACCGGGGCAGCTCTGGCCAGTACTACTCTCGGCGTATTCGGATTGTTTTTCGGATGAGGAGGGATGCGCGGTGACGGAAGTAGTTGTGGTTCCGACCGAACAGGAGAGCGAAGCCGGCGGCGACGTCGCCGGCGTCGCGTTCGCTGCGGGGATGGCCACTGCGGAGGCGTCGCAGGCCGGGGAAGAGGCTGCGCAGGCGGCCGTCGTCGCGGAGGTCGCCGCGGAGGAGGCGGCCGGCGCGGTCGCGATCGCCGGCGACGCCTCCGCGACGGCATGGGCCGCGCGGGAAGACGTCGACCAGCTCCGCGCGGAAGTCGGCGCAGGCCTCGATGAGATCCGCGGAATGATCGCCGATCTCGCGATCGGAGGCGCCCCCGCGGAGGAAGAGAGCGCGCTCACGCCGGAGCGTGTGGAGCGGGAGGAAGGGCCGGCCCCGGAGGGCGACGACGAGCACCAGGAGCAGAGCGGCGAATCCAACAGGGCAGGTAAGCGGTACGGAAATCCCCGGTGGTTCGGCGGCCGGTAGTGCTATCGTCGTGCCCGTCCAGGTGCGTAGGTGAGGGATACTTCTTCGGCAGACAAGACCCTCGCCGACTTGATCTCTGGACCCTGATACCCGCGAGATCGGATCAGCGCACCGGGAGATGCACCAGCTGATAACGATTTCGAGAGGAGGCACCCCCCGGGGTTCCGCGGAGGGTGTCAGGGCCCAGACTCACAGACTCCTTGATGAGATGCCGATACGCGAACGGCCCCCGCAACCAGCGGGGGCCGTTCGCATTCGCTCTCAGACGTGCGAGTGGTGCTCGGTGAACGCGCGCACCGCGACCTGAATACAGGGCTCACCCACGCACTTGTGGGTAACGCAGCTTCCGGCAGAAGTGAGCTGACACGGCTTGTCGTCGACGAGTTGCCGGAGAAGCGCGACAGCGATGGTCAGTTCGTTGTCGAGCCAGTCACGCGAGTAGGCGAGCGGGTGGTAGGTGCTCATCGGAGCGGCCTCCCGCCGGTGATGATGGCGTTCAGCAGGTCGGGCCGGTAGTTGCCGATGCAGAGGCCACACAGCGCGCTCCCGTTCAGCAGGAAGTGCGCGAGCGGCCGGATCGTGTGGCCCGAGTAGGTCTTCAGCGTGACGCCGGCGGTTGCCATGTCGAGCACCTCCGTGAGGTTGAGGCACTTGACCCACTCGCCATCGGCGAAGTAGCGGAATTCCTCTGCCTGGTAGTACAGGGAGGGTCCGCACATGGCGCACAGTGCGTTGATCTCGATCACTGTCCACCCCTGCGAATGCGTACCTTGTCTCCCGGTCGCCATGTGCTCTCTTTGCCACCGAGGAACGTGACCAGGACGTTTCGGTCAATCGGGGTGAGAGCGACCAAGATGATGACGGGTGACCCTTCCTCAGGGTCTTGATCGAGCAGAACATCACCGCGTAGCAAGGTGTCGGCGCGGACGGTCATGACGGTGTGAGCCATCGTGATCACTGGCCCCGCGGTTCGAAGCCCGTACCGTAGGGCTCTCCATCGTGGTAAACCGGGTCGACGTCCGCGGTCTCGCCACCGGTGAGGAGCTCGCGCACGTTGTCGATGGTGCACATGTGGCAGGGCGCGGAAAAGACTCCGTGCATGAGACAGGGCTGCAGGCCCAGGACATCCGCGAGGGTCACCACGTGGCCGGTGACCGGGTCGACGGCTTCCATGACGGGGACGCCATCGCGGAACTGGTCGTTGTGCCGGAACCAGATCCCATCCAGGCCGGTCCCGGGACGGCCCTCCCACGCCTTGTCCAGGTCGTACACGATGCCGTCGTACTGCCATCCGGACTGTCCCCGGCTCTCCTGCAGGAAGGCACTGAGCGCGTCGCGCAGGCGGGTGGCGCGCGCGACGTCCAGGGTCAGACAGGCGTTGTCGAGTCCGGCGTCCTGGATGAAAAGATCAACGCGGGGTTCGGCGGTGCACGTGTCCTGAAGGATGAGGCGGGTTTGCGCCTGCGAGTCGCGGTACCGGATCGGCCGCTCGCATTTCGTGATGTGGAGCAGCCCATCAGGGGTGCGCGTCACGTTGTGGGTTGCGTTGTTTCCCATTACCGAGGTCTCCCTACTCGGTTGGCCGGCGGTGGAGTGCCGGCGGTCACTGTGAGCATACGCCGCGGCGCCCCGCAGCAACAGCCGCGGGGCGCCGTGAGCGGATTCAGTGAGCTGAGGTATACAGGGTGAGCGCGTAGCCGGCTACGCCACTGGCGACGGTCCCCATCCCGATCGCCATCCACATGCGCCGCTCCAGCGTTCGGATACGGGTCTCATGATCGGCGCCGATTGCCAGGCTGCTTTTCACCGCCTCCGCCAGAGCGGTAACCTCGCGGCGCGTTCCCGTAACCTCGTTGTATACCTGGCCAAGGGTGATTTGCACCACCGCCTGTCCAGGCGTGAGCGGGTCAGCCGTCATGATTACTATCCGGTAGCTTTCGGAGTGTCCGGCGCCGTGGGTGCGGTGGTCGAGCCCTTGGTACCCCATGCGATGATCGCGGCTTCGACGGCGCCCACGATGGCAGCGCTGATCCCGTACCGCACGGCGGCGTCGTGGATGACGGTAGCGACCGCCGGCTGAGCCAAGGCGGTCACGATCAGCACTCGCACCGGCGAGAGCCATGGGGTAGAGAAGCGTCTCACGCTGCAGCCGCTTCGATCAGGTACGCCATCGGCACGTCGGGGTTGTTGACGCGCCGGACGCTGATCTTCTGCACGGCCTGCGGGAGGGGCCCGCCGTGCGGGTTGACGCGGTCGCCGGCGGCCGTGACGTGAATGTCCTGGTCGATCTCCGACCAGCCCTTGCCGTGGGTGTAGATGGCCACGCGCACGTCAGCGTCTCCGAAGTCGCAGCCGAGTGTGAACCAGACGTTCCCCCACTTGGCCGTGCCGAAGTTCGCCGGCGGAACGGCGATGACGGTAACGGCGTCCTGGCCGTCCTTGAGCTGGCCCTCTGAGAATGTGGGCATGGTGTCGTCCTCCGGGGTGGATGCGGGGGCGGTGGATGGGTTGAGGTCGATCACGTCGCAGGTGACGTCAGCGACCGTTATCTGCCTGGCGAGCTGCCAGGCGACGGCGCGGGGGTCGCGCTGGCCCTTGGACCAGCCCTCCGTGCCGAAGATCGGGTAGCCGCTGTCCGCGGCCTTGGTGACGAACGCGAATTCCCCGTAGGCGCCGACTCCTCCGGGGTCGACGGAGTGCGCGCCGGCGAGGAACTCCAAGGCGACGTCGATCTGTTCGGCGGTCGCACCGATGTCCAGGCTGTAGAAGATCGGGCCGCCGGCGCCGATCTGGTTCGCGCGCGCGCGCCGCTCGCGAGCCCGGGTAGCTCCGCCGGCGAACCCGGCGTAGCTGCCGTTCACCATGTAGTCGGCGGTGCCCTCATCGAGGAGGAACACCCGGAAGCCGTGGGCGATCAGATCGGCGTACTCATCGACCTGCAGACTCTTCGGCCAGTCCGGCGGCGTGACGTACCGGAACACCGTGGAGATCTTCCACTGGCCGTCGACGGTCGCGGCTGCTAGGTCCGATGCCTTGATCGGAGTACTGTAGTCGAGCGCTGTGTAACTCATGAGGCCCCTGCGGGGTAGGCGACGGAATGTGACTGGTGGAGTCGGATTCCAGCCTAGAACAAAGCGCTGACTAGCAAGCACAACAAAAGAGGGCCCGGCGCTCCTTGGGGGGATCGCCGGGCCGGAGACCGACCGTTACCAGCGGTCTCGGTCTCTGGGACAAAGGGAGAGTAGAGGACTCCGCTATGTCGCTATTCAAGCGTACCGTATTCGCGTTCGGTGTCACGGGCACCGGTGACGCGCAGTGACGGCAGAGATCTACACGTCAAACGACCCGGACAACCTGGCCGGAGTCACATGGATCAGCGACTCGCAGCTGCGCCAAACCGAATTCCCGGAGGCTGAATACCTCATCACGGGGATGCTGCCGTGCGGCTACACGGTGGTGATGGGGGCGCCCAAGACCGGCAAGACCGCTCTTGCGCTGCCGATCGCGCAGCGACTTGTGCGCGCCGGCTACAACGTGCTCTATCTGGTGATGGATGACTCGCTCGCGCGGATGAAGACCCGCAGCATCATGGCGCTGCCGGCGACGGACCCGGCCTACTCGCCGATGGAGCGTCTGTGGTATGTGCACGGGTGGGACCCGCAGGGCAAGGACCGGGCGTTCGCGCAGCTGCGCGCCTGGCTTGAGCGTTGGCAGCAAGCCGGACAGCCGTTCGACGCCATCATCGTCGACACCTACGGTCGCTTCGCCGGCCGGAAGCCGCCCGGGGTGGACATTTTCACCTACGACTACGCCATTGGCTCCGCGTTCAAAGCGCTCTACACCGACTTCCAAGCGTCCACGATGGTGAACCACCACACCAGGAAGCGCGGCGGCGACGATGTGGACTGGCTGGACATGGTTTCCGGCTCCGCCGGCATGACGGCCGCCGCGGACGCCATCTGGTATATCGAGCGTACGCGGGGATCCCGGAACGGGATGTTGCGGATCACCGGCAACGATATGGAGGAGAGCGAGTGGCCGATGGTGCTCGGACCGGACATGGTTTGGCGCCGGGACGCCACTCTCACCCCAGCTCAAGCCAGGCACACCGGCATGATGCGCGCCGTCCTGGACTACCTCATGGGGGAGTCGCAGTCCACTGCGAAAGCCATCACGGAGGAGCTGGGAGCGTCTCAAAACAGCGTCCACCAGTGCCTACAGCGATTGTCGTACGAAGGGGTAGTCTCCTTCGGAAACAAGGTCTGGCAGCTTACTGGACACGCTGACAATAGGTTTATCACGGAGCCGGAACCCGAGATTCCAGCCAAACGCATGAGCGACCGTTCCAGCCCTGCTCTGACTCAGATAGGGTCACCTCAGCCCGGGGGGACTGCGGGTGGAGCCGGCGACGGACGCGGCCTCCCGGGCGCTGGTATGACTCCTGAAGGGCCCGTAGGGTTGCCCCCCACGCAGGAGACGCCGGCGGTTCCGGGGCCCCGGTCTCCGTCAGATGACGTAGACGCGGCGTGGTGTGAAGACGCCATCGCGCCTCTCCCCTCCGGCGAGGGGGCCGTAGGGATGATGATCGAGACGTTGAAGTCTCGGAAGCTGATGACGGCGTTCCGGCTGCCTCCGAAGGTCAAGGAGTTGCTACCGGGGTATGACGAGATGATGCTGGGGGGCCGGCCGAATCAGTGGCAATTTTTCCCCCATCGGCGCCCGGAGGGCACCGTTGTGGTGTTCGACCGGAAGGCGTCTTACTACTCGTCGAAGTGCTGGCTGTCGCTGCAGACCCTCACGCGGACCGGCCCGATGGAGTGGGAGCAGATCAAGGCGGAGAAGCGTTCGGGGATTTTCGAGATCGCGCCGTCTCCCTGGCTGCATGCCGGCCTGCCGTCGCCCTACGGCACGAAGCGTCCCCCGCAGCGGCTCCGGGTGACCCGGGCTGTCCTGAATCGACTTCACTCCTTGTCGATAAAGGGACAGATGGAGTTTCCACAGATCCTGTGGTCTATGTCGGGGCGGGGTTCTGAGAATGTGCTGCAAGCGTGGTTCGATTGGTGTCTGACTCAGCGCCGGGAATGTGCCCACGATCCCGACCTGGCAGCCATGCGCAAAGCCGACCAGAACGCGGCTATCGGCTCGCTGCGAATTACAGACCCCACTAAGAAGCCGGGGCCGATCGACCGACCCGACTGGCAATTCGAGATCATCTCCATGCATTACATGATGATGCACTACTACGGAATGGAGTGCATCGAAGCCGGAGACCCGCTTATTGCGATCGGAAATACTGACGAATTGGTATTCCTGCTCCCGCCCGGGGAAGACCCGCGGGAGTGGGTGCCGGCGGGCATCAAGGACCAGGTGGCCGCGTCGAAATTCTCGCGAAAGGGGATCCGTCTGGACGAAACGGGGCAACGCCGGTTCTACGATCGAGACGCCGGCGAGTGGCATGAATCCGGTGGCCGCGGAGCGGCCCCGTTCGAAGCAAGTGGCCGCTGATGGCGCGCGCACGGCGTGTGCGGGGCCAGGCGGGAGGTGGAGACGCGAGAGGGCATAGAGACCTCGGAGCGGGCGTCCTACGGCTTGTGGACGAAGTCGCCGGCGTCGCTCCGGAGCCACGCTCCACGCGACGTCAGCTCACCTACGTTCTGTCGAAGCGCACCGGCGCGTCACCGGAGAGCGTGCTCCGTCAGCTGGGGGCGTCGAAGGAATCACTTCGGCGATGGCTGAAGGGCACTCAATCGCCAGGGAAACTATATCGAGAGCGCATCAATGCGCTGTACGGGAAGTTTTGGGCGATTAACCACGATGTGAGAAACCCGCGTAAGCGGCCTAAATTCAAAACCGCACGACTCATCATCACAAATGAGACGAATCGGGACGGCATTGTATTTCCGGAAGGTAGCCGATTCAGGGTAGCCAATCCGCTACAGGTAGACGCATCTCGGAACCGTAAATGGAATGATGTACTGGCAGCGACAACGCCAGAACAGGCATTCTCGGGATTCGTGAATGGAGTACTAAGCGTTTCTCCGCTACCAAGCGTACCGGAATACCTGGATTTTCTCGAAGGCTACTATACGATCCGTGTGGCGTGAGGTAGAGTCATTCGACACAGACGGTAGTTGAGGGATCCACCCCCTTTGACAACCGGACGTAGGTGACGAATGCGGGCTACGCGGTAGAAACCTACTGACGGTCGAGGGGAGCCTACGGAGCCGGCCTATCCCCCCGGCCGGCCCCATCGGCTCCCCCCGGCCTCTGTGAGTACCCTCCGATACGTAAGCCCCCGTCAGCCCACGGGGGCTTACGTGTGTGCGCTGACATAAGCACAGAATCAAGATACTGACACGAAGCGATGGCCGAACCTACGGCATCGTAAGTCAAGTCAGCGTGCGGAGCACGCTCGCAACTATCAATGTGTTGGTGACCAAAGCGAAGCGTCGGAGCGGAGTCTCCGACC
>Ga0105239_10003957_pt1 | contig 17952 bp, 16 predicted proteins | sample KBSC44metaG_FD_92761 | JGI IMG/M metagenome (GOLD analysis project Ga0105239, IMG submission 92761) | Corn rhizosphere microbial communities from Kellogg Biological Station, Michigan, USA - KBS C4-4 metaG | ecosystem: Host-associated > Plants > Roots > Rhizosphere > Soil | place: Michigan, USA...
GATAAATCGCTACCGACGACTTCTTATACGCTGGGAAAAAAGGGGGGATATTTATTTTGGACTGCTCTGTCTAGCCTGCGCCATTACAACCTTGGTTCAATTATTTCCCGGATAGACTCTTAGGGTTTCTAGGAGTTTGAATTCAAGGGGAAAGCTATGAGCACGGTAACTATTATTAATACGGGCAACAGTGGCTATGCCAACGGGTCTTCAAACAGGAGCAAAGACTCTACTTTTACCCGAGGGGCTCATGCGGTAGCGGGCTTAGCTGCTGTAGGTGCGGGTGCTTCAGGCCTATTCACAGCATGGCGCATCGATGATCGGTTTTTTTCGAGTGGAAAAACGGGAGAGTTTTTTCAAAAACAACCCATTCTTCAGCAACTGAAATCCTGGTATCAGTCCGTTAAAGCTCATCCAAAAGGAGGACGAGCAGCGACCTTGGGTATTGAAATAGCAAGCGGTGTTATTTTTTGTGTTGGCCTTGACTGGTTGAAAAAAGCCTTTACCGGTTCCTCTAAATAAAAATAAACACTTGATATTACAAACGGCACAAGTTTCTAATTTGTTGTTTTTGTATTTATGTGTGTTGTTTGGATTTTCCAGGGGCGGGTTTTATGAGTACTGTTGTTATTGTTAATAATGCCAATGCGGGCTTTCAGCAGAATCAAGGTGTTTCTACACCCCCCATTGAGAATGTGCATACCAAAAAAGATTCGAAATCCAAACGCATTGATTTTGGCATTTTGGGGAGTGTTGCTATTGCTGGCGGAATTTACGGGCAAATTAAGTCTTGGAAAGCCGATGACCGATTCATGTCACAAGGAAAATCCGGAGAAATTCTAGATAAAGAAGGTTTCTTTAGTTTTAAATCCTGGGGACATGCGATTAAAGCCAATCCTAGAGGTTTTTTGGCATCAATGGCTATTGATGCTGTAAGCACGGTGGCGTTGTTTGCAGGTGCAGTATGGCTACAACGGGCTTTTACAGGGCATAAGGCGGAGAAAAAGAAGGATAAATCCTAAAACGGCTCATCTTGCTCCTGTAGATGGAGGAGGGCAAAGCCCATCTGTCTCCTTTAGGATTAATAAATAAGTTTTAATGGTCCATTTTGTTCATTTTTTCGCTTGGCGCTTTCCTGGGATATAAACCTGATCCATTCATGAATAGTCAAAAAGATTGGTAAAGAGAGGCGTATGTTTTTAGAACGTAATCTTCAGGCATTAGTGAAAGCAGATGCACGTCACGAAGAACTGATTAAGCAGCTTAAAAACGTTTCTTCGTTAGGGGATGACGATTACGAATTCTATGAAACCGAGGATGGCCACTTCACCATTAAATACAAAGGCGTTTTTATCCACGATCCTGAGCAACCGATTCAGGAAGCCATAGACGTCTTTGAACAGCAGATTTTACCGGCTTTTGATCATGTGCACTTAGTATTCGGCATAGGGCTTGGCTACGGAATTGAGCAACTGCTCAAGCGCAGCGAGGGAAAAATTACTGTTTATGAACCTGATATGCCATTTTTGCGCTTTATTCTGGAAAATATCGACCTCAGCATGCATTTTGACACCGGACGCGTTTGGATGGCGGCGCATCAAATGGATCTGTTGCAGATGATTTCTACGCGTATATACGGGGATCACCGTTTGGACGCTTATGTACTCAGAAGTTACGCCTATCTCATGCATGAGCAGATTCCCGATTTGATGAAACGGATTTTGGAAGTGGGTGGAAACTTTGTTCAAGACTTCAATACGGGCAAACACTTCCATCACAAATGGTTGGAACAGTTTTTAATTAATTGCCCTTATTTTGCAGAGTACGATAACATCGATGAGTTAGTGGGGTTATTTCCTGAGAAGCCGGCAATCGTCATCTCCAGAGGACCCTCTTTGGATGCAGATTTACAGTCTATCAAACAGCTGCGTGATTCTGCGGTGCTCATTGCAGTGGGTGGTGCCTTGCGGCATTTATGGAAAGCCGATATCACTCCCGATTTTGCCTTGTTTTATGATGCAAACGGCATGAAAGAGCAACTCCACGGCTTACCGGAAGAATTTTTATCGAAGATTACCTTTTTGCTTAGTCCTTTCACGAGTCCCTGCTGCTATGAAGCACCGGCGGCTCATAAACTGGTCTTTTTAGGACAAAATAATGGTGTTTTTGCTCGTTTTCTTGATCGTGCCTTTAATCAGGACAGCTATCGCATTGATGGCGGCGGTACGGTTTCTTTGATTGGTTTTCAGGTTGCCCAGGCCATGGGCTGCAATCCGATTGTATTAGCGGGTCAGGATTTGGCCTTTCCGGAAGATAAGGTTTATGCCGGTGGCACAATGGTTAAGCAAGACGCTCAAGGCCGTATTGCTTTGGACAAAACAGATGAGCTTTATACGGCCCCTACGAAAATGGCTACCGTACAGGGGCAAAACGGAGAAACACTACGCACGTTTGCGGCCTTTCTTAGCTATATTCGCCACTTTGAAGAGCTGGCAGAAAAAAATAAGCGTCGTGATAAGCCTCTGCAGCTTTTTAATACGTCCTTAGGAGGCGCAAAAATAGACGGTTATACTCTGAAAAACATGGCAGAATTCATCGGCGAATGGCCACAATTCAGGGAAAGCGGGGAAGCCTTATTCTCTCCTCAGCATCACCTTGATTATGCAAGTCGTCGAGAAGCTTTGCGGAACTGTTTAAAAGAGCTCCAATCCAGTATTACGCATGTGAAGCGTATTATTGACCAAACGCGCTTTCCCGAAAAAGGAAGCATTTGGAAGAATAAGGCGGATTATGAAGTTGCACGGGTTGCGTTGCCTACCCTCTATCAATTCTTGCGCGGAAATGATTTCCTGGAATATGTCACACTCTATGAGTTGTTGGCTTATAAACGAGAGTTTAGCAAAGCGGGCGGTGATTTAAATGCCAAGCGTTTGGAAATTCACCTGCCATCCATGAGAAGCTTTTTTAACAACACTAAAGAGCTTTTGTCTGACAAGTTGTCCTACTGGGTTAACGATGCGGTAAATACCTTGGAAGTGCAACTAGAGGATAGTTTGAACCTCCATTAGAAAGATCTTCATGTATTTTGAGACTAATGCAAGCGCTCTTTTGAAGCGAAATCCTCGGCATTTATTGCTGCTACAGAGTCTTGCGCAAATACCTCTTCCGTCTGAAGACAAACTGGCTTTGCTTCCTACGCCTGACGGAGAAGAGTATGGTTTCAATTATGATGGAATCTGGCTTCATGATCCGGCTGCGCCCAGCTTAGAAGTTAAAAAGACGTTTAAAGCAAGTTGTAAAACGCAACCTCCGCGTGTTCATGTCATTTTAGGGCTGGGTTTAGGGTATGCATTGGATTATGCTTTTGCCAACAGCCAGAACGAAATTATTGTTTATGAGCCTGATTTAGCGCTTCTTAAATTTACGCTCGATAATGTTGAGCTTGATACTTTACTGGCACATCCTCGGGTTCAGCTGGCGACGAATAGTTTTGAACTCCTTTCGCAATTACGACCCTTTGTATACAGCGATTATGATCTCGACTTTCTGATTCTTCCGGGTTTCACGGCCAAAATGAAGGAAGAAATTCCCATACTGGTTCAACAAATTAAAGTCATGATTTCTGATTGGGCTCGGGATTATGTCACGGTTAAGAAGTTCCATCCCCAATGGGTTCGTCAGTTTTTAGAAAATCTTCCTAATTTCGCTAAAACGCTGACCATCGATGCTTTATCGAATCGCTTTACTAATAAACCTGCCATTGTTATTGGACGAGGTCCGTCTTTAGATGCGGCTTTGCCTGCTATTAAACAACTCCAGGATAGTGCGGTGCTAGTTGCCGTTGGTGCAGCGCTTCATCGACTTTTTGATGCTAATATCACTCCTGATTTTGCTATTTTTTATGATGCCAATGCTGTAACCGAGCAGCTTTATGGTTTGCCCGAGAACTATTTGAACAATATTACCGTTATTGTTTGTCCTCATACGCCCAAAACGATTTATGACTATGCATTCCGTGAATGTTATCTTTTTCTGGCAGAAAATTCCGCGCAACTGAGTGATTGGTATGATAAAGCCCTGGGTAAAAAGCACCTTCGCTTAGAAGGGGGCGGCACCGTATCAGTGATTGCAATGCAATTGACGTATTTTATGGGGTGTCGGGAAATTGCTTTAATCGGCCAGGACTTGGCTTTCCCGAATAACCAGGTGTATGCGGGCGGTATTTCTTTGCAAAAAGATGCGGCTGGCAATATGAGCTTAACGCCCAGTAAAACCCTTTTTGCGAAGCCTCATTCCTTGACGCAGCTCGCAGGGCAAAGTGGCGAAATGTTAGAAACGACTGTTTCTTATGCGGGATTCGTGCGGCATTTTGAAGCGCTTGCTGTACAGTTTAAGCAGTTGTGCCCTACTATCCGGTTGAGCAACTGCTCTTTGGGTGGTGCTCAAATTAATGGTTATACCTTATGTCCGCTGTCGGATTTTGAAAATCAGTGGTCGGCTTTCAAAATTGAGTTAGCTCTGGTGAGTTCTGGTGACTCTCACGAGGTTCTCTTCAAAGTGCAGGAGCAGAAACTTCATACAGCGCTTAGCGCTTTAAAAGTCGAACTTGAAGCTAGTATTAGCTTTTTGAACGAATTACAAGCGAAATTACCTCATAAAAGTCAAGTGCTGCGTAAAGTTGAAGATGGTGTTTGGGAATGTACGCAAATGCTGTTTCAGTATATTCACGACCATTCTTTTATTGGTTATTTGGCCATGTTCGATCTTATTCCTTATAAGCAACGCTTTTTAGCACTGACGGATATGGGTGGCTTCGATGTGAGCATGGTGGATGATTTATCCAACACCTTGATTAAGACTCGTGCAACATTGGAAACAGACTCTTTAGTTTGGGTAAATCAAACATTGGATGCTTGGAAGCTTTTAATCGAAACTGTGTAATTGAGTTCGCTGAATAGCTGGATTTTATACGGATTATCCAACAAGGAAGTAAGTGAGAGTTTAGTGATGGCAATGGACGTGCAATCCAATACATCCTTGAGTGAGGGGCAGTCCTTGCTATCTCATCCTGAGCAGATCTATTTCATCCTAGGCTTCCCTCAGGGAGAGCCAACATTATTGGATATTCTGGAGTATACCCAGGGTGGTTTGATTTTATGGGAACCCGATTCAACGATTCTTTCCTCTAACGCTGTTTTGATAGAAGAAGCTCTCAAGGAGGGACGACTCAAAGTTTTTGCAGATTTGGATGAGGCTTTTGTGTTTTTACGTAAAGCGGTCACGCTTCCTCATCGACTCGGATGGATTCACCCCACTGCTGTTGAGGCTAATCGCTTACGAAACTTTGTTCCGGATTTTGAACTCCGACAGCTGCAAACCCATAACAGTATCGAAATCGAGTTTGAGACGGCTCAAGCTTTTCACCAGCTCTGGTTTCATAACTTTGTCCGGAACTTACCGGCTCTTGCGCTCTCTCATCCGGTTCAAACTTTGAAAGATTTAGCAAAAGGGTATCCTGCGATTGTTATTTCCAGAGGCCCATCCTTAGATAAAGCGATGGAGGATTTAAAAGAGCTCCGCTTTCATTGCATTTTAATTGCGATTGGCGGTGCGCTCAGGCATTTAGAAAAATCCGGTATTGTTCCAGATTTTGCACTTTTTTATGATGCACGGGGTATGAAGGAGCAATTGCATGGGATTTCATTAGACTACCTCTCTAAAATCCGTTTTGTTCATAGCCCGGCTAGTGAGTGCGAAGTCTTTATAGCGCCGAGTATCCAACGCTATCATTTTTGGATTCCCTATTTCACGACCTTAGCAGGCTGGTATGAGCGGGAATTTCATCAAGCTCAGCCCATCCTGTCCAGGGGTGGTGGCTCGGTTTCTTTGCTGGCTTTTCAATTGGCCGTTTTGTTGGGTTGTACGGATATTGCCTTAATCGGTCAGGACCTGGCCTTTCCTGATAACCAGGTTTATGCAGGCGGGCAGGAAGTTATTGTTAACGACAATGGCATGCTGGATATACCAGCCAGTGACACTCTAATCTCTCGTCCCATGACCATGGCCACAGTTATGGGACAAGAAGGCCAGTTTTTACCAACCTTGCGGTCTTACCTCGGATTTGTTCGTCAGTTTGAAAGTATGGCGCAGGATTTGGGGTCTGAATATCACCTTTATAATGCGTCGTTAGGCGGTGCGCGTATTGAGGGTTTTGAGCTTTGTCCGTTAGGAGAGATTGCTAAAAGCTGGCTGGCTACTGAAAAACCAGTGCTTGCGAAAAGTGAGCTATGGAAAAAACGAGAGCTTGAACTCTCCATTGATTCGGATGCTGGTGTTTATGCCATCAAAAACTTTCAATTGCTTTTAGCGCATATTGAAGAAGGGTTAAAGCTTTGCCATACGATTGGGAAAACAGTGAATAATGCTCGAAAACCCAACCCGGAAGAATTGAATAAGAGCCTTGTGAAACTTCAAACGTGGCTAGATGATCCAAAGCATGTTTTGCTTAAAGTGTTATGCGTGTATCCCGTGCTTGCTTTTCGGCAGCCGGATCAAGTGACGACTCCTCTATTAAGTCGAACTCAAAAAATGGTTCAACAAATACATGAAATTTTAAAAACAGCCGGAAATCAATTCAGTGCTTGAATAAATACTGTACGATGTATATTGAGTATAAAAATTACTCCTGTATGGATAAATAAGAACCGAATCCAGTATGTTAAGATGTGTTTAGGGCCTGCCTATCAAGGCGTTTTTTAGATATAGATGGATGGCAACCATGACCCCATTAAGTACCGATGACTTTCCATACACCATAGGCTATGTTAGTGAGCTCTTGTCTTTAGAGGAGCCTCAACTCTTAACTTTGGTGCAAACTTTGGGCTTTACACCCAAGACAGAAGAAGGAAGTGGGCGGACTTTGTTTACCCATCAGGAATTAGAACTGCTCAAAAAAGCTGCTGAATTGCAGCGTCATGGGGATAATTTGGAAACGATTGGAAAACATCTTGGGCCGGCAAATTCGGACGAGTCCCCTAAAATCAATCGCTCCCCCATTCCGGGAGCCTCTCTTCTGACAACGCCTCCTCAGGTCTCGAATCAGGAAGGTTCTTCAGCTTCTCAAAATCGTCCGATGGGTGGAAATGGCTCTCCGCATCGAGATGTTGGGCGCTCTGCTTCGCGCGAGGATGTTAAAAACTTAAATCAACCGGGGAATCGCCGAGCGGAGTTTTTGGGTTCGAATCCTACTGGTTCAAATCCGGGAAGTGTGAGTTCGACTTATGGCTCTCGTTCTTTAACGTCTTCTGCCAGCTCTTCATCCACGAGTGCTGCTGACAGTATCACTGTGATGGTTGAAGCTGTGAGCCAAGTAAAAGAAAGTATCCTGAAAGATTTGGCACATCTTTTGGATGATAAGCTTGCCGGTTTGGATGAGGTCGTGGTTGAGTTGATCCGTTGCAAAAGCGAAAACGATTCCTTAAAGAAGCGTCTAAACGATGCGGTTCGGGCTCGCGAAAGTTTGGAACAAGAATTGGGTCGTTTCAAACCCGTTCAGTTTGGATTTTATCGTAAGCTGTAGTTCAATAGGCTATGTGAAATAGCCTTAAATATTGGACTACGCCATGACAACATCAACTACTTCAGGGTGTGAACTTTCTCGCGTACAATCGCAGCAAGCTTTTAAGGAAGCCTGTGACGTTCTTCCGGGTGGTGTAAACAGTCCGGTTCGAGCTTTTAAATCCGTCGGCGGACAGCCTGTTTTCATGGCGCGTGCTCAAGGGTCTTATTTGTGGGATATCGATGGAAACCGCTACATAGATTATGTTGGCTCATGGGGACCAGCGATTGTCGGACACTCTCATCCCAATGTATTGGCTCGCGTTCGGGCTGTGGCCGAAAATGGTTTGAGCTTCGGAGCGCCAACTTTACTGGAAACAGAGTTGGCTCGGGCTGTTATTGATCGTGTTCCTTCCATTGAAAAAGTGCGTTTTGTCAGCTCCGGTACGGAAGCAGTGATGAGTGCGATTCGTTTGGCACGCGCTTATACCAAACGTTCCAAGCTCATTAAATTTGAAGGCTGTTATCACGGACATAGCGATCATCTTTTGGTCAAAGCCGGTTCCGGTGCGGCAACCCATGGTGTGCCCGATAGCGCGGGTGTTCCCCAATCGACAGCCAACGAAACACTGAATGCTGAGTTCAATAATTTGGACTCAGTAGAATCCTTGTTAAAAGCTAACTCCAAAGAAGTGGCTGCAATTTTAGTGGAACCTGTTGCTGGTAACATGGGCTGTATTCCACCCGAGCCCGGATTTTTAGAAGGCTTGAGAAATTTAGCGGATCAGCATGGCGCTTGCCTCGTGTTTGATGAAGTTATGACTGGCTTCCGGGTTGCTCTGGGGGGGGCTCAGGAGCGTTATAACGTCATCCCTGATATCACTTGTTTGGGCAAAATTATCGGGGGGGGATTACCGGCTGCTGCCTACGGCGGTAAAAAAGACATTATGAGTATGGTTGCTCCCGAAGGTCCCATGTATCAAGCGGGAACCTTATCCGGTAACCCTTTGGCTATGGCGGCAGGCTTGGAAACCTTGAAATTATTATCTGAGCCCGGCGTCTATACTCAGCTTGAAGAACGGACAAAGGCTTTGGCAGATGGTTTGCGCTTTGTGTGCGAAAAAGCCAAAATTTCGGCAACAGTAACTCAAGTCGGTGGCATGATGACCTTATTCTTTGCGGAAGGCCCACTGCGCAATTACACCGATGTGTGCCGCTTTGATCGGGATCGTTTTAATCGTTATTTCTGGGCGATGTTAGAGCAGGGTATTTATCTGGCACCATCCCAGTTTGAGAGTCTCTTTTCCTCAACAGCGCATACGACTAGGGATATCGAGCAAACACTTTCTGCCGCAGAAAAAGCATTAAAACAGTAAAAGCTGTTTCTTTATTGGGCTTTAATACGTCATCCCCGCGCAGGCGGGGATCCATTGGGGATGAAAACCATAAGCCAATATTGCTTAATGCTTTGGCTCTAATTCTCTATTCATTTAGAGAGCATAGTTTTTCGGAAACTCAGATTTCTGCTTTTGACTCTAAATGGATCCCCGCCTGCGCGGGGATGACGTATTAAAACAGTAGCAGTGATGAGGAATTGAGTTTCTAATAAATTGATTCGCGCGAGCTATTTTAAAGATCTACTTTTTAATTACTATGGAGATAGTTTATTTCCGAGCCGTTTTTAAAATTTTAGTATTCTACTTTTGTTCGTTTAGGCTTGATTTTCATCAGCCCATTCGGCAGCAAAATACCGTGTCGCATTAATTTAGCCAACGTAATAATCGGATTTCCATCACGATAAAAGACGGAATAGCGTGGGATTTCAAAACGTGGTGTGCCCGCTTCCCATGGTGCTGTAACGACTGTAAAAGCACAGCGATAGGGAGATGTTTCCATCGCCTTTAAAACACTTTCCGAGTAATCACCCCAAGGATACGCCAAGGTGGGTAAATAAGCCTCGCCAAGGTTATCACTTAAAATTTGGTGTGATTCATGAAGCTCTTTGTGTAAGTCTTCAGGAGAAATTTTATCCATATGCACATGGCGTAACCCATGACTGGAGTAGGTAATGCACGGAAACCGCTTGGCCAGATCCTGCATTTGTTCAAGCGTCATCAGCGGATCACGCTTTTCTTCGGGCCAGTCCCCTTGATCCCATTCATTACTGCCGCCAAAACGTCCAGGCAAAACAAAAATGGTGGCCGGTGCATTCTCGGACTGTAAAACGGGTGCCGCATATTTAAGATTGTTCACATAGCCATCATCAATGGTGAGAATCACCTGACGTTGTGTTTCTTTCCGAGGGGCTGTGTTGGGATCGTCGAGCCCATTTTCGAGGGCTTGGCGTAAGGAAATGATCTCTAAACCTGCAAGTCGCAACGTTTTAATGAAGCGTCTTAAGCCGTTGGGCGTAATTGTAATATGACGGCGCGATTGGAAGGCTGCCGTATTAGAACGTGGCTCAATATGATGGAGATTAAAAATTAACATTCTCGGAAAACAAATCCTATTTGGAAAAAGCTTTTTGGGAAAGAATTGGTTGGATACGTTTTTGACTTGCCCAGAATGGTGAAATCACCATACGATTGAATCCCTGAACCCATTTTCGGATTTGGCAGGGGAAATTAATACCGGTTTTGAGAGCTACTTTTGTTAAAAGGCCCTTCTTGCCTTGAATCAAAGAGAGCATATCGGGGTTTTCAGCAAAAGTATGTTGGAAAAGTCGCCGTGCATTCTGTGGACAATCATACATCATAAATCGATAAAGCAGATTGCGTCGTTGTAACATTGCTAAGCGAGTGGCTGCTTCAGGGTGTAGGCGAGGTTTTAGTACTTCAACAATCGATTCTTCTGCACTAAGGGCGCAGTCATAGTCTTTTAGAATACTGCGACAACGTCCTGCCGTTGTCTGACGGTATAAAGTTAAGCGTTTACAGGTGGGGTAAGCTGGAAAGTGTTGGCAGGCTAAGATGAAAAAGGCGCGATCTTCATGATGGCATTCACCGTTAAAGCCGCCGACCTTATCGTAGACAGTCCGGTGCAGCAAGGTAGTACTCGGGAGGAAGATACCCTCATCCTCAATTACCGCTTTGGCTAAATCACCGCTTTGGGTCCGAATGGGTGGCCGGAAAATAAGGCGATTGTTTTCATCAACGGCTTCATAGGCACTGTAAACTAAGCAGACAGGGCTCTCACCGGGCTTTGCATGTTCTCGTAATATCGCCACTTCGCTTTCAAGCTTATCGCTGAGCCATCTATCATCCGCATCAATAAAGGCAATGTATTCGCCCGTACTTTCAGAAAAGCCTGTGTTACGCGCTGCTGCGACACCGGCATTGGCTTTGCTGATTACCTTGAGACGCGGGTCATCAATGGTTTGAAGAACATCCAGCGTTCCATCGGATGAGCCATCGTCTATCACCAGAAGCTCAAAATGCGGATAAGTCTGCTTTAATACGGAGTTTATAGCCCCTAAGATGGTTTTTTCACCCTGGTAGACGGGTAAAATAATGGAAATTTTTGGACAAAGGCCATTGTAGACCGTTTCCAGTTTCGTCATATAACGCTCCAGTGAAAATTCCTGGGCTCGAAGCAGCCCGGCAATAACCCGTTCGCGACGTTCTTTGGCAGTTTGTTTGAGGGTTTTCTTAACCAGTAAACTTAGTGCTGAAATATCGTCTATCGGTGCCAAATTTTCCGAGAGATCAATTGTATTGTAGAAACCGCTCAAAACTTCACAAGCACCCTCGCTGGCATAGGCCAGACTAGGTACTCCGGTGGCCATTGCTTCAACCAGTCCTAGTCCAAAGCCTTCACGACGGCTGGGATAAACCAAAAGGTCACTAATCCCTAAGAGTTCCGGGACATCATCGCGATGTCCGAGGCAATGCAGGTGAGGTAAGTCGGCCATTTCAGGTTTTAAAGCCTCTGCCAGTGGGCCATCACCAACCATAAGAAAATGGAGATCTTCAAATCCGGCTTGTTTTACGAGATGTCGCGCCAGTGAAATGAAGTGCCGAGGGTTTTTATTGTTATCTAAGCGGTTAATAAAGCTGATAACTCGTGCTTGAGCTGGGATATCCAGAGACTCTTTAAGCTGCGTGATATGATTACGCCCTTGCAGGGCTCCATGTTGAAGCTTTGAAAGCTTGACGCCATTATGAATGACGGTCATTGGCGCGTAAGACTCTTTTAAATAGCCTTCTTCAACCATTCTGTTTTTTTCGGCGTCACTGACAAAAATCAGTGCATCCAGCCCTTGGGATGTCTTTTGGAACATCCAGCGAATGAGACGTTTGCCCGTAAGCTTTAAGTTCCGTTTTAAGGTTGTAGAACGTTCATGGGGCGGTAAGTGTTGGCTATAAAGCGTTCCGTAGCCATGAAAGTGGTAAATCAGCGGTATCCTCCAGCGCCGGAACCATAAATTTTCGATTAAACCGGCGTGTACGTGAGCAATGTCTGGCTTTTCGCGCTCAACAATTTTTTCAAGCTGTGCCCACGTGGTGAAATCGAAGCTCCGTCGTAAAGACGGTAGAAACCACGGTGAAGTTGGCAGGCCATACGTGCGGATTCCCTCACTGGCTAATGCTCGGAATAGCGGACCATTTTTACTGCAAACAACAACAGGCTGAAACACGCCTTGTTCTTTAAGTTGTGTTGCTGTCATTAGGATGGTACGTTCAATACCACCATTTTGGCCGTAATCAGGATAAAAGAAGAGTATCTTAATAGATGCAGGCTTGTTTTTAGCCTGTGTATGAGGCTGGGAGCCTGATAGAACCTGTTCAGTGGGGTTTCCAAGAATGGAAGCCGACATACCAATCCTTTTATGTTGTCATTTTTTTGGGGATCTATTTGCTGCATTAAACCAGCTGATAGTCATAAAATGCTTGTCAATTCAATGAAAGTATCTAAGGTTTTACTCATCTTTAACGATAAATGAACTGAGTCTAATACAGAGATTCTATTGTGTCATTGTTAAGAGCCGGTTTTACTTTAGCTGAGTTGTTAATTGCATTGGCTATTTTGGGAGTCATTGCTACTTTTAGTATTCCAAAGCTCATCTATAGCTCGCAAAACTCACAGTATAATGCTATAGCAAAAGAAACCGCTTCGGCACTTTCAGGTGCCTATCAAATGTATCAGCTTAATAATCAAGTCACTGCCAGTACGAAAATCAGTGATCTAACTCCCTATTTGAACTATGTGAGCGTGGATACAGCCGGTGCTAATATCATTGACGATTCTCAGGGTTTGGGAACGATTACTTGTAATAGCACCAATATCTGCTTGAGACTGCATAATGGTGCCGTGTTGCTGTACTATTCAACGATGGCTTTTGGTGGAACCTCATCAACGAATGCAATTTGGTTCAATCTCGATCCGGATGGAAAAGTAACCGATGGGGTGAATGGTAAGTCAGTTCAACTCTGGATTTATTACAAAGGTAAACTTACAACGGTTGGAACAATTGATCCCAACTCTTGCTGGAGCAGCGGATGCAACGCATCTCCTCTTCCGAGTCTCGATCCCACTTGGTTTAGCTGGTAAACGTTGTTTTAAAGTACATTTAACATTTTGTGTGTCTGAGGAATAATGCGAACATCGTTGAACCAGTCGCTCAGATGATTTTCAATCCAAAACAATTTTGAAGGGGAAATGTAGACTTTTTTATCGGTTAATGATGTCTCGGGTTGAAGGATAATCGGGGTTTTTCGGTCACTGACAATGCTTTTAACAGCCTCTAACTCTTCCAAGCTCGTTTGCTCGTTGAAAACGAGCTTAATGAAGCAGTCGAACTGTTTTGCCAATTGGTAGAACTCGGCGTGCTCGTTATAACGCGGTGCTTCTTTGGTTGCGGAAGGCAGTTTGATGTCCATGGCTACAATATCAACCCATGGGGTAATCTCGGAGAAGAAGTCGGCTTGTGTGGCACTGGTTTCCAAATAGATGGAAATGTCCGGTTTTAGAAGCGGCAAAACCTCTTTTAAAAAACGGTGGTATAAAAGAGGCTCTCCACCTGTAAGACTAACACTGTGGTGCCGAGCCTGTTTCCAAAGTGTTTTAATCAAAGTAGCTAGGGTTTCAGCTGGCATCGGATTTGAATGAAGCTCTATAGCGCCTGAGCCCGGGCTTGCTTCAAGCTGGCATTGTCCACTAGGTGTTGTCATAGGGGTATCGCAATAGGCACATTTCAGATGGCAGTGAGCAAAACGAACAAAAACCTGTCGTTTGCCAACATAAATGCCTTCTCCTTGCGTTGACGAAAAAATCTCCTGCACGGGCGCACTGACCAAGGTCGCGGCAGAGTCTTCTGTTGCAACATTGCTAGTCCAGAGGGAGCTGGATGCTTTTTGTGAGAGGGAATCAGTCAGAGTGGACAAATCTGAAATTACCTTCTAGATAGGACTATTTATTTTAGAGCTAAAGCAATGTGATCGCCAGATCAAGTTGACACTTGCATCTACTTTGTTGCAGTGCTGTACAATACTCATGTATTTCTTGTATATGCTGCGTTTGCTTAGCACCTAGAACCCAAGTCGTCAACCGTTGCCTTTTAAGCCTTGAGGCACGCTGCGAAGCAGACGGATGAAGACACCCGAAGGGTGCGTCTGCTAATTGTCAACACAATCTGGAGTTTTTGAATCGTGAAGGTATTAAAACCGGCAGACGGTAAAAAATGAAGAGGGAAAGTAAAGACGAATACGCAAATTTAAAATATGTTTGGCATTTATATAGTCATCTATTCTTTTCTCTTCTTTAATTTAAAAAGATCGTGATTCATGAAACCCACTCTTGTGTCATCTGTCTGCCGTTACCCTGCCCTGCGTTTCTCAGGAGAAACGACAGAAGTTAAAAATGCAGAAACACTTCAAGGCGTTGTTCCGATCAGTCACCATGATAGCCAAAAGCATACTCCCAATGCTCCGTCTGTCCCTATTGGACGGAATAAAATTGGCTTTTGGGGTCGTATTGGCATGGGTATGCAAAACCTTGGGAATTTATACTCAGCGGGACGGCTTAACAGCATGCGCGGTAAAGCGATGCTTGCTGCTGATGTGCTTTTTTTCATGATGAGCTTTATTCCGTTGATGCATTTTATGTTTCTCTTACAACCCTCGGTCATTGTCTTTTTAATGGGTGCTGTCATGAAAAAACGAATTGGCCCTACTCTTCCAAAGGTATAGACCGTATTTCCTGCTTACTTTAACTGGAAATGTTTAAATTCAAGGCTTTCTTTCTATGATTAATTCAGTTGCTGTTACCCCAGAGAGTTCAAAACGAACAATTGTTTTAGAACAGCCTAAAAGGGCAGCCTATACGCCTTCCGTGTCACTAGACAGTCTGGTTAAAACAAACGCTCATTCTAATGATGTCGCTGTAAAGTCCGACACGCTTGTACCTCCTCATTCAGAGGCCCCTCAAACTCCTCCTGTCTCACCTCACGAGCCGCCTATTAAAACCACCGAAGCAAAAACGTTTTCTCTAAAAGAGCGAGAGCCACTTGAGGAAAACGTTCAACACCTTGGCAAAAAAGTTCTTGAACGCGTGAATATTGGCTGGAAAAACATGGCTTATCTCACATCGGAGCAATGTCAAAAAAGTAAAATTGGTCGCATTGCGTCCAAACTGGATATTCCATTTTTCCTGTTGGGTTTTATCCCCTTCTTGCATTTTTTCTGGTTGATTCAGCCATCAGTCGTTTTGTTTGTACTGGGTGCCGTGTTGAAAAAGCCTATCGGGCATGAATACCTGCCGCGCTAAAACTGACATTTTAATGGATAAGGTTCTCTCGAAAGTACTCTGGTCTTAGGGGATTTTTAAGATTAGTATAGTTGGCATGAGTCTTGTTTCTGTTATTTCGGAGCGCCTGGAACGTTTGCAGGAATCTGTTGCGGTCAATGCGTCTGGCCGGGATGTTACTATTGTCGCTGTGAGCAAGTATACGGATTTAGAGCATATTCAGGCTGCTTATTCTGCGGGTTTTCGTGATTTTGGAGAAAGTCGCCTGCAAGATGTTTTGGCGAAGCAGGAGATTTTTTTTCCCAAAGGGTTGAATTGGCATTTTATTGGCACTTTGCAAAGCAATAAGCTGGCTAAATCGGTTGGGCGTTTCACGCTCATCCAGAGTCTGGACTCTGTAGCTCATGCGCAACGTTTAAGCGAGCTGAACGATCTTCAAGAAAAATGCCAGGCCTGTCTCTTACAGATCAACCCTGGGGAAGATCTCAGTCGAAATGGATTCACCCCGCAAGAGGTCATCGATAAAATTGAGTTTTTGTTCGATCTCCCGGGAATTTCGATCGATGGTTTGATGAGCATGGCTCCTCCAGAACAATCGCTCAATCGAGATGAAAAAGCTTTAGAGAAAACTTTTGAAGCTATTCGCTTATTAAGAGATGAGCTGGCTCGTCGCTCAGGGAAGCCATTACCCACATTGTCAATGGGTATGAGCCAGGATTATGAATTTGCGCTTCGGCAAGGAACAACCATGATTCGAATCGGACAGGCGATTTTCGACACAAAAAAATTATGAAAGTAGTGGTTTAAATTTCGTTACTCCCCTATAATAATTGCATCTAGCAATATTTTGACAGTGAGTTAAACGTGTTGTTAGCAAGTCAACGTTTAAGTCTCTCTGGACATCACTCTAATTAGAGATTTAAACGTTGACTTGCAAGAGAGGCTGTTTGAGAAGTGTGGCTTATATGCCCTCCAGCATTAAAGATGCCGTATTTCTCAAATAGTCTCAGGGCAGTATAAACACTCCCCCGCAAGGGATGTAACTTCACCATCAGCTTTACTAGGCAGTAAATTATTACGATTGCACGCAGCGCAGAGAATGAACCAAAAGAATTAGGGAGGTTTTGGCCAGCATGAACAGCGGATTGCTAACCAAATTGAAAAACTGGGTCTCTGGAGATCCATTTGATGAAGATGTTTACGGAGTTGAAGAAGAATTCGACTACCGTACGCCGAGCAGCGCTGTGGATACACAGGCCGTTGAGCTAAGCGATGAGTCTAAAAAAATTCGCAAAAACTTGCGCGTTGTGGATCATCCCACCAGCCAAAAAACCCAAGTTGTTGTTCTGGAGCCCCGCGCTTTTGAAGAAGCCTTGGAAATTATTGAACATCTGCGGACGAAAAAATCTGTCATTTTGAACCTGCATTTGTTGGATACCGCTCAATCCCAGCGTGTCGTTGACTTTCTTTCCGGTGCAACCCACGCGATTGATGGCAACCAACAACGTATCGGCGATGGTGTTTTCATTTTCACGCCTAACAATGTCAGCATTCGTTCCGAAGCTGAAAAGACTATGGCGATTGAAGATGCGTATTGGAAACAAAGCTACTAGGTCATATTGACACTTGCATCTACTTTGTCGCTGCGTTGTTCTTCAATTCACGCGTATTTCTTATACGCCTGTGAATTGCCCAACTTCCTAGCTCCTTGTATCTGCTAAGCGCAACAAGCCCTAGCTCCATATTTTATTTAAAAAATCCCGGCATTTAGATGTCGGGATTTTTTTAGAGCTTGTTGAGGTTTTGAAAACTCTTGTGCTTTGGCAAATTCTTGATCTGACTGCTCTTAAAACGTATGATTCGGTAGAGTTGGAGGCTTCCTTAATGGTGCTCTAACCAGTGTTTATTTATGAGTGAGTTGTTTTAGCTTTTGATTATGAAAACTAACCAGGCAATGAGTATGTGTTGTTGTATGCAGATGAACAAGGATTCTGCTACGACCAAAAACTTGCTTTGTAAATTGAGTTTCATAAAGTAGTCAAGTTTTTCAGTTATCCAAAAGAGCCGCAGAATTCCTTATTTCTGAGGCTCTTTTTTCACATGCTTAAATCTAAAAGAAGGCGAAAATGAGTTTGCAAGTTGGAAGAACCCTAACGAGTCATGTGATGCAGGCTGGAGCGTTATCAAGTTCTTCACACCGTTTATTGATTGGGGCAACAGGCTTGGCGTTGCGGCCTACTATTGATTACTACAATGGAGATGTTGATAAAAAAACACGCCATTACGCTGCGATTAAAACCGCTGTTAAGGTTGCAATTACCGTCTTTAATGGTGTCTTAACCCGTTTTTTAGCAGAAAAATATGGACAGAGGCTGGTTGAAAAGGGTTCTATTAAAGTGCCAGCTGGTGTTGAACCTAAAGTTTTTACCTTGGCCGTGGCAACAGCCGTTTCTTTTTTAGCAACAGTATTCACAACGTTTACCTTAGATATCCCCTTGATCAATTACGGTTTGAATTTTGCCTTGAAGCACATTCTTCCCAAAAAAGATCAGGAAGTGACAGCGGTAAAAACGCCGAATGGAGGGGAGCAATAATGGAAATACTCAAAAAAGCAGTCGTACGCTTAGCGCAGTTTGATATGAAAAACCATGC
>Ga0105239_10003961_pt1 | contig 17940 bp, 19 predicted proteins | sample KBSC44metaG_FD_92761 | JGI IMG/M metagenome (GOLD analysis project Ga0105239, IMG submission 92761) | Corn rhizosphere microbial communities from Kellogg Biological Station, Michigan, USA - KBS C4-4 metaG | ecosystem: Host-associated > Plants > Roots > Rhizosphere > Soil | place: Michigan, USA...
GTTTTGTGAAGTGCAAAGACCAATTAACTTAGGTGGAAAACCCAACACGGGGGGTTCATCCCGCAATAAGAACAATTGCGGGGTGGACTTCCCGCGAGTGCCAACCGAAGCAAAACGATCTACTTACTCCGTACTTTAGGGAGCGCTCAAACGCACGGCATTACCCCACCAAACCGGTATCCTTCCGCTGAACTGCTACCTGCTCAATAGGTAGGTACCTAGGATAGACCCCGTACTATTATAGTAGAATCGGGTTGGTGCTCATACCCGGGTCGTATGTAATGCCCATCAACCCGGGCTCTCCCCTGCGTCATGGTCCAATACCAGTTGCCAAATTCGTCTCAGATCTTCCAGGAAACGGAAATCCCGATAATCAGCCAAGATCCATTCGTCCAGACACGAAGTCGAGCTGGTTTCAACTTGGTCTGTAGGGCAAGATGATCTACTAGCCTCTGCGTGGGAAACTCAAGCCCGACAGTTCAGTATCATGCCTGGCTTCGAAGCTGGCGATGTGTCACGGAAAGGGTTGAGACTTGAGTGTCGACTGAACGGCATTGCTCAAAACAAGCTCCATCACCTGATCTTTCATGTTTTGGCTCACGCTACTTTTCTGTCGACGAACCAGATCGAGGCGAATTCAAAGGTGCATCGGATGGAGGGCCTTGGTTGGGGGTGACTTCGTGTAGGTTCCTGAGGCTTATCCGATGATTGCTACTTGTAAGCCACACCCACGGACTATGAGCCTGATGCTATTGGCAACAATTAGGCTCTCTTCCCAATGGAAGGCCCTACAGCGGCTGTACAGTAATTAGTTCCCGGAGCACATGCTCGATTTGATCGACCAGGGTTTCGTAATGAAGTGTATTGCGGTACCCTTAGTTTCAGGATATGCACGGTTCGTCCAGTTCACATCGCAGGAGGGAGTAGTGTCTAGCCACGCGGACAAGGCTGAACAAGGCTACGCCAAGCAATGTGTGGGTTGTGCCAGAGTATCCCCCACATCCCACCAACAACAACCCGAAGCCGACACAATGAATTAGTAGGTGGGTGGTAGGTGGTCACTCGCCGTATCACGACATTATATTGCCATCGCAAATACCCATCTACCTTGATACTTCCCACCAGGCCTTCCATCGAAAATGTCGCACCCACGAGTGGAAGAAGTCGAAGACTCTGACCCGGAGATTGACGACCCCTCTGATTTTCTTCCAGATTCCGACACCCACATCATCCGTCCTGCAGGCCAGCCTTCACAAGTGTCTTCATCGAGCCGTGCTCCCCAGAAATCCGCGGGACCAGCCCGAGGACCAAATCCTACTTTATTCCGCCCGCCTCCTCCGGGCCAATCCATATCGCAACAGCAAGCCCGCGAAAATGTCAAGACCTACCAAACCATTTATCCCGTCTACTTTGATAGTTCACGGACCCGAGCCCAAGGTCGACGTGTGAGTTCCAAACTCGCGATCCCCAATCCACTAGCATACAATCTCCTTGCTGCTGCTCAGTATGCCTTTGGAGATTCCAGTCTACCAATGGCCTTCGAGCCAGATAAGACGCATCCGAAAGACTGGGCGAACCCAGGAAGAGTGAGGATACAGCTCTACGACAAAGAAACGCGGAAACCACTGCATTCACATATCAAGAACAAGGGTCATCTGTACAATCTTATGGCAAAGTGGCTGAAAGAAAACCCGACCGAGCCGGACGACCCTCTGCAGTTGAAGATCCAAGGGCTGCCTGTTCCGGAAAACTTCACAGAGACAGAAGTGCCAAAGCCGAGGGGTTGGAAAATGGGATCGATATTACCCGTGCATTCTGCTGCTGTCAGCGGTGGCGGTGTCAAAGATGATTTCTTCAAAGAAGCAATGGAGGAGCTCAGGCAGGCGCAGAGCTCGGGTCAGTTACCAGCTGGTATGCCCGGTGGTGGAGGAATGCCGGACATGAGTGCACTTCAAAGTATGATGGGAGGCATGGGCGGTATGGGCGGTATGGGTGGCCTAGGTGGTGGCGGAGATTCAGGCAGTAGTGGAGCTGGAAAGAAGAAAAAGGACAAGAAGAAAGGCTAAGTGGAAATCAAACACGATCTTCTGCGTCGATATGATTTATGAAAAGCTACTACTTCCCTGCCAGAGTGCTACGAGATATTTGAAGACGGTATTATCGACATCTTCAGCAGTGAATAAACCCGTCAGTCCAGCAGCCCAATCAACCGTCCTTTCCGGTCTTGCCCCTTCAACGACCATCTTTCTTCTGCAGCATTGATATTTGAAGCAACTTTGATAGCTAACCCAGCGTCGCCGCAGATCACCCGTCCCGATATCTGTTATTATCCGTGAGCCATAGTCAGACTCCTCTCTCTTTTAACCATTTATGTCTTCAAATAGTGTTTGGGCCAGCAGCAACTCCTCCAACACCACGAGTGGACTGATAATGTTCACTGTATCTGTCACTTTCTCTTGCTAACATGCTGTTTGGGTCGAAGTGGTCCTTGCATTCCTCCTTCTCCTCTTGAGTGTTGTGCTCATGGTATCGGTGGCAAGCCCACTCATCGGGACGAGACTGGATGACAAGGAATTTCATCTGCCAGATCTCATGCAAAAGCCTCCGAACAGCTCTCAAATGCCAGTTTGAGAATTCGTCCCACTCGTCCGCCATGCTGTCGAGCCATTCAGCTACGTTTTCGGTGTTCGCGAGTTCATATGCCAGCATGTCGAATCTATATTCCGAAGGCGGAGTGTCGAGGGTATGTGTGTCATCAAAAGTGCTGAGACATAGTGAGATTTCTGGGCGGTTAATATTTTTGAGTTTGAACTGCCAATGGACATTAAAGATGATGAAGTTCCTGAATTATCGCGATTCCAGAGCAATACCCAGTTCCCAAAGCCACGCTACTCTGTCATGCAGATGGTACTCCTCGAGAACGAAATCATCCAATGAGTCAGGACCAGCATCGTCGAACTGAGAATCTTCATCGTCCATATTGTTGGCCAATAGCCACACGATGAAGAGTTGAAATACTCCGCAATATGTGTTTAAATGAAGGAGCTCGCCACATAGGTACGCATCCTCGTTGTCGAGTTCTCTTCGGAAGAATTCGGATTCCTTACATAGAGGATCCCTTTTGACCCGGAATGTGGTTGTTGGGCCATATCTATGTCCCTCCTCATCTCCACCGTTTTGTACCACCACATTGACCTCGTTCGGGTTACAGGATCTGAGTCGGTCAGATCGATGGGCTACGTATGAGACCGGACAAAGAAATTCTTACCTTGCAGTGCGCATGTCAATCAAGATAGCGACAAGGGCGCTTCGATCAGGACCGGCGCGATCAACTCGGATTTCATCGACTTGCTCGGATTCTTCCATCTTTGAAGTAGTTGGATTGATTTGGTGATGGACTCGATGCATGGATCTTCGCCCGAAACATCAAAGGAGGCGTGAACGTGAAGCCTTTGAGGTCACAAATAAGTGATCAGCGGTTGCGGCACAAGCACATAAAGCTCCGCACTACGCGATATTCACAACATGACTACGGTACTCGTTAACGCCACGAGCTGATGTGCTGTAAGTCAATCATTCTGAATAGCAGGGAAGCCTGGTCCCCGAATCTTGAGCCTCGCTCGTGGGCCAATGCCTCCTGTTACCTACCCAGGTGAATATATGTGTATCTTAGGAGTGACTAGCGGTAACCTAGAGTGAAGAGCTTGCCTGATGTGAGAATTAACGCCCACCAGAATAGGGCCTGAAGGTAGGTAGGTACTTGGAAGATGTTGTTTGGAGTTTGTTCGTCCACATTTCTCTGCTGGGAGTGTTCTGCTACTTCATATAGCAATTACTAGTGAGAAAACATCTTTCTTCCATATTTGCTATGTTTCCATCTACTAAACAAGATCAGAAGATTCTAGAGAAAAGGCTCTTTAGACCTTTGTTGATCAAGGGATTGTGCAATCACTTCCAAGTACCTTGTACTTTGTACTCCGGACTAGTTCGGTCATTTGATTTGTCAAGTCATTCAAGTTCAAGGCCACCCGTTGTGCTTCCCCTCCTAGATCATCCTCAGTTACATCCTCTACTCGCACAGGTCGATAACGATATCTAGTGTGCCCGAAGGCTTGAAAGTAACCTAGTTTGTGGTAACCAACAGGTCGGTATGCCAGATTCACTACCCATCGATGATGCTGTGGGCCACCTCGGGGACAAAATGACATCGTCAACGCCGAGCGCAAACCGGCGTCATAAGTTGAATAGAGCATGTGTGGCTTGCCGCAGCACAAAGACAAAGTGTCTTCCATCCAGGATAGCGGACACCTGCGAAGCATGTCTGAAGAAATCTCGACCATGCGTTCCATCTGGACCAGTGAAACCGCGCATTAAGTCTTCAGAAAAATTCTCCGAACTCGAGAAAAAGATTGAGAGCCTAACGAAGGCCTTGAGTGCAAGGGACCAGCAGGACCAGCCACAAACTCCGCCGGAGTCTGGTCGGTCGATCATATCTTCTGAGGATCTGACCCAGGACAAGGGAATAGACTCCAGCGGCCGCCTCCACACCCAATTACCAGAGCGTCTATCAACTGTCATCTCACAGAGCCTTCCGCATACAGCAACCGATACAAATCGGCGGTACATCGATGGTATCGACCAGGGGTTCATTGATTTACCTACAGCTGAAGTACTATTCAACCATTATTGCATCAGCATGCATCCCGTTCTACCCATATTGGACCTTTCGGGTGAGACTAATCTCGAGCGCGTTCGGTCTACGAAACCAGTGTCGTTGATGGCTATCCTTGCAATCTCAAGTGCATCTATTCTTCCATCTTTTGAGCCTCGTCTGCTAATGGAACTCAATGAGCAACTCGCCCGACACATCTTCATCATTGGGACTCAATCACTTGACCTTATTCAGGCATTGCTGATCTACTCTCAATACTATATTCGTCCGTCAAGTGCTAGGAGCTTCACTCAGACACACTTCGTTTCATCCGCAGTTACGATGTCATACGATCTATTGATCAATCACAACTTGAACACGAGGAGTGCCTCCGCGCGAAACAGTCGAGCAGGGAAGGAGCGGTCTCGTACATGGCTAGCCTGCTGGTTCGCTGCATCGATGTGAGAAGGCCATTATTGCTGTTCCTTGACACTCCTGATGGTCTGTAATACTAATATCATCGTTTAGTAATTCCGTTGTTCTCCACCAACCAAGTCTTGTATCTTCCTCAAACGAAATCGAGGATAAATTGTTCGATGGTCGGAATGATCCGGCCGATTCAAGCCCCAGTGACCAATGGCTATTTACACTTTTCCGTCTGCAGCGTCTAGTCGAAGAAGCAACGACAATTTATGGACCCATGACTTCAAACCCTCTCGGAGAGCTGAAGGAGAACAACATCGCGTTAAAGCTCAAGATGTGCCAACAACGTTTGGAGAAGTGGAAGGCAGCCGGGACGCCAGCAGTTGACCCACGTAAGAACCGTTTAAGCACCTTTGATGTGGCTGGAGGATACTGATGAACAATCACAGGCTTAAACTCTTGTGCAACGCATTTCGCAGAACTAGTCATTCATCATGTTGCAATGCGAAACATTGTAAAAAGGGCTTACGCTACTTACAATGCGAATCGTTTTCGCGGAGATACAAGTGCGTACGCACCTGTCCTCCCACCATGGCAAGTCGAAGCCATCTTTCGTTGTCTGGTCTCAAGCCAGACTATTCTAGACGTATACTGCAGTTTGGAGGATTCCTTGGCGCGTTCCCTCCCTAACTTTTTTCTTGTCTGGACGATTTTTGCGGGCTTTAGCTTGGTGAAATTGAGCTATCTGGCAGAAGTCGTGTCGTCAGCCGACTCAACAATTATGACGGATATGTTGAGCCAAAAGTCGACCCCAGATTTCCTCGATGCTATGGTGAGCAAAACTGAGGCTATATCCCGCAATGGCTACCTGCCACAGGCCAAAGGCTTTGGTCTTGGCTTCAAGAAGCTGAAGTTCTACTATGTGCAAAAACAACATATGTGCATGCACCCAGGTGGTGACTGCGAGCCGAGTATCGATGGTCAAGGTGCACAGATTATCAACCCCTTGGGAGACGCATCGAGACAGAATGGGACAGATCTGCCAACTGGACCAGAAGTTGGATCTGACTGGCCAAGTATTGGGTTTGGCCAGGTTCCAGATCATCAATCAAGTTCGCTACAAAAATCACCAGTACTCTCTCCGCAAGCAGCCCCGGAGAATTCTCAGGACTTCCCGACCGCCGCAGAAATTCCACCCGCGGTATACGACCCTTCAACATATGACAACATGAACTGGGATACATTCATACTCGATGATGTCGAGATGAAGCAACTTGACGAATTTATAATGCAGGACGACTCTGGATGGATGAGAGCTTTCTTCTAGGGGCGCACTCAATAGTTCATAAATATTGTCAATTGCCTTCTAATCTCAGAGTCCAAACCGCCCTGTACGCAGTATGTATCTCTGAGGTTCGTGCTTATTCATGAGGGTGGTATCACGAGGTCGGATCCGGGTCAGAATAGTGTAGGGTCTTAGGTAGTCGCCAAAGTAAGGTCGGTTGTAGGATATCGTAGACCTCAGTCTCATGCAACGACAATCAACTAAGCAACAATGACTTCTGCAACTAGGGAACTTAACAAAAGAGTAGTAGGACAACACAACTTGGCTCAACTAAACTTATGATAGTGCAACTGAATGGCCAGTCCTATCGCTCACTCGGATAGTCTCATCGGTGACTTTCTCTCTGCTGTTCAACTGTTTGATGTCTATGATACAGGAAGAAGGAAAGCTCATATGCTCATGGCTTCCAAGCGCTGCTACTTACAAGTACCTAAACCACTAGCCTTCGGCATAAAAGGCAGGATCACTCGTCAATGCTACAGTGGTGAAGACATCAGGGTCTGGGAGTGCGCGCTAGTATAAGAGGGTGCTGGGTGGTTTGGATGCTAGAGTACGTGCTTATTCATAATGGCTCATGGGTACTAAATTGGTAATGAGTATATTGAGGCCCCAATCCTCCGAGGGATGACTAAATCTCGGAGCCTGTTGGTCCGAAATGACTAAACGCCACATTTCGGCTTCTGCTGCGAGCGAAGCCTCAGAACACCTAGATTGCTTGTCGTAACCTCAAATCCAACTTAGTAATGGATCAAAAAAGAGCTATGGCATTTCTAACACGGCCTAATGATGGACTGCGCTACCTTGAGTTGTTGTTCTATAAAGTCGCCATCAACCACAGTACGTCGAAAGACAGTCACATCACATCAACGCAATCATAGATGAACAAATCTATTCTATGAACACCATATTACGCCGATCGATCAGCAGTGGAAGCGCACGAATGGCAAGAACAGTCCTAGTTACTGGTGCCACTGGGAAGCAAGGTGGAGCAGTCATCAATTCCTTGTTGGTTGCCAAAGCCGATTTCGAGATCTTAGCGATCACGCGAGATGCGACGTCCAACTCCGCCCAAAAGCTCGCCAAAAAGTCATCGAAGATCAAACTGATCACTGGTGATCTCAACAATGCGGAAGATATATTCAACAAGGCAAGACAGGTTACCTCGTCGCCTGTGTGGGGCGTCTACAGCGTTCAGGTTAGTGATCATGTCCAGACATCGAGGGAGAATGCTAACGGTGCCTTTGCATAGGTCGTCGCTACTAAGACTAGCGATAATTCGGAAGAGATACAGGGAAAAGCACTCGTTGACGCCGCCGTGAAGAACTCAGTCGAGCACTTCGTCTACTCATCTGTAGACCGAGGCGGTGAAAAGTCGGCCAATAATCCTACGAACGTACCGCACTTCATACACAAGCATAATGTCGAGCAGCACCTCCTCCTGAAAGCCCAGGAAGCTGGTATGGCATATACCATCTTGCGTCCGGTTGCGTTTTTTGAGAACCTCCTGCCGGGATTCGTAGGGAAGGTATTCCCTACGGTCTGGGGGATGAGATTGAAGACGAGGCCTCTACAATTAATCGCCGCTAGTGACATTGGATTCTTTGGCGCTGAGGCATTCTTGAAGCCTGAAGAATGGCGCAATCGAAGTATATCGCTTGCAGGTGATGAACTCACCTTGGCCCAGTTCAGAACCATCTTCAAGGAAAAGACAGGCCAGGATCTTCCCACAACATTTCGATTTCTAGGAGCGTTGATCTTGTGGCTTAGCAAGGACTTTTCGCTCATGTTTAACTGGTTCCAGACCGATGGATATGGAGTGGACATTGCTGAACTGAGGAAGATACGTCCTGAGTTGAAGGATTTTGGTACTTGGTTGGAGAAGGATTCGCAGTTCAATACCCAATAGATTTTTGGAGGTGCGGTGGTGATATGCTGTACTCTATTTGGGCATCTTTGCTGGACAGGGCGTTTGTTTTGATTGTCACTTGTATCATGTCGCTCCTCCAATGCTGTATAGATAGATACCGATACCTATGTAGGTAGCTGCTCTTCCCGGTTCCTTACTGAGTAATCAAAGAAGCGTCGACCCGGTCACTGGCCAGTTAGCGTCACTCATTCTCCGAAGGAACCAATCACGACAACAATGGATTAGGCGTTCCTCCTGGGTGAGGCTACCTTCTAATTAAATGGTGGGTTGCTAAGCAGCGGAGTCACATCCCTCGTTTTCTTGTCTCGGAAATTGAGATTTAGTACCTCCCGAAGCAATGCTATCAATAAGATGCCTGGGAAAGCAAAGTCTTGTGCCGTCTGTCAGGTACGCAAGGTCAAGGTAATGCCTCCTTGAGTACTAGTTACACAAAAGAGAACTTCGTTCACAGACTGACCTGCTTCGCCTTGCAGTGCGATAGAGCACAACCTTCGTGTTCGCAATGCGTCAAGTATCTATGGACGTGTCCTGGCTACCCGCCCAAGGACACCCTGAGAAAAGGTAACATTCCAGGCCAGTCAAATCGCCCTTGCCACATGGCTTTCTATCCAGATTCCTCACTTGGCGATCCAGCGCTCCCCATCTACTAATTGCGAGTCTCATCGGTAGGGCGATCTCAAGAACTTATCTTTAAGAATAGGTCAGAGGACCCGAAACAAAATTCGAGGACCAAAATCACGCGTGAAACAAATACCCAGATATTGATCCCACCAGCTTCAGCATCCATTTGGCTTCAATTAGAATCGCCGCTGGTCTCAGAACTTGTGCAGCATCTATCCTCACCGTTGCTTCAGGAGAAGTCCTTACGCCAATTAGGCTGCTTTATCACACTGGTGCCTCAACACCTAGGGCAGAATGACGCACTTGATGCGGCGGTCGAATGCCTATGTGCAGCACACACTCTCTTTCTATCGCCGAAGCAAAATCCTAGGCCTGTGCCCTATCCAAAAGCTTTGAGGTGTCTACGCCAGAGCCTTGGAAATGACGATGAGGCGCTCTCCTCGGAAGTCCTATGCGCTATTATCTGTTTGTCATGGTGCGAGGTCAGCATTTGAGGATATTCGTATGAAACACTCGAGCTTTTACTGAACCGTGCTATCAGATATTAATGAGCAGTCCAAGCTCGGGATGGGTCAGCCATTTCTTCGGATCGTCCAAGATCATTCAGCTTCGAGGGCCGCAGAAGCATGAAGAAGGATTCGGCAGGGCATTGCTTCATGCTGAACATGGCCTTCTGGTATGATAAATTGATTACCGTCTTACCCTATCCACCTACCTCACTCCTAACGCGTTTCGGCAGTCTTCCGCAAGTTCCATTTCGGACAGCCGATGCTTTCTGGACGATATCCCCTGGCAAAACGCCGTTGATCGTCCTTTACCTGACGGGCAGGATCAGACCAAACTGAAAATTGTGATCGAACACTTTAATCTTATGACGAAGCTTTCGGTTCTTCGCGAGGACATGGCCAAAATAGCGCTCCATAGCCCTCCGGAAACAGTGTCTCTACTTTTCGAGAAACTCCAAAGACTCTACGATCTACGAGAGGGATTCAAGCAAAACCTGCGTCTCACTTCTGTACTCCCGGATATCCTGGATGGCGGTCCTCCCCCTGCAACAAAAGAGTATGCTATCATCTTCTGCAAGAATGCCCTTGGCCACATCACAGTCAACCTCACACTGCTCGAGTTGCAGAAGACCTATCAAGCGGCACTGATCGATGTGCCTCGCTCGACCGTCACCACCATGACGCCTCATTACCCACCACTTCCCTGGGAGAACGGCATGTTCGGTCGAAACATCCCATCTGCTAAACACTTGCAGTTGGAGATCGACGGACTCGTTGAGCTGGTGTCCAGCAGCTTTGAGAAGGCGCTGTTGGCCACGCCGATAACCAGCCGACGCATCGTGTTCTCCTATCGCGTGATCTGCTCGCAAGTATTCAAGCAGAAAGACTATCATCCGGTGTGGGACCGAATTTATGCCGTGATATGCAAAACACGGCCAAGTCAGTCGGCGTGAGAACGTACTGATCACAATTAAATTCAGAAAATTCATACCCTCAATTACGGGCTTCTCTATCTTTTTGGAATTAATTGGCCTGCTACATCCATCGGATATTTTTGGTCCAGAAGCCGGATCTAATCAACGACGCCTTCAGGCAAGAACGCAACGTAGTCCAGCGGAGCAGGCTCAATGCCTCCAGGAGTTCCCACCACCTTCAACACATCTCCCTTCTCAACAGTGACATTTAGGAACGTTACCCTAGTCGCAGAATGGCCATCAAGATATCTCGTGGGCTCGTGGCCGAGATATTTCTCATTATCTCCCAACCAAGTCCCGATTGTGCGATTGTTGAGGCTCAGTTCCCACTTTGACGTTCCATTGAACAGATCCCAGTATCCAACCGCAATATTGTATGTGCCGGAGTCAAACGGCACCGTCGTCGTGGCTGTGCCCGCGGTCTTGTTCGAGGTGGTCACGATACCGGTGAAGTTTGATGCGGTGTGGAACGGGTGCACTGCATACACTTCATAGCCGTCGAGCTCGAAATCCTCCGCCTCCAGGCGCCAGGGATGGCTCCCGACTCTCTTTGCTTCGTCCTCGATGCCGCACATTTTATAGTAGAACTCGTTAATGGCATCACGCCAGACGATTGAATGTCCCGCCTGGTACTTGAGGCGAAACAAAGTCTCGTTGTATCGCTGGTCGTCGATCTTCCCCTTGAGTTTCTCCCACCTCGTCGCAAATGTCTGTGCATTCTCAGCGCCGGCGTAGTGCGCGTCGTAGAAGTGCTGGATCACGGTCTTTCCTGACTTGAGTTTAGTGGTGTAGTTGACGTGATGGAACCAGAGCAGGAGGTTGTCTGGCGTGGTTTCTATTTCCTCGAACACCTGCGCCACTTCTGGGGGATACTGGCCTGAGAACCCGGTGCCATTTGAGACGGTACGATCCATACCAATTGAGTCCGCGTCGGCGCGTGTCCACTGGCCCCAGCCGTTATTATCCTGAGACGCCGGGTTTGGCCCAAAGTGGGTGTAGAGGATGTCCGTTAGAGTCTGGATGCCAAGGTTCCCGGTGTAGTTCTCGTAGGTGGGCCACGACTCGAGAGAGATATCCGAGATCGTGTTGATTACGAGCGGATCGGAACTGAAGGTCAGGCGCGTCCAGTCTTGCAAGATGCTTTCTGGATCGCCATGTGGATCCCATGCCATGCGCCCAAAAGCATACAAGTTGGACATCGATAGGTGGCTTCCCAGCCATGTGTCGTTTACCCCGACGTTGACAACACCGGCATATCCGCCGAGAGTCCTGTTGAAGCGCCTGCCGGAGATAATGTCGCTGACTAAAGAGGACTTGTTGTCGGATCTCAGATCAAAATCGAGTATCTCCTTCCACAAGGGAGGCAGATAATTGAGATGGCATTGCTGTCCAAGATACTCCTGCGTGATCTGGAGCTCAATGGCCGCGCCTGTTTTGCGAAGATGGGCAAACAACGGCGACGGTGGCTCGCGAACTTGGAAATCGATGGGGCCGTATTTGACCTGGACCACGACGTTGTCGTGAAAGACGCCGTCCAGATCTCGGAAAAAATCCACCGCGGCATTCGCGCGGTCGGCTTTCCAGTTCGTCTCGTTGATGTGGTTGTCGTAGACGAACGCTCGGAACATCAGGATGCCGCCATGCGGTTTCAGGGCGGTGGCGAACAGGTTAGCTCCGTCTGCAAGTGTGCGGTTGTATGTGAGAGGACCGGGCTGGCCCTCGGAGTTGGCCTTGACCAAGTAGCCTGCAAAGTCTGGGACTCGCCCGTATATCGTGTCGGTGACGTTGGTCCACCAGTCGATGACGGTCTGGTTGAGTGGGTCGAACGTGCTGAGGTTCCCATACACCAAATTCGCGGTCGGTGAGGCGAAGTTAAGTGAGATGCCAACTTGGATCCCATATGGCCTGAACGCATCAGCAACTCTGCCGATGCCACTGATTCCGTTGGGATTGAGGAGAGTAGCGTTGGCATTGACATTGTTGATGATGATACCGTTGATGCGGATCGAAGCCAGGAGACGCGCGTAGTCGGTCACCCGCTGCAAGTCGTTTTTGATTGTTCCGTTAGCGAATACAATGGAGTCACCACCATATCCGCGTTCGATGTGGCCATCCATGTTGTCCCACTGGTTGACCCATCGAATCGGCGCATCAGGCGCAGTCGCATAGGCAACTTTGGAGAAATTCCCTTGGGCAAGAAGGGAGAGGTACTCGAATGCACCATAAAGTGCTGCACGTCCATTCTCGCCCAGAATCTGCACTGTTTTGCCGGTGGTGTCGAGCCAGAACCCATCGGCCGCAAGCTCTGGGATGTGTTCAGTGTTCACACTCCCATAGGTCTTGGCGTATTGGCTTAAGGTACTGACGATTATTGCTGGAGATGAAGATGCAAGGCTGATGTTGGTGTTGGCGACCTCCACCTTGCTGCCGAAGATCCCCTGGATGCCCTTCTGCAGCTCCTGGCCAGCTGTGTATACGGGACCATTTTCCGTGATGTTTAGTGCGACAATATTAGATAGTGGTGAGTATTGGCTCGCAACTGATTCCGGTAGTGGCGCATATCGAAGCCAGCCTGCATGCCCATTCTCGTTCTTGCCCTGTGCGGCGACGAGGCTGAACCCAGAAAGGAGGCTCGCCGCTAATAGCCGAACACCCATGATAGCCATCGTGGTATATCATGAAGCGATGAGAACTCAAACACCATCTCATTTTTCTCCGATACATCTTCGAACAATGGTGTCGCAGCCGGTTGCTTTTATACCAAACAACACAAGATCTTGCGAAGCCTTAGCGTACCTGTAAAGGCTTTGCCGGGACGATCCTTTTGGTATCTGAGTCGAGGCATTCACCTGATACAGCACGGCACTTCCCTACTCATACATACATCATGCACCTGAAGCCCAACGAGTGTTTTCCCGTCGCACTCGCTGCAAAGGACCCCCACCAATATAGGCTGAGAGTGGCCCGACTTGACTCTATGAGGCAACCCCGTCTGAACCCCCGCTAGGTTGGGGGAGTGTGATGTAATGTGGCTATTCTCACAGAAGATGTTGTGTCCCTGGTGAAGTCGCTGACGAAAGGGATCGACTTTGAAAATTGTCTATTTGAGAATAGCTATCAGAGGTACCTGAGTAGTTGAGGTGGAGGAGAACCTAACTAGAGGGGTTAGGGGGGTTCTTAGGCGTGGCACCACCGGGAAAGGCCCTAAAAGACGAGCAAAATTGCTCAATGTCGGTGCGGGGTTGTTGTCACCCGGGTACCTAAGTACAGCCTAATACCAAAGTTTGGGGTTTTAGCCTATATTTGGCGTCAATTAAGGATTGTGGCGAGGCTTAACGGAAATGGCGGGCACCTAGTTTTGGGGGGAGGGCCCCGCAATACACACGATGTCTTCATCAGCTTTCCATGCGACTGCTGGAGTTGAGATGGTTTACGAAGCCAGAGGATGACTCGTATCTCCACGATGTGGAAGAATTTTCCATACGCGGGTGGTCAGCCTATTATACACTCGGTACATCTTCAACGGAGTCCTGATGCCCTTCACCCCGGATGGTAAATCCCCGCAAGACATTGGCCAAACGATCTCAAGCATCAAGAGAGATACTGGGAGTCTCTGACGGGACGAAGGCCATGTGGCACTAAGCGAGGCCGACGACGGCATGTTGACTCTATTTGTGAATAGGTCAAGCAATGTGTCGTGATTTCATGGATTGAAGGGATTCCATGGTGCTGCGATGGAGAGCTACTACAATTCTGCTTTATCAAGTTCCACGAAAGAGTAGCGAGTTACAAAATGGTTTACAGTGTGAACATTAGCTCTCACCAGCAGATAGATGCCCTGATGCAGGTACCTGACGGGGGAGTTACGCTGGGCTGAAGAGTGCTTATCTGGGTTATGTAGTTAGTGCCCTCGGGTGCTTGTTGATTTGAGAACGCCGGGCTGGTGCCATTGCTTGCCAAGCACGGGGAGTTCTTTCAGGATGTCATTGACATTGTCTTCATCATGTTTATGCCTTCCATATATAATGAATCCCACTTTTCAAGGATGAGTGATCAACTCAACTCCGGTGAGGCACATGCGCCTGGGCCCAGTACAGGGTTCTGGCTTCACACCTCTTCAGGTGTCAGAGTCTTACAGGCATGCAACATGTGGTCAGTGAAATCTTCCTTGGATTGAAATCCGTCTATGAAACAGCAGAATGGACCCAGAAGAGCTACTGACGCCTCGAGCCCAAAAGCCGTCGCAGAAAGTCAAAGTGCAATGGAGTTAGGCCTACTTGTGGAAGCTGCATCTTGCGGCGCCAGCCTTGCTCCTGGCCTATGACCCACCCGGTCCCGCCTACTCAAGAAAATGAGGCGGCTTCCGCACCAGCCTCTCACGAAGATGCTGTAGAAACTGAAGAACCTCGTCCGAAACGACTTCAACGATCTAGGATTGGACGCAGCCAGAACGATGGCCACATTTCAGGGAATCTGCTACAGCGATCGCTTGACATATTTTATGCACGACATCACAGTATCGAATTCTGCTCTTTCTTGCATGTCCCATCACTCGACGTCGAAGTCCTGCGTCGTCGATCAGCATTCTTCGTCCATGCGCTTATTGCACTGTCTGGGCTGTACATGAGCAAAGAGGAGGCAGTGAAAGAAGGGTTTGCTAGCCCAGGAGCTCTCTCTGATTGGCATGCGGGTGTGGCGAGAGAATACTCCCGTCAAACTGTCGATTCACCCTCCAGTACGTAACACCTTCCCCGTATGGTTTGAATCGTCCCCAAGCTGATAGAAATTCTAGTAAGGTCGATTCAAGCGAATCTTATTCTGGCACTTCGGGAATTGTTGACTCGAACATCGTACAAAGCATGGATTTTCACCGGGACAGCAATTCGACAAGCGCAAGCTCTGAGACTTGGTCAGGAATATCACAACAGACTTCCGAATCGACTTAAGGAAGTTCAAAGACGCACTTACTGGGCATCTTTCATCATGGACCGCCTCATGTCGCATTGTTGCTGGAGGCCACAGATGGTCGATATCAACTGTGTCCGCCTTAATCTGCCTTGTCCAGAGAACATTTTCACTTTCGACGAACCATTCGAAGGCCCCAAGATACGAACACTAAACTTCCAATGTGAGGTATCTCAACTTGGATTGACCCCTTACTTTATTGCAACCTTAGATCTATGGGCACAAGCAACATATGTACAGATCATAGGCGGCCGCCAGCATCACAAAGACAGCCCTAGTAACCCAGGAAGCCCCCTTTGGCAGCTTGAGCAAAAGATAGCTGAATTCCATCGCTCACTTCCACTATCCATGCGATGGTCAACCCAGAATAGGAGAGTCTTCCGCCACACGAGCCAGGAACGCATGTTTATCAATTTTCATTTTTTACTCAATCACATGAGATGCGCAATGCACCAAGAATACCTTCCATATCGAGACGCGATCAACCCGCCAACAGATCATGATGTCTCGCAGGACGGAAATGTCCAGGGTGGTAATTTTGTTGACCGCGGAGATGAGGAAATAGCATCAATATGCACTTCCAGTGCTGAGGCTATTCTCGATATCGTGGCTGAGCTCTCCGACGATGCTGATTGTGGTGAGAATTACTTGCAGTCAGTTTTTGCCGCTTATGCTATGTTGTCTGCTGCAAACATCCAACTGTGGGCCCGATATGTGGATGGGAAAGATGATGCAACTCATGAAAGCGCCATGAGAAGAATTGAAGCAATATCAACTGTATTCGAATCGTGGAAAACTCAATGGCCGGTGGCAGAAGCTTGGATGAGCACCCTGACTTCCCTACGCCGGTTGTACGAAGCTACATACTTCTTGGACCTTGGCTCTGAGGATGATCGTCGCGAAGGTAACGGCGCAGAAGTAAACTCGGCGGGTCCCCCTGCCATTATCGAACGTGATGCATATGAGCGTCCCTGTCCACGCCTTACGGAGGGTAACGGACTACCCGATTGGAATGAACGAATAAGTGATAAGATCAGATTCATTCTGTTGGCTTCACTCGAAGATACAGATGCAAGGGAACGTGTCTTGAATTCCGCCATTAGTACATTAAGACAGCATTCTTGGGAGTACGAGGGATTTATGGAAGACTTGGAAAATGGATTCCCAGATTTGAACGCCGATGACTCTTGGTCAGGTCTTATTGGCGGGTTTGATTAGGTATTCCATCCAGGAAGAAGGCACCAAGTGCCATTCCCCGACATTCAGCCATCTTCAAGCTTAGGTTTGAAATCTGAAATGTGCAGGTTCATCTGCCATCGCTTCTGCGACGGAGGATCGTTCCTTCCTGTCAGACTGGCGATTCAAATATCTCAGATACAAAGAGTAAGTCATGGTGAAAACAATACCGGCGCATGGAAAGGACATGTTGACGATGAGAGCGGTCTTGTATCGAGGAGCCTCCCTGGCGAAAAAGATATTGGAAGCGACTAGTCCCATGGAATTGAGACAAGCCAATAGTACCCCAGTGGTGAATGCACGCGCGTTCAAATTTGGGATATTGGCAACCGTCCAAGCAGAAAATATAACACTCATCGGATACGCCTAGATAAAAATGAGGCTATCAGAAATAGGGGTCTCGTCAGCACAAAAATCATTGCACTTACCCCGATGGTGCAAAAGAATATTGCCATATACCCTATGCCCTTCTCATTTTCGACATCCACTGCGAGCAAAACTGCATAGCCAACTAGACTAAGCACAAGGGGAACGGTCATATGGAATCCCCGCTCGCGGAAGTGGTCCGATGAATAAGCGAACACCAGAAGGAACACCGCGGATGTGATGGCGGGCGCGACGGTGTACTTCAAAGTTATCATATCAGTCAATGTTAATACGTTTGAAGTCGACGGCCATTCATCTTGAGGTACGACTTACCAGATTTGTTTTGGTCACGGAGTACCCGAATCGGACGACCATTATGGCCAGGAAATTAGCGCTCGCATTTGGAAGGATGCCCACCGAGAAGGCTATGAGGACACGTGCGATACCATGAACGGTCTTGAATTCAGTGATGGCTTCGGACCAAACAAACTTGTCGTTTCGGTTTTGCATAGATTCGAGCTGAATTCTCTTCTCCGCCACGGCTTTCTCCGTCTGGGTAAGGAAATACGCGTGCGAAATATCTTTCGGGAGCACAAAGTATGCGATTATGGCGACAAGGCAAGTAACGCAACCTTCGAGGATGAAAAGATACGACCAAACAAAGAGCTTTCCAGACGGTTTGACTTGGAACATTCCGAAAGCTAGTAAACCTCCGAAGGCTGAAGCGATTACAGCACCCGCATAGAATATGGCAATACGAGACGCAATTTCCCCTCGAGTATACCATTTACTGAGGTAGAATACGACCCTGTATCAAGAACATCCATCCCGTCGGGGTCAGAGAAATTGTCAGAGTCGGGGGGGGCGGGGGGGGGGGGGGGGAGGGGGGGACCCGGGAGGGGGGGAAACCGGGGGGGAAAATAACA
>Ga0105239_10003964_pt1 | contig 17935 bp, 18 predicted proteins | sample KBSC44metaG_FD_92761 | JGI IMG/M metagenome (GOLD analysis project Ga0105239, IMG submission 92761) | Corn rhizosphere microbial communities from Kellogg Biological Station, Michigan, USA - KBS C4-4 metaG | ecosystem: Host-associated > Plants > Roots > Rhizosphere > Soil | place: Michigan, USA...
AACATGAGGATATCACTGCCACCTTTAGACCACTGACTGCTTCCGTGGCACCTCACAACCCCCCCATCCTCTAGCGTAAGTGTCATGCCCTTTGGACGTAACTTGCCTCATGGCCCAGACTCATCCGAAGACGGGCAATCGTCAAAGTACCTTTCCTAGTTTGATCCTTTAGGCCGGTTATTGTTCTACGACACAACGGCTGTCAACTCCATATTTCCTCCAGCAGCCATTCACCATGGCAGACAAACAGTCTGGTCCAGACAATGCCCTTGCGGAAGTAGAGGGAGTTGCCTCCACTACCATGTATATGGGATGATGCTGGGTTTCTCAGTCGGATGATCAGGACGATGACTCTGCTCTTGGAGACGACATGTCAACCTTAACACAGTCCGTACGCTCGTCAATCTTTGAAGGTCGGTATGAGAATGGCCGAACATACCATGTTTACAAAGAAGGCAAGTAATATATACCTGAAGACGAGATCGAGCAGGAGCGAATGGATCTGCAACACGATGCCATCATGACCACGTTAGGACGACATTTCTTCTCTCCTATAGAGGAGCCCGCAAAGATTCTCGATCTGGGCTGGGGAACGAGTATATGGGCCACCCAGGTAGCCGATGAACACCCAGACGCCCGAGTTTTCGGCGTCGATCTCAGTCCAATGCAACCTAGCTGGGCACCTCCGAATGTCAAATTCGAAATTCCCGATGTCGAAGACACCTGGACCTGGCCCAAGAACCACTTCGCTTTAATATTATCAAGACTCATGATATCCGGGAGCATCCAGAACCTTCCGAAATATGCCCAACAAATCTTTCGGTCGGTAACGAAAGACTTTGTGGTACTATGTCAACCCCCTCTCTAACGCTTTGCGTTAGGCACCTGTCCCCCGGCGGTTATTTTGAGTCTCACAAAGTTCAAATTCGACTTGACAATAATATCAGAGACATCCTTGACGAAGATCCTCTTGCACTTTGGTGCAAGTATATGAGGGAAGGGATTGAGAAGATGGGCCGAACCCTTGCCCCTGATTTGGATAACATTGGAGCCGAGTTAAGCAATGCTGGCTTTATTGACCTCGTAGTCCGAACCTTCAAACTGCCGCTTGAACCGTGGCCAGAAGATAAAAGATTGAAGAGAGGTGGATCGACTCAGCTGGTTGCCTTGCCCAGAGGGCTGGAAAGTATCCGTTTAGCACTTTTTACTAGGTGCTTGAACTGGTCGCCAGAGGAGGCCCACGTCTTTCTAGCTCAAGTACGAAAAGATATGAACATCAAAATGAGGCCGTGCTTTACTTCTACGGGTACGTTTCTTTTCCCCGATCTCAACTGGGGTTCATGTGCGAAGCAAGGCTAAGAAAATAACAGGGCAGTGACATCTGGCCGAAAACCTCCACAAAACGAGTGAGGAAAAGAGAAGCTCAGGAATGACAAGAGTTGCAACAACCAAGAGAGTTGGATACTGCCTGAAGTCTTCCCTGGTTTGATTATTTTTGGCTTATTCAAGTCGTCAAGACATCCATATATACGTTTGGTGTAGTACGGAAGAAAGGATCTACGTCTGAAGCCCTTGGTCGAGCGATATTTCTGAAATCAAAATTCCACAAACCGAGGTCTTCCAAAGAGAACATGCGCCAAAAGTAGCTACAAATTTGACAGAATTTGGATACAAAGCAGCCGCACAGAGTTGCTGTCTCATGCAACTGCGGGGGGATTTCTGTGACCACCGGGCCTACACGGATATAACTATGTAGTTAGTTAGCTCTGATAAGCCGTAGGCGGTAGTAATCATAGGGCTGGGGGTACCCACGCTCCAAAGCGGAGTGAGCTCAAGTAAGTAGGGTAACTATTGTAGGTATTTAGGTGACCCCGGTTGGCAATATTTAAGGGATTCAGCCTTGTCCCCCGACAAAGGCAACACTCCCAACCCAGACTTTGGCATCCCCGGCACTCACTCTATTACCAACTCTCATGAGCGTTCCGGGCGTCTGCAACACAAAACAATCGCAGATGTGGAAGGAAACTGTTTATGGCCAGTGTCTTCGCCAATTGCCATTGCTACAGCCGTTCGCTATTGTCGGAAGACGGGAGGGGGGGCTTCAGCGTTCACAAGAATACACTGCTTACAAGGTCAATAATTCCATGCCCTCAGACTTCTGCATCCATTGCAGGCTTCCTACGTTAAATAGTCACCTACAAGCAAGGATCTTTCATGGTACTGAGCAATTGAGAATTTATGGATGTAGTATCATGTAAACGAGTGACGACTGCACCATGGTATTGAAAGCATAATAACCACAACGTCCCTTCCCGCGATAGCTTCATCCCTCATCGCCATATGTGCCTCCACCTCTGAAAGATTGGTAGCATCTCAATAAAATTGGCCCGTCAGATTGGTGCGTCCCAATGGCTTCACCGAATTGCTGTTAACTGATCGACACAGCAGAAGCTTGCCTTGTCGATCGCTTCCTCAGACTCTCGTACCTTGGAGACTTGGGTGAATAGCTCACACCTTCTCAGAGTATTCATGGTGAACACCAGCAGAGCTCTTACGGCGGACAGCGGATTGTTCCAATTCGGCCAGTGTGGCTCTGCGAGCCTCTCCAGCACCAACCTCAGCCTTCACATCCACAAAGTTGACTGTAGGTACGAAACCTGGTGAGTTGCGAGCATGTGATACCTTGGCGTACAGCTCATCGACTTGCTCAAGGGAGAGACCTTTAGTCTCATAGATGCAGAAGTAGACAAAAGCGACGCAAACGCAACAGAATCTAGTCATGGTCAGCTGGGCAGCAAGAGCATTTTTAGAAGGATTGGCATACCCTCCCCAGATGAAGAAAACCTTGGAACCAAGATTACTATCGCGAAGTTAGTCATTGAAACTGTAGTGAGCCAGGTTGGTTTCTCTTACGCATTTCCAGGGCCTGGATTGACCTGCTTCGAGTCAGTACAACTAGCACTAGGTATAACGAAAAGGAGAGCTGTTTCATATGGGGGAGGAGAAATAGCTTACCATGTATGGGGTCGCATATGCGATAGCCCAGTTGAGCAGCCAGTTGGAAGCGGTGGTGAGGGATAATCCCTTAGCCCTTGCTTTGAGCGGGAATATTTCGCCTTCGGAGAATTAGTAACAAGTCTTGGGATAAATGTCAGGACTTAATCCATACCAGTAACAACCCAAGCGCATGGTCCCTAGTTGAGGTCAGTAAATTCTATGGTAAGATGAGGAGAACTTACCCAGCTGCAGGCAAAGAAGAAGATGTAGATACACACAAATGCGATGAGTGCATTACTGGCAGCCGGCTCGCCTGGTCGGGCAGTGCCAACGCTTGCAACAATGAGTTGAGAAATACTCATACCAATAGCACCAAACATCAAAAGAGGACGTCGACCCCATCGTTCCACGAGGAATAAACCAGGAATTGTACTGCAGATGTTCACAACACAGGTAATGACGCTCGTGGTAAAAGGGTTGTTAATACCCGCGCTTACGAAGTAGGTCTAAACATCAAAGTTAGTCCTGGTTGGTCTCAGATACAAAGAGCATTCATACCGTTCCATAGTAGAAGATAAAGTTGACACCTGGAGTACCGCTTAGCTAGGATCCAAAATTTCAAGACAGTGGATTACCACATACCTGTCAATTGCTGGAGAGCTTGTAAGGCCATGCCAGTGAAGAGTCTCTTTCGAATTGGCGACTTGAGGAGAGTAAAATAGGACGCGGTGCCTAGTGCCATTTCATATTGATGGTTTGCCTGGATTTCTGCAAGCTCTTCCACCAGAGCAGGATGATCGATAGGTAGCCGACGAAGACGAGACAAGGACTTGGCGGCATCCGCATGACGGTCCTTCTTGATGAGGTAACGAGGTGTTCTGTATTGGTTGTAAAATTAGTACTAGTACCTGAGTCGGGATATTTCATGGTTGCTTCCCACTGTCTATATTCTGCTGGCCGGCTGGAACATCAAAGAGGAACTTACTCAGGGAGGATGAGCATTCCGACAACAAGAATGATTGCCCAAGCGAATTGTACTGCAACAGGGATACGATAGCATCCAGTGTCGTCTCGATTCTTGGTGCCGTTCAACACAACAGCCGCGATAAGCAAGCCTATCGTAATTGCCCATTGGTAGCAGCCAACAATGGCACCTCGAATCCATTTTGGAGCTGTCTCCGATTGGTAAAGAGGGATATTTGCACTCAGGAGCCCTACACCCAGTCCTGCAAAGAATCTTCCAGCAACGAAAAGGGGGATCGCGGTGGCAATGGTCTGAAGAATGACGCCAAAGCTGAATACAACGCTATGGAAGATCATAGCCCAACGACGTCCAATCATATCAGCAACTGGTGCGCTCAGTAGTGCGCCAAAGAAGGTACCAGCTGAGAGTATCGAGACGATTTCGGAGGTTTGACTGGCGTTCACATCTGGGAGACCATCTTTTGGATTGATGTAGCCAGTTGAAAATAAGTTACGCCAGTATCTTTACCGCATGGTCGGTCAGCTAAGGGGCCAAAATCCTTCCTGTGTCACTTACTTCATGGCCAAAATCCCTCCAATCGTGCCCGTGTCATACCCAAAAAGCACACCACCAAAGGCAACGAATGCGCCTTGAATTAATTAGCCGTGCGCCCTGTTGTGAAGAACAGAGATACTCACCGATGATAATGGCAGGGGCGGCTGAGCCTGGGACATCATCAGGTTTTTTGAATAACCCCACCATCTTGATTAGAGGTGTAGTTTGGACTCGCTTTGAATTAGATGACAGGTCGATGGAATATGAGATAGGGTGGTATTCTCGATCGTAGCGAGATTTTAACAGTTGTTGACAGGAGGAGGGGGAGGTAAAATATATACCCATTTCCCTGACCGTGAGGTCAATTGTCGGGCCTATCGCAGTCGAAGGGCAAACTTGATGAGACAAGTGCATGCCCCCCCCTTTGCGAGGTTCTGGGTCTGAGCACTTCAGGCAAGGCTATATGATTGAGTTTGGAGCATGATGAGTCCAATCAAACCCTGTTGCCACTCATGACCCCATGCATGAGCTTCGAAGTGCTTGTCTAGTTGCTTGTAGCCCCAGACAAGTGGAACGCTGCAAGTGGTCCTCGCTTCGACCGCCACTTCAGGTTCCAAAGGGAAAACAACAGTCCGAATGACGAATTGGAGGAATGATGCAAAGATTGATGATCGCAGACACCAAGTCCACACCAGTTATCCGTGCATGAGAGACAGAAATTGGTGCCGATGCGAAAACATCTCGAAAATGCTGCTCATCCTCCTGCCGTAGATGCGTCATCCTACCTTTTGCTCGCATGGGGTTGGAGACAGAGCAAGGCGTTTGAGAGGTAGAGTGGCTTGTTCCTTGTTGGCAGCCCACCTATTAGAAAGTCACCCCGCGGTCTTACGACAACAAAGTCCATTGCGAGGTAGGACAGGCGATCAAATTTGGGCGATCACATCCGAAGAAGGCTACGGGACGGCCATATCGTCATAGAAGCCGAGCTTTTACCAAGCATCATTTGCCTTCGACTAGTGTAGGCCGACCCCGCTAGAGCTGTTTCAAGCACTGTTGTAGTTGGCTCTTACCTGGCTTGGATCCCTCATCAGGCCACGTAGATTTGCAAGGTATTACTTGTTATTGATCGATGGGTTGGGTGCCCGTAGCTCCTTCTAAACTCACTGCAAGGTTAAAGTCTCCAACAATAGTGGAGTGAGGGACTTTAACAGCGAAAGGTTCCTCGTCGCCTACTTGATCCCTGTTGAGGTGACATCGCGGGTAAGGTTCAAGGACAGAGCGGAGAGGTTTGGGGGGATTTGTAGGCGGTTCGGATTAATTATTCGCCGAAATGGACTTTAGTCCAGTTCATCCCACTAATCAGTGGCCTTGTCTTCATCGCTAACTCTATCCCAATTTGTTCATCCGCCGCTAGTCTGTGGACTCAACCCTCCTTCGCAGCAATTCCAATGTACTAGAACATTTCCTGTTGAGTCGGCCTTTGAAATTCGTCGTCAATCATTAATCTCCACATTCTTCTGTCCAATAGAGGCTGTCTATGACTGATCACCATCCCCAGCAAGCGCTCCCATGGCCAGACCGTAAGATACCGCTCTACAAATTGTCCGTCGTCTAAGCAGGGGGCTATTCCGGCCTTGTCTGCAATTTGTCCTCTTGCTCATACTGTTCTATGTCTCAGCGCAGTAGGGAAATGAGCTTCATGATTGACGATGCTTGCTTATTCTCGCCTCAGCGGTGTCTGTTTTAGCCGGAGAGGTGTGCGCATGTGGCACAGATCAAGTTCTGGCGCAGGCCATCGTCTTCCACTAGGGGTAATCTCTCACTCGTCCGATCAACGCATCGAATTTGCTTGAGGCATACAATTTTTGAAACGCACCTGCTCGGCGTAGAATCTTGTCCTTCTTTCGCAAAGAGGATACAAAGGTTGTGTTTCATAGCCTGGTCTGCGGACTAGGCTGAATTTGCTCGTAGCGGTTGACGTGATAGTCGACATTCGCCGGGATGACGGCAACTCCTTCCTTATTGTTCACAGAGCAGGGAAAATTCGTTACTACGAACCTGTCAACGACCCATTTTTGCTGCCCATAATAAGATTAATTTAGATGGCGATGATAACACTTACTTCGCAGACTTTGAAGCCACCACGATGGCTTGTGTGGACCAGTACCAATTTTGCATCCCTAGCCGTGAAGGTTTTCCATACTGCTCCGACTGGGGAAATGTAACTGACACTAAGATACCCACTTGCTTTGTTCATGGAACAATACTTTAATCCCCCTTACAACGACGTTATGGAAATTGTGAAGTGGATACTCAACACCCAAGGCGAGTCTGTCATGGACGCAGCTACGTTTCTCCCAAAGACAATTCGTACAATGTCTTTACACCAGAGTCTAGCCATAAGGAATCGTATGCTTCCACAGTCTAGTCTTCTCCGAGATCAGTTTGGTTTTCTTCGAGGCATTTACGGTGACGAACAATGGATCCTCGAAGCGTGGGGGCGACCGTAGCCGAGTTCGGATTTTGCAACCATATAAGCTTCCATGATCCATGAATTGAGCCTCGCCCTGGATACCTCTGGATGCCACGGATAGTGCGAAGGCGAAAGCGCAAATCTCGAGATATTAACAAAAACTACAGCTTTGGTAAACAATGTCCACCCCCGTCGACGGGTTGAAACAAAGCCTGGCGAGAGATGGCTGGAAATTCAGCAGTACAATGAATGATCATGGAGAAACCAAGCGTGAGGCTATGTTAACCATGGTGACAGTCAGCCCATTGGACGCTAAGATTCCTCAGGCAGCTACTAAGACACAAATTGGTGTTGGTTAGAGTGCTTGCTCGGCCTCACCAGCTATGACTTAACTTTTACAATTTCCAGCCCTGAACTGCAGCTTTGCTGTCCGTGTACACAAGAGTTCCCAGTGGAAGATCTTGCCCACGATGTTGAACGAGGTAATGTCTGTATGAGCAGCTTGGAAGACTGGTTCTGCTGTTAAGGTGAGTACAAAAGAGCCCCTAAGCACCCTCAGCCACTAGATAGTCTTTCGCGGATAGATCGAAATCCGCCACTCCCGGAGAAACGGTGCTCCGTCTCCTAAACGACACCGTTGAAACATCATTGAGGTTCACAAGATCGAGATTTAGAAAATCTGGCTCCTGGTCAGCGGCTGCCCGCGAACAGGGAAGCTACATACGCCACCGCTCTCGAGCTTGTCCTGATCTAACGCCTCGTTCAAGCATTTGAATGGCCGCACCAATGTCACTTATGTGCCAAATCAAACTTTCCCCTGTCTTGCTTGGGACGAATTCGTTATACCATGGCGAAAGCTTCTGTGGGAAAGGAAGCAAAGAACTTCAACCTCTCAGAGACCAACGTTCGACCACCAGCAAGCGGCATCAAGAGACAGGCCAATATAGTTAGTCATTGAGGTTCCCCCTTTACCGGTCGATTGGTGGACCAGGGAGGAACATGAAATTCATTCTCCTTCAATCGCCGATTATCCTAGTTCGACTCCAGTCGTTAAGAGAGCAATGAGGCCTAAACCACAAAACAATCAGCCCAAGAAGCGAGCCAGAGGGCGGCCCAGAAGGCGAGCCAGTTTCACTTGAATAATTCATTGCCAGACTGGGTTTAGTGTGCGAGGTGTACGATGTGCCAGGACTGACTTCCAGCCCCAAAATCGAGAGGCACGATCGTACGCAAGCTGTCACAAGAACCCTGCAACGCGCTTTTCATACTGAGGAGTCCAGATAGAAGGTATTGACCTCCCTTTCGCCCTTTCGACGTTGCCTGGTCCGATCGCACACTAGACCTCAAGGGTGTTAAGACAGTGGCTCAAATCTCTCACGTTTCTGTTGTGTTTTCCCGACTTCGAAGTGGAGAGAGGTGATTCACTTATAAATACTGAAGCAGCTGCATCTTGTATGCGCTGCAGTGATTTCCATACCTTGTCTTGATACTGCATTAAATCTCAGACCCAGTCCTTTATCCCACAATCTAGAGCTCTTCTGAATATCGAAAAAATGGCTGCAAAAGTGGAGGAAGAATTCCACGACTTTTACAAGTACACCCCATCTCTTCCTGCGGCCATAACATTTATGGCACTCTTTTCCATTGCGACGAGCCTCCATGTTCACCAGCTCGTGAAGAGTCGCTCCTGGCTTCTACTACCACTAGCAATTGGCGGCATTTGTTAGTCTCCCCTTGAAATTTCCCTAAAACTATGTCGAGACCGTTCGAGGTTGGCAAAGCTTATGATGATGAGCAGTTGAGATCATAGGATATGCTGGTCGTATCTGGTCACATACTCAAGCACCTCTATTCACCGACGCGCCATATATTATCCAGTCCTTGTTTCTGCTCCTTGGGCCTACAGCTATCGCTGCTTCGATATATATGGTCCTTGGTCGACTCGTCCTTCTGCTACAAGCAGAGAAGTATCTCTTTATTCGTAGGACGTGGTTGACAAAAATATTTGTGGGGGGTGATGTCCTCTCATTTATCGTGCAAGGAGCCGGTGAGTACGCTGCCGGGTGGTGGGTGGTGTCAGCCAGGCTAATTCTATTCAGGGGGTGGGATAATGTCCAGTGGTGAAAAGTCCAACCTGTCATTAGGAGAGAACATTCTTGTCGCCGGTCTCGCCATCCAAATCGTCTTTCTCGCATGCTTCATCATCACATTGATCCTATTCTACATTCGCATGCGTCGAGGTCCGACCGAAGAGTCCTTAACACGCAGATCAAACGGGTTTCAGTGGCAGAAGCATCTCACTGCCATTTGTCTGTCTTCGATCTTAATCATGGTACGATCCATCGTTAGGTTCATTGAATATGTCCAAGGTTCTGGAGGGGAATTGTTGAACCACGAGATTTACTTGTACTTGTTTGATGGGGCGCTGATATTGGCGACGATAGTGCTGTTGAACTGCCAACATCCTGGGGCCATCTCATCGATGCCACAAATAGGTGGAAAGGGGCAAAGTGTGCTGTTAGGAGGTAATGGGGGTATTGGACTGAGCAGCACTGCAAGCCAGCTCACTCCCGGCAATAACGGGGGATGTTGAGGTATGTGGACGACATATGCGACCAGAGCACTGTCGTATGCATCGTGAGTCACATGTGCTTTGCCTAGATTGCTGTCGGAGCAGTGTAATCACGATGCAGGCTCACTGGGTACTATACTTAAAGGAACGTAGGGACCGTTGATGTAGATGGAAATTTAAATCCTAAACTGAATCTGCGCTACTCGCATAATACATTTTCCCTGTTCACGAGCTGTCCGTACGGACATCAATATTTTCTCATCCTGAATGTTCTCATTCGAGTCTTAAATGATATCTAGTTATTGAGGATCGGTTACGTTCTTATTTTAGAATGCCGTAAGGTTTGGTGCTAAATATGATCCGATCATGGCATTTTATTTTTTAGATTGTGAAATCGCTGATACTGTTTCAAGACGGATTCCATCCACCGCCGTTATTAGAAAAATGCGCCACGATGGGCCTTTTAGCATAGCTTAACGATGTGGAAATAGGACTAGTAGTATCTATAATCCGTGTAACTCAGCAGCCTGTAGAGGCAAGAGGATGAAACTGCGCCAGTGAGGATTCAATATTTGTGATATGTTGATGATGACATCAATTGAGCAGCGCTTGGCCCACCAACGACCAGGTGCCCTGTGTAAGAGAATGCAGTAATGCGCCATAATCACGAGTGCCATAGGATCCTCCACGCGCACAAGGCGTATGAAGGCCTCTGAGACGATCATTGGGAACCTTAAGGTAACACACCAATCCTCATGTCGCGTTTCAGCCATAACGAAAGAGTCGCGAAGTTGCACTATCTCAGCGAGGTACATTCTTCTTCTATCATCGTCCTCTCCCGATTTATCCTCAGCCAAGCTCTTGATAGCTTCGAGGGCGCATCTCAGGTGCTGCGGAAGATGCTCAGGGCCAATGGTATGTGCTCCGTGCTGTAGAAGAGGCCCCGTGGTGCCCGCTTTAAGCCATCCCCATGCCGGTCTCAAGGATTCCATTGCCCTTCTCAAGAGATCAAATATTCCTAGCAGCCCTGCTAATGAATCTTTACACATGGTAGCCGTTTCAGGCACCCAAGGTGATCCAAAGGCGAAAAAGATAGCCAGATGGGAGAAGACGAGAACAGCACTCGAATTCGAAGGCGTTAACCTTGGTACTGTCTTCCTAAATGTTGTAAGGGCGGTATTATGTTGATTCATAGCTGTTTCTAACAGTGAGAGGTGCTCTCTCTGGTTGCTGCTTTTGAGATGGCTAAGATGTAGGGCCGAAATTGCAAGAATGCTGTGCATTAAGAACGGAAAAGATTGAGCTTCTTGGGGAACAACCACCCGCCATACACGTGCTGACAACTTGTGGTCTACCAAGGTTCCAGATGTGGCCGTGGCATAGTGATGCATCAATGCTAGACTCTGAGAAGAGAGTTGATAATCCAGAGCGCTAGGATCATCCCCACAGCCGGAATTTGTGGCTATGGTTTGAACAGGAAGACAGGGTTTCTGCCATTTCAAACCTCGCGGGTATGGAGGATCTGAGTTAGGGAATGAGGCGGTTTTTTGGCATCGTTTTCTGACATAGCTAGAAGTCAAAATTTTGTTCTTCTCGTTATCGGTGTCGATCGGCGATTGCGACTCGAAGTCACAGACAAATTTGCGCTTCAAACAATTATGGCACTGAGGAGCTTGCTCATTGCACTGATCATAGAGATATTGTTTCGTTAGACTCGATCGTTCATAACTCCTGCTGGAAATTGCAGTTGAGCAGGGTTAAGTAAGAATGTCTGAAACCAACCTTGATCTTCCTCTTCTTGCACTGGGAGCATCCATTGCGGGACTTTGAATGGAAGTGCATCTACTCTCGCTGCAACAACGTTACGTGGCTCCTGAGCGTTGAAATGTCAGAATTAAAGAAAGGAGAAATGTTGGTACATATTTGCCTGAGAAGATGTCTCGGGAAAGTATTCGGGCTGGGCAGGCACCAGTCTTTTTGAGAAAGACGTCCTGCTCTGAAACAGTTCGTACTCGGATAAGCACCCAACAGGTCTCGAGTTTGACGCCTGGCCGTCTTGCCGCGGCTTTCGAATATCCTTCTTGTAGGAGTTTAGTCTGTTTATCGTCGCTTCTCTACAAACTCTTGAGGTACTTGGATACTGTTATCCGTGGAGTGCATTCATTGATATATGCCGCCGCTTGAGTAATGACTAACGGCATATAATCTAAATGTCCAACTAAGCGAACAAAGAGGATACCTCGTTCTTCCCTATCTAGTCTACCCTGAGCTCATCCCAACTCTATTATCCACGTCAAAAATGGCAAAACATCTTGTCTGCCTCAATGCGAGTAAATGCAGAATTGTGTATCAGAAAACGCAGATCCCAGCCATCCTTGGGGATATCCACCGTACCGCAGCCGACGCACTCGATCTGATGAGCGCGATACCTTGCCGAATTGTACTGGCTGACTGGCCCATCTTCGGCTGCCAGCATTGCAATTTTGCGGTCGCAACTAGGAGCAAGGACTGCCCCCTCCTCATCTTCGATGGCTTTCGCTGTGAATCCGACGCAACAGATACCAACATGGACTTGTAGAGCCAAGGCAATAGTAAGTGCTCGAGATGGGCTCGTCGGATAATCAAAGGGTGACGATATTGACCATGCTCGAGTACATGGGAGCCTGGGAATGGTACAATAAACAGATCGAACTGTCGCTGACATCCATCCGCACCAAGAAGAATAAGCCGGTGGGTCGCCGCGGTGCTGCCACCCATGTGTTGACCGAAATGTAGCACTTGCCAGCCGATACGGAGCGAGTAGGGACCTGGCTCAGCGGCGTTAGGAGGATTAGCTTATAAAATGAAGAGTGTAGTACCCATCATCTATCGTCGAGTTATAGCTTTAGCATCACCGAGTAAGGTAAGAAGCTCTAGGAGAAGCGAATTAGTATACAGCTCAGCAGAGGCTAAAATTTGAGTACGAAACTCGTTAAGGGGTTAGGCCTAGGAATCTTATTCAGCCCTAAGATCTATTAAGCCTTTTAATTAAGCTCCTTTCACTAGCTAACGGTAACTTCTCCCTCAGGGAGATTACCCAAATAAGTAGGGAATAGCTCGAGGTAATAATTAGAGATAGTTAAAAGGATCCAAGAAGGATACAGATACTCCAAATCCTGGGTCGACAATTGGAGGATCTGATCGCTGGAAGGAGTCTGGATCTCCATGGGCTGTTTGATACGCTAAGAGAAGAAAAGCTCGCGTCCGACAAGGAGTGCCAAGAACTCCATGCTATCTTTGCCGATCACCCCCTTTCAACCCAGTGCTGTTGCCACCACCCTGGGCTCTGTCAAAGCTGCCCTAGCGTGTCTTCGTCGACCGTATTTCCATCATTGGAATGCTGGACAGCCCATTGGGTGCCCATTGGGTGGTAGCCGGAATTGCGTCAGATGCCAAGAATGGGGTGTCGATCTCGAGATTTCCCAAGCATGCACTTGGGAAATCACCCTACATACAAACACAACATTACTGGTGCCCGACGACATTCTAACGGATATCCTTCCATTTGCAACTGACATAGCTGATTGAAGGGTTTGAAGACGCTCAATTCTGGATCATGTCCAGAATTGTCCAGATAGACGGGGGAAACACTTTTTCTACCGCAAGATTACTAATCTTGGCAGGTTATTGGATCACGTGACAATAACCACCCGCGATTTTAGGGTACGTAGCCCCGTGTTTCATGGCTGTTTTGGTCTTCGAACAGCTAGGGCCGAACTTGGAAGACCTGTTCCGATATTGTGGCAATCAATTCTCGCTGAAGACGACACTGATGTTGGCCGACCAGCTTCTTCATCGCTTTAGCGGCGGATGTTTTCGAGGCCCAGGTTCAATCGTGGGCTTCCACCCTCTGGAAAACTCTATATCACTTCTAACATCGTGGCAGACATGCACGTGTCATAACTCGCCCAGGGCAAATGGCAGGTGCTAGTCCGTGCACCACCTCGCCTAGTCCGTGCACTTCCCAACACGTGGTTGGCGCAGGTTGTTGGATTTGTTTATTCTTTTGATGCGAATAAGGATTTTAAAGCGGTTGTCTAGGGGTCTATAACGCTGAGATTCAATGAATATACCAATCTACCTAATCCAACTCGTCAAAATGCCGCTTCCTGAACTTAGGTCTCTCTGACCGGCGTTGTCTCGCCTGTTCTTCAGTCAATTACCGAGCCTTTGAGCTTTAGATCGCTTGTCTCGCTTTCAATTGTGCCATTCTCTTGATCATAACAGTATCGTCCCTCTTCACAGGTCGTTCGAGGACTACCGCATTGGCCGACCCGCTACTGACTATTGAACCAGGTATAGTGGCGTCACTATGATCGAGACACGAGACAACGGCCATTGCGACACAGAAAAGGTGATGAAGGTAAAGAATTAGTGGACTAGAGTCAGGACGATTCTCAACGTGTCCTGAGACGATCTTACACAGTAAAAAATATTTGCTATAATAAAGTACTGTATTGAGAGTGAACACTCGAGGGTAGCCAGACACCACAGGTTGAATATATCGTTTTGGCGCTTTACAACAGAAACGTAGTACGGAGGTGCAAGTTCTCCTGGATGGCATTTACTGTGAAATGCACTCCGTGACCCCATTCCTTAGTGCGCTATAAGGAAAGGATATGACGCTAAGCTTTCTGACATCACAGGCGAAGACCAGCTGAATTTGAGCCCCTGTCCCACTTCCTCTCTGCGAACAATGGAGGATCGATCCACTTTGTGACTGTCCTGATATCGAGAAAGTCCAGAATGTAAAAGTCATCTCTGGCACTAGGGACCTTGCGATCCACTCGGTAGCACTGCCAAGGAGATATCTTGCAATCCCTATTTCTGTCCCATCTCTCCTGGTCTCGGTCTCTCTTACGTACGGACGCGGACCCTATTATTGAATCTCATCGTTATAGACCCCTGGACAAACGCCTAAAAGTCCTTGATAGCCGCAAAAGAGTAAGCGAATCCCACAACCTGTGACAGTCACGTGTTGGGAAGTGCACGGAGTAGCACTTGCCGTAGACAAAATAAGGCGGATGAGTAAGCGGAAAGGTGCACGGACTAGTGGCTGAGTTAGCACTTGCCTGTTGCCTAGAGTGCGCATCATGTGACCTGGGATCCAAACTTTATTGAAGTCGACACCCGTGGGTTTCTGTTCACCTATCTCGCCTATAATATTACAATAAGTACAAATCAGGCCTAAAACTCAGTCGATTTGGCAAACTAGTTGCGAGCAGATCTTTACTTAAAAGCCGTTAGGGACCAAAGGAACTAGCGCCCACTCACCTAACAGTGGCCTCTGCGCTCGATTTAGAGTGTATCAGTCCATCTACTTCATGATTCTTAGCGGAGCCTCGATCATCAGGCGCGGGATAGTACGCAACTTGCTATCCGCTACCCAGCAGCTGCAGCCATGCGGAGTCGACCTTTCACTGCATCGCGTTCTTACATGGACTTCACCCGCCACGATAGACTTTGACAACTCGCACCGGCAGGCTGCAGACGCGTCTGAGCTACACTTCTGTGGCAAAACTAAAACGATTAAACTGGCCAAGGGTGCATACCTTGTCGAGTTTAATGAGAAAGTCAAAATACCGCTGGATTATATGGGTCAGGTGTTCGTCAGGTCGTCGTTATGGCGATCGGGTGCCCTTCTTACAGCGGGCGTGGTGGACGCCGGGTACGAGGGCGCTCTTGGTGCTCTATTAGATGTACGAAATCCGGCTGGGATTATTCTGTACAAGGATGCGAAGCTAGGACAGATTATATTACATCAGCTGGAAGAGAAGGTTGCAGGCTATCACGGCATTTATCAATTTTCAGCAAGTAGTCTTGGACGCGATGGACGAAGTGAACTAGGTTAAGACACTTTACGTTATATCGAAAAGAGTAGGCAACAAAGCGATGAGCCGACAACGATGTATTGCAGTTTGTTTCTTGTTTTTAACGGCATTGCTGAAAAGCGCCGCGAAGGTTACCGAACACCTTCTTGAAACCACCAACCAGTGCAACGACGCCGTCTGCTGCATTAATGCAAGCCTAAAATACAGCCGGTGACAAACCCTCCTTTCTTCCCAAAGCCAATTCGATATCGTCGAAAGGTTTTGGGTCGATGGAAGACGCTAGGTCCATAGTAACATTATTATTGTTTCGAGACCATCATTCTTACTTCCAGGGATTGCCGTCCAGATTTTAGAGGCCCTGTAAAATCGTTGCCAATTGACACTATTTTGTGAACGGTAAGAAGGAGTTTCATATCGGAAGCTCTTTCTCTATCGCGACGGTTGTCGCTCATGGCCAGAACTTTGCTCGTGGCTCGCAGAGGGAATGATGCAGTCATCGATGGTTGAGCAAGAGAAGGTAAAGTCAGTACTGTACATCAAGTCACTCACGTAGGATCACTGGGTTCCCATCCGACACGGCCGAGGATTGATGCGGGGAATAGTGCAAATAAGATGGGGGTGCTAGTCGTGCACCACTTAAAGCTATCCTGCAGGAAAATGTTTCCTTGTCCCTGATCGCAGTTAAAGACTTGCTGGAAACTGCTGCGCTCGTGGTGAAGAGTCCAGAATTATTGCTCACAATTTTTATGGAATGTCAAGATATCTTCAGCAAAACTATCAAGGATCTGGATGAGGAGCCTATTTCCTACTTCTTGCGGAATATGTACGGCATAGCACTCGACCATAGGGAGGAAGCAGATGAGACCCAGGACGTTGCTCCAGGATTCTGGACCCTCAAGCCGCAGGAAGGAATTTTTAGGAAGACGTTTTTTATTACCAGCAGACGCCGAGTAGACGCACCAAAGTTGTCTAGATTAGCGGTAGGTGATTATGTACGATTTATCGCAAGCAAGGAACCAGTTAATTCGAAAGCCCTTGAAGCTACTTTTTTTGACTCTTTGGTAGAGACGGCATCGAACGAGGGGTAAAGTTTCGCCGTTTTCACCAGCCGCCTTCTTTTATTCAGGAGGCCTCCTAGTCATTAAAGCATTGTGGACCCTTTGTTACCTCACAGGCGACCGCTGAGGCGCTAGTGCGACTCCTGCTCGAGAGAGATCAATGCTGTGGCGTGTATGAAAGCCTCAGGTTCTCAAACACAGTCTCTAATGTCCAATCGAACACCCATGAGCCAACCTCAAATGAAGAGATAGTTGATGCTAGTCAAAGTCGCGCAGTCGCACTGTCTCTCGATGGACGGATAACATGCCTCTGGGGTCCCCCTGGTACTGGCAAAACGACTACTATTGTCGCATTACTGCGCCCTATACCCTAACCCCCTACTCATCCAAGCTATACCTGTTACATAAGCTACTGCTAACTCTCAACAATTTCCGACCAGGCTCTTAGCAACTAGTTCTAATATCCGGCAAATGCTGACAATATTCGGATGCGGCATCCTCTATGATATCCAACCAGATTCAGAAAGTCCACCTCCGTTATTGCTTGGGAGGGTTTCATGAGGATGTAGACATCGCTAGAAAGGATTGGTATCAAAGTATTTTCTGGAATTGGCCGCCCGAAGAGAATGATATCGTTATCGGCTTAATATTTTGGAAAGACGCTATGGGCGGTTCTAGGATAGGCTACCATGTAGATTGTAGGATCTTCACTTGGCCTCTGTACTGTTAGTAGTCCCGCCTAACTCGAAGAAGTGGAAGAAGAAGTCGAGGTAAGCATCATGCGCTAGGAGCTACTGGCGTGGATCTGGGTGAGGCTACACACGTGATATCCGTTTACAGAATGATTTTGGCTCTCTGAGCTTGTTTGACGGCGATAATAGCAAGACAAAGAGACAACTTGCTTTAGAAGATCCTAATCGTCGGATACTAAAGTTCAAATGAGATTAAATCACCCAAACTACAACGCTCAAATAGTATCGCATCCATCCAATAACCCCACATGTTCATGATCATCCCCCACCTCCCCCGCAGGCTCCTCCTGCACCGCCTATAGCCATACAGCCTGCTCCTCGACTAGTACCTATTCCTGCAGCGTAACTTCCTAGAGCGCAATTGCCTGGTGCGCCAGCCCCAATTGCTCCGACGCAAGGATCGCCAGCGTAATATATTCCTCCCATCAGCCCAACAGACATGTACGGTCCGTACATAAGCATTGGATACCCCCAAGGGCCTTGATAGTATTCGCTCCTCTCTGGGGCAGGTCTTCCCTTTGCTTTGGCTCTCTTGCAGGCCTTCTGATACGCCTCTTCCAGCTCTCTGTCATGATTCTTACGAGCGATCCGAATTATCTCCTCGCGCAAAGGATTCTCCACCATTGTGACGGACGAGTGCGCAGATATGTGAGCGGACTTGTCGGGTTCACAGAACTTGGCTGCTCCAGAATCG
>Ga0105239_10003966_pt1 | contig 17933 bp, 13 predicted proteins | sample KBSC44metaG_FD_92761 | JGI IMG/M metagenome (GOLD analysis project Ga0105239, IMG submission 92761) | Corn rhizosphere microbial communities from Kellogg Biological Station, Michigan, USA - KBS C4-4 metaG | ecosystem: Host-associated > Plants > Roots > Rhizosphere > Soil | place: Michigan, USA...
GACCGGCGATGAAACCGACGACGGGTTTGGTCACCCGGTTCTTCACGAACTGCGCCGCGTTCTGCTCGTCGGTGCCACCGATTTCACCGATCATGACGATCGCATCGGTCGCAGTGTCTTCCTGGAAGGCGCGCAGGCAATCGATGAAATTGGTTCCGATAATCGGGTCGCCGCCGATTCCGACGCAGGTGCTCTGGCCGATGCCCGCCCGGGTCAGGTGGTTCACGACTTCATAGGTAAGCGTGCCGCTCCGGGAGACCAGCCCCACCCGACCCGCACTGCAGATGTTGCCGGGAATGATGCCCACTTTGGCTTTGGATCCCGGCGTAATGAGACCGGGACAATTGGGCCCGATCAAGCGCACGCTCCGGCTCCGGACGAACGGCATGGTCCGACTCATGTGCATGACCGGAATGCCTTCGGTGATGCAGACAACCAGCGGGATCGATGCGTCGGCCGCTTCGACGATCGCCGCCGCCGCTGCCATTGGCGGTACGTAAATCACCGAAGTGTTAGCGCCGGTCGCTTCCACCGCCTGCGCCACCGTGTTGAACACAGGCACTTTCTGCTCAAACTTCTGTCCGCCTTTCCCCGGTGTCACGCCCGCCACCACGTTGGTCCCGTACTCCAGCATGTGGCGGGCGTGGAACGAGCCTTCCCGACCCGTGATTCCCTGGATCAGGAGACGAGTGTTCCCGTTGGCGAAGATGCTCACGCCGCCTCCCGCGCCAGCTTGACTACCTGCTCGACCGCCTGGTCCATGTCGCTCAGCGCTGGCATGCCGACGCCGTTCAGGATTTTGATCGCTTCCGCCTCATTGGTCCCGGTGAGCCGGATGACGATGGGGACGTTCACCTTGAACTGGCGCGTGGCCGCGACGATGCCGTTGGCGACGTCATCCGTTCGGGTGATGCCGCCGAAAATGTTGAACAAGATCGCTTTGACGTGGGGGTCCTGGGTGATGATCTTGAGCGCGTTGATCACCTTCTCGGGACTCGAGCTGCCGCCGATGTCGAGAAAGTTGGCCGGGTCTCCTCCATAGAACTTGACCAGGTCCATCGTGGCCATGGCGAGGCCGGCCCCGTTGACGACACAACCGACGTTGCCGTCGAGCTTGATGAACGAGAGGTTTGCCCGGCGCGCCGCTGCCTCGCTCGGTTCTTCCGCCGTGTCGTCCCGCAGCAGGCCCAAGTCGGGTCGCCAGAACAGCTCGTTGTCGTCGATCACGATCTTCGCGTCGAGCGCGAGCACCCGTCCGTCCGGTGTCGTCACCAGCGGGTTGATCTCGGCCAGCGAGGCGCCGTTCGCGAGAAACGCCGTGTAAAGCTGCTCCATGATCTTCGCCGCCGCCTTGACCTGGGCGAAGTCGCGGTAGAGCGCGAAAGCGAGGGCCAGCGCCTGGTGAGGGAAGAGGCCGTAGGTTGGGTCGATCGGAAGCCGGACGATCTTCTCGGGCGTCTTGGCGGCGACTTCCTCGATGTCTACACCTCCCGCCGAGCTGACCATGAAGACCGGCCGCTGGGTCTCGCGGTCCATGATGAGGCCGACGTAGCTCTCCGACGCAATTTCCGCCGCCGGAACGACCAGAACCTTCTGGACCGTGAGGCCCTTGATCTGCATGCCGAGGATCTCGGCCGCGTGATCGAGGGCCTCGCCGGGACTCTTGGCCAGGCGGACGCCGCCCGCCTTGCCCCGGCCGCCCGCATGCACCTGGGCCTTGATGACCACTGTGCCGCCAAGTCGCCGCGCGATGGCCTCGGCCTCGGTCGGCGTAGACGCGACGTCGCCGTCGAGCATGGGTATGCCCTGCGCCTTGAGCAGCGCCCGGGCCTGATACTCGTGGATATTCATCTATGACCTCTATGACCTCGCGATGGTCGTTCCTGCTTCGCCCCGCAACGCCGCCGGGCCGTCATTGAGCCGCGCCACGATCGCACGTCCACCCCCGCTCCGCACGAAATCCGCGGCCGCCTGTACCTTGGGCTTCATTCCACCTTCGTTGACGCCGCCGGCCGCGATCAGCTCGTCTACTTCCTCCAGCGTGAGCCGAAGCAACGGCCGCGCCGATGGTGTTCCCCAGTCCGCGTAGACCGCGTCCACGTCGGTGAGAATCATGAGGACCTCGGCGCTGAGCTGGCGCGCGAGAATTGCCGCGACCCGATCCTTGTCCACGACCGCCTCGAGCCCCTCGTAGCCAAGCAGGGGATGGTCGTAAACCGGCGGCCCGCCCCCACCGCCCGCCACGACGATGACGTTCTGCCCCAGCAGTCGACGGATCAGCTCGAGCTCGACCACGCCAGTCGGCATTGGGCTCGCCGCCAGCCGGCGCCAATGGCCGGCGCCGTCGCGTCCGATCGCGATGCCGCTTTCCCGCAGCTGCGCCGCCAGCTCGTCGGAGAGCGCATGGCCGATGGGTTTGGTCGGGCGCGTGAGGGCAGGGTCGTAGGGGTCCACCAGAGTCTGCGTGATCAGCGTGACCACGTCGCGCTGGACCTGGCCGAAGCGGAGGGCGTTCTGCAACGATTGCTGGAGCATGTACCCGATCCAGCCGGCCGTGTTCGCCACCAGGACACCCAGCGGAAGCGGCTCCACCAGATTGCGAGCGACCTCGTTGCGCACGAGCTCGTCACCCACCTGCGGGCCATTCCCGTGTACGATCGCGATGCCCCAGCCATCCTTCGCGAGTTGGACGATCGGAGCGACGCTGTTCCGCGCGTGGCGAAATTGATTGGTGATCGTCGGGCGCTCGCCCGCTCGCGCGAGCGCATTCCCTCCGAGGGCCAACACCGCGGTCCGCATGTCCCTCCCGATCCCTGGTCCAAGGCGCGAGGAACCTAGCCCGGGGTAGAGGGTCCAGCAAGCTCAGCGGCTCAGCGTGTCTCGCTCCGTCCCGATGACTTGTTTGAGCGCGTCGAACGCTCGGCCGAAGCCGGCCCAGTCGCCCGCGCGGAGGGCTGAGTCGGCGATTCTCAGCCACTTCCTGGCTTCCTCCAGCGACGCAGTGGGCACCGTCGGCGGCAACGGCGCGCTCGCTCCTCTCAGGTTATCCCACGCCTCAGCCAGAGTCCTCCCCGCCCCGCCGACCGGGCGCCCGCTTTGCGCGATGCTCACCCAGACGAGCGCGAGGCCGTTTCCGCGGGGTGCGTACCACGTTCTGTACGCGCCGAGCCCAGCCACGGGATCGAGCCAGACCGTCAACGGGCCACGGAGGAGGCTGTCGCCCCGAGCAGCACCGCTGGAGCGGACCGAATCGGCCAGACTAAGGAAGGAAGGAAACCGCCGCCACGTGGCGTCCAGAGCCCGGGGAGCAGGGAGCGACTTGGCCGAATCGAGCCGCACCAGGTCCAGCACCGGGCGACCGCCTAGGGTCGCTCCCGCGAGCGCTGCACTCACTCGGCCGCCGGACGGCCGCTCGTACAGCGCGACGAGTCGGGTTCCTCCGGTGTCCGCTCGCCAGCCCTGGGTTGGTGGGCCCGGCTCACCCGGGCCGGCTTCCGGACGATCACTGAGCGTCCCGGCATCCCACGGCTCACGTTCGAGCGCGCGGGCCTGAACGGCGAAAAGCTCTTCCGGATAAGGCAGCGCCGCCGCAAGTCCCGGCGGCAGATCACGCATCGGCAGCACCACGCCGCTGGCAATCGACGCCCAAGTTCGCGCCAGGCCTTCGGTCTCCGCATCGCCCCTGAGATAGATGGCAGTGCGACCGGTGCGCGCCCACACAACGCCGACGAAGCCCGCCTGGACGAGGTTGACTCCTTCCCGGCGCCAGGGAAGGCGGTCGATCAACGGGAACGTTTCCGAAGTCACGTACCCGTCCGAAACCCAGACCAGCTCGTTGTCGACCACGACCGGAACCGGCTCGCCCCACTCGGCAAAGGGAAGGAGCGCGCCGAACCGCTCCTCGGGTGACAGGTGCCAGACCAGGCGAGCGCCCTGCGGCAGTGCGGTGAGGAGCTGGCCGGCCTGGAGCGCCCAGGCCAGGATCAGCCGTCGCGGCCAGGTGTCGAGCACAATGCCCGGACCGGTTTGCGCGACGTCGTACGGTGGAGCGCCCGGCTGCACTGCGCTCGAGTCGAGCTGGAGCTGCAGTGCAAACGGCGTTGGATAGCCGAGGGTGTCGCCCAGCCGGTAGTAAAGCGGATCACCGCCGCTTGCCACCCGATCCGCCGCGACCGCAAGAATCCCGGGCTTGTCGGCCACCGAGCCGCGGTCCACCAGCCATACCTGGAGCCGGCGACCCTCCACCGCGAGCACACCGGGCTCAGCCGTCACCGAATCCGAATTGGTATCGTTCGCCAGTCGCGCTACGGCGTGCTCGCCCCAGAGTGGCGCCACGCGCGGAGGCGAAACGTCGCGGAGCAGACGACTGCCGCTGGAGTCGTGCAGGCCGCTCAGACCGAAGGCGATTCGCTCGAGCTGGCGGGTCAGGTCCGGCTCGACGGCGGGAGTGCCGCGATCGCGGTTGACCGCCGGGAGAACGTAGTGCCCGCCGACAGAAGTGATCACCAGAACGAGCCAGCTGGCGGCGACCAGCGCGTGGGTCGACTTGATGGCCCAGATGGCCGACATCACCGCCACCATGAGCGCGGTGCCGGTGAGCGCCGGCGCCACCAGCGCCGCCATGTCTACGGCGGGGCGGTCCGGGATACCGGCAAGGCCGGCCACGAGCTCGTACGGCTCCAGCAGATAGCCCCACGCAAGCGCGAGCGCGAGGCATACCAGAAGCGCGCCGAGGTGGGCGCGGGCATGGTCATTGATCGCCGGCCGTCCTCCGGACCAGCGCAGCGCCCCGACCAGGCTGTACAGCGCAAGGCAGGTGATCAGGGCGAGACCGCACAGCAAGAGGGCGAATCCGTGGAGAAAGCGCCAGAGCGGAAGCTGCGCCACGTAGAGGCCGAGATCGTGCCCCAGCACCGGCTCCCGAACTCCGAAGGTCATTCCGCGCCAGGCGAGCGCAACGGCGGGGCTCCAGGCCGAGGTCCCCGCACCGACCAGGAGGCCCAGCAGAAGCCCCATAGCGATGGCTGTGCCGAGCAGCACCTCGCTGGTGAGCGCCTCACGAATCTCGAGGTTGGCCACGTGGCGGGAGATCTGGACCGACCCGATCGCGCGATAGACGATCAACAGGTGACCGATGAACCAGGCGGAGGCGATCAGGATGCCGCCAAGCTCCAGGGTCAGGCCAAGCAGACGCCAACTGGTAATGAACGTGACCGCTGCGGGTGAGATGCCCTCGGCCCACCAGCGGTCGGCCAGGAGCGCGGCTACCCACCGTCCGACGAAGAGCAGCACGCCAACGATGAGGAGAAGCGCCAGGATCTGCCGAGCGCGGCGGGACATGTTCTAGATAAAGCGTGAACGGTGAACGGTGAACAGTGAACGGGGGAACCGCCGCTCAGCTGGCATCCGCTGTCCCAGGACGCCGGTGGTCAGCCCTATGGTCGGAACACGCCGTTCACTGTTCACTGTTCACCATTCACGCTGTTTCTGTCTTCACCCCCTGCTCCGCCAGCCACCCCATCACCTCTTGCCGGTAGGCCTCAAGCGACTTGGGATCGGTGGCCTCGAACCGCAGCACGAGCACGGGCTGGGTGTTGGAGGAGCGGATGAGTCCCCAGCCCTTGGGAAAGGCCATGCGCACCCCGTCGATGGTGTTCACGGGATACTTGGCGGAAAAGTGGGACACCGCACGTTCGGCAATCCCGAATTTCACGTCGTCCGGGCAGTCAACCCGAATTTCCGGGGTGGCAAACGTCTTAGGCAGGTCGGCCAGCAAGACCGAAAGGCCGCCGGAGCTGTGGGAGACCACTTCGAGGAGCCGGGCGGCCGCGAAGAGTGCATCGTCGAAGCCCAGATAGTCGCCGCCGAAGAACATGTGCCCGCTCATCTCGCCGGCGAGCGGGGCGTGAGTCTCCTTCATCTTGGCTTTGATGAGCGAGTGGCCGGTTTTCCACATCACCGGCTTGGCACCCGCGCGCTCCAGGGCGTCCGGCAGCACCTGCGAGCATTTCACGTCGAAGATCACCGGTGTGCCCTTCCCGAACCGTCGCACCGCGTCCCGACCAAAGATCACCAGCAGCTGATCGCCGAAAACGATCTGCCCGTGCTCATCCACGGCACCTATTCGATCCGCATCGCCGTCGAACGCGATACCGAGCTCTGCCCCGGTGCGCCGCACGGCCGCCTGGAGGTCGCGCAGGTTCTCGGGCACCGTGGGGTCGGGGTGGTGATTCGGGAAGGTGCCATCCGACTCGCAGAAGAGCGGCGTCACTTCCGCTCCGAGGGCCTGGAGGGTCGGCACCGCGATCACGCTGCCGGTTCCGTTGCCGCAGTCCGCCACTACTCGCACCGGCCGCCGGAGGTGGTTGCGGGAGACGATGCCGTCCTGATACTTGCGGAGCACGGATCCATCTACGGTCTCGGTCCCCTTCCCCGAACGCCAGCGTTCCGCGACGATGATCTCCCAAAGCTCCAGGATCTCGTCGCCGTGAATGGCGTCGCCCGCGAGCACCATCTTGAATCCGTTGAACTCCGGCGGGTTGTGCGATCCGGTGACCTGCAGACCCCCATCGGTGCCAAGCGCAGAAACCGCGAAGTAGAGCGCCGGCGTGGGCACCAAACCGACGTCCACCGCGGTGGCGCCCGTATCTACGATGCCCTGGCGTATCCCGGCGGCGAGCGCAGGGCCCGACGGCCGATTGTCGCGCCCAACCGCCAACACCGGCCCCCGTCCCAGGCGGTCCCACGCCTTGGTGCCGTACGCCCGCCCCAGGGCGCGGGCAAACTCCGGGGTGAGCTCACGATCAACGATCCCGCGGACGTCGTACTGACGAAAGATCGATTTCGGAACGTTCATCGCGTTTGGTTCTGTCCTGTCGCCACCGGAGGCGTGCCCCGGCCCAGCGTCTCGGCGCTCTTGAGCACCGTGGCCAGCGGGCCCGTGGGCCACACCCCGAAGACGAGAATCATGGCCACTGCGATCGCCACGGCGGCGCGGGCCGCCCAGGAGAAGCTGACTTGGCGGTGCGCCTCGAGCGACCGGGTGGGCTTCATCGTCATCGCCATTATCACCGGTAGATAGTATCCCGCGGACACCAGGCTGCCGAGCACCAATACCACCGGGAGGATGTACTGGCCCTCGGAGACGGCGGCGGCGATGAGATACCACTTTCCAATGAAGCCGAAGGTGCCGGGAAATCCCAGCAGCGAAAGCAGGCAGATGCTGAGCGCCAGCGCCGCGCCCGGCCGTACCGAGTACAGTCCCTCGAGATCGTCTACCAGAACGGTGCGCGAGCCGACGTGCTCGATCGACGCGAGAATCCCGAAGCTCGCCAACGTGGTCACCGAGTACGCGAGCAGGTAGAAGCAGACGGCGCCGGCGCCGAGGGTCGTGCCCGCCCACACTGCTACCAGGACGTAGCCCGCGTGGGCGATCGAGCTGTACGCCAGCATCCGCTTCAGGGACCGCTGAGCCAGGGCGACGGTATTGCCCAGCACGATGGTGGCGATCGCCAGCGCGGCAATGATCGGCTGCCAGATTGCGGTCGCCGTGGGAAAGCCTTCCAGCAGCACACGCACCAGCGCGGCAAAGGCGGCTGTCTTGACGCCGGTCGCCATGAATCCGGTAATCGGAGTGGGGGCGCCGTCGTATACGTCGGGTGCCCACATGTGGAACGGCACTGCGGCCACCTTGAACCCAAAGCCGATCAGCAGCAGGCCCAGTCCCAGCGCGGCGAGCAGGCTCAACGGAGCCGATGCCAGCCGCTCACCGATCCGGATCAGATTGGTCTCGCCGGTAGCGCCGTAGACCAGGGCAATGCCGTAGAGCAGAAACGCCGACGCAAACGCCCCGATGAGGAAGTACTTGAGCGCCGCCTCCGCTGAGGATCGGCGAAAGCGGTCGAACCCGGCCAGCACGTACACCGCCACCGACATCAGCTCCAGGCCGAGGAACAGGACGATCAGATCCTCGGCGCCGGCCAGGAACAGCATCCCCACGGTGGCAAGCAGGATCAGGACGTAGTACTCCGGCGCCAGCAACCGTTGTCGATCGACGTATCGGAGCGAAAGGAGGATCGTGGCCGCGGCGACCAGGAGGATTACGGCGTCCGCGCCGAACCGGAAACCGTCCAGCGCGATCATGTGGGGCACACCGAGCGGCGCAGCCCCGCCCAGCCACAAGACTGCGAGGGCGCCGCTGGCCAGCACCACGCCGACAAAGCTCAGCCAGCCCGCGAGGTAACTGTCCTCCCGGCGGTCGTGGCGCCACGCGGCAACCAGGAGCACGACCATGGTCCACACCGTCAGCACGATCTCCGGCAACAGCGCCACGGAGACGCCGAGAGGCGTGTGGAGGTCGAGGTCGTTCACCGACCGGCCTCCGCGATGGGCCGGTCAGCCACGGGGGCGCCGGCTGCAGGGAGATGTGGAGAGACAAGCTCGACATAGTGCTTGCTGGCGGCTTCAGTGCGGCGCAGCAGAGGATTGGGATACAATCCCATCCACACCATGGCCGCAATCAGCGGCACCAACACGGCCAACTCCCGGTGGTCCAGATCCCGGATGCTGGCATTGGCCGGGTCGGTGACCGGGTTGAAGAAGACCCGCTGCACCGCCCACAGCAGATACGCCGCAGCAAAGATCACGACTGTGGTCGCGATGAGCGTCGGCACGGGGAACCGCCCGAAGCTGCCGAGGAGCACCAGGAACTCGCCCACGAAGCCGTTCAGACCGGGCAACCCGATCGAGGCGAACGCGGTGATCGCAAAGGCCGTGGCAAGCAGGGGCGCCGCGCGGGCCACGCCGCCGAAGTCGGCGATCATCCGGGTGTGACGCCGCTCGTACAGCATGCCTACCAGGAAGAACAGCGCGCCGGTGGAGATGCCGTGGGCAATCATGACCATGATGGCTCCCTGGACGCTCTGCACCGTCGAGGCCCAGATACCCAGAGTCACGAACCCCAGGTGACTGACCGACGAATAGGCCACCACGCGCTTCAGGTCGGGCTGGACCATGGACACCAGCGCGCCATATATGATGCCGATCACGCTCAGCGTCACTACCACGCCGGAGACGCGCGGGCTCAGCGCAAAGGCCGGGAAGAACGGGATCGCGAACCGGAGGAAGCCGTAAGTCCCCATCTTGAGCAGGATCACCGCCAGATCCACACTGCCCGCGGTGGGCGCCTCGCCGTGAGCGTCGGGCAGCCAGGTGTGGAACGGGAAGACCGGTACCTTGACCGCGAACGCGAGCGCGAAGGCCGTAAACAGCCACGGCGCCTGGGGTGCCAGAAGATCCTTGTGAGCGAGGATGTTGTCGTACGCGAACGAATAGGTCCCGGTGGCCCCCCCGATAATCCACACCGCAGCGATGATCGCCACCAGCATGAGCAGCGATCCGGAGAACGTATAGATGAAGAACTTCTCCGCGGCGTACAGGCGGTTGCCGCTGCCCCAGATTCCCACGATGAAATACATGGGGATGAGCAGCAGTTCCCAGAAGGAATAGAAGAGGAACAGGTCCATCGCGACGAACACGCCGAGCATGCCGGTCTTGAGCGCGAGCAGCAGCGCGTAGAAGCCGCGCTGCTTGAAGTCGATCTGGTTCCAGCTGCCCCAGACCAGGAGCGGCATCATCGCGGTGGACAGCAGGACCATGAACAGGGACAGCCCGTCCAGCCCCACGTAGTAGCTGACCCCGAACTGCGGGAGCCAGTCCACCCGGGTGACGAACTGGAGACCCGTTTTGGACGGGTCGAAAGCCCACCAGAGGCCGAGTGAGATCAGGAATTCGACCAGGGCGACGACGAGAGCGACGACCCGGGCCCATTCCTTCGGTGACAGAATCACGAGCGCCATGCCGATCAGCGGCAGCGCGAGGAGCACGTGGATAATCCAGCGGTCGTATCCGATCGAGGCGAGCAGCTGGCTCATGCGGTCACCGGAGAATCGTGTTGAGGATCCAGATCGCACCTACCAGGAAAAGCAGCACATAGAGGCCGAGCTGGCCGCTTTGAATGCGGCTTCCCAGGGCACCCAGCCAGCGGCTTCCCACCACCCCGCCGTTGACCAGTAACCCGTCTACCAGCGCCTGATCGACCGCGCGCCACAGCACCTTGTCGGAGAGCCAGACCAAGGGACGCACGAGCAGGGCGTTGTAGATCTCGTCCACGTAGTACTTGTGGTACAGCACCCGGGCGAACCCGGTCTCGGGTGGCGCCTCGCGGGCCGGCAGGATGGGCCGGCCGAGCGCGGTACGGAAGCCGACCCACAGCCCGAGCGCAGAAAGCAGGACGGCGCCGCCGATGAGCAGCTTCTCGGTCGTGCCGGTGGGCATGGCGAGCGGATGCATTGCCGCTGCCGCGTGTGTCACCGGCTCGAGCCAGTGGTCGAGGGCTTCCTTGCCACCGGCAAACCCGGGCAGGTTGAGCGCGCCTCCGAAGGCCGACAGGAATGCCAGCACGAGCAGGGGCGCGGTCATGACCGCAGGCGCCTCGCGGAGATGGCTGCGCTCCGCCTCGCCGGTGCGATTCTCGCCATGGAACGTCATGGCCATCAGGCGCCCCATGTACACGGCCGTGAGAAATGCGGCCACCGTCGCCATGGCGTAGAACACGTAGTAGATCGGTTGCTCCGCTCCCCGCGCGAAGGTGGCGGCGAGGATCTCGTCCTTGGAGAAGAAGCCGGCGAACGGCGGCACGCCCGCGATGGCCAGGGTGGCAATCCACATCAAGCCGCAGGTCACGGGCAGCCACTGCTTCAGGCCACCCATGTTCCGCATGTCCTGCGCGTCTTCATGGGAGTGAGTCGCGTGATAGGCCTCATGCAGCACGTAGATCACGCTGCCGGCGCCGAGAAAGAGGAGGGCCTTGAAGAAGGCGTGGGTGATCAAGTGGAACAGGCCCACGTTATACGCCCCCAGGCCGACGCAGAGGAACATGTAGCCGAGCTGGGAGATCGTGGAATACGCCAGAACCTTCTTGATGTCGTACTGGCGAAGTCCGATCGTCGCGGCGAACAACGCAGTGAGCGCGCCGATGCCGGCGGTGAGCAACCCTGTAAACGGCGCCAGGGCGAAGAGCACGCCGGTCCGTGCCACCAGGTACACCCCCGCCGTCACCATCGTGGCCGCGTGGATGAGGGCGGACACGGGGGTCGGACCCGCCATGGCGTCCGGCAGCCATACGTACAGCGGAATCTGCGCCGACTTGCCGCAGCACCCCAGCAGCAAGAACAGGGTGATCGCGGTGGCGGCTGCGGTGGTGAGTGCTCCGGGTGCGCGCTCGAACACGGTCACGAAGTCCAATGCCCCGACCGTCTGCCAAAGAATGAACATCGCGATCAGGAAACCGAAGTCCCCCACCCGATTCGCCAGGAATGCCTTCTTGCCGGCATCTGCATTGGCCTTGTCGCTGAACCAGAAGCCGATGAGCAGGTAGGAGCACAGGCCGACACCTTCCCAGCCGATGAACAGCACGGGAAAGTTGGCCCCCAGCACCAGCACCAGCATGAACGCCACGAACAGATTGAGGTAGGCGAAATAGCGGGCGTACCCCGGGTCCGCCCCCATGTAGCCCACGCTGTACAGATGAATCAGGCTTCCTACGCCGGTGACCACGAGGAGCATCGCAATCGAGAGCTGATCCACTTGCAGCGCCAGATCGATTCGGAGATCTCCCACGTGCAGCCACGGCCAGAGCGTCAGGATGAGAGGGCCGTCGGGCGGATGGGCCCGGACCTCGAGGAAAATCGCCACCGCGACCGCAAAGGCGGCGAACAGCACGCCCGGACCGATCAACGACACCAGCCGTCGTGCCTGCGGCCGAACGATCGCGATCAGGCCGTTCAGGACGAATCCCAGAAGCGGCAGCGCGATGGTGAGCCAAGCCAGCCGGGTGGCCGCTCCCAGCTCAGCGCCCGGCGCCTGCTCCGCGACCTGAACCGCGAGCAGTGACAGAGTCATCAGCCGTGGAGGAGATTGATGTTTTGCAGGTCGATCGACTGATTGTGCCGGAAGACGGCCAGAATGATCGCGAGTCCGACCGCCGCTTCAGCCGCCGCCACCGTCATGACGAAGAAGGCGATCAAGTAGGCGCCGACTCCGTACACCTGAGCCAGCGCCACGAACGCGAGGTTCACGGCGTTGAGCATGAGCTCCACGCACATGAACAGCACGATGGCATTCCGACGAAGCAGCACGCCCGCAACGCCGATCGTGAACAGCATGGCGGACAGTCCGAGAGCCGGGCCGAGAAGCATCAAACCTTCCGTTTCGCGAGCACGACCGCCCCGACAATGGCGGCCAGGAGCAGGATCGAAGTGACCTCGAACGGAACCAGATACTCGTTGAACAGCGGCGGGGCGATGCCGCCGACCACGCCGTGGGCCGCCGTGGCGTCCTGCACGGCTTGGCCGCCGGCAAACGCCTTTCCGGCCTCGATGAAGCCGGCGGACGCGCGTACTTCACGGCCGATCCGCGGCGTCGAGTATGCCCAGAGGCCGCCCAACTCCAGCGCAATCAGCCCGGCCAGCACGATTGTCGCGGCGATTCCGGCTGGACCCCGGATGTCGCTCGTCGTTCGGCCCATGTTGAGGAGCATGATGATGAACAGGAACAACACCATGATGGCGCCGGCATAGACCAGGATCTGGATCACGCCGATGAACTGCGCGTCGAGAAGCACGAAGATCGCGCCCAGCGCGAGCATGGCCTGGACCAGCCAGATGAGGGCGCCGATCGGGCTCCGCTGCAGCACGCACAGCGCGGCCGAGATCACCGCCGCTGCCGCGAAAACGTAGAAGACCGTCTCGGTCATCTACTCGCCCTCCGGATCGGTCGGATCCCACAGCGTGGAGACCGGGTGGGTTTGCGACGACAGCCGCTCGAGGTCGTACACGAAGCGGCCCCGGCTGTACTCCGAGTTCTCGTAGTGGACCCCGACGTGAATGGCTTCTTCCGGACAGACTTCCTGGCAGTAGCCACAGAACACGCAGCGAAACTCGTCGATCTCGTAGATCAGCGGATAGCGGTGGCCTTCTTCGTCCTCGCCGGGCACCAGCTTGATACAGTTGGCCGGACAGATCTGCGGACACAGACCGCACGCGACGCACTTGGAGCGTCCCTGCTCGTCGGTCATCATCCGGTGGGTGCCCCGCCAGCGCGGCGAGAGGCTCCACTGCCCCATCCCGTGCACGCTATCGGTGCTCTTCTCCTCCGGGTACTGCATGGTGACCCGCTTCTCGAACATGTGCTTGAAGGTGAGCGCCATGCCCCGCAACGTGGCTCGCACGTAGCTGACTTCCTGCTTGGGACGCTCCAGCACTTTGACGCCGATGGCCATCAGGAGCTCGCTGCGAGACGTTGGGCCTGGCGCGCGGCGGCGGCGCGTGCCCGCCGACCGGCGGAGCCGCTCAGCAGGTGTCCGCGATCCAGCACCAGGAAAAGGGCAATGGCCAGAATGACGCTCAAGCCGGTGAGCACCAGGTGCGTCGGCAACACGCCGTGCACGCCGGCCCGGTCGCTCGCGTACAGCACCACGCACACGACCATGATGTACACCAGGGTAACCGGCATGAAGAACTTCCAGCCGAGCGCCATCAGCTGGTCGTAGCGGAAGCGGGGCAAGGTCCAGCGAATCCACATCACGAAGAAGATCCAGAACATCAGCTTGGCGAAGAAGAACACCCCGGTCGCCAGCGTCTGGAGGACGCCGCCGTGCTGATCCCAAGTCGTGAACGGAATGTCCCAGCCGCCGAAGAACAGCGTCGTCAGCATCGCGGAGATGGTCACCACGTTGGCATACTCGGCGATGAAGAAGAACGAGAATTTCATCGCGCTGTACTCGGTGTGGTATCCCGCGATAAGCTCCGACTCCGCTTCCGGAAGATCGAACGGCAGGCGGTTGGTCTCCGCGAACCCCGAGACCAGAAAGACGAAGAACGAGAGGAAGAGCGGCAGCACGAACCAGAGGCCTGCCTGCTGGAACGCGACGATCCGGGAGAAGCTTACGTCGCCGGTGAGGAGAAGCACCGGGATCAGGCTCAATCCCAGTGCAACTTCATACGACACCAGCTGCGCGCTCGCCCGGAGCCCGCCGAGGAGGCTGTACTTGCTGTTGGAGGCCCAACCGGCGAGTGCGATGCCGTAGACACCGAGCGAGCCGATCGCGAGGACGAAGAGGAACCCGACCGGAACGTCGGCGACGACCATGGGCATAGGTCCGTGGTGGGCCATCACGCCGAAGACCGCATGGAAAGCGCCGGTAACGACGCTGCCGACGGCGGAGCCAACAACCGGGATCGCCCGCGCGAAGAACCCACCCAGATCGCGCCCGAAGTCGTCCGAATTGATCGGTAGCGGCGCGGCAAACGGAATCACCGCGGAGAGCATGAGCGCGGGAATGAACGCCAGCGCCGGGGCGACGGTGAACAGCACCGGGTTCGCTTCGGCCGGGAAGGTCTCCTCCTTCAGAATGTTCTTGAGACCGTCGGCCGCCGGTTGGAGCAGCCCGCCCGGCCCGACTCGATTCGGGCCCAACCGGTTCTGCATCCACGCTGAGACCTTTCGCTCCATCAACGTGAGGAGAGCCACGCCCACCATCACCACCGTGAAGACGAACAGCAGCTTGATGACGCTGAGGAGCACAAACCCCTTCATTTCGGGAGTCATCGAGCCGCCCCCGCGGGCGCATTGGGCTTGAGAACGTGACCGGTAAACCCAAGATCCGCGTACGTGAGCCCGGTGAAGACGTCCCAGGTCGCGCCTAACATGGCAAAGGCCTGCGCGGCGGTGGCCGGAGCGTCGGCGTCCGGTCCCGGCCCTGCGAGCACCTCGCCGGCCACCCACCAGGCGGGTCGAGCCATACCAGGTTGCGACCGGGCCTGATTGTATCGCTGCGCTCTGAGATCGCGGTTCACGTAGGTACCGTTTTCCTCTGCCATGCTGGTCACCGGCAGTACCAGCGTTGCGTTCCGGATGCCCTCGTAGGGCACGGTGCCCAGCAGCACGAGGAGACCGGGCGCCCGAGCGAGAAGCGCCTGGTCGTCGGGCGACAATTCGGCATCGAGCACGATCACCACCGCCGCGTTCGCGACAGCCGCCATGGCGCCGGCCCAGTCGCGGCCGTATCCCAACAGCTCGGCGCCAGCGACGTTGGGCGCGCGGTCGCGACGGAGCGCGAGACTGGGGATACCCGTCAGCGGGGCTTCGTCTCCAACCGGAACCTGGACCGCGGCCGTGACGTCGCGACCCTCGACCAGCCGGCGAATGAGCCCCAACGACTCGGTGGAGGCTAGGCCCGACGCGAGAATCACCGCGGAGCCTCGGGTACCCCGCAGGATCTCGCCGAAGCGGTCCAGTGCGGCGTCCCAGTCCGTCGCCACGTGGCGCGCACCGTCTCGCACCAGCGGAGCCTCGATCCGGTCCCCGCGATTCATCCAGCGGTAATTCATCCGCCCGTGATCGCACATGAAATGCCGGTTGACCTCGAGGTTCGGCCGAGGCCGAAGCCGGACGACGACGTCATCCCGGGTGTCGATCGTGATGTTGCAGCCCTGGGTGCAGCCGGGGCAGACGCTGGCCGTCTTGTCGAGATCCCAGGCTCGCGCCTTGTGCAGGAAGTCCTTGGAGAGAAGCGAGCCTACCGGACACAGGTCCACGACGTTGCCGGACCACGGGTGATCCAGCAACTGGTCTTCCGAAATCCCGATGTAGGCGCGGTCGCCCCGCTCGGAGACATTCAGGATCGGATCTTCGGCCACGCTCTCCATGAATCGGACGCATCGAGTGCAGAGGATGCAGCGGTTGGGCACGTACAGAATGTCAGGCCCGAAGTCCTCCACCGGGCTGTACCGCTTGGCATACTCGGAGTAACGGGTGCTGGAGCGTCCTTCCTGGAACACATAGTCCTGGAGCTCGCATTCGCCGGCCTGGTCGCAAATGGGGCAGTCGAGCGGGTGATTGATGAGGAGAAACTCGAGCACACTCTGGCGCGCGGCCTTGGCCTTGGGGCTCTCCACCAGGACCACCTGCCCGTCCGTCACGGTCGTCACACACGCCGGCATGAGCTTGGGTTGTTTCTCGACCTCGACCAGGCACATCCGGCATACGGCAGGGGACGGCAGCGACGGATGGTAGCAGTAATGCGGCACGACGATGCCGGCCTGCTTGGCGGCTTCGATGATCGTCGTGCCCTTCGGCACTGCGATCCGGGTTCCTTCGATCGTGACCGTGACCGTTTCCTGGGTCATCTCAGACGGACCCCTCGGTCTTCCGTGGTGTAGTCGTCATACCGCAACCAGCGCCGGCTTCCGCGCCTTGGAGATGTACGCTTCGAACTCCGACCGGAATTTCTGGATCCCGCTCACCACGGGTGCCGCGCACGAGTCGCTCAGGACGCAGATGGTCTTCCCGGTCATCTGCTCCGACAGGTCGAGCAGAAGATCCAGATCCTCTTCCTTCCCCTTCCCCGCCAAGATCCGCTCGAGAATCTTCGTGGTCCACGCGGTCCCCTCGCGACACTGAGTGCATTGGGCACAGGACTCGTGGGCGTAGAATCGCGCCAGCCGCCAGATCTGATAGACCATGTCGGTCGAGTCGTCCATCACGATCATTCCACCCGAGCCGAGCATGGAGCCATTGGCCTGAATGTTCTCGTAGTCGGTGGGGCAGTTCTCGACTTCGGCGGCGCTCATGATGGGGACCGAGGAACCGCCCGGGATGACCGCTTTGAGCGTCCGGCCGGGCCGCATGCCGCCTGCCAGCTCAAAGACCAGGTCCTTCATCGGAAAGCCGAGCGTGATCTCGTAGTTGCCGGGCTTCTGTACGTGACCGCAGACCGAGATGAGCTTGGTACCCGGGCTCTTGGGGCTGCCCATCACCAGGCCCTTATACCACGCAGCACCGCGCACGATGATGTGCGGCACCGCGGCCAGGGTCTCGACGTTGTTCACCGTGGTCGGGAGACCGAATACGCCGGCCTGCGCGGGAAACGGCGGCTTGATTCTCGGGTTGCCGCGCTTTCCCTCGAGCGAGTTCATGAGGCCGGTCTCTTCGCCGCAGATGTAGGCCCCGGCCCCACGGTGGAGCACCATGTCGATCCGCTTTCCGCTGCTCAAGACATTGGGCCCCAGCGCGCCGTTGGCGTACGCCTCGGCGACCGCGTCTTCCATGATGCGAAGCGGCTCGGTGAACTCGCCGCGGATGTAGATGTAGCAGGTATGGGCACCGATGGCGTACGACGCGATGGCGCAGCCCTCGATCAGCGCATGCGGAGTCCAACGCATGATCTCGCGGTCCTTGAACGTGCCGGGCTCGGATTCGTCGGCGTTGCACACGAGGTAGTGCGGTTTACCGCTCGGCTTGGGCATGAAGGACCACTTGAGCCCAGTGGGGAAACCCGCGCCGCCACGGCCTCTTAGCCCCGATTCCTTCACCGCGTTTGTGACCTCGTCCGGGACCATCCCCAGCGCTTGACGCAGCCCCGCGTAACCGCCGCGCTCGACCCAGCCCTGGTAGCTGCGCGCACCGGCGTCCCCGAAGTGTTTCGAGAGGACGACGGTCTCTCTGGGGTGGCTCGGGTGGGGGAAGCCCATCAGGGATACCCCTCGAGGATCTTGCCCACGCGCTCCGGCGTCACGCTCTCGATGAAGTCGTCGTCCACCAGAATCGGCGTCGGGAACCCGCAGGCTCCCAGACATTCAACCTCGATTACGGTGAAGCGGCCGTCGGGGCTCGTCGCTCCCAGCTCGCGGCACCCGGTCGCCTCGAGCAGGGCGCGCACGGTATCCTCGGCACCACAGAGACCGCACGGAGACGTGGTGCAGACCTGGATGAAATGGCGACCGACCGGGTGGGTGTGATACATCGTGTAGAACGTGACGACGCCCTTCACGAATGCCGTCGTCAGCCCGAGCACCTTTGCCACCTCCGCCATC
>Ga0105239_10003968_pt1 | contig 17930 bp, 17 predicted proteins | sample KBSC44metaG_FD_92761 | JGI IMG/M metagenome (GOLD analysis project Ga0105239, IMG submission 92761) | Corn rhizosphere microbial communities from Kellogg Biological Station, Michigan, USA - KBS C4-4 metaG | ecosystem: Host-associated > Plants > Roots > Rhizosphere > Soil | place: Michigan, USA...
CGACGGCGGTGTAGCGGGTGTTCTTGCCCAGGTCCTGGCTGACCGACGCGAGGGTGATGCCGATCGAGCTCGTCACTTTGACGGTGTAGGTGCCGGGATCGAACTCCGCGTAGCCGCTGACCGTGTCCGGCGCGACGTTGCCGGCGCGCTGGTCGCTGTCGGTGTACAGGCTGGCGGCGCCGAGGTCGGGCGAGGCGTTGAGCAGGCGGATGTGCGTCGTGGTGCCGTCGCCATTGGTGCCGCCGCAGCCGGCGAGCACGGCGCTCAGCAGCACGAGCGCGATCCATGTCCTCAGGTTCTTGATCGTCATGAAGTCTCCCGGCTAGTCGATGACGGCGAATTGCAAGGCCGGCAAGATACCGCAGGATGTCCGCGGCGGCCGCGATCGTGACATGGACTCCCGGATGACGCTGCCCCTTTCAGTCGTCATTCGACGTCATGTGCTGAAACGTCATGGATGTCATGCGGCGTCGTCAGCGGAGTAGCCTGCGGGGACGTTGATGCTTCAAGGTGATCCCCATGAACATGCCCAGCCCCGAGTTTGCGCCGCGTCCCGCCTCCGGCGAGTCGACCAAGCCCTATCACCTCTTCGTGGTGGAAGACGACGCCGCGTTGCGCGACATGCTCGCCAGCTATCTGGAGAAACAAGGCCTCGCGGTGACCACGATGCCGAGCGCCGAGGAGATGCTGCGCCGCATCCATCGCCTGCGGCCGGACATGATGGTGCTGGACGTGACCTTGCCCGGCATGTCCGGCCTGCAAGCCTGCCAGAAGCTGCGCGGCGATGGCGATCGGGTGCCGATCATCCTGCTGACTGCGCGCACCGAAGAGGTCGACCGCGTGCTCGGCCTGGAGATGGGCGCCGACGACTACCTCGGCAAGCCGTTTTCCGCGCGCGAGCTGCTGGCGCGCATCCATGCGGTGCTGCGTCGGGTCAACGTGACGCCGGGCGTGCCGGTGCAGGCTGCCTCCGACATGGTGCCGATCGGCAACTACGTCTTCCTGCCTGCCTCGCGCAGCCTGCGCTGCAACGGCGAGGTGAAGGTGCTGAGCACGGTCGAATACACGATGCTCGCCGAGCTGGTGAACAACCCGGGCGTGCCGATTTCGCGCGAGCGCCTGCTCGCGGTATCGCACTCGCGCGAAGAGGCGGTGCTGACGCGCACCGTCGACGTCGCGGTGATGCGCCTGCGCCGCATGGTCGAGCCCGATCCGGCGATGCCGCGCTACATCCAGACGGTGCGCGGCCACGGCTACATGTTCGTGCCGCGCGCGGGCGAAGTCCCCGCATGACGCCGGGCTGGGCGCCTCATGCCGCCTCAGAGTATTCGTGATGATGCCTCGCCCACGTTGGTCGCTGGTCGGCCGCGTCACGGCGCTCGCCGCCTTTCTCGGCGTGCTGTCGCTGGCCGCGCAGGGTCTGGTGCTGCATTTCTGGATGCAGCCGTTGGCCGACGATGCGGTGCTCGCTTCCGCCGGGCAGGTGCGCCTGGTGCTCAATGCGATGGTGAGCGTGCGGCGCGACGAGCGCGAGGCCATGGCCTCGCACCTGTCGTCGGACCATGTCCAGATCAGCCTGCAGAAGCCGCCCGATACCCCACCCGCCGATGTCGGGCTGAGCGGCTTCGTCGAGCGGCTGCAGGAACAGCTCGGCAGTGAGGCCCAGGTCCTGCCCGCCGAAGGCGGCGAGGGCGGGCCGCCGCAGACCATGATCTTCCTGCTGCCGCTCGACGGCCAGAACTGGTGGATGACCTTGCACGGCAAGCCGCCGGCGCGGGTGGTGCTGCGCGATACCGCGGTGCTGTGGCTGCTGCTGCTGGCTGCCGCGACCTTGGGCGGCCTGGTGTTCGGCGTGCGCCTGATCGCCCAGCCGATCTCGCGCATGGCACGTGCCATCGCCGCGCAGCACGGCACCTTGCGGCCGCTCGAGCACGATGCGCGCGCGAGCGAAGAGCTGCAGACGCTGACCCGCGCCTTCAACGAGCTGGCGCATGCGGTCGAGCTGTCGAACGCCGCCAAGCAGCAGTTGCTGGCGGGCGTTTCGCATGACCTGCGCACGCCGCTGGCGCGCCTGCGGCTGCGTGCCGAGACCCAGTGCGAGCCTGAGCTCGCCGACGCGCTGATCACCGATCTCTACGCGCTGGAGCGCATCGTGGCGCAGTTCCTCGCCTACGTGCAGGGCGACGCCGGCATGCGCCTCGGCACCACGCGGCCGCTCGACGAAACCGTGCGCCAGCTGGTGCGGCAATACGCCGGCGCGAGCCAGACCGTCAGCGTCGTTGCCGATGCGGTCGAGCACCAGGCGCCGGACCTCGCGATCCAGCGGCTGCTGACGAACCTGATCGACAACGCCCTGGCGCACGGCGGCTCGCCTGTGCAGGTGGAGCTGACGCAGCGCGGCTCGCAGGCGGTGCTGACGGTCTACGACCACGGGCCCGGCATGACCGACGAGCAGTTCGTGCGCGCCCAGGAGCCCTTCGTGCGCCTGCGCCAGTCGCCGAACGAAATCGGCCATTGCGGGCTCGGGCTCGCGATCGTCGCGCAGATCGTGCGCCAGCTCGGTGCCCAGCTGAGCCTCGCGCCGGCCTCCAACGGCCGCCCGTTCGGCATCTCGGTCTCGATCCCGAGATAGCGCGAAGAGCGCGGCGGTCACATCGCGTGACGCCGTCGCAAGCGACCAGCAAGCCGGCGCGCTTTCTCCGTGTCGCCGCGTCCGCTCTACATGCCCTTGAAGAGCTGCGAGTAGCTGCGGCTGACTTCGAGCTTTTCGTCGAGCCCGCGCACCGCCACCAGCTGGCGCCCGCGGAAGTCGCGGCTGACGCCGGCGATCGCCTTGGCGTTGACCAGGGTCGAGCGATGGATCTGCCAGAACAGCTGCGGATCGAGCTCGTCGACCAGTTCCTTGATCGGCTTGCGGATCAGCGCTTCGAGCTGCGCGGTCTGCACGCGGGTGTACTTCTCGTCGCTGATGAAGAACAGCACGTCCTCGACCGCGATCATCTGGATCTGCGTGCCGACCGTGGCCTGGATCCAGCGCAGATAACTCGGCGCCGCCGCCGGGTTGAGCTGCGCCGCCAGCTTGTGCAGCAGCTGCTGCAGCGGCGGCTCCGGCGCACCCGCGCCGCCGGCGGCTTCCGGCGCCCGGCGCTGCGCCAGGCGCTTCTGGATGCGCTGCACCGTCAGCAGCAGGCGCTCGCGCTCCGCCGGCTTCAGCACGTAGTCGACCACGCCTTGTTCGAAGGCTTCGACCGCGTACTGGTCATAGGCGGTGATGAAGACGATCTCGCAGCCGATCCAGCCGTCCTCGGCGTCATCGGCGGTCGGCAGCTGGGCGATCTGCCGTGCCGCATCGATGCCGGTCAGGCCGGGCATGCGGATGTCGAGGAAGACAAGGTCGGGATGGTGCTCGGCGGTCAGCGCCACCGCTTCGGCGCCGTTTTTCGCTTCGCCGACGATCTGCAGCTCGGGCCAGACCTCGGCCAGGCGCGCGCGCAGCTGTTCGCGCATCAGGCGCTCGTCGTCGGCGAGCACGGCGGTGGGGCGGGGGGCGCTGGTCATCGCTGGATCGTAGCGGCGCCGCGCTGACAGTCCAAGCCGCTCACGTTGCAGCCTCCGCCCCCGGCGCATCCGGGTTCGTCGCATACGGCACCGTGATCGTCACCCGCGTGCCGCTCGGGCTGTTCGCGGTGATCGCGAGCTGGGCCTTGCGGCCATAGAGCAGCTGCAGCCGTTCGCGGATGTTCTCCAGCCCGACGCCGGTGCCTGCGGTCGGCGCCTTGCCGAAGCCGAGGCCGGTATCGGCCACCGTCACCGCGAGCTTGCCGTGCATGATCTCGGCCTTCACGCTCAGCCGTCCGCCTTCCGGCTTGGGTTCGAGGCCGTGCTTGATCGCGTTCTCGACCAGGCCCTGGATCATCATCGGCGGGAAGTCGGCCGAGAGCAGGCCTTCGGGCACGTCGATCTCGGTCTGCAGGCGCTCTTCCATGCGCACCTTCAGGATTTCGAGGTACGGCCGCACCACCGCGAGCTCGCGGCCGAGATGGCCGACGCCCTTGCCATTCGACTCGCGCATCGACGGCATCGAGGCGCGCAGCAGCGCGATCAGGTTCTTCTGCATCGCCGACGCGCGCGGCGGATCGACCTCGATCAGATGATCGATCGAGGCCAGCGTGTTGAACAGGAAGTGCGGTTCGATCTGCGCCTGCATCGCCGCCATGCGCGCTTCGATCACCTGGCGTTTCAGCGATTCGCTCTCGGCCGTCTCGGTCGCCTGTGCCGCCTGGACCTCGGCCTTCAGCCGGCTCTTGTAGTTGATCTTGATGATCACCGACGCGAGGATGAAGAGCAGCGCGGTCTGCACCAGGTAGTCGCCGAGGCGCACGCTGACGACGCGGGGACGCGCGCTGCGCGCTTCGTCGAGCGCGTCTTGGCGCGCCTGCTTGGCGTCCTCGCGTGCCTGCTTGGCATCCTCGCGCGCCTGCTTCGCATCGGCGATGGCTTCTTCGATCTGCTCCTTCGCTTCCGCGACCGCCTCCTTGATGTCGGCGCTGTCCGCGCCTTTCGGCAAGGAGATGTCGATCTTGGGAATGACGGGCGGCTCGGGCGGTTCGGGCGGGATGGGGATCGCCGGCGTCGCCGCCGCGCTGGCGGCCGACGCTGCGCCGGCTGCCGATGCGGCGCTGGCCGCGGCCGCCGGCGAACGCGGGCCGATGTGCACACCGTTGTCGTCGATCTTGATCTCGTAGCCGTCCTTCGAGTCGATCGCCACCGTTCCCTTCTCGGCCTTCTTCGCGACCCGGTGTTCCGGCTCGACGACGTGTTCCGAGATCTTCCAGCTGAACGGCGGAAAGTTCTGCAGGATCGCCGAGGCGATGATCAGCAGGATCGCGAGCAGGAAAAAGCGTTTCCAGCTGATGCTCACCAGCCAGCTCGCATACGCGTGGAAACCGCGCACGCCGGCGGCGGAGATGCGCTGCCAGGTGCCCGGTGCAAGGGGGTCTCTCATGGACCGGACTTTACGAGGCGGACCCGCGCGGGCGAAGCGCCGGGCGACGGTCTGCCGCGCGCGAAGGACAGGCTGCAGCGGCGCCCGACGGACGCTGCGCGCATCACGCCGGCGCGCTCAATCGCGCACCGCTTCGACCTGCACCAGCAGCCGCACCGTATCGCCGATGAAGGGCCGGCCGAAGGTGATGCCGAACTCGCTGCGGTTGAACGTGGCCTCGAAATCGCCGCCGCAGACCTCGCGCTTGAAGCGCTCGTCGTCACGGCACGAGAAGCCGCTCGCCATCAGCGAGAGCGGCCGGCTGACGCCGCGCAAGGTCAGCTCGCCGCGCACCTCGGCGAGCCGCCCCTGCTCGAAGCGGAAGCGCCGCGCGACGAACCAGACGGTCGGATCGGACTCGCTGTTCAGCAGGTCGGGTTCGCGCAGCCGGCGGTTGAAGAGTGCCATGCCGCTGTCGACCTGCCGCGTATCGACGCTGATGCCGAGCTCGCCGGTGCCCGCCGCAGGGTCCATCGCGACGTGGCCCTGCACCGGACCGAAGCGGCCGCGGATGGTCGATGTGCGGAAATGGGTGATTTCGAAATACACGAAACTATGGTCCGGATCGAGCGTGTAGCCGGCGGCGTGCGCGCAAGCCATCGGCAAGGCGAGCGTGAGTGCCAGTGCCAGGCTGGGCCGGAGTGTGCGGGTTCGGGCATGCCACATGCTGAGGATCCGGGTGAGTGCATCAAGGGGAGCTACACGCGAGGCAGTTCGGGCTCCACCCCGGATGATGCCCCGCCAGACAAGGCCATTGGTCAGCGTGTTCACCGGAATCCGAGCTTTCGCTCAGCGTGCGCCCGAGGGCGAGACGATCCAGCAGCAGGCGATCGATGTGCTGCTGCGCACGCGCATCGAGATCGAGCAGCGCAGCCTGCTGTTCACGCAGGGCCATCTGGCGACGCTCGCCGGCCCGGCCTTCGCGCTGCTGCTGGTGGCGCTGCTGCTGCCTTACGCGTCGCCCTACGCGCTCGGCGCATGGTGGCTGCTGCGCGTGCTGATCGTCACCGCGCGGCTCGTGCTGACCGCCCGCTGGCGCGCCAGCCTCGATCCGGATGCGCCGGTGTGGGGCCGGCGCTTCCTGGTGCTGCTGGCGATCGACGGCTTCCTGTGGGGCCTGGTCGGCACCTGGCTGATCCCCAACGAGATGCACGACTACGCGATCCTGGTGCTGACTTCGCTGCTCGGCGTCGGCGGATTTGCCGCCTTCGTGCTGCAGACGCGCGCGATCGCGATCCTGCTCTTCAACGTGCCGCTGCTGGTGCCGGCCGCGGTGCTGCAGATGCTGCGCGGCGACCTGCCGGCGCTGTTCGCCGGCATCGGCATGGTGCTCTTCGTCGTGCTGCTCGGCTTCGAAGGCTGGCGCTCCGAGCAGCGCATCCGAGAGCTGCTGCGGCTGCGTTTCATGACCGACCGCATCTCGCAGGAACGCGCCCAGGCGCTGGCCCTGGCGCAGCACCACAGCCTGGCGAAGAACCAGTTCCTGGCGACGATGAGCCACGAGATGCGCACGCCGCTGCATGGCATCCTCGGCCTGGCACGGCTGCTGCGCGGCGAAGACCTCGCGGCCGGCCGGCCGCAGGCGCGGGAGCGGCTGGCGCTGATCGAACGCTCCGGCGAGCACCTGCTGGCGCTGATCAACGACCTGCTCGATCTGTCGAAGATCGAGGCGCGCCAGACCCTGCTGGTGCAGGAGCCGGTGGACCTGGCCGCGCTGCTCGACGAGATCGGCGGGCTGATGGCCTCGTCGGCGCGCGAGAAGAACCTGCGCCTGGTCGTGGATGTCAGCGCGCTGCGCGGCGGCGGAGGCCGGGTGCTCGGCGATCCGGCACGCCTGCGCCAGCTGCTGCTGAACCTGCTCGGCAACGCGATCAAGTTCACCGCGCGCGGCGAAGTCGGCGTCGCCGCGCGCAACCAGGATCAGCTGACCGTGATCGAGGTGCGCGACACCGGCATCGGCATTCCGGCCGACGAGCTGCCGCACATCTTCGAGGCCTTCCACCAGGTCGACGGTTCGTTCGCACGCCGCTTCGACGGCACCGGCCTCGGCCTGACGATCTCGCGCCAGCTCGCCCAGGCGATGGGCGGCGAACTGAGCTGCAGCAGCACGCCGGGCATCGGTTCGGTGTTCAGCCTGCGGCTGCCGTTGCCGCTTGTCGAAGCGCCGGCAGCGACGCCGCTGCGCGGTGCGCCCGCCGCTGCGGCATCACGCGGCCAGGTGCTGCGCGGCCATGTGCTGCTGGCCGAGGACAACGAAGTCAATGCGCTGGTCGCCCGCGCGCTGCTCGAAAACGCCGGCCTGGTGGTCGAGGTCGTGCCCGATGGCGAGGCCGCGGTGGCGCGCTGCGAACAGTCGCCGCCCGACCTGGTGCTGATGGATTGCCAGATGCCGGTGATGGACGGTTTCGTCGCGACGCAGCACATCCGCGATCAGGAGCGCCTGCAGCAGCGGCCGCGCATGCCGATCATCGCGCTGACCGCCAATGCCTACGACTCCGACCGCGAGCGCTGCCTCGCAGCCGGCATGGACGATCACCTCGCGAAGCCCTTCCGCGAGGAGGAGCTGCTGGCCCTGCTGCGCCGCTGGCTGCCAGAGGCGCCGGGCAGGCTTACTGCTGCTTGATCGCTTCGACCTGGATCAGCAGCTTGACGTCTGGCTTCATGCCCATCTTGATGCCGTAGTCGATGCCCCACTGGTCGCGCTGGATCGTGGTCTCGAAATCGCCGCCGCAGACTTCGCGCTTCAGCATCGGGCTGGTGTAGCAGTTGAAGTTGGTGGCCTTCAGGGTCACCGGGTTGCTCTTGCCGAGCAGGGTCAGCGTGCCGCTGACCGCGCTGACCTTGTCGCCGTCGAAAGTGAACTGGTCGCCGACGAACTTGGCGGTCGGGAATTCGGCGCTGTTCAGGAAGTCCTTGCTCTGCAGGTGCGTGTTCAGTTGCGCGACGCCGGTGTTCACCGAGGCGGTTTCGAAGCTGACTTCGACCTTGCCGGTCTTGGCCGCCTTGTCGAACTGCACGCTGCCTTCCTTCTTGTCGAAGCGGCCGCGGTTCGTCGAAGTGCCGAAGTGGTTCGCTTCGTAGATCACGAAGGTGTGCGTCGGGTCGATCGCGTAGGTCGCCGTTTCGGCGTGGGCATAGCCGACGACGGACAGCACGGCAGCGGCGATGAGGGCTTTTTTCATGGGGGAAGAGCTCCAGGGAGACGGGTCAGGGAAAGAAACGAACACGCAGCAGCGTCACCGGCCGCGGGCAAGGGATATCGGCGAAACATCCGCCGAAAGGACTACGTTGATCGGGCCGCCGGCATTCCCGCGAACGCTCGCGATCGTGCGGCGCGGGGATTACATCGGCGGCACGCCGCTCATCGACAGCTTGAACTTGATCTGCACGTCGTCCGCCACCATCGAGGTGTCGGACCATTCGCCTTCGCCGATCTTGAAGGCCAGGCGCTTGATCGCGAACGCGCCGCTCGCGGTGGTGGTCGGGCCGGCTTGCGCGATCGTCACCGGCACGAGCACGTCGCGCGCGTTGCCCTTGATCGTCAGCTTGCCGGCAACGTCGAACTTGCCCGGGCCGGCCGCCTTCACGCTGGTGCTCTGGAAGGTGGCTTGCGCGGCCTTCTTGACGTCGAACCACTCGGGCTTGACCAGCTCGGCATCGGCCTCGGCACCCATCGAGACGCTCGCCAGGTCGACGGTGAAGGCCACGTTGGCAGCTTCGGGTTTCTTCGGGTCGAGCAGGATCTGCGCGTCGAAGCGCTTGAACTTGCCCTCCACCGGGACGCCCATCTGCTTGGCGGTGAAGCCGATCTCGCTTTGCGCGGGGTTCAGCTTGGCGGTGGCCTGCGCCCACGCCGGTGCGCTGAAGGCCAGCGCGGCGGCGCTGCTGATCGCAAGGGTGGCGATGGAGAAGATTTTCATGAGCGGTTCGAGGTTGCGGTGGAGGGTGGGCGCCGGCATCAGCCGGCGCGGGCCGGCCACATGCGGCCGATCAGGCCGTCACGGTCGATCAACTGGTGCTTCAGCGCGCCGGCAATGTGCAGCACCACCAGCACGGCGAGCGTATAGGCCAGCACCGCGTGCACGCCTTTCAGCGTCTCGGCGAGCGCCTTGTCGGGGCTGACGAAGTCGGGCAGCGGCAGCACGCCGAACCAGACCACCGGAAAGCCCGCCGCCGAGCTGTAGGCCCAGCCGGCCAGCGGCGTCGCGAAGAACAGCAGGTACAGCAGCAGGTGGGTCCCATGCGCGATCTTCTGCTGCCAGGCGGGCATCGGCACGTCGGCCGGCGGCTTGTGCGTCAGGCGCCAGAGCAGGCGCAGCGCCGAGAGCGCGAGGATCGTCACGCCGGCCCACTTGTGATAGTTGAAGAGCTTGAGGCGCGTCGGCGAGAGCGGCAGGTCGCTCATGTAGAGGCCGAGGCACAGCGAGCAGATGATCGCGATCGCCAGCACCCAGTGGAACAGGATGGCGATGCCGCTGTAGTGCTGGCCGTAACGCGTGCTGGCGGTGGAATTCATGGGCGGATGCTGAGCAAGTGGCGGGAGCATACGACGCCGTCCCGGGGTCGCCGATTCTCCGGCGGTGACGAGGGTATTCAAAGAATTGCAACGCGGCCGGGCGGCCGGGGCCGGAGGGCGTCGAGCGCCGTCTGCCAGCGCGCGGGATCGCCGACGAGGCCATGGCGCAGCGCGAAGTCCAAGGTCACCAGCTCGGCATCGACCGTCATCTCGCCGCTTGCAGCCAGCGCCAAGCCCTCGTCGACCGGCAGGCACAGGAAGGCCGCGACCTCGCCGTCCTGATTCGCCGGCTGCAGGCCGGCGGGCAATGCCAGGTCCCAGGCCTGCACACGTTCATGCTGCAGGCCTTCGGGGATTTCGCGCAGCAGCTCGATCGTCGAACCGGGCGTGGCCCGGCTGACGATGCCGGCATCGAGCCCGGCTTCTTCCCAGCCTTCGCGCAGCAGCGCATCGAAGCGCGCCTGGCCATGCGGCACGCCGCCCCCGATCAGGTTGTCTAGACGACCCGGGTCGGTGGACTTGCTCAGCGCCCGGCGTGCGATCCACAGGTGGCTGGGCTTGCCGCTCGCATCGGCGACGTAGCCGGTGGCATGCGCGCCCCAGGTCAAGGTGCCCCAGAAGCGCGCCGCGGCACGCTCGATCACGGCCAGCACCTCGATGCCGTCGGCAGCGAAGACGCTGAAGCTTTCGTCGCGCCAGCCGGAGATCCTGCCCTCGTCGCGCAGCCGCCGGTTGAGTGCCGACCAGGCGGCGTCGCGGCTCGCCGCCGGTTCGACCAGGCAGACCCGCTGCGTGTCGATCGCCAACGCGGCGCAGCCCGCGAGCGCGTCCAGGTGGCACCGGGCCACCGAGCCGACGCGTGCATCGCCGATGAAAAACGGCAGCCGCGCCGCAGGGTCGTGCGCGCGCGCCTTCGACAGCGCCGGCCAGTGCAACTCGCTCATCCAGGCAGTTTAGGCAAGTGCCGAATGCCACGCCGCCGCGCGCTGTGCACCGCATCAGCCTAGGGAGCCCGAATGGGGGAGCCCGTGAGTGGGATAACACGGCGTAACACAAACGACGAATCTAGGGTCACCGCATCCCACGAAAGACCCTCATGAACTGGTTGCTCGCGTCGCGCATCCGACCCTTCATCGTGCTGGCCGCCGTGGCGTCGCTGCTCTTCAACCTGGCGCTGATCGTGCCGTCGCTGTACATGCTGGAGGTCTTCGACCGCGTGTTCACCAGCCGCAGCCTCGAGACGCTGGCGATGCTCAGCCTGTTCGCGCTGCTTGCGCTGGGCCTCTCGTTCTGCATGGACCGGGCGCGCGCGATGCTGCTGGCCCGCGCCGGGCGCATCGTCGATCAGAGCCTGTCGCCGAGCGCCCTCTCCAGTGTGCTGCGCGACGCGGCGATGGCGCGGCACGACAAGGACAGCAGCCCGGTGCAGGACGTCGCCCGCCTGCGCAGCTTCCTGGCGAGCCCCGCGGTGCAGGCGCTGTTCGATGCGCCGTGGATGCCGCTCTACCTGGCGGTGATCTTCCTGCTGCATCCGGCGATGGGCGCCGCCGCGCTGGCCTCGGCACTGCTGCTGTTCGGTGTCGGCCTCTTCGCCGAACGCCATGTGCGGGCCGACAGCGACAAGGTCGTCGCCAGCGGCCGGGTCGCGGCGCAGCGCATCGATGCCTTGCTGCGCAATGCCGAGGTGCTGGTCGGCATGCGCATGCTGCGGCAGGCCGTCGCCGGCTGGCAGCAATCGCATGTGGAAGCGCTGCAGACGCAGCAGCGGCTCACCGATCTCGGCGCCGTGCTGACTGCGCTCGGGCGGGTGCTGCGCCAATCGGTGCAGGTGCTGATGCTCTGTCTTGGCGCCTGGCTCGTGGTGGCCGGCCATGCCTCGCCCGGCATCATGATCGCGGCCACGGTGCTGGTGGCGCGGGCGCTGCAGCCGGTGGAGCAGCTGATCGCCGGCTGGAAGTCGTTGGTCGAAGTGCGCGCTGCCTGGCGGCGTCTGCAGGGCCGCGCGATCGGGGCGGCGGAGGCCGGCGGCGTGGTGCTGCCATCGGTGCGCGGCGTGCTGAGCCTGGAGCGTGTCAGCCTGTATGCCGACCCGTCGCGCCCGGCGCTGATCAAGGCCGTCAGCCTGGGGATCGAGCCGGGCCGGTGCCTCGGCCTGATCGGCCCGAGCGCTTCCGGCAAGACCACCTTGCTGCGGCTGATGCTCGGCCTGCGCCGGCCGCAATCGGGCAGCGTGCGCCTCGACGGCAGCGATCTCGCCGGCTGGCCCGCCGACCATCTGGAGGGCGCGATCGGCTACCTGCCGCAGGACGTCGAGCTCTTCGCCGGCAGCGTCGCGCACAACATCGCGCGCCTCGGCGAGGTCGACGGCGCGCGTGTCATCGCGGCTGCCGAACTGGCCGGCGTGCACACGATGATCCAGCGCCTGCCGCAGGGCTACGAGACGCAGATCGGCGATGGCGGCTGCGTGCTTTCCGGCGGGCAGCGCCAACGCATCGCGCTCGCCCGCGCGGTCTACGGCGCGCCGCGCCTGGTGGTGCTGGACGAGCCCAACGCCAGCCTCGACGCCGAGGGCGAGCAGGCGCTCGGCATCGCGATCGAGCGCCTGAAGCAGGCCGCTGTCGGCGTCGTGCTGGTCTCGCACCGGCCCCAGCTGATGCGCCATGCGGACACGCTGGCCTTGCTGCGCGACGGCGCGCTCGAAGCGCTCGGCCCGCGCGACGAAGTGCTCGCACGGCTTGCCGGCAACACCGTGCGCCCGCTGCGCCCCGCTGCCACGGCGCCGGACCTTCAACTCGACCGGACGGCCCACCAATGAACACCACCCTCGCTCCCGCCGACGCTGCGTTCACGCTGGCCTCGCTGCTGCACGAAGCCGCACCGCGCGCCGAAGACCGCGCCAGCCTGCGCAGCGCGCGGCGGGCCGTGCTGTGGCCCTTCGTCGCCGCCGCCGGCCTGATCTCGCTGTGGTGCGCATGGGCGCCGTTGCATGGCGCGGTGGTCGTCAACGGCCAGGTGCAGACCGAGTTCGGCCGCAAGACCGTGCAGCACCAGGAAGGCGGCATCGTGCGCGAGCTGCTGGTGCGGCCCGGCCAGGCCGTGCGGCGCGGCGACCCCTTGCTGGTCGTCGGCGACCTGCGCAACGACGCGACGCTGGAGATCCTGCGCAAGCAGCGCGCGGCCGAACAGCTGCGTGCCGAGCGCAGCCGCGCCGAGCTGAACCTGGCGCGCAGCGTGGCCTGGCCGGCGGACAGCGCGCTCGATGCCGACGCCCTGCAGCGCGAGCGCCAGCTCTTCGATTCGCGCCGCCGCACGCTGGATGAACAGCTCGCGGCATTGCAGTCCCAGTCCGCCGGCGCTCGTTCGCGCATCGCGGCGCTGACCGCGCAGCTCGAGTCTTCCGACCGTTCGACCCGGCTGGCACGCGACGAGCTCGACCTGAATGCCGGCCTCGTGCAGAGCGGCTACATCCAGAAGACGCGGCTGATCACCTTGGAGCGCGGTGTAGCCGATCTGCTGGCCCGGGCCGAAGCGGCGCGCGGCCAGATTGCCGAAGCGCGCATGCAGGTCAGCTCGCTCGACAACGCGATGGCCCAGGCGCGCGGCGCCTACCAGCAGCGCGCCGGCGACGAGCTGAAGGATGCGAGCGCGAGGCTGCGCGAGATCGAAGACCGGCTGCGCCCGTCGCAAGACCAGGTCGAACGCCAGACGGTGCGCGCGCCGGTCGACGGCACCGTGATGGGCCTGCGTGTCAGCGCCCCCGGCACCGCGGTCGGCCCGCGCGATCCGCTGCTCGAGATCGTGCCGTCGAACGAGGCGCTGCGGGTCGAGGTGCAGATCGATCCGCATGACATCGACCATGTGCGCATCGGCGACGCGGCCGAGGTGCGGCTCGCTGCCTTCAACGCCCGTCGCACGCCGCTGCTGAAGGCGGTGGTGCGCAGCGTCTCGGCGGATGCGGTGGTCGATGCCGCCACGCGCCAGTCCTGGTACGCGGCCCAGGTCGAGGTCTCGGCCGAAGAGCTGGCGCGCCAGCCCGAGCTCAGGCTCCAGACCGGCATGCCGGCCGAAGTCTTCGTCACCACGCCGGCACGCAGCCTGTTCGAGTACCTGGCCGAACCCGTCTCGCTCTTTGCCCGCCGCGCGCTGCGCGAACCCTGAATCCCCCGCTTCGCCCTGCGCCGTATCGCGATCGCGTTGCGGCAAGAGGGGCACCCCGCCGTCCGCATGCGGACATCTTTCCATCCTCAGCCCACTCAGGAGACTTCCATGATCGTCAATGGCACCAACGGCAACGACGCGCTGGCCGACACGAGCGCCGACCTCAATTCGACCCTGAACGCCAACTGGTCGATCGGCGATGACGCGATGTTCGGCGGCATCAACAACGACACCTACAACGTCAATTCGGCCGGCGACCAGGTGTTCGAGAACGCCGGCGCGGGCTACGACACCGTGGTGTCGCGTCTCACGAGCTACACCCTCGGCGCCAACCTCGAAGCTTTGACCTTGGACAACACGCCGACGCAACTCGTGATTTCTCCGGGCGGTGTGTTCAGCTTCATCCCGGCGGCCGTCAACGGCACCGGCAACAGCCTGGGCAACGTCATCAACGGCAACGACCGCGACAACACGCTGTCCGGCCTCGACGGCAACGACTCGCTGTACGGCGGCAACGGCAACGACACGCTCGACGGCGGCAACGACAACGACTACCTGAACGGCGGCGCCGGCAACGACACCCTGCTCGGCGGCAACGGCGACGACTACCTGTACGGCGATGTCGGCAACGACACGATGAACGGCGGCAACGGCAACGACACGATGAACGGCGGCGCCGGCGCCGACAACATGAGCGGCGGCTTCGGCAACGACAGCTACTACATCGACAACCTCGGCGACACGGTGAGTGAGGGCGCGCTGTTCGGCGGCACCGACACGGTGTACTCCTACATCAGCGACACGCTGGACGTGAACGTCGAGAACATGACCTTGCTGAATGTGGCCACGGCGGTCAACGCCACCGGCAATGCTTCGTCCAACGTCATCAACGGCAACACCTTCAACAACACCTTGCTCGGCCTGGCCGGCAACGACACCTTGAACGGCGGCGCCGGCAACGACAGCCTCTGGGGCGGCGCCGACAACGACCGGCTGAACGGCGGCACCGGCCTCGACTTCCTGCGCGGCGAAGCCGGCCAGGACACCTTCGTCTTCGCGAACGCGGGCCCCGCCAACGCCGATACGATCATCGGCTTCAGCCATGTCGACGATCGCATCGAGCTGTCGTCGATCCTCGACGGCAATGCCGCAGCCGGCATCGCCGGCCTGGCCTTCGCCGGCGGCAACGTGGCGGGCAATGCGCTGTCGGGCGGCTGGTACTTCGAAGGGGTCGGCTCCACCGGCAACGGGACCCAGCTGAGCGGCATCTATGTCAACACCATCGACGGGCAGATTTGGTACAACCCGACGAGCGGTGTGGCCAACGACTCGGTGCTGCTCGGCCGGGTCGAGGTCGCGCTGGCGCCCTCGCTGGACGCGACGGACTTCGTCTACGGCGCCTGATCTCCCACGGCGGGCACGCTTCGAGACAGTGTGGGCAAGGGCCTACGCCAGGTCGCGCAGCGTGCCGACAGTCAGGCGCAGGGGCGCGGTTCACAGTGCGGGCACGGCTAGCGATTCGCGCAGCCGATGACTGAAAGGAATCGCACCATGAATGAAGACCAAGTGAAGGGCCGCGTCGAACAAGCCAAGGGCAAGGTCAAGGAAGTCGCTGGCAAGGCCGTCGGCAACGATCGGCTCCAGAGCGAAGGTCTGGTCGACCAAGCCGTGGGCAAGACCCAGAAGAACTACGGCGATGCCAAGGAAAAGGTCAAGGACGCGCTGGACGACAAGCGCTGATCCCGCTTGATCGCGGACGCGCAGCCCCACTGACGGCCGCGCGGCCTGCATCGGAACGGCGACGCCACGGCGTCGCCTTTTTTTTGCTTGCCGCTAGGATGGCCGCTGCCATCAGAGAGGGTCTCGTCCTTGATCAAGCGCCACATCGCGAGGGCTGCGGCCACGCTTTGCCTGTCCGCCGCGGCATTGCCGGCATTCGCCGCTGCCGGGGATCTGGCCTCCTGTTCCACGTTGGAGGATCCGGCCGAGCGCCTTGCCTGTTATGACCGTCTGGCCGGGCGCGATCCCGGGCCGGCGAAGTCCCGATCCGCGATTGCGGCGGACGCGGCAGCCGTGCCGGCGCGGGGGCCCACGCCCGCGGGCGCGGGCCTTCATGCCGCCAAGGATCATGGTTTCCTGTCGCGCTACTGGGAGCTCGATCCCGATGACAAACGCGGCACCTTCAACTTCACCGGCTACCACCCGAACTTCCTGCTGCCGGCGCACTACACCTCGCACCTGAACGGCTCGCCGTCGTCTCCGACGCGCGCCTCCGTGACCTTGCCGGACTACCGCAACATCGAGGCCAAGCTGCAGATCTCGCTGCGCACCAAGGTGATCCAGGATTTCGGGCTGCCCGATGGCGACCTCTGGTTCGGCTACACCCAGGTCTCGCTGTGGCAGGTCTGGAACAAGCAGGAGTCCGCGCCCTTTCGCAGCACCGACTATTCGCCCGAGTTGATGTATGTCGCGCCGGCGCCCGAAGCGGTGCGCTATCTGCCCTTCGGCTGGCAGTGGCGCTTCGGCCAGCTCGGGTTGGCGCATCAGTCGAACGGGCAATCCGACCCGCTCTCGCGCAGCTGGAACCGTGTCTATTTCGGCGCGGGCTTCGAGCGCGAGGACGTGTCCTTCATCGCGCATCTCTGGAGGCGGCTCTCCGAAGCCCCCGACCAGGACGACAACCCTGACCTGACCTCCTACATCGGCCGCGGCGACTTCACGCTCGCCTGGACGCCGGGGCTCGCGACCACGGCCCTGACCTACCGCAGCACCTTGAGATCCTTGCACCGCGGCTCGCTGCAGCTCGATTGGACCTACCCGGTGCGGCCCTCGCAGCCGAACGGATTGCGCTGGTATGTGCAGGCCTTCAGCGGCTACGGCGAGACCCTGCTCGACTACAACTCGCGCCAGACCAGCCTGGGCCTGGGCCTGACCCTGTTCAACTTTTAGTGTCCTAGACGGTGACGGCGCGCACCTGATCGGCGTTGCGCTCCGCCAATTCGCGGAAGCGGCGGCTGACGGCGCGATTCGTGCTCAGACGCTGCCAGACGGTGAGCGCCATCGCGCCGGCCTCGCGCCAAAGGCCCGCTCTCCTCCGCTGGCGCTGACGACAGCGACAGTGTGGCCATGCCGAAATCCTCGCGCAGCGGCTCGGGCTTGTAGCGCATCGGCAGCATGTCGTAGCAGGGCGCGAGGCTGAAGCGGCCGCGCGCGATGTCGTCGGCCCACAGGCCGAGGTTGCCGAAGTGCATGTCGCTGTTGCCGATGAGCTGACCGAAGGCGCGCCAGCGGCGCACACGACGGGCGTCGTCCGCGCTCAAGCGGCTCTGCGCCGCGAGCGCATCGCAAGTGGCGCCCCAGTGCTGCAGCGGGCCGCTCACGAAGGCTTCGTGCACCGCGAACAGCGGCACCACGTGGCGCCGGCCAGCGAAACCGAATCGGTCGAAGCGCAGCGACTCGAGATAGCTGCGGCGCTCGCTCGTGATCACGCGAACGCGGGCCGCGGGCTCGCCCGCCTCGGCCAGTACGGTGAGCGCCGTGGCCTCGGCATGCAGCAGGTCGTTCCAGCGTTCGCCGAACGGCGTGCCGCGTGGCGGCGTGAACTTGACGATCAGCGAAGCCCATTGGGGATTGCGCGCCGGCCGGCGTGTCGACTTCGGCATTCAACTGCGTCAGGACTTTCGGCTGCTCGCCGCCGGCCGACGAGCCCGCGGGCAGGTAGGCGGTGACTTGGGCGGCGATCCGGTCGTAGTGGGCGAGCCGCTCATCATCGGTCAAGGGCACTTCGTGCGCGGCCGTGGGCGGGTGCGCGTCGCCGAGCGTGAATGGGCAGCGGCGCCCCGTAGCGCACGCTGCGCCCGCGGCCCAATGCGACGACACGCGGCTCCAGCTCCTTCAGCAGGCGCGAGATCGTCGGCTGGCTCTTGCCGAGCCGCTGCTGCAGCTCGACGGAGCTGGCGGTGCCCTGTGCCGCAAGCAGCGGCAAGAGCCGTCCGGCAAGATCTTCGGGGCGCTCCATGAATAGAAAGACGAATAGAAAAAGCCGTTGATTATCAACGGCTTGAGTCTATTTTGCTATCTTGTTTGAATACTGGAGAGTGCCTCGTTCTCCTACGCGACCAAGGCGCGCGTTTGATCGAAGTCAGAGTGCAAGTCGTGGCGGTAGTAGGTGTCAGCGATTTCCTTGAGTTGCGGGACTAACGCGCAGGCCGA
>Ga0105239_10003970_pt1 | contig 17928 bp, 16 predicted proteins | sample KBSC44metaG_FD_92761 | JGI IMG/M metagenome (GOLD analysis project Ga0105239, IMG submission 92761) | Corn rhizosphere microbial communities from Kellogg Biological Station, Michigan, USA - KBS C4-4 metaG | ecosystem: Host-associated > Plants > Roots > Rhizosphere > Soil | place: Michigan, USA...
AAGATCATCGCCCAGGCCATGGTCGATGCCCAGGAAAAGGAAAGAGCGGAAATTGGGAAGGAGCTGCACGATAATATCAACCAGATACTTTCCACCACTAAATTGTATCTTGAGCTGGCAAAGAATGATAATAAGGAAAGGATGAGCCTTATTACGCGAAGCGCAGAAAATATTCACGAGGCCATACACGAAATTCGCAATATCTCCCGGTCACTCGTACCCGCCAGCATCGGCGATTTGGGCCTGTTGGACTCTATTTCGGATTTGGTCGAAAGTGTCCGCACCACGCGTGCAATACATGTAGAATTCTACCCAGTAGGTAAATTTGATGAGAAGATCAGTGACAAGGAGAAGCTGATGCTCTTTCGCATCATCCAGGAGCAGGTCAACAATGTATTGAAACATTCCGGCGCGAAGAACCTGATCATCGAGCTGCTTCTGGAAGAGACAGAGAATAGAATTGAACTCAACATAACCGATGACGGCAAAGGATTTGATCCTGAAAAAGTGAAGGGAAAAAAAGGACTTGGCCTCTCCAATATCATGAGCAGGGCCGACCTTTTTGGCGGGAAGGTAACGATCAAATCTTCTCCCGGCCGGGGTTGTCAATTGAGAGTCCTCGTACCCATACAAGACGCACCTGCCGACACTCCACCGTGGTTGAGTCCGGCCGCTGATGGTAAGGCCCAACATAATCTTTAAAACAATCCTATATGAGTAAGATCAATATCTTAATTGCCGATGACCACAAACTGATAAGAGAGACCTGGAGTTATATTCTGAACAGTGATTCCCGGTTCCAGGTGATCGCAGAATGTGGAGATGCGCAGGAGGCGGTGGAACTGGCAAAAGCAAAGCGTCCGCACATCGTGCTGATGGATATAAATATGACCCCTTTCTCCGGCTTGGAAGCGACTCAACGTATCCGTAAGATATCCCCCGGCTCCAAGGTAATTGGAGTATCTATGCACTCCCAACCAGCCTATGCCAAGAAAATGCTGCAAATGGGCGCCAGGGGGTATGTCACCAAGAACTCTTCCAAGGAGGAAATGATAAAAGCGATCTTAGAGGTCAACCATGGTAATAAATATATCTGCGACGAGATAAAAAACATTATTTCTGAACAACTGCTGGATGAGAAAGAAGACTCCCCCAATATCAATGCCCTGACAGAAAGGGAAATGCAGATCATTAACTTTATCAAGGAAGGGCTCTCTTCCAAGGAGATAGCCACCAGCCTCAATATTTCCCTGAAGACAGTAGAAGTGCATCGGCATAACATACTCAAAAAGCTGAAACTCAAGAATTCTGCATCCCTGGTGAATTTCATCAATACCAACGCTACCTATATTTAGCGAAGTGAGTGGCAGATCAGTTTCTTTTGTTTTTCTTAAGAGAATAATCGGTAACTTTGCCATTCATTTTCTTGCATGAGCGATGCTATAAAACATGAATGTGGGCTGGCATTCATACGATTACGTAAGCCGTTCTCCTACTATCTACAGAAATATGGCACAGTTCTGTACGGTCTTAACAAGCTGTACCTCCTGATGGAAAAACAGCATAACAGGGGCCAGGATGGGGCAGGTGTAGCCGCGGTCAAGCTGAATACCGAACCAGGATATCCCTTCCTACATCGCATACGCAGCAGCAACACACAACCTATCGCCGACATCTTTGCCAAAATAATGGGGGAAGTAAAGGAACTGGAACTATACCAGCCTGATGTCAAGAAACACCCCGGCCTCATGAAAGGGCATATCTCCTTTTTAGGAGAGTTACTTTTGGGACACCTCCGCTATGGCACCCAAGGCAAAAACAGCACAGAATTCTGCCATCCTTTTATCAAACGAAATACGATCCCTGCCAGGAATCTGGCTCTTGCGGGTAATTTCAACCTGGTCAACACCGATGAACTTTTTGCCCTCGTGGATATAGACCCGGGTGATTTTCAAAAGCAGAGCGACCTGGCCGCTATGATGGAAGTGATCCATCATTTCCTGGTCCGGGCTGATGAGGCGTCTACAGAAAACCTGGACGTTGTCGGACTTCTTCGCAAGGCGGTAGCTCTCTTCGATGGGGGGTTCACCGTAGGAGGGCTCATTGGCAATGGGGATAGCTTTGTTATCAGGGACGCCAACGGGATCCGCCCTGCCTATTATTATATGGATGACGAGGTCATAGTCGCTGCCAGCGAAAGGGCCGCCATTCGTACGGTATTCAACGTAGGAGAGAACGAGGTGATGGAACTGCTGCCAGGTAAGGGGTTGATTGTCAAAGCATCAGGTCAGGCTTCCGTGGAGACCATCCTGGAGCCCAAAGAGCGCAGGGCCTGCAGTTTTGAACGCATCTATTTTTCACGGGGCAGCGATGAAAAAATCTATCGCGAGAGGATCGCCTTAGGATATAATCTCAGTGAGCAAATCCTGAACGCCATTAATCACGATCTGAAAAATACCATTTTCTCTTTTATACCAAATACGGCTGAGGTCGCCTTCTATGGCCTCTGGAAAGGAATGGACGACTACCTGGAAAAGATCAAGGTTCAACGTATCCTCTCCTGGGGGAAAGATATCGTGGAAGACAAGCTCGTGGAAATGCTGAGCCGTAAAATACGGGTGGAAAAGGTGGCGATAAAAGACGTAAAAATGCGCACTTTTATCACCGAAGACGTCAGCCGTAATGAGATGGTGCAACACGTATACGATGTCACCTATGGCACCGTCAGAAAAGGGCAGGATACACTTGTTGTGATCGATGATTCGATTGTCCGCGGCACCACGTTAAAAGAGAGCATCGTACGCATGCTCACCCGCCTGGAACCCCAAAAGATCATTATTGTATCCTCCGCACCCCAGATACGCTACCCGGATTGTTATGGCATCGATATGAGCAAGCTGGGTGATTTCATAGCATTCCGCGCAGCCGCGGAACTGATGAAAGATCGGGGAAGGGAAAATTGCCTGCAGGAGCTGTATGATAAATGCAAAGAGCTGCATCGCACAGGTCAATTGCATACGGAAAACATTGTAAAGCAGGTATATAAACCCTTCACAACAGAGGAAATATCGAATAAGATAGCCCAGCTGATCACTCCTCCGGAGATAACGACTCCCATACAGGTTATCTACCAAACCATCGAATCCCTTCATAAAGCCTGCCCGACCAATACAGGAGACTGGTATTTCACCGGCGATTATCCCACGGCAGGAGGTAATAAGGTCGTCAACAAGGCCTTTATGAATTATATGGAAGGAAAGAACGTAAGAGGTTATTAATCTTTGTTTTTTGGCAAATTCCTAGAAAATACTTATAATTACATACTAGTTTAATAGTAAACACACCCCCGCTTTAAAACAACCCCGCAGGTTAATGCGCTTACGCGATTAGTAATGTTTGTTTATTTCTCCTTTTTAGAAAACCACAAGCGTTATGAAGAAAGTTTCTATCATGATCGTAGACGATCATACCTTAATCAGGGAAACCTGGAGCTTTTTATTGGGCAAGAACGAGAATTTTGAAGTAGTAGCGGAATGCGGGGATGGTGAACGCGCTATCGAGCTTGCAAGGGATAAAAGGCCGGACATTGTATTGCTGGATATCAACATGGCTCCTATGAGCGGTTTTGATGTCCTGAAAATGATCCGGAAATACTCCCCTGGCTCAAAGATCATCGGCGTATCCATGCACTCCCAGCCTGCTTATGCCAAGAAAATGCTTCGTCTTGGAGCAAAGGGCTATGTGACCAAGAACTCCCCCCGCCAGGAAATGCTGGAGGCTATTGCCGAGGTCAGCAATAACCAGATCTACATCTGTCAGGAAGTAAAGAATATCCTGTCGGAGCAGATGCTCAACGGCGATCAGATGAATCCGGACATCAACAACCTTTCCGACCGGGAAATGCAAATCGTCCGGGCGTTGAAGGAAGGGTTATCCTCTAAGGAAATTGCTGGCAGCCTCAATATTTCCCTCAAAACTGTCGAGGTTCACCGGCATAATATCCTTAAGAAGCTGAAACTGAAGAATACGGTCTCGCTTATCAATTTTATCAATTCTCAAGCATTTGATATATAGCGAATTATAAATGTGTGTCGTCCCAGGAAGTATGAATTTCCGGGTAAAATGACTAGATTTATACCGCCATACCTGGTATGAGCTCCGTCATGAAAACCCTATTGATCATACGACACGCAAAAAGCAGTTGGGATAACGCTAACCTGAACGACATTGATCGCCCATTGAACGACCGTGGCAAACGCGACGGTCCCATTATGGCAGCCAGGCTGATCAAGGCAGGCGTCAGGATTGATCTTTTTGTATCCAGCCCTGCCAAAAGAGCCCGGCATACCGCCGAAATATTTGCCCACGCATTTGGAAGAAAGGAAAAGGACATCCTGTTTGTTCCCCAGCTGTATCATGCCCAGGTACAGGATTTTAAGGAGGCGGTTGAAGGATTGGACGATCAATATGACAATGTCGCTCTCTTCTCACACAACCCCGGGATCACCGCTTTTGCCAATATACTTTCATCCGTGCGGCTGGATAATATGCCAACCTGTAGCATATTTGCTGTCACCGGGAATGCAGCCAGCTGGAAAGAGTTTCTCCACATGGGTACGACATTCTGGTTCTTCGATTATCCCAAGCGGACGGACGAGAAAGAATGAGTCATGACATCCTGTAACAGAGCTTCCTGCTCATGCACAGTGACATAAGAGAATTGCTCAGCCTGTGATACAGCATCCATAAGGGAAAACCCCTTTTGATTGACACAAAGGGCTATTCGTTGCGCAGTGAGGTATTTTCCCAGATATTCCTGTTCCGTCTGGCCCGGCGTGGGTATAAGGATCGACCTTTTTTGTAGCCTCACAAGGTCCATTACTGTACTATAGCCCGAACGCGCGACTACCAGCCTTGCCTTTAATAAATACTTGTTTAATGTCCATGCGGGGAGATGATCGTATACATTATCTCCTGTCAACGGGCTTCCTCCCCCTGGCAGGCCACGCACAAATATGAATGTTCCCTTGTACGATCTCAGCTGCTCCCACAATAGCCTTTCGAGAATGCTACGTTGCGGCTCCGGCCCCGAGAGCAGTATTAAAAGATCAATGGTCTCATCCTTATCCAACTGAGACCGCTCCATTCTTGATAATAATCCAATATAATGGGTTGGAATATCCGGCATCTGTGCCGGATGGGAGAGCTTTCCTGCTAATCCCGTCCCGGCGGATATATCCGGTACCCAGCATACGTTAAATCTATTGATAAGACGATAATGCCACCGCTGGACCCACCTGTCTACCCAATCTCCCATTCCGCTTTGAATATTCAATTGATGGGTGATCAATATGCAATAAAGGTCCGTATGCCATAGTCCGTATCGATTGTCCGAAATCACCATATCCACCCCTTCTTTTTCCCGGAACTGGCGTAACCAACGGTTTTCTTCCTTGACCCGGATCAAGATTTTTGGAATACTGGCTATAAGTTTTAGCAGCGTGAAGGCACGATTTTTGTCATATTTAATACGATAGCCAGGCAGTTCAACAAAGGACAGGAAAGGAAATTCTTCTTTAAGGAGCGCTTTTTGGTCGCCAGTGGCCGCGACACACACTTCGTATTGATTGATTAATAACTCTTTAATTATTGGGATACATCTGGTTGCGTGCCCTAGTCCCCAATCCAACGGAGCTAAGAGTATTTTGTAGGTTTTCCTAGTGGGATTGTTAATTTTTAAAATTGATGCCAAACAGCAATACTTTTTTTATTACAAAATAGTTAATTTACGAGACTAAAGCCAATGAAACCTTCGAAAGCGATATTGATTCTGTTGTTATTATTTAGTAGCATTGTAGTAACTAGCTGCAGTTCGGGCAGAGGAGTCGGTGGTAGCAGTAAGAAGTGTGGCTGTGGTATAAATAAAGGTATGTCTGGTTATTAAAATCTAATAAAAAATGAAAACGTCTAACAGGGATTTGCTTGTTCTTGTGAAAGATGAACAGATGAGCGAACAGTCCATGGAACAGGAACTGGAGCTGCTGAACGAGCTTTTATTCCATTTCGAAACTATCGATAGCTTCTGTACTGCGCATGAAGTATTTGATGTCAATAGACATAAAACTCTTCACAAGCGCGACTCCATGCAAAAGATCATAAGGGAGAAGGAATTGAAACCTTTTATATTCATCTGTAACAAGAACTAATGTTATAATTCGACACTCAAGAGCCCGGTGACAGTTTCTTCATAGCATCTCTTAATTTTCCTATCATCTCTTCGATGTCTTCAAAATGACAGGTGCCCACACTCAGCCTGTACCAGGGAGAGTTTTTGGATGCGCCAAATGCAGAGAAAGGTACCACTGCCAATTTTGCCTCGTTCAACAGATAAGAAGTCACATCCTGCTGACTGGTTAATATTTTTCCATCCTTCGTTTGCTGACCAGCAAGATCGATCTTAATGGTCAGATAGATGGCCGCCTCGGGCGCCAGAACATCTACCTTAAAGCCTTCTTTTTTCAGCTGTGTAAAACCCGCATGAATGCGCTGCAGCCTGTCGGATACGGCTGCCTTGAATGGATGCAGGTATTCATCGATCTTATTTTTTTCCAGGAGAAAGGCCGCTGTCGCCTTTTGTTCCGCCATGGGCGCCCAGGCCCCGATATGTGTGAGGATGGCCTTCATCTTGCTGATAATCTCCGCCGGACCAAATGACCAGCCTACCCGCACACCCGTGGCGGCAAAAACCTTGCTGATGGCATCTATATAGACAGTGTATTCGCGCATGGCGGGATAAAGGGAGACGGGATCATAATGGCGTATATCCCCATAGGTGAGCTGCCAGTACATCTGGTCATACAGGACGAACAGTTTCTTTTCCCCGGCGCCACGACGCTTGTTTTCTTCCAGCACCAGCTCACAGATGGCCGAGAGGTCCTTTTTGGAGATAGTGGTCCCCGTTGGATTTTGAGGTGAGCAGAGACAGATGAGCGTAGCTTCTTTTACATGCGGTCGGATAGCCTCCGCCGTAGGCATAAAGTTATTTTCAGCGTGCGCCTCGATGACGACATGTTCACCCCAATTCAGATGCGTATAATGGTTGTTGTTCCACGAAGGCACGGCATAGATCACCTTGTCGCCTTTGTCGATCAATGTGCGGAATAATGAATAGATCAGCGGTCGCCCTCCGCTGGCCACCAGTATCTCATCAGTAGTATATGTCAACCCCTCTCTGTCCTTCAGGAATGCGGCAATGGATTGACGAAGATCGAGATTGCCTTCGGCTGCGGGGTAATTGGTAAAGTGCTTGCGATAGGCATCGATGATACCTTCTTCCAGCACTTTGGGGATAGGAAAAATGGATGGATCAAAATCGCCTACCGTAAAATTATAGATTCTTTCGCCCTGCCGGATCTTCTCGCGAATGTCCCCACCTAACTTTACGATCTCAGATCCGATAAGGGTTTCAGCCAAATGAGATAACTGCATGACATATTATATGAGTGAAGAGAGCCGCTCATCGGACTCGAACCGACGACCCTTTCATTACGAATGAAATGCTCTACCAACTGAGCTAGAGCGGCATAGGGGAAAAATCCGGACCGCACCTGGTAAGGTGCGGTCCGGGGGAGCAAATTTACAAAAACCCCTGACATCTCCCAAACGAACCGGAGGTTCGCGGCCAAAGGCCGGACATTTTGTAACTTCCGGGTCTAAAAGCCTGGCTTTATGTTGAAAATTGTTCCTTTTTTCCTGTCCCTGGTCTTGTCCTTTTCCATTTTCTCCCCCCTTTCCCTGTCGGCGCAGGATATTTCCATCCGCGACGGCTGGAAATTCAAAACAGGCGACCAGCCAACCTATGCATCGGCTACCCTAAAAGACTCTGACTGGGCCCCCATCCGTATAGGCGCCCCCTGGGAGACACAGGGCTATAAAGGATACGATGGATTCGCCTGGTATCGTCTCCATATCACGATCCCATCCTCCATAAAAGACAATGCCTTTTTAAAAGAAAAGCTGCGATTTGACCTGGGTAAGATCGATGACGGTGATGAATTCTATCTCAATGGATTCCTGGTGGGCCGGAATTCCGGCCTTATCGGCCCGATCCAAAACGGCAACTGGGAACAGCAACGCTCCTATACCCTTGCGCTGACGGATGGGCGTATCCGCTGGGACAAGGACAATGTCATCGCCATACGGGTGTATGACCGCGACGGCGACGGCGGCATGTATGACGGTAAATACGGCATCAGCGTCATGGACGTGACAGATTATATCACCCTCAATACAACGGCAGATGAATTTCACTTCTCCGGTACGGCAGGACGCGGATGCAGCAAAAAAATAGTTTTGCAATCCTCCAGCGAAAAATATGATTTCACGGGCAAATTGAATATCCGGGTGGTAGACCCGTTCACGGGCACAGCTGTCTACAAACAAACCATCGGCGCGGACTTCGCACACGACAGACCCTTTGAATTCACCTTTAAAACCACCCTTCCGGAAGCAGGGCCCTACCGGGTGGATTACAGCTTTGAAGAAGGCAGAAGCAAGAAAATGGTGACGGCTTCTGAAGAGGTACCCTATATCCTCACACCGGCAGCAGCGGCCTCCCCCCATATCAATTCCCCGGAAATATATGGCATACGCACAGGCGCGGCCTTCCTCTATAAAATACCGGCCACAGGAGAAAAGCCCATGACCTATATGGTTACGGGTCTACCCACGGGACTGACCCTGGACAAGCAGACGGGTATCATCACGGGCACGCTTTCCAAAAAAGGGAACTATCCGGTGCAGCTCACGGTAAAGAACAAGCTGGGTTCTGCCACCCGCCGTCTGACGATCATCTGCGGCGATAAGATCGCGCTCACCCCGGCCTTGGGATGGAATAGCTGGAACTGCTGGGGGCTCAGTGTCAGTGATGAAAAGATAAAGGCCTCGGCTGCTGCGATGGCATCACAGCTGGCGGACTATGGCTGGTCCTATATCAATATCGACGACGGCTGGGAGGCAGAAAAAAGAGACGATAAGGGGGAGATCGTCCCCAATAACAAATTCCCGGATATGAAGGCGCTTTGCGATCATGTACACGGACTGGGTCTCAAAATAGGCATCTATTCCTCTCCGGGACCCCGTACCTGCGGAGGCTACCTGGGCAGCTATCAGCACGAAGAGCAGGATGCTGCTACCTATGCCCGCTGGGGTATTGATTATCTAAAATATGACTGGTGCTCCTATGGTCAGATCGCGCCAAAACCCACCCTGGATGATATGAAAAAACCCTATATCCTTATGCAGCAGGCGCTCGATAAGACGGGAAGGGATATACTCTACAGCCTCTGTCAATATGGAATGGGTGATGTATGGAAATGGGGCGGCGAGATAGGGGCCAATTCCTGGCGTACCACGGGGGATATCACGGATACCTGGGGCAGCATGGCGGGCATCGGCTTCAACCAGGACAAGGCGGCGCCCTATACGGCACCGGGCAATTTCAACGACCCGGACATGCTGGTAGTCGGCAAGGTTGGGTGGGGGCCCAGTCTGCATAATTCCCGCCTGAGCCCGGATGAACAATATACACATATCAGCCTCTGGTGTCTCCTGTCGGCGCCGCTGCTCATAGGCTGTGATATGAGCCATATGGATAAATTTACGCTGGGTCTCCTGACCAACAGTGAGGTACTGGCGGTGGACCAGGATGAGCTGACAAGCCCGGCCAAAAAGGTTTGGGAAAAAGACGGCATCGAAGTATGGGTAAAAGAGCTAAAAGATGGCAGCAAGGCGGTAGGGGTCTTTAACAGGACGGAAAAGGCGGCTATACCGACCATCTCCTATTCCAACATCGGCCTGGCCGGGCCAGGACAAACGGGAGGCTCCCAGCATTCGTCGTCCGGGCAATTCAGCGTGCGCGATCTGTGGCGTCAACAGGATCTGGCACCTTCAAAGGAGGGGTTCACCCCTCGCCTGCCGGCACATGGGTGTGTACTGCTGAAAGTGAAAAAGAAAGCTTAAAAGGGCTCCTGTTGCCCTACCTCCGAGCTGAGATACGGCAATATGGCCATCATATCCTTGTCTCCCCATTCGTGGGCGGCTTCGCGGAAACACTCTTCTATGGCCAGCCCGGCAGGAGTCTGGAGACCCTGCTCCTTTGCCAGCCGCAGGTCCTTGGCGAGCAGCTTCAGGGCAAATGCAGGTTGATATTGATCGCTCTCGATAAGAGGGGTTTTGATCTTTATGAGTGCATTGCCCACGGCGCTCTCATTGATGATGGCGAGCATGTCCTTTGATGCAATCCCATTTTCCCGGGCAAAGAGTACCGATTCTGCCAATCCCTGCGTATTAAAGGCCAGGAGTAAATTGATCGCTAGCTTGGCGCTATTGCCGGCGCCTTGTTCACCCAGCAAAAAAGATACTTTTCCCAGCTTTTCGAAAATGGGCCGCGCGGATTCATAGACGGACTTTTTCCCACCCACCATGATCACGAGCTGTCCCGTTTCGGCAGGTTTTACGCTGCCGGAGACGGGTGCATCCAGGTACTCCACTCCCTTCGCCTCCAGCAATGTTGCCAGCTCACGGCTCGTGGCGGGGGAGACGGTGCTCATATCGATCACGACCTTGCCGGCAGGGGCGGTTTCCAGCAGTCCATCGCTGCCTTTGTAAATATTATGGAGGGCTGCGTCATCGGCTACCATGGTAATCAATACATCGGCCTTATCCCATAGTTCGCTGGGATGGGTCACGAATCCGGCGCCTTCTGCCACGAGCGCCTCGGCCCTGGAGGCGGTGCGATTATAGACTGTCACGGGAAAGCCTGCCTTTAAAAGATTGCGTACCATGGGCGTCCCCATATTCCCAAGTCCTATCCAGCCGATGCGTTGCTTATCCATTTTTTATCGATTTTTGGTTAAAGGTATGATATGAATACAGAACAGGCCTGTCAGCTGATCGACTTGCTTAGAAAGCAAAACATCACCCTGGAGAGGGGGTTGACCGACGAAGAGGTTGAACTGATCGAAACAAAATATGCAATTTGCCTGCCCCCGGACCTCAGGCTGCTGCTTCAAACCGCCCTCCCTGTTTTCAAGGGTTTTCCTAACTGGCGGCTGGCCCTGAGATCACCGGAGGAATACAGTGAGATCCTGTCGCAGCTGGATTGGCCCTGGGAAGGGATGGTGTTTGACATGGAGCACAATAACTTTTGGTTAAAGGAATGGGGTGTCCGGCCGGAGACTAAAGAAGAACAGATACGTATAGCCCGGCAATTCTATGACAGCTGGCCGCGGCTGATACCGATGTATATTCACCGGTATATCCCCTCTACACCACCGGAAGCTGGTAATCCCATCTTCTCGGTGCACCAGATGGATATCATCTACTATGGGATGGATCTGGCTGACTACCTATCGTGTGAGTTCAAATTCGCATTGCCGGGGAATTTTATCATCCCGGAGAAACCAAAGCCCATTCCCTTTTGGGGGCCATGGGCTGAACTGGAACCGGGCGCCGACTTTTAGTGCTGGTCCGCGTTGTATTTTTTCTCTGCCTCTTTTGCTTTCTCAAAATCCAATACTACTCCATTAATACAGTAACGGAGATGTGTTGGCGGCGGACCGTCATTAAACACATGCCCCAGATGCGACTTGCACCGTCCGCACATCACTTCTGTCCTGTCCATGCCATAAGAGTTGTCGGCGGCATAGATAATGCTCGACTTGCTGATGGGCTGATAAAAGCTGGGCCAGCCGCAGCCGCTCTCAAACTTCGTATCGCTCTTGAAAAGAGGATTACCACAGACGGCGCAGTAGTAGGTGCCTACATCTTTCAGGTGTTCCAGCGGGCTGGTCCAGGCCCGCTCGGTACCTTTTTGCCTTGCTACCTCATATATATCCTTTGGCAATATTTTCTTCCACTGCTCGTCGGTCAGATTGACGGGCGCATTGTCCGAGTGGGAATAAGACGGGTTGTTTGCTTTTTTTGAACTATCCATAGTATTAGTATTCGAGTTTGGCAGACCGGAAGACTGTGAATAAGTACATTGCTGAAACAGCAGAGCCAGTACAAAGATGGCGCTATTTTTTATGAGGGTATTCATATCTTATTGTTTATATAACAAATTTACGCAGGCAGGGTTCTCGCAGATTGTCGGTAATTAGACAGATCGGAGGGTCTTAACATTTCCCAAACAAACTACTGGTTCGTTGTCCGCCGGATAGGTACAACCGAGCCTGGCGAAGGTTGCGATCGAGGTAACCGAGGCGGGTCCAACAGTGTTGGAACCAACGAAGGTTATGAGCATAGCTCCGTGACGAAGCAGGTCCGACGAAGATCTCTTTGCGGAAGACGGGGTAAATTTGCAGAAAACCCCGGAATCCGGACATATTTTATCCTATACTGCCTTATATTTGCCCACTCACAAGGGGAAGTAGTACTATGTTCAATTTAATTCTATTCGGACCGCCAGGCAGCGGAAAAGGGACCCAATCTGAAAAGCTTATTTCCAAGTATGGATTAAAGCATCTTAGCACGGGGGACATTTTGCGCACCGAAATTGCGGGTCAGACACCGCTGGGACTGGCCGCCAAAAGCTTTATGGACAAAGGCCAGCTGGTACCGGATGAGGTTGTAATTGAAATGATTAGCTCTGCCCTTGACAACAATCCCCAGGCATATGGCTTTCTGTTCGATGGATTCCCCCGTACAACGGCACAGGCGGAAGCCCTGGATAAGCTGCTCTCTCAAAAAGGCACTTCCATTGCGGTGGTGCTGGCCCTCCAGGTGAGTCAGGATGAGCTGGTTAAACGTCTGTTGAACCGCGGGCTCACTTCCGGCAGGTCCGACGATACCAAAGAGGATGTTATTCTGGCCCGGCTGACAGAGTACGAAAAAAAGACGGCGGCGGTAGCAGACCACTATAGAAAATATGATAAAGTGGTGTATGTCAAGGGCGAAGGCAGTATCGACGAGATCTTCGACGACCTCTCCGCAGCCATCGACAAGCGGAACAGGGCTTAGCCGGCCTGACAGGAGCCGCGCAAGGCGGCTCGTCCGATGGGACAGACGTTACATCTCCCCAGGAATTACATTTACGGCGGTCCTGTGACCGTCTCGCAACACTTCGAGTTTGATAGCCCGTCCGATATAGTATTCACTTAGCTGCTTGTGCAGCTCATCGACTGTCCCTATAGGAGTATGCTCGAATGCGACAATGATGTCTCCCTGCCTTAATTCGTTATTGTATGTCTGAAAAACAGGTTTTTGTAGAAATGTAACCTGTTTTCCGGAAAGGGCCGATGTCTGTCCTTCGGACGACGAACCATTCGTTCGTCCTGGAGCAGGAGCAACTACCTCGGAAATATAAACACCGGTGCTTTTCTCCAGCCTATTGGCGGCAATCATCCGTCCTGTGAGGTTGACAACCTGTCCTGCTATGCCGAGATAGGCTCTTTTTACCCGTCCTTCCATGATCAGCTTCCCGGCTACAAAGGCGGCAAGATTGGAGGATACGGCAAAGCAAAGCCCCTGTGCGGAGATGATGGTGGCGGTATTTACGCCAATGACCTGTCCGAAAGAGTTGACGAGGGGGCCTCCTGAACTGCCGGGGTTCAGGGATGCATCGGTCTGTATAATATCGTCTATTAGCCTTCCATTATTGGCCCTGAGTGTTCGTCCCAGCGCGCTGACGACACCTGCTGTCACGGTATGCTGCAAACCCAGCGGGTTGCCGATGGCAATGGCTATCTGTCCGGGCTGCAGGGATTCGGAATTGGCAAAACTCAGCGCTTTCAACCCCGACTCGTAGATCTTCAGTACGGCGATGTCGGTAGAAGGATCGGTGCCTTTCAATTCGGCATTGACTGTCCGGCCATCCGCCAGCGACACTTTTATATCCCGGGCATTTTCAATGACATGATTATTGGTAACGATAAAGCCATCGGAAGAAATGACAAAACCCGAACCGGAGCCGGGCGCCAGTTTCTGTCCACTCCTCCCGTCATTGGCCGGTTTTTGGACCTGGATATGCACGACGGCCTCTGCCACCTGCCCGACGACACCGGTTATGGTCCTGGAATAGGCATCCAGCAGCTCATGATCGGTATGGGGCGTGTAATCGATGTAGGTATGCGGCGGCGTATGATCGATGAATGAATAGGTCAGCTCCGTAGGGTCTATGTTTGATTGATAATTTTCCATGAAAAGGAGTCTCCAAATGATGAACCAATCCATTTGGGGTGACAGACTGGCATTTTGGCGGGGCCAGGGTTCTATCGGGGGCTCGGCAAACGATAAAGATTCTCTACATTTGTTACAGACAGAGCGAACCACAGGTTCGCTGGCCGTAATGCGAAGCATTCAACGAGACCATTGAAGAGATATTACGGACGAGTTAACACCATCATTAGACGTGCGTCCGGGGATGGGTAATTTTCGGAGATACTATACCCGTACGCACTAACAAACGATCGTTAGTATGCCATCGAAACTTGGGAACTATATTACAGGCAGCTGGATCACCGGCGACGGGGAGGGACAAGTCCTCTATAATGCGGTGACGGGCGACACGGTAGCCTATGCCAGCACCAAAGGCCTGGATTTCGGATCCGCCCTGACCTATGCCCGGGAAACAGGCAATCCGGCCCTCCGTAAAATGACCTTTCCCGAAAGGGGACGGATGCTCCGTGCCCTGGCCATTCATCTGCGAGAACACCTGGAAAAATTCTATAAGATCAGTTACCTCACGGGCGCCACCCGTGGGGACAGCTGGATAGATATCGAAGGGGGTATCGGCAACCTTTTTTCTTATGCTTCGCTGCGGCGCAAATTTCCCAATGAATCCTTTTGTCTGGATGGCGAAGGGATGAGCCTGGGGAAGGGAGGCACATTTATGGGACAGCATATACTGGTCCCTAAAGAAGGGGTTGCTATCCATATCAACGCATTCAACTTTCCGATCTGGGGTATGCTGGAAAAGATCGCGGTCAATCTGCTGGCGGGAGTGCCGGCGGTGGTTAAGCCGGCTACGGTGACTTCCTTCCTCACGGAAGCGGTGGTAAGAGAGATCATTGCATCGGGCATCCTTCCACCGGGGGCGCTACAGCTTATTTGCGGCAGCGCGGGCGACCTCTTGGATCATGTGACGGCACAGGATGTAGTGACCTTTACAGGATCGGCCTCGACAGGCCTGCAATTAAAATCCCATCCGGCCATTCTTAGAGAAAATACTCCTTTCAATATGGAGGCGGACTCGCTCAACTGTCTGATCCTGGGGGAGGACGTGGATCCTTCCATGCCGGAATGGGACATGTTCATAAAAGAATTGCGAAAGGAAATGACGGTGAAGGCGGGTCAGAAATGTACGGCAGTCCGTCGCATATTTGTTCCTGCCTCAAAAATGGAGGACGCCTGGAAGGCCCTGACAAAGGCCCTGTCCCAAACCACCATCGGCAATCCGGAAAATGAAAAGGTACGTATGGGCTCGCTGGCGGGCAATACGCAGCGCGAAGAGGTGCGGGCGCAGGTAAAAAGACTGCTGGCTTCTTCACAGATCCTGTACGGCTCGCTGGACAGCGTGGAGCTTATCGATGCGGACAATACAAAAGGTGCATTCCTCAGTCCGCTGCTGCTGCTGAATGAAAAGCCTTTTACCAGCGAGGAGCCGCATACGATAGAGGCCTTCGGACCGGTGAGCACGATCATGCCTTATACCAGCGCGGCGGAAGCCATCGAACTGTCAAGGAAGGGCAAGGGCTCGCTCTGCAGTACGATCGTAACGGCGGATGCACGTCAGGCAAGGGAATATGTGCTGGGCGCGGCTACCCATCATGGACGTATACTTATCCTGAACAGCGAATGCGCCAAGGAAAGCACGGGACATGGAAGCCCTCTCCCCCTGCTGGTGCATGGGGGACCGGGTCGCGCGGGTGGCGGCGAGGAAATGGGCGGTCTTCGCGGCATCAAGCATTATATGCAGCGGGTGGCGGTGCAAGGCTCTCCTACGATGATCACGGCGCTGACGCATACCTGGCAGCCTCATGCGCAGCAATACATGGAGGATAAACATCCTTTCCGAAAATATTTTGAAGAACTGGAGATAGGCGATACGGTGGTCACGCACAAACGCACGGTGACGGAGGCGGATATCACTAACTTTGCGAATGTCAGCTGGGATCACTTCTATGCACACACGGACCATACTTCCCTGGAGGGTACTTTGTTTGAAAAGCCTGTGGCCCACGGCTACTTTATCCTGAGCGCTGCTGCGGGATTATTTGTAGATGCGGGAAAAGGACCTGTCATGCTGAACTATGGATTGGAAGAGTGCAGATTCCTCAAACCCGTCTACGCAGGAACCACTATCGGTGTGAAGCTCACGTGTAAGGAAAAGATAGAGCAGGAGAAAAGGGAAGAAACGGATGTGCCGCGGGGCATCGTAAAATGGTATGTGGATGTGTATGATCAGACGGGAGAAAGTGTAGCGATTGCGACTATATTGACAATGGTTCAAAAGAAAACATTATGATCACTGGAAATCTCAAAGACGGTTATGTTAAGACGGAACATCATCGCGGTATGACAACGATAGAGTTTTTTCATCCCCAGAGCAATTCTCTGCCGGCCCGTCTGTTGGAACAGCTGGCACATGCTATTCATGGGGCGGGTAATGATAAAGAAACGAAGGTGATCGTCCTTCGTGCGGGAGGGGAAAAAGCATTTTGTGCCGGAGCCTCCTTCGACGAGCTGCTGGCTGTCGAGAATGCGGAACAGGGTTTTCAATTTTTCATCGGCTTTGCACATTTGATCAATGCCATGCGCAAATGCCCTCAATTCATCATTGCACGTATCCATGGTAAATGTGTAGGCGGCGCGGTGGGACTGGCGGCGGCGGCGGATTATGCCATTGCGGTACATGGTGCGGACATAAAGCTCAGCGAGCTGGCGGTGGGTATCGGCCCCTTTGTGGTTGGTCCTGCTGTGGAAAGAAAGATGGGGCTGGCGGCTTTTAGCTCGCTTGCCATCGATGCGACGATGTGGCGCAGTGCGGAGTGGGCGCACAGAAAAGGTCTTTATGCGGAGCTGCATAACAGCGTGGAAGAAATGGATGAGGCCGTCCACCGCCTGGCTGATCATCTCTTACATTCCAATCCCCATGCCATGGCCCTGATGAAGGAAATGTTCTGGAAAGGTACGGAACACTGGGACACTCTTCTGACTGAAAGGGCTTCTTTCAGCGGCCGGCTGGTGCTCAGCGAATTCAGCAGACATGCTATCCAGCAGTTCAAGAAGAAATAGCACGACACCGCCCAGGGCTCAAAGAAAAATAACAAGATGCCATTCAGCAATTCAAAATGTAGTAAAACTGCGGCTATTAACAATTAGACAACGAACGGTTAACAATTTCCCTCACATTAACCCTCTACATTCGGATTGAGCACCGTACCCACCTTATCACCGAAACCTAAACTGTCTTATGAGGGTGCTGCTTGTTGCATGCGTCATTCTTATCGCCTTTATCCCTATTCCTGGCCGCGCCCAGGATCAGTCCTCTATCGTACAGCCTTCGACGGATCCACGTGCCGGAGGCGATAGTAAGGACCCTTCCTCACAACAACTTTCTTTTACCGACAGGCTTACGGGATTTCCCGACAAATTCTTTAACAGCATCGACAAAAAGACTGCTGACCTTGACAAACGTCTGACCCGCCAGACACAAAAATATCTTGCAAGACTGGCAAGACGTGAAGCCAAGCTCAAAAAGCGCCTGGAGAAATACGATTCCACGGCTGCAAAGGCGCTCTTTGCCAACGATCCGGCTCAACAATATGCTGCACTGGGCAGGAAACTTCAGTCGGACACTGCCATTCATGGGAGGACGCCCACGGGTGAGTATCTTCCTTATGCGGATTCCTTGCAGGGCTCTCTCTC
>Ga0105239_10003975_pt1 | contig 17922 bp, 18 predicted proteins | sample KBSC44metaG_FD_92761 | JGI IMG/M metagenome (GOLD analysis project Ga0105239, IMG submission 92761) | Corn rhizosphere microbial communities from Kellogg Biological Station, Michigan, USA - KBS C4-4 metaG | ecosystem: Host-associated > Plants > Roots > Rhizosphere > Soil | place: Michigan, USA...
ATGTAGCGGTAAGGCTGGGAGGCTTATAGCGCCACAGGAGCCAGCTTGTAGCGGCAGCGTAACAAAAGAAAGCAATTGCTCCGAGGACCATGGAGCGTGCCTCGGTAGCGGCGTAGTCCGGGCCCTCGGAGGCAATGGTAAGGCCGAGGGTCGCAAGCGCGATGGAAGGCGCGGCACCGAAGAGTCCCGCGAAGCTCTTTGGGCGAAACATCTCGGCCAGCACGGCGAAGAAGCTGACGATAGTTCCGCCAATAAAGAAGCGTGCAAGAGATTGAGACAGCTCGGCTGACATGACGTTTTCTCAGGCGGCATGCTGGGATGCTTTGATCGCGCGCATGGCGACGTCGGCTCCCCTGCAGCCGAGGAGCTTATACTCTTTGCCCTCGAGATGGTGGTAGTTGACGAAGAACTCTTCGAGCTCATGGACGAATTGTTTTGGGAGATGGCTCAGCTTCTTTATGTTGGCGTACTCATGGTTCATCTCGGCTACGGCGAGGAGACGGTCGTTGCGGTTTCTTTTCTTGCCCTCGAGCTGTTCGCCTTCGATGATGCCGATGAGGCGTGCGCGGACGGCAATGCCTGGAAAAGCAGGCTCATCCATGAGAAGAAGAACGTCGATGGGGTCACCGTCGGGCGCTTTCGTGCGGGGCAGAAACCCGAAATCGTAGGGGAAGGACATTCCGGCGGGCAGAACTTTCTTGACGCTGAAGATGTTCTGTTTGTCGTCGTAAGCGAACTTGTTGCGGCTGCCTTTCGGCGTCTCGATGATGACCTGAATCAGGCCTTCGGCCTTGTCGACGGGCTTGAGCAGGATGGGATTGCTCAGGCTCTTGGCGATCTTCTTTGGCATGAGTAGCTCCGAAGTAAATTCCTTCGAAGTTAGTAGAAGAGACAGTTGAGTTTTCGGTTGCCCGAGGGACAGCGAGGGGGGGGACACAATTCACGTACCGAAGAGCTCTCCACTGATGGCTATGACAGGAATATGCGGAAACCTCTGTCTCACGATTGACAGCAACTCGAAGCCGCTCATTCCGGGCATTCGCAAATCAGAGACGATAAGCTCCGGCAGAACGGAGCGGAGTTCTACCAGTGCATGAAAACCATCTTCAGCCGTTAGTACTTCGTGACCGAACGTTTTCACTATGAGAGCAGAACTCTCCCTAAGTGCCGCATCATCATCCACAAAAAGAGTCCTGAACCGGAACCCCTGCTGGGCCATAACAGCACTCCTGCTGAACCGGGAATTCTGTCATTGTAAATATCCGGGACTCGCGTAGAAACAGACTTACTAGGTTTTCCTTATTTATGCCCCGATTGCGGCAAGTAACGCATGAATCTTTTCAATCACTTCAGTCGGGTAGATGGGTTTTGCAAGAATCTCGAAGCTGTAGCCGAGTTTTCTTGCGTTTTCCAGGAGATCCGCTGTGGAGGACACTCCCGACATTAGGAGAACGCTGCGCACGAGATGCCGCCTCGTGGAATCAATTGCCAGCTCGATTCCTGTCATCCCCGGCATCATGACGTCACTGAGCAGAAGATCAAACGACCCCGACTGGAGGAGACTCAGCGCATGCTGAGAGTTGTAAGTAGCTTCAGCATGGAAGCCTTCTGCTAAAAGAACCATCACTAACGTGTCTACTATGATGTCGTGATCGTCGACGACCAGAACACGTTTCTTCGGCTTGAGAGACGCTGCAACCAAATGGCTCCTTCCGCTTGGCATGGCACGGAATGGGGCAGCGTCGAGGACCAACGCATTTTCAGTAAGATGCACGACCACGGATCCGGGTATTTTCCGCCTTTGATTACTTCTGCGTCTCCTACTGGCCCAAGGCTTCTGCCTATGCGTGTGAAACTCTCGCTCGACGCTCTGCCCTTATCGTTCGCTTCACACGTCTGTTCGAAGATTTGGGACCAGGTTTGGTTGCAGTTGATGTAGAGAGGGGTTGCGAGCTTGTTGCAGGCGGCTGGCGCTCAGCGTCCCTTGTATGAACTAAACTCTATTGCATGCCGCAAATTGGGCCACAATTGCAATTGAGATACGACGGGAATGGAATTCCATTCTCCGCGAAGTGCTCCGCATGTGGCGCAACAATGCCACAAAGTCGTCCACTCATCTTGAACCCAATCGATAATGTTGAGTGGTTCCACAAGCAATTCAGCCTGCACGTTGAACAGAGCCATCCGGCAATTGAACCTCGCAGGTCTGATTTCGGGCAGAGATGAAGTATAGGGGAATCAGTCATGTTCATCCCTACAGACCTGAAGGTTACCTACGACGGCAATATGAAGCCAATTCGCGCGACTTGCACTGGGTGTGGCGAGAAGATGCCACCGCCGCCTCCAAACCTACAAAAATCCGCTGACATCCTCATGTGGCTCTCGGAGAAGTACACAGAACATCGTAGCTTGAGGCACTCGGAAGATGACAGTAAGCGAATACCCAGAGACTAAGCTGAAAGAGATGCGGGGTAGGATGCTCGACAGGCGGCACGAGAGGCTCTGCAACCGTTCAGTTATTGTCGCCGAAGTGTGAGACGGTATCGTGGTCACGATGCCTGACCGAATGATGTGACTGGCTGGCCTCGTCAAGCCGTTCCAACCGGACAATTTTCTCAGTCACGGCCAAGGCGATGAACTGGTTGAGAGACAGTCCTTCGTTCTGCGCCACTTCGATCGCCTGCAACCGCGTTGAGCGGGGCAATCGCAACGGGAAACTACTAGGACCGTCTTTCATTTCTTCCGTCCAAAAGTAGCGTGAAAGTAGAGGTCACTTGCCAGAGGCCCCACGCCCACGGCAAGTGATCCTCATCAGCGGGCTACTTCAAGGTCAATATCGTTCATTCCCTTTGGTACTGCCCATCCCACCGGGGTCGGTTCTCATAGCACGAAGAGGTTAGAATCCCTTTACTCGCCAGCTCCCCGACTCTCTATCGACTTGCATCTTGCGTCCTTCAAAAACCAGTTCATAGTGTCCTTCGGGAAGATCAGCGGGCGCTTCCGCTATTTCAGCCGTTACGTATTCGAAAACATCAAGCTTAGGAATCGAGATTTTGATCGCTTTGACCACACATGGGGATTGGACACCCACTCCATGCAGGATGCCTAGAATCAGCACAGATTCACGGATGGAGGGATTCACGGTTGACCTCGCGAGAATTTGAAACTTGGGGCAACCGGACATGGGTATGGGAGGTCTGTTTAGACCCCCGTTTCGACCCCTTGCTTTGGTTGATATTGAAGCGAGTTTAGCCCCCCGGTCGTGGAAGTGATGTGATTTGCGTCACTGGACTCTGCTGAGCAGCTATCGATTAACAGGCTGTTCACGCTGATGAAGTTAGACTGTCCAAAGCCGCAGCCGGACAAATAAGGCGCAAACCGTCGTGGTGGAAGCCCCCTAATTCTTCCGTTGCTAGAGGCCCCCACAATTCCCGACCTGCGGGTAAAGCTAGCGCCATCTCTTGTCATCTTTTCTGCATCTATCGGAAAATCTGAGTTCGTCGTTCCAACCCAGCCCTGAGATGCGGGGCGCGGCGATCACAGCGGGCGCTGTCCATCATCTTGGCGTTCATCAAACACAGCATGATGGGCAGCGCATTCGATTACATAGATTTCTGTCTCGCATTTCCGAAGAAACCGAAGCGTCATCAGGTTTTACGGTTCAATGCGAAACCTTTGTGGGTCAGACAACCCCTCAACAATTGCGGTCCTAACCGCGGCCTTCGGTGAATTTACTGCGCCAGCATGGAGTACGGTTATGTGCCTTTTTGAATTCGCGGGGTCCTCGATGGTTTCAGTCCACGCGTAAGCGCGGTCAGAATTTCTATGCCCGAAGATTTCGAATACTTCTACCGCGCCTTTCCACACTGTATTTCCTCTGGATTTTTCAATGACGCGAACGCTATCGATATGCGCGGATTTCACCCGATGGAGTTTTCTGATCGCATCCTGTAGCTCTGCAATGTACGCAGTCACTTTCGACCGAGAAGCCATACGCGCCAATTTTATGTCACAAAAAGCCCTGCTACGTGTGTTCAGTCATTGAAAGAGTGAACTTGGGAACCGTCGCTCAGGAGGCAAGAGAAGCGACCATGACTAAATTCACGCCGCTCGATGGCTCCATGCTCTCGACCGTGCGTACCAGACCCAAAACTAGGCGCACAGGTCGCAGCACAGCTGGCTTTTGAACAGGGACTTCGTTCTGCGTGCTTGAATAAATATGGCTCCAGCCAATACCAGTGGTTCGACGTATCTACGGATGAACAAATTTCTGGCGTTCCTTAAGTTCACATTTCAGGGAGCCATTTATCGGCGGGTGACTCGGTGGGACGAGTGAGAGTCCATCCACACAAGGTGCAATGGAATGTGGATGCCGTGGAGGCTTTGTAACCGAATCGGAAAGGTCTGATTGACGGTGCCACAAGCAGGGCATTCAACGAGCGACGGAGTGACTGACTGCATTACTTAACAACTCCTTCTATTCTCTTTCGGTGCTGTTTCCTTTTCACTTATTTTAAATCCCGCCTACCCTAATTGCCGAAACTCCATTCCAGCATGACTGCAATGATCGCCGAAGTGGAGCCGGTCTCGAAAGCCGAGCCCCGATTAGAACTTCTTCGAAGTACGAAGGATGGCTGCATAAGAATGCGGTTGATTTTCATGGGGAACTCATGAGCCCGAGTGATCTGTGTCATCAGCCATGGTGAAGGCTGCCCTGCGCATCTCACGATCCCGAGAGGAGGTGCACAATGGATAGCAAAACTAAACTTCTAGGCCATCCGATTCACCCGATGCTCATTGTTTTCCCCCTCGGATTGCTAGCTACTGCAGTAACGTTCGATGTCGTTGCTCTTGTTCAGAACGACCAATCTTGGTTTCGAATATCATTTTGGATGATCGCAGCCGGGATCATCGGTGGATTGTGTGCGGCTATTTTCGGACTAGTCGATTGGTTCGCGATACCAGCAGGCACACGGGCAAAACGTATTAGGCTCTATCACGGAGCATTGAACGTAGTCGTTGTTCTTCTCCTTATCGCGAGCTGGTTGATGCGTCAGGCGCACAGTCAAGTCCCGAATTCGGGCACGTTGGTTCTATCGTTTTTCCGCTCTGTGCTTGGCGCTCGTCGGCGGATGGCTTGGCGGAGAACTGGTTGACCGACTTGGCGTGGGAGTCGATGACGCCGCTCATCTGAATGCGACTAACTCACTGTCGGGACGAGCTGGAAATCATAATACGATCCACAATGCAAGCTGATGTCTCTATTCTGTGAGCCCTTAGCCGGACGATATCGCAGGGTTTGTGCTAAACATCGAATCTGCGCCCGTAAAACTTTAATTGCTCCCTCGATGTCCTTCCGTTCTTGGAACGGCGCAGGCCGCCGAGCATTAGAGAGAAGGCAAGATGTCGCCAGCGGATAGGAAAATCATTCGGAGTCTTCGCGCTACCCTTCACATCGTTAAGCACAGCCCACATTTCTCGGCATCCGCAGCAGTCCGAGAGTTCAAGGCGGATGTTGAGGAATGGATTACCGAGATAAGCGAAGGGCAAACCTAACTGGGATGCACGAGTGCGCAGTCTTTTGAGAGAGTAAGAGAGACCTATTCGCAATTGTTGCCCCAAATCTTGAGCACGTCGCACGATGCTGAACAAGCTCCCAGTGCAAAATCACAGCCTCGCTGTCAGCGCCATATCTAGTCCCAGGATCGTGAGCCACGAGCCATTTCCATTCAAGAAGCAGCTCCTCGTAGACCCGACAGGTCATGCATCACTGGGATTACGTCTAACAGAATGGTTTCATTCCGCGTAAGTCGCTGCTCTAGGCCGAGCGCTGCGAGGCACCACCAGTCAAGTCAAGCCTGAGTAGATCGATGCTTTACGAAACAGCTGCGGCAATATACCGGTCGATCCTGTCGCGGGATGAAAGGTACGGTGGTCGCGGCCCCACAATCGGCACAGTTGACCGTAAAGTCGACTTTCACGGGCCGTTGCTTCGCCTTTGATCTGCATTGCCGACAGCTCTTAGGTGTGTATGTGAAGCCCCTCGCCTTGAAGAATTCCCGTTCTCCAGCGGTGAAAACAAACTCTGCGCCACAGTGTGTGCACTTTAGCTCTGTATCAACGAAGCTCATAGTGACCTCGCAGTCAGGAATCTCGGTTGAGATTGGTGAGTGCTACAAGTCTGAGCTTCCCAGTGAGCCGCGTCAAGCGCCCATTAATTCAGGAAAGCACCATACCCCTCGAAAGCAATACTCGGAGACAAGGCGCGGACATAGAACCAAACACGAGAGGAGGCAGCCATTGATATCTCAGCAGAAGGCACTATCGCTTTCAGCAAGTTCGGGCTGCTCATTTTTCTGTTCTTCAAGCTTCTCGATCTTCTCGTTAAGAATTTCCTTAAGTTCGCTGGTTCCCGGATTGTACGGGTGTTCTTCCTCAATTTCTTGACTGTATCTTTCAGTGTGTGAACTTCAGAATCAGTCATCTTGTGGCCCAGAATGAATCACACTCACACAATTCCTTTTTGATTCTGGGTCAACCTATTGGGTGGCTTTCCTAGGCATGTCTGGTGATCTGGATTATCGGGACAAAAGAGCGGACACGGTTCTTCGTGCGTTCCCTTAAAAGCAACTCCTCACGTTGAGAGGGGCAGGCCGAGGATTGGGGTTCGGCAAGATTCCATTTACTTCAAGAGATTGGGACTACCTTGCCAAATGATCTATTCGAGTAACCGCGAGACTTGGATTTTCTTGCAACTCCAAACATCTTCGCGCACCTCTCAATCAGTTCATTGGGCGTACGATGGCGGCAAATGACATCATCCGCCCATTCGAGAGTTTCATCTTCGTCTGCAGTTACCACGAGTACCTTGGGTGCGGGTATTTGGCGAGAGGAAAAACCCACAAGCCGCCTCCAGTTGGCGGAAACATTGAAAATTATGATGAGTTCAAATCGCTGTTCACCGAGTAGCTGCAAAGCCTCAGAGAGCCGAGCCGAGACATTCACCGAGAACTGAATCCCGAGCATCATTTCCCAGGTATACAGCTGTCTTACGTCATCTCCTACAACAAGGAGTCTTGGGCGAATGGACATGGGGAACGACCACCTGCTTCACTGAGATGTTTTCTCCAGTCATTACCGTTATCCGCAATCTCCAGAAAAATTGCATGGATGTAATTCCCACAATGTCGCTCGAACGTCCTACGTCGGGTGTGCGCTCGTGGTCCCGCTGCGCAGACGATCTAGAATCATCCTTGGCGACGATCTAGAATCACCTTGGCATGGACAGGCTTGGCGAGTATTACCATTGCAGAACAGTACAGTCGGGACAGATCGCCTGGATTGCTATTGCAGCTTGGATTCCATCCACCGGCTCCATCATCACATCTGTCATGACGTGATTGAAGCGAGATTGTCTCGCGAGTTCAAGGCTATGTCGCCGCTATAGACTGACACACATCGAAGCCGCTGAAATTAAGGACCATGGCAGCGTGTCGGCAACCGAATTGTTGTCGTCGATGACGAAAACTTTGAGCTTTTTGGCTCCCATGAGACCCCAATTTTCGATCACGGCTTTCCTGAGCGCATTCGGGCTAGTCAATGATGATTTGATGCTCATATTCTCGGAGGAGTGGGAAATAATTATCGGTTGGCATCAGAATCCAATACAGATAACTGACCTATATTCAATCATTTATATCGACTATCCGGTGTCGCTGCCCAAGTTGAGATCGACAATCATCACATCCGGCAAGAGGCATTTTCCCTCCACCGCGACATCGAGGAACTTCAAAGTCTCGTCAAGGGCTGTTCTGCCTTCAACGACCGTGAAACCGGTCGATAGGGCGATGTCATGCGCTTCTCGCAGATCCCTTCAGGTCATCATCGAGGATCAAAAGAGATTTCATAGAAGGGAGTTCTTTCGCCCTCACTTTGAGAAGGAACATGCTTCAAATTCGAGCAAGGACAGGCCGTCCGAGTTGGGCGCACACACGTAAAGCTAAGGTTGCCGCCAAGCCGGAGCTACCCCAGATCAGCACGGCGTACAAGCAGCAACCGGAAGGCGAGAGGATCATCCCTCGCAACAAGTATGTCGAAATCCAGGAGGAGAGGCCCGTTACACCGAAGAAAGCAAAGTGGGCGGAGTTCAGGACGTGCAAGTACACGACCGAGGCCATCGTTTCGGACGGAATCGACAGAGCGAACTGGGGAAAGTTTGCACAGAGCCAACCTGCCCGGTCCACCATCCCAAGAAGCAGACGCAGAAGACCGATGCCAGCTTCAAAGCAGAGCAGGCGAAGCGCCACGGCGAAAGAGAAGGAGGAAAGCCACGAAGCCGGAGGCGAAGCCAACTCCAAAGTCAAAACGAGCCACTTAACAAATCGGGAATCTCTGGACGCCTTCGGGCAGGTCCCTTTTTAAGGCTGCTGGAGTGCCTAAAGCACCTGCTTTTCCTGCTCCAGCACCTCCTTAAAGCGCCTGCAACCAAAGTGGTAGGATCGTGATTTGCATCAGATCTGGTGCTATACTCGTTTCCCACAGCGAGAAATTGCATGGGTTCTATCCGTAAAAGTCGGACGCTGCAGTCGAGAGGATTCGTAATCTTCCACTAATGTCGGCAAAGAGAGTTCCTGACAATCGTTGGGGCAGGAAGCCTAGTCAGCACAGCCGGCTTCACGGATGATCGCCGTTCTTTGCCGGGTCCGATGGTGGGACGCTGTTCGCGGGAGCATTGCGCGGGATGGATCAGATCATTACGAACATGGCGTCGCTCGGTCTGCTGGTGTTTCTCTTCGCTGCGATAGCCAAGAGGGCCGCTGACGACCGGCTGCGCTGCTGGGTCGCCGGCTGGGTATGCATCCTTATTCATATAGGTCTGAAGCTTTGGATTCCTCAAAGCTCCGTTGGACGGTTCATCAACGTCTCCGTTGGTATTGACGCACTGGTATTGGCGGCCGTCTTTTTCATCGTCTCGACGATGATCGTGCGCGAAGGCAGGAGGGCTGGGATCCGCCTGGGCGGAGCTTTAGCAATATGCACATTGCCTCCACTGAGTTTGGCCATCGTGCACCCTCAGCCTAGCTGGTTGTTGACCATCCTAGTGGTTGCGCGGCAGCTCGTCGCTGTTCAGCTCGCAATGCGAAGCCGCGTCAATCGTACGGCAATTCTTAAGGTGGTAATTCCAGCATGCACTATGACCTTGGTATGGATAAGTTATGGCATCGGCCACGGTCACAGTGAGTACGTCGTGCTTGCATTGCTCGCAGAGATGTACTTCGTGGCCGGTGCGGATTTCTGGCTGAATGGGTGGAAACGATCGCTGGGGCTCATGACCACGTGCTCCGGACTGGTCGTATTTGCAGGAGTCTTTCCAAGCGCGATCCTGCTCGCGAAGGTCTGGCCGCAAAGTTCTGTTCCATCCGCACTGTTTGGCATCTCTGCGTTCGCGGTGGCGGTGGGGATGATCCTAATTGTCCTCGAGGAAGACGCGCGTTCGGCTCGACAGACGACTGAGGAGTACCAACTTACATTCGATACCAATCCTCATCCGCTTTGGATTTTCGACAGAGAGACTTTTGAATTCCTAGCTGTGAATGAAGCCGCATGCGAGAAACACGGGTATATTCGCGAGGAGTTTCTGAAACTCAGGCTCTCCGACATCATCGAAAAAAGCGCCGTGGCGGAAGTTTTGGGCGAAGCGAGTTCGTCGAGCCCTGATCCGCACCGTGGATCGCGACATATCCGCAAAGATGGTAGTGAAATGCCAATGGATATCACTGCGCATAACATCGCATTTCGAGGAAGACCGGCGCAGTTCGTCTTGGGCATCGACGTGAGCGAGAGAGAGGAACTCGAGCGGCAGGTCCAGCATCACTCTCGCCATGATGTCCTCACCGGATTGCCGAATCGTGTGTTGTTCGAAGAACAACTGAAGAGCGCCTTGGCGCGTGCTCTCAATGCAAAAGAGAAACTGGCAATTCTGTGCCTCAACCTGGATCGATTCAAAAGAATCAATGACACATACGGAACTAGGTTGGGAGACGAGTGCCTGAAGCGGGTGGCCGACATCCTTCGCACCAAGGCGGGGCCTATGGATTTGGTTGCGCGAACCGAAGGAGATGGATTTGCCCTGGTTCTCACTGGCATAAGGAGTGGATTTCCCGCCGAGCATGTACTTATGCAGCTTGAAGAGACATTCCGCGAACCGGTTGTCACGGAGGGAACGAAAGTGCGACTGTCCTTCAGCGCGGGCTTGGCATTGTGCCCTGAGGACGGCGTCGAGTTCACGCCGCTGTGGCGCTGCGCGGAGGGTGCTCTCTCCAAGGCTCGTGCTGCTGGTGGTGGTCAGGTGGTGTGGAGCAGTCCCGAGTTGCGTATCGCCGCCGAGAAGCAGGTGGAGCTTGAGGCCTTCATTCGCGAACAATTGGAAGAACGCGGTTTCTTCCTGGCTTACCAGCCGCTCTATGCAATGGACGGCCAGGTGGAGGGGCTTGAGGCGCTGCTGCGGGTAAACCACGCCGACCACGGCCCAATCAGCCCCGGCAGGATTATTCCCGTGGCAGAGGAGACGGGACTGATTCTTCCAATCGGCGAGTGGGTTATCGAAGAAGTTTGCCGCCAACTCTGCGAGTGGCAGGAAAATGGCGTTCGCATGGTTCCGATTGCCTTGAATGTCTCGGCGTTGCAACTCGTGCAGAGCGGATTTGCGGAACGCCTGATGGGTATACTGTCCCGATTCCGGATTCAACCGGATCAAATCCAGTTAGAGGTTACGGAATCGACAGTCATGCTCAACGAAGCAGAAGTGACCAAACAGATGGCGCTATTGTCAGATATCGGGATCCGCTTCTCGATAGACGACTTTGGAACGGGATATTCATCCTTAAATCGGCTGGATAGACTGCCACTTGGTGTACTGAAGGTGGACAGGACGTTTACCGAACGTCTTTGCGAAGTGAATGGCAGCCGTTCCATTGTGCAAGCGATCATCTCGATGGGAAAGGCACTGAACATGCGCATCGTCGCCGAAGGTGTGGAATTGGAGGAACAGATGGCAGTGCTAAACGAAATGGGATGCGACTACATGCAGGGGTTCCTGTTGTCGCGCCCTGTGCCGCCCCACACTGTCCCCGGCGTGTTACAACATCGACACCCGCTTCTCGCCGAACTCACAGATTCCGTCAAGACGCAACCACAGGGGAGAGTATCAACTCCGGCGTTGCAGACGTCCGTATATAGACCTTCCACTCGGCCAAGACTCGGGAAAATTCAGGCTTCCCAAGACAATAACGATTGATCGCTCGAAGATCAATTAGGAACGCAAGAAGCGAGGGTCGAACGAAGCCCGATTGCGCACGCAAGCTCTGCCCGCGTTGCGAGAAACCCATACGCGTTGTCCAGCAAAGGCGACGAACAAGAACTACATGGAGAGCGCATTCGGCCCTGACTCATGCTCCTTCATTAGCTGAGGAATCTAAGTGATCTATTCTGTTCTGTCCACTATAGAGGCTGATGAAGCTCCTCGATCCACTTTCAGCTTCGATGTCGGTAGCTGGCATGTACTCCCACAGGAATGCTGTCCCTCTCGCGTCAAGTGCCTTACGGGGAAATTCCAACATGAATATGGTTGTGGTCACTCGCATGCCTTACTCCTGTTCCCGCTGCAATGCACACCGCCACCTAGCATTGCGGTGGCGACGCGCCCGGAGGTTCGCGATAAAGAACTTGGCCACTCACGATCTGCCACCAATTGGGAATTGCCCAATCGTGGCACACTTCTTGTTTAGAAAGGAGGACAAAGTCCTCACCCGATGTGGATAATCGGTTACGGAAATCACCTATGGTTCCCCACCAACTACGGGACGACCTCGCAGTTCATCTTCAGGCGCTCAGGACCCGTCGCCATCAGCTGTGACCGGCTCAAACGAGTCCGTACACCGTCGTGCTCCAGACATCTCTGGTTCTCTCCGTTAAATTAGGTCGATGAGGATCTTGAGACAAGACTTCTCATAGTCGATACACAGAAAAGCAGAATGAAAATGAGACAAAAAAACAGGTTTTCAATTGGACGCAAGCGTGAGCTGCGACTGATATTGCCCTTTGTGGCGATTCTTCTTACGCTCGTGCTTCTGAGCGATTTCAGCATAGACATGCTCTCCGCTGCGCGCGCCTACGTGGGCGGCGAAAGCCTTTGGAGCAAAGGACAGAAAGATGCGGTGATCCACCTCATGCGTTATGCAGCCAGCCGGGACGAAGAAGAATTTCGCGCATACCAACGTGCCATTGCGGTGCCGTTGGGCGACCGTGAAGCGAGGATTGAGCTGACGCGAGCGACCCCTGACTATTCCAAAGCAAGAATGGGCCTGCTCGCGGGCGGCAATCATCCGGGCGATGTTCCAGGAATGATCCGGCTTGTTCGCTATTTTGGACGCTTACCTACCATCGAACGAGCGGTCGGGATTTGGGCGCGAGGGGACGATGAAGTGGCATCGCTGAACGAAGTCGCACATCAACTGCACACCGCTCTGCGCGGCGGCAGCAGTAACTCCGGTGATGTCGCGCTGTTGCTCGAGCGCTTGAAGGAGACGGATGCACGGGTAACGCCGTTGGAGCAAGCCTTCTCTTTTTCGTTGGGCCAAATTTCGCGGCAATTGCGCGACACCCTGATACCTGGCATTGCGATAGTGGCGACATTGCTATTGTTCCCAGGGGTTTCGATCGTGCTTCAGGACATCCGGCGTGAACGCAGACACACTGCGCACCTGGCCCATCTGGCAACCCACGACGCTCTGACTGGTCTCTGCAATCGTGCCGAATTCGAACGTCATCTTTCCAGTGCCATCGACGAGTTGCACCGTGACGGATGCACACATGCCCTGATGTACATCGATCTCGATGAGTTCAAGGTTGTCAACGATACTTGCGGTCACGCTGGCGGAGATGAATTGATCCGGCAAATAGCCGCACTGATGCGGACCAAACTACGTCAGTCGGATACTCTCGCCCGTCTTGGTGGTGACGAGTTTGCAATACTGCTAATGCACTGCGATGCGTTCACAGGCGTGCGCTTGGCCGAGGAGCTTTGCCATGGGGTTTGTCAATTCCGATTTGTCTGGGGGAAGAAAACTTTTAATTTGGGCGCGAGCATTGGGGTGCTCACTTTGGACCAGAACGTGACCCAGGTTGCGGAGGCCCTCAGCGCCGCAGACACCGCCTGCTATCGTGCTAAGCAAAATGGGCGCAACTGCGTGAAGGTTTACAACGAGTAGTTGGTTAAGACGCGAGGTACCGCGAAGCGCTCCTCCACTTTCATGCAAACGGGATTTGTCGAGGGTCCGGTCTCTGCGTGCGAAAGACAGTCTTGGCGCGTTGAGCATTTCTGGGGACGCGGAGCTTTCATTACCGGGCTTCGATCCTCATGTCGTGCGAAAGCCAGCTTGGTGCGGTCTTGCGTACTCTAGAGAATCTCAGCAATGGTCGCGCAACATTGAAGCGCAACAGCTATTTCAACCGCTCAAGGGGTTCTTTCCATGCGGAAGAACGTTCTTCCGCCTCCTCGAACGAGCGAGCGCCTCTACCAGACTACATGCGCACCACCCCAGGTTTGCTTGCAAGCACATTTTCAATTCGTTGTTTTTCTCGCTGGAGCTTCGCCAGCGCTGCCTGAATCAAATTCAAATCCAGATTAGCTCTTTCGAAAGCAACACGATAAGCAATGGCCGAGTCCTGCATAACTTCCTCCGCAGAATCAGACTAGCTTGGGCTTTTTTCGAATTCCATCGCACGGACGTCTCATGAAATACAACTCTCTTGCTGGTGCGATCCCCTGATCGGCTCACAAGGTGATCTAAATCACACATTTGAGGGGATAGAAAGCCTGCCTAAAGATCCGAGTGGAATTGGTTCCGCGATCCCACTCTTTTGGCGATAGAGCTTCGGGCAACAGATGGTTCGCCTTTCTCAAGTCTTGTTTCTTACTCCTCATTTTCCATAGAGAAATCAAACCAGGGAAGCTCAAATCCAATTCGAATTAGATGTTGAGCGCAGGTCGTTACGACACATCGATTCACGATGAAAAGTTCAATCAAACGACCCGAGTACATTATCAGGCTTGCTCGGCCTGGTTGACGCTGGGAAGCGCTGCATTCAATCCGTCCCTAACACCGGTGATTTGCATCACATTTTCTTCTAAGGAAAGCCATCAGAATCCATAAATCAACGTTTGAGGAAGGTTGTTTCGAATGATGAGGGTCGACCCATCGCTGGATTTTCCTTGTCCAATTTGTGCGGCCGAGCCCCGGAACCTTTGTGTGACTGTTCTTGGCACGCCTCGCAATCAGTCCCACCTTCGCCGTCGGGACATAGCTAAAGAACAAGAAATGGTTATCCGAAGGCTCCAATCCGAGCCATTCCAGATTGGCGGGCTGATCACACCACCATTCGACTAGCCGTCAGGCATTATTGAGCTACGTTGCGCTTCTCCGCCGGACTCTCAGCTCTCGCAAGAGCTTAGGGTTGGGCAGGTCTGTGTTCAAAAGAGAGATGGCCCAACTGCACTCTGCGCTGGCGGGCCCAATCTGTGCGTTGGTAGGTTTTCACCCACTTTAATCCAAACATTCTAAAGAGCTCGAAAGTTTTCGGGTACGCAATGCCACTGCGACTCTCCCAGCCTGCAGCCAGCTCTTTTGCGGTTGGGAAGTAATGGCCGCTGTCCACAGATGTGACCGCGATGTACTTGCCGAGCACAATCTCAGGGCAGAGCTTCAGAAGATCATCGAGGCAATGCTCGCTTGCAAGCCATTCATATTCGCCGTGCACTCCGACAGTTACGTGAAAGCATTCTGCCATGGACCCAATTCTATGAGAGCGATGCGAGTGGAAGAGCGATTTGCGCTTGCGGCCGGTTGCGAGCATCACTGTCGTGTTGTCGGCTACTCGGACCCTTAAGACAAGAAATTGTAGGGTCCGAGTTGTCGGTTAACCGGGCCATCTTCATTTCCATGGTCGCACCGAGATTGCAGGATGTAGTGCAGCTGATGCTGTTCACTTGCGCCAAGCTGCGTCCAAGTGGCACCGTCATCTCACCGCGGATGCCAGATCTCATTGACAAATGCATATACAGAATGCTACATAGCATCGTGTAGGCCTCTCAATGAGAGACAAAGTCCGAGGAAACGCGAGTCTCGAGAGCGGCCGAGACGGAAGGTGCGGTTCACGTCATGGATTCCATTCGAATGCACAGTCCTCGATTTTGGCTAGGTACTGTCGCTCAAGATGCTCGCTATACGTTTCGAGATCTCCGCCGGAATCCCGTCTTCTCAGTGTCTGTTGTTTTGACATTCGTGCTGGGAATCGGCTCGGCTTCGGCAGTATTTTGCGTGGTCGATAAAATCCTGTTCAGGCCGCTTCCCTATGCCCATTCCGAGCGCGTGGTATCTGTGGGGTTGGTGGCTCCAATCGAACCGCAGGAATTCATGTTGGGCGGGTCTTACTATGAATGGCAGGACAACCAACGGCCTTTTGTTGCGATGACCTCGGAAGCAGGAGTAGAACCCTGCGATCTGACCGAAGCGAATCCGAGTCGGCTTGACTGTGCCAGAGTTGAGAGCAACTTTCTGCCGACTCTCGGAGTCGTGCCGGTAGTCGGCCGAAACTTCCTTACAAATGAGGATCGACCTAACGCTCCAAATGTAGCCCTGATCTCATATGCGCTTTGGAGCAGCCGGTTCAATATGGATCGTTCCATATCGGGGAAAATTGTCCGTATCGACCAGAAGCCGATGGAGATCATCGGCGTATTGCCCAAGGACTTTGAGATGCCGCGTCTTCAATCGGCAGATGTCCTGCTGCCTGAGGCCCTGGATGTCGCCGCACAGCGCCGGGCAAATCCGGGTCGCCCACTGTGGGCATTCGCCCGATTGAAGCCTAACGTTACTGCCGAACAGGCGAAAGCGCAGCTCGAGCCCCTCTTCGAATATTCCCTACAGCAAGCCCCCGCCCCTTTTCGTAAGGAAGTCCACTACACAGTGAGGTCGCTTCGCGACCGTCAGTTCTATGATGTCCATCGAGCTGCTTGGATTCTGCTTGGGCTGGTGGCTACAGTCCTGCTGATCGCGAGTGCCAACATTACCAGCCTTCTTATGGCGAGGTATTCCCGCCGCGAGCGAGAGATAGCCATTCGAGACGCTCTCGGAGCCGGTCGCATGCGGTTACTACAACAAGCGATTGTCGAGTGCCTTGTGTTTTCGGGTGCAGGAGCGCTTGCTGGAGTGATGCTCGCTGCTCTCCTTCTGCATATTTTCGTGGCCTTAGCTCCTGGGGGGATGCCGTTCCTGAATTCAGCCCAAATCAACTCACGGATTCTGATTTTCACACTCGGAACAAGCCTGCTCTGCGCGTTGGGGTTTGCACTGGCGACAGGCTTGAGACGTACCGGCCCGAACGCATTGACCAGCCGCAATTGGACAATTCGCCGAAGTGCTTCAATTCGGCGAGGGTTGGTCGTAGCGCAAATTGCATCAGGCTTACTGCTTCTGGTGAGCGCATCGCTATTAGCTCGAAGCTTTTGGAACCTGGAAAAGCAGGACCTTGGCATGAATGACCAAAACGTTCTGACTGCATCGATTTCCCTCGGGCGAACAGCATATCCCTCGGCTGAAAGGCAGATGGCATTCTTCGACCAATTGGAACGCAGCCTGCGCTTCGGTCCTGGAATTCTTGCGGTTGCAATGAGCGACTCTCTTCCGCCGGGCGGCTACCATCATGACCAGATATACGCTTCCTTGCGGGTTGCTGGGCAGCCAAGATTGGCGACGGGCACCGGAGGAAATGTGGCTTGGCGCTGGGTAACACCCGACTATTTTCGCGCCTTGGGAATTCCTATGATCGAGGGTGGCGGATTCCCCGACAGTGAACGAACGTCAAGCGATCGACATGTCGTTCTGAGTCACTCACTGGCAGTTCGGATGTTCCCCAACCAGTGCCCGATTGGAAAGCAGGTCCAGCTGGCCGCAGGTGCTCCGCCAGATCAGGACCCACCGTACACAGTGGTGGGCGTCGCTGCGGATGTTAAAAATGGCGGACTCGCCGCAGGGGAGGAACCCGAGTATTACCGCTTGCGAAGCAACAGAGCAGAGGACTGGGATCATGCAGCGGTCGTTATTGTGAAATCAAATCTACCTGCGGTGATTCTGGAGCGCTGGCTCAAGAAACAGGTCTCATCGATCGATCCCTCCCAGCCGGTCGAGATCCATACGCTTGAAGAACGCGTGGCGAAGCTTGCTGATCAGCCCCGCTTTGCGATGCTGCTGGTTGCGTACTTCGCTTTGACTGGACTCGGGCTCTCCGTGATCGGTCTTTATGGCGTTACTTCATTCATTACGGTTCAGAGGAAGCCCGAATTTGGAATTCGCATCGCTCTCGGAGCCCGCAAGAGCGACATTATGGAGACGGTCCTGGTAGACGCAATGCGAATGGTTTTGCCTGGAGTCATCATCGGTGTGGTTCTATCGCTCGGCGCGTCACGCATCTGGTCGAGCATGCTCTTTCAGGTTCGGCCAAACGATCCAATCACATTTCTCGGAGCGACGGTGCTGCTCGTGTTTGTTGCGTTCATTGCGTCGCTAGTCCCCGCCGTTTCCGCGACGCGGGTAGATCCGATGGCGGGCCTGAGAATGGAGTAGTCGTGCGAAGCCTCCTCGGGGAGAACGATATGTTTCTTCGAGAAAACGAGATTGCTTAGGTGTGGTCGCCCAGTCAGACCCAAGCCCTATATTTGCTCACTTCCGAGTTGCCGGTGATTCGACGTGCGCCGGGATAAACCGACATGTTGTAGGGGTGCAAGTCCCTGCAGGAAAGGAAGTAGCGAATCCATCCTGACCTCTAGTCTTGCGTGGCACATCGCGAGGTGTGTGGCGAAGCGTA
>Ga0105239_10003976_pt1 | contig 17916 bp, 13 predicted proteins | sample KBSC44metaG_FD_92761 | JGI IMG/M metagenome (GOLD analysis project Ga0105239, IMG submission 92761) | Corn rhizosphere microbial communities from Kellogg Biological Station, Michigan, USA - KBS C4-4 metaG | ecosystem: Host-associated > Plants > Roots > Rhizosphere > Soil | place: Michigan, USA...
GGAAGAATTAAACGCCCTCGAAAAGCAATACCCCGAGTTTGCCGACCCTAACTCCCCTACCCAACAGGTCGGCGGCGATATCACCAAAGACTTTGTAACCGTAACCCACCGCTGGCCAATGCTATCGCTGGGCAATACGTATAACGAGCAGGAACTGCTTGATTTCGACCAGCGTATCCGCAAGGCTATCGGCGACAATTTTGAGTATGTTTGCGAGTTGAAGTTCGACGGGCTTTCGATGAGTCTTACTTATGAGGATGGCCTGCTTGTGCGCGCCGTTACCCGTGGCGACGGCATACAGGGTGATGATGTAAGCACCAACGTGCGCACCATCAATACCATACCCAAGCGCCTTAAACATGGCAATTACCCCAGCCAGTTTGAAATACGGGGTGAGGTTTTTATGCACCTCAAAGCCTTTGAACGCTTAAATAACGAACGCATTGAGGCAGGCGAGGTACCGTATGCCAACCCGCGCAACTTTGCATCGGGCACTATAAAAATGCAGGACTCCGCCGAGGTGGCACGCCGCCCGCTGGATTGTTTCCTGTACTTCCTGTATACCGAAAGGCTGCTGTTCAGAACCCATTGGGAAAGCCTGCAGGCTGTAAAAAACTGGGGGTTCCATACCAACGAGCACAGCAAGCTATGCAGCACCATTGATGATGTTTTCAAATTCATCAGCTACTGGGACAAAAACCGTTTCGACCTGAGTTATGACATCGACGGGATAGTGATCAAAGTAAACAGCTATGCGCAGCAGCAAGAACTGGGCTTTACCGCCAAGTCGCCACGCTGGGCAATAGCTTACAAATACAAAGCCGAACAGGTACAAACCGAGTTACTGGCCGTTACCTACCAGGTGGGTCGCACCGGCGCTGTTACACCTGTTGCAAATTTGAAACCCGTACTGCTGGCCGGCACTACCGTTAAACGGGCAACACTGCACAACGCCGATGAAATTGAAAAACGCCTGAAGCTGCATGAACATGATTGGGTTTTCGTTGAAAAGGGTGGCGAGATCATCCCGAAGATCATCAGCGTAAACCTTGATAAACGCAGCCCGGATGCCAAACCTATAAAATATTTAACGCACTGCCCTGAGTGTGGGACAGAACTCATCCGTAAAGAAGGCGAAGCGGCCTCCTACTGCCCTAACGACGAAGGCTGTCACCCGCAAATAGTGGGCAAAATGCAGCATTTCATCAGTCGCAAGGCAATGAATATTGATGGGCTTGGCGATGAAACCATCGAAACGCTTTATCAAAATAAATTCATCAGTCGCATAAGTGATATTTACGACCTGGACCAACACAGCGAAGAGCTAAAAAAGATGGGCCGTTTCGGTGAAAAATCCATCAACAACATGCTGGCAGGTATTGAAAAATCGAAAGAAATGCCTTTCGAAAAAGTACTGTTTGGCCTGGGCATCCGCTATGTTGGCGAAACGGTGGCTAAAAAACTGGCCGTTCATTTTAAAAATATCGACAGGCTTGCATCTGCCACATTTGATGAATTAATTACAGCCGAAGAAATAGGCGAACGCATTGCACTAAGTATTATTGAATATTTTAGTGACGATAAGCACAAACAGGAAATTGAAAAGCTGAAAACACAAGGCCTGCAATTTGTTACCATTGAAAAAGAAGTAAAACTTGCCAGTGAAAAGCTTAGCGGTCAATCGTTCATAATATCAGGTGTTTTTGAAAAGTATTCGCGCGATGAACTGAAGGACATTATTGAGCAAAATGGTGGTAAAATAGTGAGCAGCATATCCGCCAAACTAAATTTCCTTGTTGCCGGTGATAACATGGGTCCGGCAAAATTAGAGAAAGCCCAGAAACTAAATATCCCGATAATTAGCGATGCCGAACTGTTTAAAATGCTGGCTTAATGCGATATATATTCTGTGTTAATTTAACTTTAAGTTATCGATTTAATATATAAATATATTTGAGCAATAAGTTGTGTCATTTTAACACAAAAATTTTTATTCTATTGTAGAAACCCCTATATTAGTTGCTTCATATGGTGGGCATCCTGCTCACCTATTGTGATAAGGTTTAGGTTAAAGCCTCCAAGCAGCGAGTGTGAGGAGGCTTTTATTTTTTGCAATATTTTATATAATACTTTTTAATATTTAATGCTCTTATCACTTATTGTTGCCCGCAGCTATTATCAACCGGCAGTAATTTTCTCACCAAATATCTTTAACAATTATTAACAAAAACACTCTAACAGGTTCAATACATTTGTTTCACCTACGTACAAAAGCCTGTTAAATGAAATTAACCCTGCCTTTCGCCTTCTTCATCATTCTTAGTTTCAGTGCATTTTCGCAAACATTTACCATAAGTGGCAAAATTACCGACGAGCAAAACAAGCCCGTTCCGTTTGCCAGCATCTACATAAAAAATACTACCAAAGGCACATCAGCAAACAGCGAGGGCGAGTATGGCCTGTTGTTAAAGCCCGGCACTTACGAAGTGCAGTATAAAGCCGTTGGGTACAAACAGCAGAGCCGTAAAGTTGAGTTGACAAAAAACCAGGCAGTTGATATTGTTTTGCAGACCGAAACCTACCAGCTAAATGACGTGGTGGTGAAATCGGGCGGTGAAGATCCTGCCTATGCTATTGTTCGCAAGGCTATTAAAGCGCGAAAGGGCCATCTTAACGAGGTTGATGCTTATACCTGTGAGGTTTATATAAAGGGCCTGCAAAAGCTACTGGCCGCCCCTAAAAGGTTTTTAGGATTTGATGTGCAGAAAGCTACCCGCGAAATGGGACTGGACTCGAACCGGCGTGGTATTGTTTACCTGTCGGAGTCGGAATCGAAATACAGCTTTAAGCGCCCCGACAACGTACACGAGGAATTAATATCATCAAAAGTATCGGGCAGCAACCAGGCGTTCAGCTATAACCGGGCGTCGGATATACAGGTTAATTTTTACCAGAATATTCAAAACTGGGGCGGCTTAAGCCTGCGCCCGCTGGTATCACCAATTGCTGATAACGCCATGTTTTATTATAACTACAAATACATTGGCTTTACCACCGAAAACGGCGAAACGGTCGACAAAATAAAGGTTATACCAAAACGCGGTTATGACGCCTGTTTCCAGGGTTATATTTATATCCTGGAGGATAGCTGGCGCCTTTACGGCCTCGACCTTTTTATCACCAAAAAGCAAAACATAAACTTTGTTGATACCCTTAGGGTTAGCGAGCAGTTTTTCCCGGTAAGCAAGCAGGCTTGGATGCCGTCATCAGTTAAGTTTGAATTTACCGGGGGATTGCTGGGTTTCAAAATTGGCGGCTATTTTATATCGGTTTATAAGGATTATGACCTTAGTCCAACCTTCAATAAAAAAGACTTTAAAGAAGTGATGCGGGTTACCAAAGGCAGCAATAAAAAAGATTCGACCTACTGGGCAAATGAGCGGCCGGTTCCATTGACGGATGAGGAAAAAACGGACTACGAGAAAAAAGCTATACTGGCCAAAAAACGGGAGTCAAAGCCATACCTCGATTCGCTGGATAAAGTGAACAATAAATTCAGCCTGCTCGATTTGACTTATAAAAGCTATCGTCACGCCAACCGTTATGAGCATGAATATTACAACCTTGATGCTATTTTACCTTCAGTAAGGTTTAATACCGTGCAGGGTGTTAACTTCAACTATGGCGCATCGTTCAGCAAGCTGATTGACAGTACCAACAACAAGTATTTAACCATTGGGGCAAGGGCGGGCTACGGCTTTAGCGATAAGAGATTTACGGGCAGTATTTATGCCGGCATACCCGCTGGTGAATACAACCTGGGTTTTAGCGCAGGCTCGGAAGTTGTTGATTTGAATTACTACTCGCCTATGTCGCCGTTGATCAATACGGTTTACAGCTTGTTCGAAAGGCAGAATTATGAAAAGCTTTATCAAAAGCAATACCTTTCGGCATCAGCAAGCAGACGCATAACCGGTGGATGGATGGCCAGCGGGTACGTTGAATGGGCCGACAGGAAAGCACTCACCAATACATCAAATTACAGCTTTTTTAGCCCTGGCAATCACAACTATACTTCGAACAATCCTTTTTCGCCAAATTCGGATGCACCAATGTTTATTGACAATCAATCGTTTAAAATTGGTTTGCGTACCACTTATGATTTTAGCGACAAATACGAAACCTACCCTACCGGGCGTCGTTATTTGCCGTCAAAATATCCAACAATCGGCCTAAGCTATACCAAAGGGATCAAGAGCATATTTGGCTCCGATGTTGATTACGATTTGCTTACTGCTGATGTATCGAAGTCAAGTATCAATGCAGGTGTTTTGGGGCAAACGTCGTTTTTTATTGGCGCAGGTAAGTTTTTGAATAATAACAGCCTGTTTTATCCTGATTATAAACAATTCCAGGGTAACCAGGTATTATTTTCACATACCGGCATCAATAGCTTTTTATTGCTGAACTACTATACCAACAGCACCTATACCAAATATATTGAAGGGCATATCGAGCAAAACTTTTCGGGCTTTTTCCTCAACAAAATACCGCTGATCAGGAAGCTTAAGCTGCAGGAAATACTGGACGTTAATTACCTCTCTACCCCTGCACTTAAAAACTATACTGAGCTGGGCATAGGTATACAATACCTTAATTTCAGGCTGATGTATGGCAAATCGTACAATAGTGGTAGCAATACAAATTCTGCGGTGAGAATTGGGGTGAGTTTTTGAGGGGAAGTCCATAGACGATGGACCATAGACCATAGCCGAAATTGCAGCCGGCCGACACGGAGCTTGTGTATGAAAAAAAATATGGTCTATAGTCTATCGTCCAAAACCAGAGGCTACCATACGAGTTACTGCTTTGTAGCAGTGACGGTTAGTGATGGCACAGCACTTATTTTTCTTAATAGTATCATAACATGGCAAGTGTTATCTTAGCAGCGCCATGAAAGCAACGCCGCTTAAAGAAATTGCCTTATTGTTTTTAAAATTGGGCACTACTGCCTTTGGTGGCCCGGCTGCACATATTGCCATGATGCGCCAGGAGGTGGTTGTTAAGCGCAGTTGGTTAACAGAACAGCATTTTCTTGACCTTATAGGGGCGACAAACCTTATTCCCGGTCCAAACAGCACCGAAATGGCCATCCATGTGGGTCATGAAAAAGGCGGATGGAAAGGCTTAATAATTGCAGGATTATGCTTTATTATGCCGGCAGTATTAATTACTGGTACACTCGCGTGGCTTTACAAAAAGTATGGGCAGCTGCCACAAATTCAACCCTTTGTTTATGGCATTAAGCCCGCAATAATAGCCGTTATCCTGGCCGCAATTTATCCGCTGGCAAAAAAATCGTTGCAAACATTTGAGCTGGGTGCTATTGGTATTGTTGCATTAGTGCTGAGCTTATTGGGTTATTCAGAAGTGCTTATATTGTTTGGCGCCGGCTTTATCGCTATGGCATTATATGCTGTTCGCCTGAAGCCAAAAAACAAATCACTCACCTTATGACCTCTTTTTATGTTGGGTGGCGATGGTTTTTTCAACAGGACTAATATCAGTTTATTCCTGTCATTTTTAAAAATCGGCGCTATACTATATGGCAGTGGCTATGTGTTGTTCGCATTTCTTGATTCTGAACTGGTGGCACATGGCATTATAACCCGGCAGCAATTGGTCGACGCTATTGCAGTCGGGCAATTTACACCCGGACCCGTTTTTTCATCGGTAACATTCATAGGTTTCCAGGTTAACGGCGTTAACGGGGCAATTATATCAACCATTGGCATTTTCCTGCCGTCGTTTGTGTTTGTGGCGTTGCTTAACCCCCTCGTAAGCAAAATGCGGGGGTCCAAATTATTTGGCGCGTTTTTAAATGCTGTTAATGTGGCATCGATAGCGCTGATAGTGGTTGTTTGCTATCAGCTGGGGAAAGACAGCATAAACAATTGGCGCAGTGTGCTTATCGCCATCGTCAGTATCTGTATACTTTTAAAATTCCCGCAAATAAACAGTGCTTTCATCGTGTTAGGCGGGTCAATTGCCGGTTATCTATTGCTGCTTATTTAACCTATACAACTACAGACGACGGACTGCCAATCGCTCATCCGCAAAAAAACCATGAACTATGAACAATAGTCCATGGACAATAGACCATAGACCATAGCAAAATAACAATTTATGGTTTGTTCGCTATAAACCATGGTCTATGGACTATGGTCTATCGACTAAAAAAACTTATCTTAGCGCCTTTTAATACTAACATGAACAAATTTTATGGAACCGGGGTTGCAATAATAACTCCTTTTCAAACAGACGGGCAGGTTGACTACGAGGCTTTAGGAAAGCTCATCAACCATTTAATTGACGGAGGTGTGGAATACATCGTTTCATTGGGTACAACCGGTGAAAGCGCTACCCTGAGCAATGATGAACGAAAGCAAGTTTGGGAATTTACATCAAAAAGTGTTAGTGGCCGTGTTGGATTGGTTGCAGGCCTTGGCGGGAACAATACGCACGAGCTGGTTGAGCAAATAAAACAATTTGATACAAACGGTTACGACGCAATTTTGTCGGCAAGCCCGCATTATAACAAACCAACCCAGGAAGGTATTTACCAGCATTATAAAGCCATAGCGGCGGTAGCGCCGTTGCCAATAATATTATACAACGTACCCAGCCGTACCGGCAGCAACATTAGCGCCGAGACAACCGTAAGGCTGGCGCATGATTTTAAGAACATAATCGGCATCAAAGAAGCTTCGGGTAATTTCGACCAGCTTAACCAGATAGCGCGTGATAAGCCGGAAGACTTTTTACTAATATCTGGCGATGACCCTATCAGCCTGCCGATGATTGCTTTAGGTGGTGTTGGGGTGATATCAGTTGTGGGCAATGCTTTACCAAGACGGATGTCGGACATGATAAGGACCTGCCTTGCCGGAAATTTTAAATCGGCACAAAAAGGACATTCAGATTTAATTGATTTTACCCGCCTGATGTTTGTTGAAGGCAGCCCGGCCGGTGTAAAAACCGCTTTAAAGCAACTGGGTATCTGTGGTGAAACCGTGCGTTTGCCACTCGTGCAGGTAAGCAGTGCTATTGCCGATAAGATTATAGCCGAGACGAAGAAGCTGTCATAACTTTCTTCACTCAGCAAGATAAAATAATAAAAACGGGCTGTCATCGCAATTGACAGCCCGTTTTTATTTACAGCCCGATAATCTTAAGTTTGTAAACAAACCAATTACAAGCTTGTATGAAACGTGTACTATACTTCATCTTCCTGCTTCCGTTTGGGCTACAGGCGCAAAACACGGTAACCAATCAGCGGGTGTACGACACCATCCCTTTTATCCCCGAACATACCACCGATAAACTGGCCCAGTTTCAGAAAGACCCAATAGTTACCGGGCACATTATTTTCCTGGGCAACAGCATTACCGAAATGGGTAACTGGAAAAAGGTGCTAAACGATACAACCGTAATAAACCGCGGCATTGGCGGCGACATAACCTACGGAATTTTAAGGCGCTTGAAGGACATTACCGATCGGCAGCCATCCAAACTCTTTATTTTATGTGGAATAAACGACATTGGCAAGGATATACCGGATGCGGTAATTGCTGACAATATGTTGAAGATCGTTAACCGGGTGCATGCCGCTTGCCCACAAACTAAAATTTATGTACAAAGTGTGTTGCCGCTAAACCCAACTATGCCAAATTTCCCCCAGCACTATGACAAAGAAGAACATGTTTTGGCCGTAAACAAACTGTATAAAGCCAATGCAGCTGCAGGCAATTATACTTTCATTGATATTTTCCCCCTCTTTTTGGACAAGGATAAACGTCTCGATGCTCAATACAGTTATGAGGGGCTGCACCTTAAACCAGCTGCCTATGATATTTGGGTAGCGTACCTGAAAAAACAAGGGTACCTTTAGGCCAATAAAAAACCCGTACCTGAGATGTGGGTACGGGTTTTAATGATAAAGTAAAGAATATGCTTCTCTCTCTACTTACGCTTTGTTTTTCGCTTCCTGTACTTCAAGGCGAATTGCTTGCGCTAAGTTTTTAAGGTCTTGCATGCCTTTTCTAACGCGGGTGCCAGCAGCGCTGTTACCCTTGTTATAAAATTTGTCAGCATCTGCTTCCAACGATGCTACCAGTTCTTTTACTTCAGTAAATTTTTTCATTTCAGTTACTCCTTTTTTAAATAATTATGAGGTTTATTGTTTTATGAAGCTAATCTAAAATGTTTTTTCTTAATTAAAAACTTTTGGTAAAGAAAAATAATGCCTTTAAAGTGGTTTTTTTCAACATTTTTAACCTAAACAGGATATTAAAAAACTATTAAATATCATGTTTTGCATATTTAATAAAAGGTTGATATTATTACAAACGACACTTAATTTTACGGTATTTTAATACATAGTTCACAATTATTGAAAACACGAAAACAATACCGTCGTTTTGTGCTAAATATTTCAATTCACTTCAGCCGGAAATATTACAACTAACATTTTAGTGTGTCATTATTACAATAATTCCGGGTGATATTTATGCACTTTAATTATTAATTCGCCGAATAAAGTATTTGCCCAGGCAAACCATTTACGCGTAAAATCTGCTGCATTATCCTTATTAAACGACTCGTGCATAAAGCCGGTTCCGGCATGCGTATTTTTAAGCCATTTTATACATTTGGCTATTTCAGCTTTGTCTGTAGATGTTAAGGCGCGCATAATAATACTCATCGGCCATATATAATTTAAGCCCACGTGCGGACCACCAATACCTTCAGCTGCTTTGCCTTTAAAAAAGTAAGGATTGGCCGTGCTCAACACCATTTTGCGGGTGTTTTGATATAGCGGATCGTGTCCGGATAAGGCGTTTAGGTATGGCAAGGCCAACAGGCTTGGTACGTTACTATCATCCATAAACAATTGGTTACCATAACCGTCAACCTCGTAAGCCAGCACCTTGCCATAAACCGGGTGTTGTGCCGTGGCATATTTTTGCAAGGCATGGGCAACCTCAGCAGCTAATGCTTTACAATCTATCGCAGTAGCTGAGTCGTTTGCAATCTTTTGGTACATCTCAGCCATTTGATAAAGGCTTACCACCGCAAAGTAGTTTGATGGCACCAGGAACGGATAAATGGTAGCATCATCGCTCGGCCTGAAGATAGAACAAATCAAACCTACAGGCTTTACCGGGTTGCCATAGCCGCTTAATGGCGCGGTATCTGTAGATACCTCGGTTTTACGCTGAAAATGGTAAGGCCCTTTATTATCTTTACGTTGTTGCTCTTTGAAGGTGTTTATTATTGATTTACCTGCTTTTTGCCAGTTTGCATCAAAAAAACTGCTGTCGCCGCTTATTTTCCAATAGTTATAAGCCAGGCGTACGGGGTAGCAAAGCGAATCGACCTCCCATTTGCGTTCATGCAGTTCGGGTTTCATGTCAGTGCGGTCGCTGTCCCACTCGCTGCCGGTGGGGCCTGCATTGAAGGCATTTGCATAAGGATCAATCAGAATGCAGGCGGCCTGCCTGTTAAGTACGCCTTTTATTACGTTTTTTAATTCCGGGTCATTTTTTATTAAAGGCAAGTACGGCCAAACCTGTGCCGATGAATCGCGCATCCACATAGCGTCGATGTCGCCGGTAATTACAAAAGTATCCGGACGGCCGCTTTTCTCAGAGTAATGTACGGTAGTATCAAGCGTATTTGGGTAACAATTTTCAAACAGCCATGCCAGCTCCGGGTCTTTAATGGCCGCCTTTACACTTTTTATAGTAGCCTCAACGGCTTTGCTCGTAAATTTACGATCGGCCAGCTTTGGGCGGTTACTTTCAAAAGCTGCGGCAGATGCAAACCAAGCCGGTCTTAAACCCAGGCCGATACCGGCAGTTGTAACACCATTAATTTTGATAAAGTTTCTTCGGGATAGCATGTTGTTTTCAATTGGTGAGCGGTAAAAATAAAAAAGCAGGGCGGATATGCGAAGGGGTTTTAAAATTAATTTTAAAAGTGGATTCACACGCCGAACAAAGTTTAAGGCGCCAACAATCCATCGAATATAGTGTCAATATTCCCGGACACAATTTCCACCCCATTGTAGAGTTCAATAAATCTTAATCCGAAGGGAGTAAAAGAGCTAATTGCTTGCTTTAGTTCCAAAATCACTATTGCTTTGTCCGAATAACCTCTATGCACGTTAATTCCAACGCAATCCTGTTCAAAACCCAGTTCTCTTGGAATAGGGAATATTTCGATATACGATAAATCTAAAGCAGAGATTTTTTTCAGAAGATATTCCCAGTTTATTGCATTGCTGCTTTGGGCTAATATATTTACTAACGCCATTTTTATCTTAAAAATTCGACTGAGATCTTATTATCTATGTCCAAATTATCAATTAACTCAAAAATTCTTTGTTTGAAGCTACCCGTTTTCGACATTATAATGTTCTGTCCACGGATATCAAAAGACAAAACGATATTAGCCTTTGCCGGGAAATTCCGGCAACCCCAAATGGCGCGACCGACAACGTACTGAATGACATATCTAATTTTGTCACTTGTTGTCATATCGAGATTAAAAACCATAGTAACTTCATTCTTTTTCTCATTATAGGCCTCGACTGTCATGGGGTTCCAATCAAGATTAAAGGCTGGGATTGAAGCTAAATCTTTCATAAATTATCAAGTGGATTACGGGTGCAGATTTTTGTCTAAAATAAAAAAGCCTCCCGGATTCCGAAAGGCTTAAAAGTATTATTTATAGATGGAACTATTATGCCACCACCAATTTATTCTCTTTATAAAATCCGGCTTTCAATTTCTCAGCCATTTCGCTGTAGGCATCCAGCGTACGCTGTACATCTTCTAGCGAATGTGCTGCCGTTGGTATCAATCTTAATAAGATTAATCCTTTAGGTATAACAGGATATATTACTATCGAGCAAAATATGCCGTAATTCTCGCGCAGGTCGCGGGTTAGGGAGGTTGCTTCGTACAGGTCGCCTTCCAGTATTACCGGGGTTACCATGGTGTTGGTTACCCCCAGGTTGAAACCGCGGTCACGCAGACCTTTTTGCAGAGTGTTCGATATCTCCCAAAGTTTCTCGCGCAGCTGCGGTTGCGATTTTAATAGTTCGAAACGTTTCTTCAACCCTATTACCATTGGCATCGGCAATGCTTTGGCAAATATCTGCGAGCGCATATTATAGCGCAGGTAATCAACAATAACTTTATCGGCCGCCACAAAAGCACCTATACCGGCCATTGATTTAGCGAACGTACCAAAGTAAACATCAACGCCATCAACACAGTCTTGCTCCTCGTGCGTGCCCGCTCCGGTTTTGCCCATGGTGCCGAAACCATGTGCATCATCAACCAATATGCGGAAGTTAAATTTCTTTTTAAGGTCGATAATCTCTTTGAGCTTACCCTGTGCGCCCGACATACCGAAAACGCCCTCGGTTATCAGCAATATTCCCCCACCAGTTTCGCCTGCAAGTTTGGTAGCACGCTCCAGTTGTTTCTCGCAGCTTTCAATATCATTATGCTGGTAAACATAGCGTTTACCCATATGCATCCGCAGACCGTCTATTATACAGGCGTGCGATTCGGCATCATAAACAATAACATCGTTCCTGTCAACCAGCGTATCAATGATAGATACCATTCCCTGGTAGCCGTAGTTCAATAAAAATGCGTCTTCCTTGCCTACAAAAGTGCCGAGGTTTTGTTCCAACTCCTCGTGATGAATAGAATTACCCGACATCATCCTGGCACCCATCGGATAAGCCATACCATAGTCGGCAGCTGCTTGTGCATCTGCTGCTCTTACCTCAGGGTGATTAGCCAGGCCCAGGTAGTTGTTAAGGCTCCAGACCAAATGCTCTTTACCATTAAACATCATATGTGGCCCGATTTCGCCTTCCAGCTTTGGATAAGAGAAATATCCATGCGACCATTTTTGGTGCTGTCCAAGCGGACCGCCCATGTTTTTCGATATTTTGTTAAATATATCCAAACTGCTATTTTTTATTGATTTTAAAAATACAAATATAGCCGTTAAAACGCGCAGAAACAATCATTATTACTTTTTATAATAGGCTATAATTGGTGAGCGGAGAGTGGAGAATCGTGAGTGGTTGATTTGCCGCAAATAAAAAGCCCGCAACATTATAGCACGGGCTCTGTTTATATACAATTAGGAATGTTTCTCTTAACTACTCACCACTCCCTATTCACCGCTCACAAACTCAATCAACATTATCATGCAGGAACGAGTTGTTATTCCTTATTTCAGTATTACCTTCATTGTCCGGCAACAACGAGAAACGTGATACATGGCTTTCGTCGGAGGCAGGGGTTTGCTGTAGGGCAATTTCCTTACGTTTGTAAGCAGGTACACTTTCCAGTTCCTGGATGTTGCCGCTACGCAGTTTCATGCTCAGGTCCTTCAGCCTCATGATGCGCTCACGCGATTTGCGCAGCTGCTCTTCAATCGACTCATTTGTTTTATTATCGTCGGCACCTACCACAATTTCCGGTTCCTTTACCGGCTCAGGCTCAGGGAGTCTTTCTTCTTTTGGCTGCATGAACGTTGCAACCGGCTCAGAAATCTTGAAAGTCATTTCAGGCACGTCAGATGGCTCCGCTTCAGCAACTGGCTCTTCCTCGGCTGAAAGGTCATATTTTATAACAGCAGGTTCTTCAACACGTGGCGCAAATAAATCAAACAAACCTGTTTGCTTAGGCTCTTCCTTGGCCGATTTCATGTATGGCTCGGTAACTGCGTCAGGCTTTACTGCTGTTATAAATTCGTTTACAACTTTAGTTTTTGGCTCAACTTCAGGCACCAGCATTGATACAATCTTCTTGGTGCTTTGCTCTTTTTCGCGCTCATCCTTGGTTTGGAAACCAGTAGCTATTATGGTTACCGATATTTTCTCACCCAGGTTTTCATCAATACAGTTACCCCAAATCAGGTCGGCAGCCAAACCGGCTTCTTCCTGTATGTAGTCGGTAATTACGCTTACCTCATCCATGGTAACTTCTTTACTTCCGGAGCTGATATTCAGCAGGATATAACGTGCACCTTCAATCTCGTTATCTTTTAGCAATGGCGATGATAAAGCACCTTCAACAGCTTTCAAAGCACGATTTTCGCCTTCAGCAGCCGAACTACCCATTATACAAACACCGCTCTCTTTCATTACGGTACGCACATCTTTAAAGTCGACGTTTATATAGCCAGGTAGTGTGATTATTTCTGCAATGCCTTTTGCTGCAGTGGTCAAAATATTATCAGCCTGTGCAAATGCCGAACCTAGTGTTAAGTTGCCAAATATCTGGCGCAGCCTGTCGTTGCTGATTACCAGGAACGAGTCGACGTGCTTTTTAAGTTCTTCCATACCGGCATCGGCCTGTAACTTACGGCGCTTGCCTTCAAATGCAAACGGGGTGGTTATAATGCCTACGGTAAGTATATCCAGCTCGCGGGCAGCTTTGGCAATAATCGGGCTTGCGCCTGTGCCTGTGCCACCGCCCATGCCTGCTGTAATAAACAGCATTTTGGTATTTGAGCCCAACATTTGTTTGATATCGTCAATATTCTCGATAGCCGAGTTTTTACCAACTTCAGGTATCGACCCTGCTCCCATCCCCTCGGTAAGGCTTGCACCCAGTTGTACCTTGTTAGGTATCGGGCTAAGCTCAAGCGCCTGGGCATCGGTGTTGCAAATAATAAAGTCGACACCCGTGATGCCTTGCCTGTACATGTGGTTTACCGCGTTACCACCACCGCCGCCAACACCAATTACTTTAATGATGGACGACTTTTCTTTTAACATCTCAAACTGCATAATCCTTATAATGAGTTATATGTGATTGACGAATAAACAGATTTCTCTATCGTAATATTAGCACTTTTTAAACAACACTTATCCACAATTGTCAATATGTGGAAAGAACGAACCAATGTGGAAAGTTTACTTTAAAAAATCCTCATCGTTTATATCATCCTTGATAAAACGCTTGCCACTTTCCAATAATTTTCCTAATAAACCAAACTTCCTATCCTCGGTGTAACGTGGTTTTGCCACTTTTACTTCCTCGGTTGCCGGCACAAAGTCGTTGTATTCCATTTTTTGTATCCCCTTTATTAACAGCCCGATACCGGTTGCAAAAGTCGGGCTTTGCAACTCCTCGTAAACATTTTTAGGCAACATTTCATTTTTTGCCAAATGCTCGTTAGGGTAGCCAACGCGGCAATCCAAACCGGTAACATATTCCACCAATTGCGACAAATGTTTCAATTGCGCGCCACCACCAGTTATAACTATACCTGCTATCAGTTTCTTTTCGTAGCCCGATGATTTTATTTCGTAATACACGTGCTCCACAATCTCTTCCATGCGGGCCTGAATCACAAACGCCAGGTTTTTTACGGATATTTCCTTTGGTTCGCGGCCACGTAATCCGGGTACGCAAACAATTTCGTTTTCCTTATTCTCATCTGCCAGCGCCGAGCCAAAACGTACTTTCAACTGCTCAGCTATATTGCGCATTACCGAGCAACCTTCGCGTATATCTTCAGTTACACTATTACCTCCAAACGGGATAACGGCAGTGTGGCGTATAATTCCCTCGTGGAAAATGGCCACGTCCGTCGTGCCACCACCTATGTCAACCAAAACTACACCCGCTTCTTTTTCCTCGTCGCTCAATACCGATTCGGACGATGCCAGGGGCTCCAGTATAAGTTCTTCGCTTTGTAAACCGCCTTTATTAACACACTTCACAATGTTTTTTATGGCAGTCACCTGGCCTGATATGATGTGAAAGTTGGCTTCCAACCGCACCCCTGCCATACCTATCGGGTCTTTTATACCCGGCTCATTATCAACTGTAAACTCCTGTGGCAACACATGGATAATCTCCTCGCCCGGAGGCATTACCAGGTTATACATGTCTTCAACCAGTTTATCAATATCCTTACGCGATATCTCGTTCGACATATCACGACGGGTTATTAAACCGCGGTGTTGCAAACTTTTTATATGTTGACCGGCAATACCAACGTTTACCACTTTAATTTCAACGTTCGATTGTGTGCCCGCAATGTCAACAGCCTGCACAATGCCTTGTACTGTTTTATCTATGTTCGAAACCATCCCGCGTGTTACCCCGGCCGATTCGGCCTTGCCGATACCCAACACCTCGATTTTCCCGTTCTTGCTTCTACGTCCAACAATGGCACAGATTTTTGTGGTACCTATGTCCAATCCCACTACAATTGGTGAGGTTTTTTCCTGAGTTGAAGTTTTGTCCATATTAATTCAATTTTATAGATGTATCCCTAATTGTTTTTGTTGAATCGTTACCCCCCGGTTTTGCATTCAACGAATCTGTTTTTAAAATTCCGTTTCGTATACCAACCACCTGGTTGGCATATTTTATGTTTATAACTTTATAAGCCTCCCAACCCACTAATGGCAGCGCTTTTTTATAAAACACCAGCAGGTTATGAAACTTATTCTCCAGCGAGTCGGCAGTACCGAGTAAAATGCGGTTGTTGCCAACGCGGGGTATCAGTTCAATTTCGTGGTCTTTGTTCACATAAAGCTGTGCTATCTGCGCATCCCAAAGTGAATCGCGCCTTATAAAATCAGCAGTTTTAAATAATTGCATTGCCATCGGCGAGTGCAGGCTATCTACATGATTGGCAAAAGCTTCATCGATATAACCGTTTGCCACCAGCACTCTCGCCGTAAAATTTCCTGACAGCGGGATTTTTAAGCCATGCTGATCGACATAAAAATCCTGGTCGAACCTGTTCATCATTCTTAAAATCGGCTGCCGCTGGCTTATTTCTACACTTATAACGCCATCCATATCTGTATAAACCTTTGCAAACTCAATAAATGGGTTAGCGCGCAGTTTATTTTCCAGCTCGTGTATCTTAATACTTGCCATCCGGCGGCCAACCAATGCATGGCTGTTTACCTGTATAATATTGTCGACTTCTTCCCTGTCGATGAAGTACTGGTTACCCGGAATGTATATTTTCACGTCCTTGCAAACCACTTCGTTTTTCTTACCCTCAATAAAACTCATCAGCACCACCAGTCCGCCAAAGCATATTAACCATGCAAGGCTTATCAGTAATGTTTTCCAGATTCGTTTTTTAAACATTTTGCAAAACTTGTTTTATTGGTTGCACCAATGTATCTATGTCGCCGGCCCCTACTGTTAGTAACAGCTCTGGTTTTTCGGCTTTAATTTCGTTCACTACGGTTTGTTTGCTGCTCAAACGCTTGTTGCCAAGCTTCATCCGTTGCAATATCATTTCAGCATTTACACCTTCAATTGGCAGTTCGCGTGCGGGGTATATGTCCAGCATTATCAACTCGTCCGAAAGGTCAAGCGCTTCGGCAAAGCCGTCGGCAAAATCACGGGTACGGGTAAATAAATGCGGCTGAAAAATGGTGGTCAGCTTTTTATTTGGATACAGTTTTTTAACCGATTTTATTGCCGCCTTTAATTCTTCGGGATGATGTGCATAATCATCAATAAAAATTTGATTTTCATTTTTGATGATGTACTCAAACCTGCGATGTACCCCCCTGAACGAGCCTAAGGCACTTTTTATAGCATCGGCATCAACCTTCAAAATCAAACAGGCCTCGATAGCTGCAACCGCATTTTCAATATTGTGTGTGCCGGCAATACCCATCCTGATGTTGGTAACGCTGGTGTTGCTGTTTTTAAAATCGAAATAGAAGTCGCCGTTTTCTATTTTTATGTTTGATGCTGTTGCGTCGGCTTCCCCTTCAACCGCGTAGGTAAAACCGGTATCAAGTGGCAATCCTTTTTTGTGTATCAGCGTACCGCCGGGCTTTATTTGTGATGCAAACAACTTGAACGACTCGGTTAAATGCGAGTGATCGCCGTAGATATCCAGGTGATCGGCATCCATCGATGTGATAATGGCAACATCGGGGTGCAGCGTTAAAAACGAGCGGTCATACTCGTCGGCCTCAACCACCACTACATTGTTTTTGCCGTAGAGTACATTGCTGTTATAGTTTGATGACAAGCCGCCAAGGAATGCCGAGCAATCGTTACCCGAATCCTTTAGAATATGCGCCACCATAGTTGAGGTGGTGGTTTTGCCATGTGTACCCGCAACAGCCACGGTAAACATACCCTGGCTAATGATACCTAATACCTGCGAACGTTTATACAGACCAAAACCATTGTCCTTAAAAAAATTCAGTATGGCTGAATCTTTAGGAATTGCGGGAGTGTATATAATAAGCGTGCTGGCATCCGGTGATTGAAAGCTGTACGGAATCCAATCAATACGGTCGTCAAAAATTACCTGTATGCCCTCGTTGTGTAAATCGTTGGTTAAATCGGTGGATGTTTTATCGTACCCGCAAACAACACAGCCCAGGTGATGAAAATACCGGGCCAGGCCGCTCATCCCGATGCCGCCGATTCCCACTAAATAAACCCGTTTTATATTGCTTAATTCCATTTTTTCAAGTCTTGAGTCTTGAGTCTAAAGTCTTAAGTCGTTTATCAAAAGCTATGCTTCTGACTTTGGACTCGAGACTTAAGACTACCGACTTATTTTAAAAACTTCCTTCGCTATCACCTCATCCGCATTTGGCATGGCCATTTTGGCTATGTTGGTGCTTAGCTTTTTTTGTAAATCCTTGTCGTTTAAAAGCTCGATGGCTTTATCTACTAATTTTTCTTCAGCATCCCTGTCGGGGATAAATACCGCCGCGTGTTCCTGTACCAGGGCCAAAGCATTTTTCGTCTGGTGATCTTCAGCCACATTTGGCGAAGGCACCAGTATTACCGGCTTTTTCACCATGTA
>Ga0105239_10003977_pt1 | contig 17914 bp, 9 predicted proteins | sample KBSC44metaG_FD_92761 | JGI IMG/M metagenome (GOLD analysis project Ga0105239, IMG submission 92761) | Corn rhizosphere microbial communities from Kellogg Biological Station, Michigan, USA - KBS C4-4 metaG | ecosystem: Host-associated > Plants > Roots > Rhizosphere > Soil | place: Michigan, USA...
ATATCACTCAGCCAAGCCCCCAGCGAAGAAGACGGTACAGTCCTTTGGTCTGGACCCGCTTGCCATGCTTCGTAGTGAAGCCTCTGCCTTGAGTCGGTCGCAGGACCCAGCTTACCTTAGCATTATGGGTTAACGACCAAAGGTCCCCAAGTCGATATGAGAGATTCCTCAAGGAGTCTAAAGTGAGTGTTCATACTAAAGGTAACCACTGAGGATTTCGTTCTCGGTTCCCCCATGGTTTTGGAGCTCGGTGGTAGCTCCATTTTTGGCATCATCCCTCGTTGCTACAACATTGTAATTCGAATCACATATACGCAATGCGAATAGGAAGAAGGCCACAAAATGTACAACAACCCTCAAGCATGGTTCGACCGGCGAATGCCGTTGTTATTGCAGGGACTTCAAGTGGGCAAAGATTCCTGGATCACTGAGCCTTCGGTTAGTGGCGTGAGCGGATGTCGTCGAGTGGCCAAGTAATCGCGTCAGGAATTTCAGAGAGCGAGGATTCTTAATCAGGGAAGCATCCAGGGGGCTGAAGCTCTCGCTAGCGTTACCCCTTTTTGTGGTGGGTAAGAATTGGCGGATGATTGTTCCCATCTGATGCCATTGAGCTCGCGTTCGAAGAAGTGAGTTCCAGCCCGCGCATTCTGAGCTTTTCAAGACCATGGGAGATGACTTCTCAATAATTCAGAGTACATACTATTCCGCTTGGAATTGCACACTTATTCAGCGAATCACCGGGAAAGAAAATCCGGAAACCATCCAACAAGATCTGTATTGAAATCCGGAGGATACTTCTAATAGCTCGCAAGGTGGGGTAATTCGTTTGCTTCACTCGAGGATCAGCAGTCGGATCTTTTGACCATGTTATCAAGATGTCATTTTGACTTTCTCGAATTTTGGCGGCTGGGCGCTGGGACCAAGGCTCGATGCCGATGGCCTTCTGCAATGCTTACAGTACCAGAAAGCGTGATGTCCGTACAAATAGCGTCCGGTAGGAGTGGATTCCTGCCGTAGATCCGTCGTTTCCGTCCCTATTTTCTTCTTCCCATCCGTGCGTCCCAGATGAGGAAAAGTGAGGTGGGGGAAGGGTGAGCATTGTTGTGCTTACAAGCAATGGCGAAATGCTCCACTCGATTTCTTGTGATGTTGCTTGGATGCACGTCGCGTGTAGGTACACGTAGGGATCGATTCTCTTGTCCATGTAGATAATTACTCTATCACATCGTGTGAAAAGGTACAGTCCAGCGCATTGATGTGGGCGGGCTCCGAGTAACCTGCTGGCCTCTCACGAACTCAAGGGCGGACAGGGATCATGGAGATCGTCGTTGTCCAAAGGATGGCATTTCCATTTTCCCCATCTTGGTTGCGGGATCCCTCTGAGTGTCGGTGGTTTATATCAAAATCAACACCCGTGCAACTCGATCACAAGGTCATCCTCCCGCCTCTTCATGAACCCACACCCTGGCTCCGACACGACACACGAGTCGAGCTCGCATTACTCGTTCTTGGCTGCGGCCTGGCGAGTCGGACTCACACCCATGGGGGGAGAGGGCCACGTGCATCAACTCTCGAGTTTCGTCGACAGGAAACAGAGATCCCAAGAGAGGCATGCCCCCGCACTTCTTGTTTCCAGCAAGGGACTTTTTCGCTCCATTTCTTTGGCTTTTGCAGTTTTGTCTGCTTTTCAAAAGGAGGGAAAAGAGGGGTACACGCCCCGAATAGGCTTCATGACGCCAAGGGCGACAAGGTCTGAGGCCTGGAGGCTGGGAGCAAACAATCGAATGTCTAGAGGCTTTCGTTGGTACATCTTCCACCCCACTGGCATTTTGGGAATTTAATTTTCCAACATGATCGTCATAATTGGCGATTTCTGGAGTTGGTCACATGGATCAAGGTCTTCCCTTGGCTCACTCATTGCTATAGGCCGGGCGCATTGTGACAGGAAGGGACCGCTGCAAAGAGACTTTCCGCGCCTCGGCTACGCTTGATGACATTGGGAGAAAGGCAGAACGTCTTCCCTTGAAACTTTCATGCTGCCAAGGCGAGTCTCGATGGTCCATCGGCCTTTTATAAGCGCAATCCCTGCAGCTGCAGCAGCTGCAGTAGCCTACCCGCGATGAGGACGTCCGATGGGAGTATCCCCGCACGGATAAGACTCGTCACCTGCGCCACCAGGGTTTCTACGTATTAAGTAAATGACGATTTGACATGCTCGCGCCCCCCAGCCTGGCTAACCTGGCAATCGTCGAATGGAATCCATCTGAGTCTTGGGCTTTCACGGTGCAGAGCCCATCCTGAAATCTGCCTCTTAGGCCGAGAGACTTGGAGACTATTACCCCGAGCAGGTGCGCTCAGCGAGAGTCAACCAGGGTCCCGTGCTGGGAGGGGGACTCAATGGGCGTACCCGATATTTAGGGGGTTCCGTTGATATTGTGGTAGTTATGTACTCCGTAGGAGGCATTGATACCGAGAGCACACCAGGAACAATGGGATAATTGGTCAGATTGTTATTTATTTGATTAGAAGCAAAGACTTGGAACATGGAATCATGTCCAAGAGAGATAGATGTGTTCATGTGGTATCATAAACTATCGTAACCCATACAAAGTACTCCCACCGCCGCCATTCACACCCACACTCCAAACATTCATGTACTCGCGAGGCAGCAGCCAGTCATGTGGACTGCATTATCATTCGATAGGCAAAAGGAGGATCTTAAGATATTCGAGAGGTGACCAGCCAGCTTGACAGCGGGGACTTTACACCTTCTCAACGTTGACAGAGCTTCTCTTTTGCATCTCCTCAAAGGTCTGGATATCGTTGATATCCCCAATGATAGTTCCTCGTCGCTCATCGACGTAGCCGATCTTGGTCTCACGGAAACCATCCAGTTCGCGGGCGCAGACTGTGTTGAGGTAGATGGGGAAGACGAAACTGACGAAGAAACCGACGAGTGGCACGCACATGGCCTTGTGGTAGCTGTGCAGGTGGTCGGCAGCAAGTCCGGTAAGAGCGGGGAACAAGGCACCACCGCAGACACTGGCCACGATCCAGGACGAGCCACGCTTGGTGTGTCGGCCCAGACCACGGATGGAGAGCGTAAAGATGGTGGGGAAAACGCAAGACTCGAAGAAGAGGACGAGTGAGAGCATTGCGACACCGGCCTCGCCGTGCACGCCGATGGCAGCACCAATAAAGATCATGATGGCGGTCATGAATATCAAAAGGACGATCCGGGGCTTGATAAACATGAAAAATCCGGCGGCTGCGAATCTGCCAATGGCGAAAAGGGCCTGGCCGATGGCATACCGATCAGATGCTTGAGCCTCGGTGAGGCCAGCTGATTCCTCGCTGTAGCGGATGAACTGAGAGGCGACAGCGACTTGAGCACCGACGTAGCAGAATTGTGCAGCGACACCGAAGAAGAGCTTGTACTGCTTCCGAAGTGGCTTCTCTTCGTAACCAGTGAGATCGGAGCACTGCTCGGCTTGGAGAGCCATATCTGCGTCGGTGACTTCGGGAAGAGGGCTGAAGAAGAAAACAACCGCGAGGAGGAAGACGAATGCTGCAATGCCGACATAGGTCCACTGGACGTGGGAGAGATCGGTGCTCTTGGTCTCCTTGAAGAAGACGCGCGAGGCAAGCAGAGGCGCAACCACAGAGCCGACAGCTTGGAAGGACTGCGAAAGCTCCAGACGGAACTCGGACAATCTGGGTGGACCGCAGGTTGCAATGAAGGGGTTGGCAGAAGTCTCGAGGGTGGAAAGACCAGAGCCGACGATGAACAGGCTGCCGCAGAATCCTCCGAAGGATTTATAAACCGCTGACGGCCAGAACATCAGAGCTCCTACGCCATAGATGCACAGGCCCAAAATGAAAGTCCAGCGGTAGCCAAATTTCCTAACAAACCAGCCAGAGTATGTGAGGGGACCGATAAAATAGGCACCAAAGTAACTGCCTTGCAGACCACCAGCCTTAGCGGCTGTGATGTTGAGAGAGGTCTGGAACTTGGCGTTGAGCACGTCAAGCAATCCGTATGCGAAACCCCAAAGGAAGAAGAGGACGGTGACGAGAGTGATGGGGAAAATGGATTGTCTGACGGTCAAGGCTGACGCGCCGGTCAAGCCTTTGTTGACCACAGTGCTCTTGCGGCGGCCAACGTTGGACATTGCATCAGCATTGGAAGGCTGTCGCTGAGTGATACCATCGTTGTCGGCCATTTTCGATAATGTCTGATTTAGGAGAGGTAGCTGGACGCTAGCAGGCGATTGATGTTTTGGGCTCTCGGTTGGTGGTGGTGAGAAAAGAGGAGCTCTGAGAATCGACTTCAAACAAAGGAGGACTATCCTCGTCTTTTGTAAGTGATGCTAATAGAGTTCACTGGATGGAGAAGAAGAAGATGATGATGATTGAGGTGAAGGTTTGCATTGGACTTGGACCGCATGTTATATAGATCTCACATTTCCAAAACACCTCCCCGAAATCCAATTCCCCTCGCCCCATGATGCTGGGCAAACACTGATCATGTTCCGAACGCGGTGCTCGAGCTTAAGCTTGCCTCCCTGGTCGACTAGTAGGTGGAGAGCTGTTTGCATGATTCGACTGGGTGAGTAGCTAGCATCGTCTTGAAAGAGAGTTTGAGCGAGCAACAAGAGACAGGGCACTCAACACCGCATCGAGCATGGTCAAGGAGTCAAATTGTTTGTGGACACGAAGGGTCATTGATCAGTTGGACGTTCCAGCCAGGAGCTGGGGTGGAAGGGGGATGATTCCATGACAAGTGGGCAAGTCAAACCTAACAGCTTGAACCCCATGATGTGTCTCTGAGCGTCAATTCGAGCGAGAGTTTCTGATTGGTTTTGATCCTGCAGCTGGAGAGACGTTCCGGCAAGGCTCCAACGGTGGAGCCCCGGATCGGCGATACTTTTTTCCATTACTATACGGGGTCAGGTCTCGGCAATTGGGAAGTGGTGGACTGGTCAATGATTGGGAATCAGACAACGCCCCCATGGTTTTGGGAGGAGTCTGGACCCTAGCTATCCTAGCAGAAAAACAGTGGGAAGTGGAGGCTCTAAGTGGCCAATGGATGCAGCAAACTCTAACAATATAACTCATGCCAGTGGGCAGTGCTCATGCTGCAAGTTGGCTCCGTCAATACGGAGTAACCCCCCACTACTCAAGGCTCCGCAGCCTGGGGGTACTGGTGCCGAACCAGTCGTTAGCCCATTGTCTGTGTGTTGATGGCTCGCTAACATTAAGGCAATTCATCTGTGAGAGACCGGGCTCTGCATCGCTCTGCGACTTTAGTGTACATAGATGACGACACATTCTATCCCGTATTCTAGCAACAAGTCTGTTCCTGCATGAAGCTCAGCATTGTATACCAGGGATCGCGCTGGCTGCTTTCGTACTCGTACTGCATCTGGATCGTGCACTGCCAAAAAATCCACCTCTGGAATTTGGTACCTTGTCAAGTGCTGTCCTCAGTTGCTTGATTGTACGAGTGGTCGCAATTAAAATGGGTCCAGTTGTGATATTCGAAGAATTTCTGGATGGCGAGAAATACTCCTCATCTGTGCTTGGAATGGTCTGTTACTACTCGTGGGAGTCGAAATTACAATCACCCAATGAAAATGCTTCTGTATTCTTGTTGATTCAAGCCCTGTTTTAGGCTGTTGAGAACGGATACTTGGTGCAAGCAATCCCGCTGCTAGTCTAGCGCTGCAACGATGATAGACTTTGCGCTAGAATGTTGTTAGAAGCGGTGAAAATGTTCCATGCTAGGCTGAAAGAGGACAAGACTGCGGATCGGATTAATGTTGCAATGAAAGGTTTCTCCGAGCTGTGGGGTGTTCCCTCATTCCGTGTCTTTGAATGGCTAGCGAAGTAGCCGATCGGTGTTTGATCTCAATCTTCACATGATTGTGTATGCCTTGCCTCCACAATTGTGTTCGTAGGTGTCAGCATTGAACAAGTGATTCATGCAAGACCAACAAATGTGGATGACCGCATACTCGTAACAATGGATCATGACAGTGGGACAAGAGATGATTGCACTTATCCCAGGATGGATCTAGCCAGCCCTTGTTGTGGCTTCTTCAAGTTAAATCAATGACGGATGATCCGGGAAATGTCCTCGACACGAAGTCCCAAACTATGAGTTTCCTGTTTCGAGTAAATTCTCAAAAGGTTGGGATCTTGGTCATAAGGTGGCTGCACTTCAGATGGAAAAGTCGAAGCGCTCTTCTGACACTTTGCCTCCACCATTGCCCAACAACTGCAAAAGTTGATAAAAAGGACAGGAGCATTGATAATTGGGTGGGGGGAGTGTTGGCCATATGGAGACATGTTCTTCTTGGCCAGCCATATCAATTGATAATTGATCATGGTGTCGAAGAGGTGGTAGATTGACTGGAGCCCATTAAAATTGTTTCATATCCCAGTGTATATGGCAACACCCGCCTTGACACCAAAAGACATGCAATTCGTGATCAGCCCTTTCTCGTTTTGGGCTTTTTGGATGACACGAGCTGTGTTTCCTCTTGGCTCTTTCTCTTCTTCGCCTTGTGCTCTTTTCCAGTTTCGGGAACTTCTTCAGGTGCGACAAAGGCTTCAGCTCGTGCACGCGCACTTTCTTCCTTCTTCTCTTTCTGTTTCTCCCGCTTTTCTTGTTCCTTGGCACGGTCTTTAGCCTGTTTGGCAAGGAAGTACTCTCCACTTTCGATCTGCAGGTCAATCTTGCTCTTCTCCTGTGGCGGAGGAAATGGTGTATAAACCTTCTTGGTCTTGTCAACCACCTTATGAGGAACGTGTCTCTTGCTCAACGTCTTCTTTTTGAAGTGTGGAAGGAATCTGTCCCAATTCTCATTCTTGAGCTCTGGATCTTTTGCAAGTTCTCGTTTAATCATGAGTTCTTTCACATGGTAGATAGGATGGATGTTGTTCATGCAGTCCTCGACAACCCTTCTGACTTCCTTGAGACCTTTGTAGCCACCCATGGCACTGACCGTATTGCCTTGGACCAGGATGTAGGTGGAAGTGAGGAGTTCGAGTGCTTTCAAGGTGGAACCATTAGGTCCAAGTAGACGCTGTCTTCGCTTGACAAATCGCTCCTTGTTCCGGACAAGGCCTCGTATCTTGATAACGTCGCAGGCAGTGTCGTCTTGAAGAATTTTAATGGCCTGAGGTACAGGAACACTGCGGGCCAGTAGCTTTATGAGGTCACGAGCATCCAAGATGGCAGCTGGGTCAAACGTCTTCCGTGTTGTGCGCACCTCCATGCGACCTTCCACTAGATCTAGGGTGCAAGCAATACCCTTCTTTTCTAGAGCTTTAGTGGCCAGCGGCCAGGCCTGCTTGAGATAGAGTTCTCTGTACTTTGGGAAAAGGCAGACAAAGGAGGACTCTTCGGTGAAGGTGCCAGCAACATTATGCTCAGGTTTAAATTCTTCGACCTAGAAAAGCAAACAGTCAGTAAAAGGTGAACAGCGATTCCGGGAGGGGCGTTCATACCGCCCAGTGGTCTATGCCGTCGACGTCCCATGGCTTGTCTTTTTTATACGTAGAAGGCATCGCGATTGTCAAATCTCAGCGGCAACATGGGGCGTCAGCGATTGTCACCTGAACGTGCATACACACTCTGTACGTGCTATCTTAAATGTCTGGTCAGAATCCGAAGTTCTGCCAAACAAAAAATAAATGCCAAGCATTTGGGGAAAGGCTTACATAATGATGCTGTTAGTCAATTATTAGGTCAGCTTTCCCTAAGCCCATTACCTGTTTTGAGTGATTAGCACCTATTAATATTCTCTTGTCCCTAACACTGACAGGGAGGAATACAGTAGTCCAGGGTGGCCAGCATACAACTTTAGAGGGAGGCCTGGTCTCTTTAGGAAGTGACACCTGTCTACGAATGGCTTGGGTTCAACTTCAGAGACAATTGAAGGTGATGATATCTTAGCGCCACCAATGCAGTGGTCGCTCTTCCCATCTATTTTTCGTCTTCTTCTCAAGAGCCAAGTCCGATGGAAGCAGGAACCCAAGTTTTATTGTCATGACCATCTTCCTCATCGAAGAAGACATCATCCTTATCCATAGGAGCCAGGCATCAGCAGACATCAGAGAACTTCGAGGGTAGCTGTTTTCATGTCAGAAATCGCCCAAAGGTTGTCTTAGCTCTTTCTCCCGAAAGGGTTGCTTGCGAGAAGCGACGATTGACACCCCAGAGAGTCTTGGACTTAGGAAAATCAGCATTACCATCCGCCAATATTGCTCTTGAAACCAACCCACTCGTCTTTGCCAGTCTCGATATGATCCAAAGGTGTTGACCAGTCACAGTTTAGCCAAGACAACCTGTCACCACATGTTCAAATGAAGGCAAGCAGCCATCGATTTGGTACCAGAATGGTTATCGGTATTCTCAAAGTCTCCTCAAGGTTTCATGCCAAATACTGTGTGTCTATGTGAACTGTCAGTCATCATGCATTTGATGAACTATCCATACCCACAGCCGGATGTATGGGCGCGCGCCAACGTTGCCCAGCTCCCTGCAAGCGGCCCCTGCAAGCGCCTCGAATTGCTCTCTGTCCTGCACACCTCGACGTATAACTGGATACAAGGCCAATGACCGGATGAGGTCTCTTGTATTCGGGAGATTAGCTTCGCCTATGCTTCGATATGGTTCATCTATTAAGTTTTGTCAGCTTGCCAGACCATCACCGAGGTCTCTCGATATGCCAGGTCAACATACCCAGCCGCCATGCACATGTTGGGACGTCTCGGATATCGGAGCTGACGTTGACGAATCCAGCCATTCTTAGCCACGTCTCACAATCGTGCGTTACTCTTGCACTTTTCTTTCCTTCGGCGCGATTGGTCCGCCCTAGAGCTTCGACATATACCCTTGTCCACTCCTGGAGTGCCTGGAGGTTGTCCATATCCCCTGTATCAGACCGAAAGGTCAGATCCCACTCGGTTATTTGCACCCATCCGCTTTTCCGCAACACCCTGTCAACTGTCAAATGATTGATTGGAATAAAATCAGCACCTCACTGCACCTGTGCATGTCCCGAATATAATTTGGCCATCTATTTGCAGCAATACCACTTGCGAGGAACCGAGAATGGACAAGATCGACGGTATCTGGCTCGGCAAACTCAAAGCGCTCATTCAAGTTGGCGATCTTTTCATCAGGGTCAGGAAACAAGTCTTTGGGGTCGAGTTAAACCTTGACAGGCGATAACAACAACAAGTGAAAACAGAATCACAAGCTTGTCTTACCTGCAGGTCCATATTCTCCAAATGATCTGGTGGTGCCATCAGGGGGCTAATATCGACTGCGACCACCTAATCAGGTCTTAGTATTGAACTATGAGGCGAGATAGGGCTGCTCACGGTGCAGTCTGGATCATACTCAGCGAGATCGTACGCCCAATTTCCTGACCCGAATCCACAATCAAGAACCACCTCTGGATCCTTGATAAAATTTGGGTGCAGCGAATTATTCCAATCCTGATATATTAGCTTTAGCATCTCATGCTGGTCGCGAAGTCGGGTCTCTTCCTCCTGCACCTGCCAGTGAGCTTTTCAAAATGTATTCTTTTCATAGAACTGACCAGATCCACTGGAGAAAGATATATCTCGCGTCGGAAGGAATAATCTTGATACTCGCGTTCAAGGTATGTGACCTTACGGTCGTACTGGTCCGACTGGCTAGACATTGATACCTGGTTAGCGTCATGCGTCAGGCAGGGATTCCAGACTCACGTTTCAGTCATGGTGTACTCCGTACTTTGCGACAACCGATGTTCGCACTGTCCGACCTAAACACTCGATAAGCCAACAAGATCGTGCTTTCTATCAACTAGTAAACGCGGAGTTGAATGGGAAACGGCAATACAGAGCGCTCGTCCAGCGGTGGATGGGTATAAGAAACTTCTGAAGCAAGGGAGCCCTTTGGACAATCAACTTAAGGCAAGGGCAATCGACATACACATCATCCAATCTGCTATCTTCGAAGAAGATGATGATGGAAACGTGGCATTATTGTGTCGTGTGTTCAGCAGTCCGCTAGGAGTAGGATATCCCGAAGGGAATTGGGCAGATCACAAGAGGGTGAAGCTGACAGGTAAGGATGGATCCCACTAGGGACCCTCGACCGCAGAGATCGCATACTAAATCATAGGGGAAAAAAGCCAGGACTCCACGCAAGGGTGAGGCCATGGCTGAATGTGGGCTGTCCAAACGCCAGGCAGTAGAACCCCCAAACCCGTGGTTGGTGTGGGCACCTTTGGCACAATTAAAACCAGTTGGAAAGACCCTCCTTGGCAACAATCTACCTGCAATGCGAGAATTCACCGTTGTGAAACAAACCCATGAGAACGGAACCCAATGGCGTCTTCGGACTTCCAGAGATCCAGCTTAGGGAAAGGCATCCGCAAAACTACCATGGGAGAAACAGATTTAGCGCAATCCCAGGGCCCGAAGATACAAACGATAAATATTCGAATCATTCCCTTGGCTCTGATGCTGATAGTCAGCAAAAAATGTTCGCTTTAGTGCGTGCTGGATTTTGAGAAAGAAAGCCAATTGTCGCTCTTATCATGAAACGAGGAGTATCATTTTATCGAGAAAGGATTAGTAATTTTTGGACTGACGCACGAAAGCCGTTCTGGATTCCATCGCACGAGTGTTCCGCGTCCACGTCAGAATTGCAACGCAGGTCTAAGTGCGAACGACGGGCTCTATTTTCCAGCCTTCAAAACGCCGACTATTAGGCGTGGACGACAGCTATGTACGAACCCGAGGTTAGGTGGATGACAGTTAGCAGGCTCCGTATCTAGTGACTAACGCTCCAGCGCCATCACTGCAACGCCTCCGTCATCAAGGAAGGAGACCTTTCCAGGTATGACCCAAAACTGCATCATCGCTAATTACCCGCAACCTGGTTTCCGAAGACAGGTAGTCGATGCAACCCAGGTCTAAAGTCATCGTCAGAATGCTCTGACATGAGCCCTCTACAGGTGCCATTCACAGAGTGCCTATTCCGTACCATAGCGTTATACACGGCTACTTTTCGAGAACAATTATGCAGGCCCAGACAATTAGCACTGCTGCTGGAATAGAGCATGCGCGCTGAAAGCAGATGGTGGCTTTCCTGCTTCACCTGTAAAATTCAAACCGGGGTGTCGGGCTTGATCTTAAGGTGGACGAAGGGGAAGCCCGGGGATTTAACGAGCGAACTGGTCGCGAACCCTCTTTCGCGACCCCCTAGCAGGTAAGAATCCAAATATGATTTCATGCATGAGTCTAAGAAGCCTAGGTTGTAGCTGCCACTCCCTGGATCGCGAGCTTCTATTGGCGGCGACCCACAAATCCTTACTTGTCACACTCGTACAGCATGGGACCAGGGTAACACAGTCATTCCAGAGACGTCAAAGTGTTACGTGCAGATGTGCGACCATGAACCAAGCACACGGGTTTTCAACCGTACGGAGAAATGTCTTTGCATCTTCATTCATTCCTTTACAATTCAAGGGCATGGCGTACATCGAAAATTGGTGGTATCACGAGGAGAAAAGCTGTCGGTCCAGCCGGTTTACAACGCACACACATATTAGGCGAAATGTCTACTTAACACAGCCATGTCCACTTTGTGTTGGGCGATGAAAAGGGTAACATTTAGTTAAGCTCGCCAATTGGTCCATAAACCCGCCAGGTCTCAGTCACGGCCTAGTTAGTTGTTGGACACGAGCCATTTGACTATCGATGAGGGAACGGCAAGAATACTAAGGACAAGTCTTTAACCGGTTCAAGATCAGGCAACTAGTCAAGGATCTGCACGGGCTGAAAAATCGAAGCGTGTACCACCACAAGGCAAAATGCGGCCGTCCAACTTTGTTCAGACCCTTGGGCGCGAGGGCCCTAGCAGTCCAAAGTTGGGGCCACTAAACAACAAGCAGATAAAGAACACCGAAATTCGTCTCAAAATCCCAACAACTGGACCAGGCGAGCGGGTCGTGCCGTGTGAGACTACTCAGCCAGGATGAAAATCTGCATCGAAGAAACATGTCTACTGAATCACTCCTTTTGTGCAACAGGGTGTACAGGGGCAAAATCCACAGGGCCACGGATTACAAGGAAGTGGAACCTCAACCATGCAAGGATACTACATGTACCTACCTACTCCGTGCTGGGATACTTTTTTTCCAAATCGAAACCTCGGGAATCTCCTAGTCAGTCCCCGAGAAGTGTTCTCCCGGGCCAGCCATGGCATCTGAACTCTAAGGAAGCGCTCAGCCCGTTGTCCTTTCTGCACGCCAGTGTCGGCAAAAGTCTTGGATCCTACTGCACACAGTACTTTCTAGGAAGTGGTCGGCCACTGGAGAGGTCTGGGCAGATGAAGGTAAAAAGACTCTTCGACAGGCGCATATATCTTGTCACATCTTGCAATCAGGAGTGACGATCCAGAATGGGTAGGAATGCAGCGAGCTGTATATTTGAGCTAGAGTCTCTGATTCTGCTCCAGTGGTGACGGTCTCAACTCTTTCGGGGTCTGGGTATTAGATGACGACATTTGATTTATTAGCATTTCCTCCCGAGTTTCGAAAAATTTGGAAAAGTTAAGCGAATTCCCCAAGTAGACTTGGTGCATGCCGCGACAGGGGGAAAGCCGGCCTAGCAGGATGAGGATTCAAGGATCGGTCGGTCTAGGAACACGAGCAAACTAGAGCTGTTTGCAGCTGGAAGAGGCAGCCCCTTTCAATAATGGCATATGCGGTCAACACATATACTGGCGCTGTTTAAGATGATGGACGGTAACACAGACCTTGGGTCCTGGAATCGAGGAATTTTTAGATCACCTTCTTTCCACCCACGGTCTGGTTGACCCGGGGTCATGGAACGCTACTGGATATAAGGAAAGGTGTGACATTGTTGGCCCTGTCACTACTGCAAAAGAGGGTTTGGGATGATTCGCAGCAAACAGCCTCGGATGCACGATACTGCAGGTGATACAGAGAAAATCCCTCCGTAGGGAGTCAGTACCCTATTTCCTCCTGTCCTCCTCGGCTGATAGGATCCTGAGCGTGAAGCTGGTAGAATTCTCCCTGTCTTTGCACTTTACAAGAGGCCTTTCTTGTCGAGTCAGCTCCCGACTTTGCCACAAACATGGGCAACCTCAGACGAAATTTTCTCCAGACAGGCAAGTTGTGCGGATTCTCACTACTCGCAAGTGGCTACTACCTAGTCCCCCACTTGAGATGCATTCGTGCTGTTGTAAAACCACACCGCTTTCCTAGCTCACCCAGAACGAAGGGCCCTGCAGCATCTTAGCCGCATGGGGACCGTTTTGCTGGCCTCATGATCGGAGTCTTGAGGTAGACTTTTACTCGCCAAGGTCTGGTTGAAGTTTCTTTGACCACTATCCTGAACGATGGATACCCGGGCATTTTCTGGGCTTGGTGCATGCTACCTACTCCTACGGCCACCAGCCAAATACAGGTGCATCTTTGCTCGATATTCCATGTGTATTTTCCTCCTTGAGAGTGGTCTGATACTCGCAGGTTAAAGTTCAACCGGCGATAAGATCACTGCCAAAAACCAGATTCAGATCCTTGCGACGATGTGTCACTGGAACGCCTTGGGTTTAGAATACGCTGGTGGCGAAGTCCGCTAGCATCACGACTGTGGCTTAAAGAATAAGGAACTGAAGCAAGCCATCCCTCAAGCGAAGTGTCAGTATGTCACTTGCCGTTAAAATAAAGGCTGTTAAATGCCTAGGTGCCACTGAGGCATCAGTACCGAAAATCTGGTAAAGGAGCACAAGGTACCACGTCAATTTATGGCCAACTCCAGCAGCTCAGGCTCGTCTCCGTGGAGGCCTCGGGCCGAGCCTCGGTGCTCAGACCCCATCAGCCTACCTAAAATTCTTCAGTTAAGATTGGGAACGTGCTCGATTACGAAATGCTATACGAGGGTGTTCATGGCAGGATCATCGTTTGTGGGGCCTTTCTCTGTCAGTTGTGCTCCGTACTCCCCTCGTAGCCTATTACCTACAGTACCGGATGCGAGCACGCAGCAATGGCTTCGTGGAGTGTCCCGAATATGCGGTGAGCTATTACTCGTAATAAGCCACCAAGTTTGCCTTTTGAGCTAGGTCCACTGGATCCTCCTGCTGGCAATGGAGATGCCTCAGGGTCCTACTTGTAGGTATTCGCGGAGATTAACTCCAAATATTACCGATGCTCTCTCTCACTCTCAATCGTGGGGTGTAGTGTATGTAGGAGTACGTCTAAGTGACATCCATTTTTCGTAGACAATATACGAAGGTATCGAGATACTCATATGTGAGGGCACGTGTGGGGAGCGCCATTAGGGCTGTGAATCGGCCTTCTCAAGAAACCAAAAAGTGCTCCCAGCTAAATTACAATGGATGATAATTTGGCCATGTTTGAAATATATCAAAGAATATAGGATCGCTCTATTTGACTTTCAATAGGCTGTGAAGGCGAGAGAGTGGATGAGATGAGACAAATCATCCCTTTGAAGAGCTGCTTTTGGCACAGTGTACTCCGTAGACAGATATCTGGCTATCACACTGGGCTCAGAGATGAGCTCCACGGAATACGCACTCAATATTCCAGACTCTGCGGATTTCCCCTTTTGCATAAAGCTCTGCGGAACAACTCACGTGAAGGTGTTCATAATTGAAATATTCTTTAAGAAGCAAGTTCGCTTCCACCGTTCACCAGCCTAAGAGCGTCGAGAACCTGGGCTTGCTATTATCGCGTGTCCAATTTCAAGCAGATGAAAATGCCAAGAGAAAGGGCGGGGGCATGCTTGACACGTGCTCGGCTCAGGCACGTGAGACCTTCACGTGATCTGGAAAGCTACACCAGATGGAGAGTCTGACTGTGAGAGATGGGGAGGAGGGGCATCCAACGGAGATTGAAACGAATCAAATCAACGCCAGCGACTCTCAGAGTCCCAATAGAGTCAGCATCGACTCTTGTAAACCTCAGCTGGCACGCCGCACATGCCTGCCACCAGCTTCACAAACTGAGCTGCTGAGGCAATCCATTGCTACCTATACTTCATCCTCCTGTTTGGAGCAGTCTCAAACCTCCTATCCATTGAAGAGCATCAGGCCTTACTTCCGGTCCCTCCTTGATCCTCCCCGCCCCCATCTCCACCTAGCGACCTGCCTCACCTGCCTCACCTGCGATCTCACAATCCTATTCTATCCATCTCAAGGAAACGACGACTTCCAAATCGGCTTAGAAATACCTGTCATGGCGTCACAGGCGACCACCCAGAAACCCCAAATCCAGCCTTGCAGGTACAAGACAGGTGAGCCCAGGAAGTCAGGGGAGACAAACCCATTGGCTGACCTCTGGCAGGAAAAACACTTGGAGCTGGGTCTTATTCAGTGGTGAAGGAGTGTGTACACATAGACACCGGAAGATACTATGCAGCTAAAGGTACACCTCATCTGATGCGTCCTGCAACTCGGGATTGATCGTTCGTCTTCTACAGTCATCAACAAGCGCCTTATGGCCGGGAGAGAACATATGGTGAGTCGATATATGTGTAAATCGAACGACTGGCCAACTGACCGTTTCTTCGATAGGTTCGTAACGAGATCGCCGTTCTTAAACGGGTATCAGTCGGTCACCGCAATATCTTAACTCTCGTCGATTACTTCGAGACCATGAACAACTGTGCGCATTCACATCCTCACTGGGAAGTTTCTGTGGCTCATTATTATAGTATATCTCGTTACGGATCTTGCTCTGGGTGGAGAGCTCTTCGATCGGATTTGCCGCAAAGGATCATACTACGAATCCGATGCCGCTGATCTGATTCGCGCAACCCTATCCGCAGTAGCCTACCTCCATGACCACGGAATTGTTCATCGGGACTTGAAGCCAGAAAACCTCCTGTTCCGAACCCCTGAAGACAATGCAGATCTGCTTATCGCCGATTTTGGTCTGTCGAGAATTATGGACGAGGAACAGTTCCATGTCTTGACTACGACATGTGGTACCCCTGGTTATATGGCCCCAGAAATCTTCAAAAAGACTGGTCACGGGAAGCCAGTGTAAGTGCGCATGTTGCATTTTTGAATGCCCGCTAACAGAGCTCGGTGTAGCGACATCTGGGCTATCGGTGTGATTACTTATTTTCTTCTCTGCGGCTATACTCCTTTCGATCGGGATTCCAACTTGGAAGAAATGCAAGCAATTCTGGCAGCTGATTATTCTTTCACTCCTGTTGAGTATTGGCGCAATGTGTCTGACCCTGCACGAGATTTCATCAAACGCTGCCTGACCGTCGATCCACGAGCACGCATGACGGCGCATCAGGCCCTACAGCACCCGTGGATAAAACCAGATGATCCAGCAAGCCCCGTTAAGGTCGAAGGCCAAGATCTACTGCCCACGGTCAAGAAGAACTTCAACGCCAGAAGAACTCTCCACAAAGCCATTGACACCGTTCGCGCGATTAACAAATTGCGAGAAGGCGGAGGACTGATGGCTGCCGGACACATGGATGGTGCAATGAGCGTAGATCCAAAGCCGAAGCCTGAAATGGTCAACGGCAGTAAAGTCATGAATGACCAGGGCCAGCAGATTCAGGGCGAGGAAGCGCACGGCGGCGATGGGCCAGGAGAGGGCGCACAACAAGCAGGCCACGATCCCGATGCGATGGAAATCGACTCCCGAGGCAACGCCCGTGGCCAGACCGACGAACAGATCCGCCGACAGGAGCAGCGCATCAACGAGACCGTCAGTAACCTGTATCACAAGAAGGATTAATGGTGTCCTCCAAGATGTGCACAAGCCCACTCTTGAGTTTCCCCGTCTCACCCCCATCCTGGACCCAGCTTCAAGCCAGATACCAATGGGCAACGGGTGTTCGGTTGTTGTGCTCGCTACTTTCTACTTTATGGGTTCGAAAGAATTTGGATTTGATTGGAAACTGGAAATTCACTTTCAGGGGTTTAATGCGATTTAATATCACAGACAAAAAGATACCATGTTTATAGCGAGAAACCTTTGCACTCCTGCGATATAGAAAATGGGGAGAAATGAATCGCTGAGAGCGCGAGCGCGCGCGAAAGAGAGAGACAGAGAGAAGGGGATGGCGAGAACGGCCTCTAAACACGGTTGTGTATCTGAGCTGGCGGATGTGCGAGTGCGCTTTGATGAGCAGAGAACCTACAACTGTGCCAGTGAGGCCATGGCCAGCGCCAAGCCAGGGGCTGATGAATGATCATGAAATGAAAATACTTTCTAACATTAAAACCGTCTTCTCCTGCCTTTGATAATAGGCAACTGCCGTCACCCATAGGCGAGGCAGCGCGAGGCAGGCAGGCATGCGAGGGAAGGCAAAAGCCTGTCGGAGTACTTAGGTAGTGCGGCGGCCGTGTATCTGGACGGACGTACGGAGTGTCATAAGCACGTGCGAGCGTGGCATGGATAGAAATTGCACGGGATGCAACAGCAGATAGCAGACGGCGCCACGGCGAGGCGAGGCGAGCATGGGTTGATTGCTCTGCTGAGATTCGAGATGGAACGGGTCACTCGTAGCCTGCACCTCGCACCTCGCAACTCGAGGCGGTATTTACAAAGGGAGGCCTTGCACGCATCGCGTGGGATCAGAGCTTAGGAAGGATGGGGAGAGGGAGAGGGAGGGGAGGGGAGGAGTCCCCGTCCGAGCAGGAGGAAAGTGATGTGGTTTGGTAATCTATTCCTTTATATGTAGTGACTCGTCAGGGCGGGACACCCGTCGGAGCTTGGTGCTTCCAAGCAGCAGACACGTTGCGTTCTCTTCTTTCGGCCTCGATATTCTAGCTATCTTCAGGATTGTGCAACATGGCAGGGATATTGCAGGTTTGGGGGGGGGACTG
>Ga0105239_10003981_pt1 | contig 17898 bp, 21 predicted proteins | sample KBSC44metaG_FD_92761 | JGI IMG/M metagenome (GOLD analysis project Ga0105239, IMG submission 92761) | Corn rhizosphere microbial communities from Kellogg Biological Station, Michigan, USA - KBS C4-4 metaG | ecosystem: Host-associated > Plants > Roots > Rhizosphere > Soil | place: Michigan, USA...
CCGCGACCGCAAGCTCCTTGCAGCCATGTCGACGCGCAAGGAGCACGACACACGCCAGCTAAGCGCGATGCTGACGACCGCGGAGCCGCAAGCCAATTAGCGCGGCGTCGCGCCTATGCTACAACATCGACATGAAAGTCTATTTTGCTTCGGACCATGCCGGGTTTGAGATCAAGAACAGGCTCGTCGCATATGTCCGCGACGAACTCGGATACGAGGTCGAGGACTGCGGCGCTTTCATAGACGATCCCGAGGACGACTATCCGGCGATCATCGCCGCCGCCGCCGAAAAACTTTCGAACGACGTGGCTTTGGACAGAGACAGTCGCGCCATCGTGGCCGGAGGCTCAGGGCAGGGCGAAGCCATCGTCGCCAACCGGTTCAAAGGCGTCCGTTGCGCGCTCTATTATGGCGATCCCGGCAAGGATCAGGTGGACGCCTCCGGAAAACATCTCGATATCCTCGCCTCGACGCGCGAGCACAACAACGCCAATGCACTTTCCTGGGCCTGCGGTTTCTGACGCCCGACCAGGCCAAAGAAGCAGTGGCGCGCTGGCTGGCAGCGCCGTTCCCCGGCGAACCGCGCCATGCCCGCAGGATCGCGCAGATCGATCGGGTTTCGTGACGTGACGCTGCCTGTGGCCGGATAGACACGACGATTAGCCATCGCTTGATGTTTTATTTTTGGATGGAACGGAACGCTCAACTTACTCATTGTGAGTGGGCAAGTTTGTTTGGAAGTGAACAATGTCCGATTCCGGGGGGCCGCCACCGGAGACGTCGGAGCGCGTCCCCGCAATACTGGTTGTGGACGACGACGCGCTGATCCGTCTCACATTATCCGATTATCTTCAGGATCAGGGGTTCAAGGTTCTGGAAGCAAGTTCGGGCGATGAGGCGCTGGGGGTTATGGCCGCGCCGGGTTTCACCGTGGACCTGGTGCTTACCGATGTGACGATGCCCGGAGTGACCGACGGGTTCGCCCTGGCCAAATGGATTGGCGAGAATCAGGCTGGCATCCCGGTGATCGTGACGTCTGGTGACGCCGAGAAAATCGCTTCGGCTGCGGACACAGGCGGCGGCTTTCGGTTTGTCGCCAAGCCCTACGAATTGGACGCGGTTGCCGAACACGTCAGACAGGCTCTGAAACAACGCAACGCTTCATAGGCGCGTCGTGGCATCCGGGCCCATCCTGTCGGCCAGGTTCTCATGCGCTCATGGCGGTCAAGCAGGCCTCTTCCGGAAAGCGCACGGCGATGTGCTGCCGAAAGTCTCCAATGGCTTTCACCTGGAGAGCGGCCGCCAGGGCCCCGACAGGCTGCCGCTCGTGGTCCGGGATCGTTGCGACGAAATCATGGAGTCGTGGCTCTCCGGTTAGCCCATCGGTATCGCGCCCGCGCGGTTTTCGCTTGTGGCCGAACTGGTGCGAGACGCGGCGCTACCTTCCCCGGTATCTCAGCGCGTCCAGCAGCAACCCGAACGCCGGCGTCATCTGCTTCCGGCTCGGATAGTAGAGATGATAGCCGGGGAAGGGCGGCGACCAATCCCCGAGCACGCGAACAAGGCGTTTCTCCGCGATGTGCCCGCGCACCATGTCCTCGGGCACATAGGCAATTCCAAGACCGAGAAGCGCCGCCGAGACGATGGCACCGGCGCCGTTGCAGACGATCTGCCCGCTCACGCGAACGTTCACGGGCCGTCCGTTCTTCTCGAACTCCCACGCGTAGAGCCCACCCGAGGTCTGAAAGCGCAGGTTCAGGCAATTGTGCTGCGTCAAATCGTGCGGCGTCCTGGGTTTGGAATGCGCTTCGAAATACGAAGGTGTTGCCACGGCCGCCATGCGAAGCTCCGGGCCGATCCTGACCGCGATCATGTCCTTCTCGACCTGTTCGCCCAACCGGATGCCGGCGTCATAGCGTTCGGCCACAATGTCCCTGAGCCCGGCGTCGATCACGGCTTCGACGAAGATGTCTGGATAGTCGAGCATGAACTTCGCCAGCGCGGGCATGAGGAGTGTGTCCGCCGCGTGCAGGGAGGTGGTGATCCTGATGGTTCCCGCGGGTTTGTCGCGAAATTCGCTCAGGGAGGCGATCTCCGCTTCGATTTCGTCGAAGCGCGGACCGATGTTGCGCAACAGCCGCTCGCCTGCGTCCGTGGTCGAGACACTGCGCGTCGTGCGGGTGAGAAGCCGCACACCCAGGCGTTCTTCCAGGCTCCGCATGGTCTGACTCAAGGCGGATTGCGAGACCCCGAGATGCGCCGCCGCCCGCGTGAAGCTTCGTTCCCGCGCGACCGCCAAGAACGCCACAAAGTCTTTGATCTGGCGCGTTCTATTCATAAGCCAGACTTATAACACAAAGTTGAATTCAATGCCTACCCATATAGGTGGTCCGGGCCTATCTCTCGTGCGTTCCCAAACGGGCAATGCGGCTCGTATCCAAGGAGTAATCGAATGCAAAAGCGCAAACTCGGCAAAAGCGGCCTTGAAGTCTCGGCCCTCGGCTTCGGCTGCATGGGGCTCAATTTCAGTTATGGAACCGCTCTCGACAGGAAGGATGCCGTAGCCCTGATCCGTGCCGCGCATGAGCGTGGCGTGACGTTCTTCGACACGGCGGAAGTCTATGGACCGTACACGAACGAAGAAATCGTGGGCGAGGCGCTGGCGCCGGTCCGCGACAAGGTCGTGATCGCGACCAAGTTCGGTTTCAATATCGTCGACGGCAAGCAGCAGGGCCTCAACAGCCGCCCCGAACATATCAGGCAGGTCGCCGATGAATCGCTCAAGCGTCTCGGCATCGAGATGATCGACCTCTACTATCAGCACCGCGTCGATCCGAACGTTCCCATCGAAGACGTCGCGGGCGCGGTGAAGGATCTGATCGCGGCCGGCAAGGTCCGTCATTTCGGATTGTCAGAGCCGGGAGCCCAAGACGGTGCGGCGCGCACATGCGGTGCAGCCGGTCACCGCACTTCAGAACGAATACTCGCTCTGGACGCGCGGACCGGAGACCAACGGGATTCTCAAGGCGTGCGAGGAACTCGGGATCGGGTTCGTCCCGTACAGCCCGCTGGGGAAGGGCTTCCTGACGGGCGCGATGAGCAAGGACACAAAGCTCGCACGGAACGACTTCCGCTCGACCATTCCGCGTTTCACGCCAGAAGCGATGGCGCAGAACCAAGTTCTCGTCGATCTCTTGAAAGAGATCGGCGCGGAGAAGAGCGCGACGCCGGCACAGATTGCGCTCGCATGGCTGCTTGCGCAAAAGCCCTGGATCGCGCCAATCCCCGGCACGACCAAACTCCACCGGCTCGAAGAAAACCTCGGCGCGGTGAACGTCGAACTGACGCCGGACGATCTCAAGCGGATCGAAGCCGCCACCGCGAAGATCAAGATCGAGGGCGATCGCTACGCCCCGCAACAAATGGCAATGACAGGACGATAAAGGAGAATTCCTTCTCGATCATCACCCAAAAAAAGTGGAGTGCCTAATGCAGAATGTGGTTTTGAACAACGGGATCGAAATGCCCGCGCTTGGCTTCGGCGTGTTCCAGATGCACGACCTTGCCGAATGCGAGCGCAGCGTTGGCGACGCGATAGAGGCCGGCTACCGGCTTATCGACACGGCCGCGTCCTACATGAATGAGGAGCCGTTGGCCGCGGCATCAAGAACAGCGGCGTGCGGCGCGACCAATTGTTCATTACGACGAAGCTCTGGGTGCAGGACGCGAGTTATGAAGGTGCGAAGCGGGCGGTGAGAAATTCCCTCAAGCGCCTGCAACTCGACCGCCTCGACCTTTACCTGATCCACCAACCTTACGGCGATGTTTATGGGGCGTGGCGCGCGATGGAAGAGCTGTACAGGGACGGCACGCTCAGGGCTATCGGGGTCAGCAACTTCTACTCCGACCGCATCGTGGATTTCGTTCTCAACAATGAAGTCACACCTGCCGTGAACCAGATCGAGGTCAATCCCTTCAATCAGCAGATCGAGGCCGAGAAAATCCTCGACGAGCACAAGGTCCAGGCCGAGGGATGGGCTCCATTCGCCGAGGGGCAACATGGAATATTCGAGAACGAGATCCTGCGCACGATCGGCGCCAAATACGGCAAATCGATAGCCCAGGTGATCCTTCGTTGGCACATCCAGCGACGAATCGTGGCGATCCCGAAATCCGTGAAGAAGGAGCGGATGATCGAGAACATTTCGGTGTTCGATTTTCAATTGAGCGATGCAGATATGGAAGCAATCAGGAGCCTGGACCGCAAAGCGACGGCCTTCTTCGATCATCGCGATCCTGAATGGGTAGAAAGGCTGAACACGCGCAAGCTCGAAATCTGATTTCGGGGCGGGAATCCGATACAACGAAAAGCCGGATTATGCCCTAGCAAATGAAAGGCAAACCATGACCGACAAACCGAAACGCCCCTTCGCCGATGTCGCGCCCGCACTCGCGGATATCACCGACAATGTCCTGTTTGGCGATGTGTGGAAACGGCCCGGGCTCAGTCCGCGCGACCGGAGCCTTATCACCGTCGCGAGCCTGATCTCGCTCTATCGGACGAACGAATTGCCGTTCCATCTCAAACGCGCGCTGGAGAATGGCGTCACGCGCGACGAACTCGCGGAGGTCATCACGCATCTTGCGTTCTACGCGGGCTGGCCTACCGCAGCCACCGCCGTCGGGATTGCGCGCAAAGTGTTTGAAGAAGCGGGAGTCTAGGAGCAGGGGATTGTTCGAGCGCGGCTGTCTCCATACGACACAAATTGGGACACTTAGGCCACGGAACCTTTGTTTAACGCCTGTGGTTGAAAATCGGCGTGGGCCTTTTTTTGGGGATCGCGCCATGCGCCGCATTTTGCTTTTTGTGCTTTCATTTCTATGGATCGCGCCGCTAGCCGCGCGAGCGGAGCCGCCGCATCACAGTCCCGGTCTGTTTCTGGTATTCTTCCAGCCTTGGTCCTCGGACCTGGATGCCGGCAACCGGAAGATCGTTGAGGCAGCAGCGGTGCAGGCCAAGAAGGTCGCGCAATCGCACGTCACGGTACTCGGTTATGCCGACACGGAGGGCAGCGCCAAGGCCAATCTCGATCTTGCGAAGCAGCGTGTCGAAACCGTACGCCAGGCGTTGGTGCACGCGGGTTATCCCGATGACGCGATCACGGTGAAACCCGTGGGCTCGGTGCCGCCGATGGGCGACGCGCAGGAATCGCGTCGCGTGGAGATCACCATCCGCGCACCCTAGTGACGGCGATTGAACGGCGGGCGCGTGATGCGCATCCGTACACGCGATTGTGCCGTCACTGCGATGCGATGGCGGTGGCCTTTTGCAGCACCTCATCGGCGGGCGTCTGGACCACGGGTACGGCGATGGCGATATCCGGAACAACGCCCCGCGCGGCGCGGTCGCCGTTTGGACGCACGATCCTGGCCTTGGGATAGCCGACGGCGATATGCGTGTTGGGTAGCGTGAACTGCTCCAGCGCGCCATAGGTCGTGGCCATGTCCGAGGTCTCCTCGCCGATCACGGTCGCGAAACGGTAGTCCTGCACCGTGGCGGCAACCGCGACCGCGTTGGAATAGGACTGGCGGTCGATCAGCACGAAAACCTTGCCGGCGAAGCGCTCACCCTTGCGCGGCTGGGCGTACGGGATTTCGAAATCGACGAGCGTTCCGTTCTTCGACCGGGCATAGAGGCGCGCATATTGCTGCGAGATGGGGCCGGCGGCGGCTGCGTCATGGGCGATGCGCGCGCGATTGGCGGCCGTCGACTGCGGGCTCACTTTCAGCTTGAACCGCGAGTAGAAGCGGAAGGGCTTGTTCGCGAACCACGCAATCATCGGATCGCTGAACAGATTATCGCCGCCGGGATTGCCGCGCAGGTCGATGATGACGCTCTTCGCATGCGCCGCGCCGAACTTGGCGAAGGCTTCGTCGAGAAAGGTTTTGTAAGCGGAATTGTCCCATTCCTCGGCGCCGGTCTTGGCCTCGGCGTTGTAGAACGGGCCGGGGCGCAGATAGCCAACGCCGCCGTCCAGCATCCTGCTCTCGCGCAGCGGCTCTTCGAGGTTCAGCGTCGCGGGCTGTGCTGCGGCGAATGCCGTCATCTCGGCAGCGGTTCTCGCGGGCAGACGCAGATGTCTCGTCGTGCCGTCAGGCTTTCGGATGTCGAGATCGAAGCCGTCCACCTCGCCGAGTTCGACCCACACATAGATCGCGAAATCGTATTCCATCAGCGAATGCGCCATGTAAGGCGTTTCGGCGGACACGTGGCGCTCGGTGCGCGCGAGCCAGCCTGCCGCGCTCGTGCCGTCCATGCCCAAGATCTCGTCGCCCGGCTCGATCTCCTTGAGCCCGCTGGCATTGCGCGCGACATAGACGCGCCCCTGCACGATGCGGACCGATAGCGGGAAGACCTTGCCGCCACTCTTCTTGTAGGCGGCCCACCGATCATAGGGGAAATCGATGCGGGTATGGCCCATATGGACATGGGCGAGGAACTGCTCGAAGCGGTCCTTCACCTGGAATTCGTTAAGCGGCGCGTCGAATCCGGCGAGGTCTTTTGCGTAGAACGCATCGAGCTCGGATTTCGGCGTGAAGGCATAGAGATCGACATGCGCCGATTTAAGGCCGCGGTACATCGCCGCGAAATCTTCCCTGATCTCCCGCGGCGCGTAGAGCCGCTCGGCCGCGGCCTGTCCGGCCAGCGCCGCATACAGGGCCGCGATCATCATCGCTGTCCGCTTCATCGGCACGCTCCCCTTGACCAGGAGGATTTATGTCGCGCGGGCGAGGGTGCAAGCGCCGGGCTTCCATACGCGCCCCGCATGAGCCTCAACTAGCGCCGGCCAGCGCGGGCGGTAGACCGGGAAGCGGCCCGCCTGGATCTTGCGCGTCTTGACCTCGGCAGTCTGGCCGTCCGGGCACTCGGTGCCGTCGGGACAGAGCCCCGGCCCGTGCCCACATGGATCGTGATCAAGCCGTTGTTGTGATCGCCGTGGCGAACGCCGAGCCGTATTGATTCCACCGCGCGGAACTTCGCACATTCCCGCGCGTTGCGTGGATATGAGGGAAAAGATCGCGATTGCACTTCTGTGTATGGTTCTTGGCGGCTGCACAACGGTCCATGACTACGTTTACGGTCCGTCGAACCATTTCATTGTATTCTTTAGCGGCAAAGGGACGGCGCTTTCGTCCGACGGACGAGCCATCGTCAAAAGCGCGGCAGCACGGATCGCGACGTCCCGTCCGACATCGGTCGTGATCGAATCCGGTGTCGATGCCGGCGGAAACCTGGCCGAACCGCGCTTTGCCGCCGTCCGGCAGGCGTTGATCGACGATGGTGTTGCACAGGATTTGATCGCGCGCTCCGCCATCCCCGGCCCGAAACTCGCCGGCAACAACAACACCACCGGTGACCAGCGCGTGGAAATCAGATTGCTCGCGAAGGCGCCCTAGCAAAGATACGGGTTCGTCACGGCCTCTTCGGTGGTCCACACCGCTGCATTGTTGCGGACGGCGATTGTGATCACGTTGCAGGTTCCAACAACACGTCGTACTGGTACCATTCTTCCGGCCCCGCAAAGATGCTTTTGCGACGCTTTGAAATCTCTTTGGTTGTGTATCCATGTGCACTCGCGATCTCGAATAGTTCCTCCTTCGACGAACCGAGTTTCAGTAAGCTGCCCTCTGACACCTCGAGTACAATCGGGGGGCGACGCATTGAAGCAAGCAGCTGTTGCATCCCGCGAAGCACCTTCACCTCTGCGCCTTCGACGTCAATCTTTATCAGCCGAGGGGCAGTCGCCAGATGCGCTTGCGCGTAGCGGTCGAACGTATCAAGTGCGACCTCAACGCATTCTCGGCTATTGCGCGATTTCCGAAATGAAGATGCGCCCGAGTTATTTTCACCATCGAGGTGAATAACCCCGCGTCTCGTCTCATCGGAAAGTGCTACCGGGACGACAGTGATATTTTGCAGATCGTTTAGCCGTATATTCGCATGTAATTTTTCCAGTGTGCCTGGCACGGGTTCAAAAGCTATCACGCGGCCAGTGGGACCTACGATCTGGGCTGCAAGTAAGGAAAAGATGCCGATATTCGCGCCAATATCGACAAATGTATCTCCTGGCCGAAGAAACGCCCGAAGTACATTTTCGACCTCAGGCTCAAATTGTGATTTGATGAAAACTTCTCTTTGGATGAAGTCGGTTGTATCGACATCGATGATAATTCCGCTCCTCATTCTCAGCGTTACTTGCAAAGGGCTTGAAGCCAGATGACGGCGTAATATTTCAACCAGACGCCATTTGCCTTTGTCGAAAGGAACCAGGCGCAAGTATGTTTTTAATAAACTGATGAACGCGCGACGCACGCCGTGCCTCAAGACAATCTCAGGTTAATATGGGAACACCAAGCTGTCCGAAAATCGAGCCCGAAGACTGTATCATTTTGCGCAGTCCGAGGCTCGCGATTTTGATACGTCCGATCGTCGCTTGTAATGCCGCGGGACGCGCACGCTGCAAGTGCCATAGTGCTTGACGATCACCAGTTGACTCTCGCGCACGCCGCGCGCGTACTTGTCCGTGGCCGATAACCAAAGAGGGGATCATGCGTCGACGCTCTTATCTGCGTGCGGTGTGCGGGTTGGCATTCGCAGCACTGGCCTTCACTCCAGCATCGGCTATCAGCACTTATGGCGCCTGGGACGGAAGCAATTACGTCGAGCCGTTCGGCTGCGACGCCACGGCGACCTATGGCCAGGTCATCACGGTCACAGGCAAGACCACGCTGAACAACTTTGCGTTCTCGTGGGCCACCCATAACAACACCACGGGCTCGATGGTGGTCCGCGGAGAGGTCTATGCCTGGGACGGCACGAAGGCCACCGGCACTGCGCTCTGGGAATCCCAGCCGCGCAAGATCGCATTCCAGGATTCCGCTTTCCACGTGGAAAGCTTTAAACCCGGCGCCCTGCCACTGACTCTGCATCAGCAATATGTGCTGTTCGCGAGTTTCTCGAAGGACTTCGGAAGCTGCAAGAACAATTACGAGCTCAAATGGGGCCTCGTAAACGACGAAGGTGCCTATCGCAAAGGGACGTTCGTCTACCAGAACAACGGCGCCGATGCATCGCAATGGACCGCCGCGTCCTGGGAGACGACCTATGGCGGCGATCTGGCGTTCAGAGCGGCGCTCCATTAGTCCGGCGATCCTCGCCGTTGGCTTTACGACCGCGTCTTGTTCCGCGCTACCGATGAAACCCGCGATCGCGGGCTTCACCGATATGCAGACGATCACCCGGCACAACATCGGCGACAGCCAGCCCACCCTGACACTGGACAGGCAAGGACGCTAGGCTCGCTGTCGTCGAAGCGTGCAACACCGACAAAGCTTTCAAGAAGATTCGGAGATGTCCGCGCCTGGGCGTGCCGGGGTGCTGTCCTTATCTGACCCCATCCACAACGGCTCCCGTCTCAAGGCTTTGCCCAACGCGGCGTTGCTGCTGCGCTCGCCACTGGGCGCGGCAAGTTTCTGCCAGCCCATGAACTCTTCCAGGGAAAGACTGTAAAGCTCGCTTGCCTGCTCGAAGCTCAGCAAGCCGATTCGAACAGCCTTAACGACGAGCATCTTCCGGGCTACATACCACCGCCGTGTGTTCGGCGCTGGGAGATCGGCGAGTGTCAGTCCGGGCGGATTCCGCCCAATCGGATGGTATCTCCTGGCACGCGTCTGTCCCATAGTTGTCTCCTTCAAACCACGGGTAGACTTAGGGGAACCTGCAATCCCCAGATGAGCAATTTTGATCACCGTCTAGTGGTAGTTCCAAACGTGGTTTCCAAAGGGTTAATGAGCTAGTCCGATGCCGCAGATAGGCATTTACCGTTCGAGGTGCGGCGTTTCGTGAAGAACCAGGTTTAACAAGGATTTGTGGACGACGATGCCGCCCTTGAGATCGCTGTCGCCGTTGTAGTCGATGAAGCCCAGTTTGCGGAACTTGTTCATAAAGAAGCTCACGCGGGATCTGGTTGTCCCGATCATCTCCGCAAGGGTTTCCTGGCTGATCTTCGCGATCAAGGGGGTGGGAGATCCCTCCTTGCCGAAATTGGCCAGCAGCAGGAGCAACCGCGCGAGACGCCGTTCGCTCGAGTTGAACAATTGATCCACCAGGTCTGCCTCGACGCGAATGGTCCGACTCAAGAGATACGCAATGAATAATTCCGAAAACGCGGATTCCTTGCGCAGCACTTTGGTGATCGCGGCCTTCTCGATGCACATGACGTCGCATTCCGCCATGGCCGTTGCCGTCGAGATGCGGATACGCTGTGCCGCGAGGCATCCTTCGCCAAAGAAATCGTCCGCTGTGAGGATTGCGACGACGGCCTCTTTGCCCTGCTCCGATACGACGGTGAGTTTCACCTTGCCTTGTTGAATGAAGAACACGGAGCGCGCGGGTTCCCCCTGCGAGAAAATGACATCACCCTTTTGGTGTTTGACGTGCCTGCGCCCTTCGCCGACCTTGGCCAGAAATGCCGTCGGGCTAAATGGTGATTTGCTTCTTGCGGCCATCGCGCCTCCCTTTAAGGTTGATTTTAGAAGGTTGAAAGTAGCGCCGCCCGGGTTCGGGGCCAATCGTGCCGGCAAAGAAATTCAACTGCCGCCGGGCGACTCGATTGGGAACTCGGCGCTGTCAGACTATTCGGTTACAGCGGCACGTCTGAGCAAAATTGACCACCGGGCCGTGAATCGCTGCGCATTTCGTGCGGTTTCCCGCGATCGGGCGACGAATGACCTGTCGCGGAACGGCAAAAAAGAGCGTAACCGCTCAACCACTTACAGCGCGTGCCTTGCGAATCATTTCGCCATCGCACGTAATTTCGAAGCGCGCATAGGAGACATCCTCCAGCGCAAAAAGGGCGTCTATGGCCTGGTCCTCGGCGGCGCACAAGGCTTGACGAACAAGCTTCGTCTCGCCGTCAGCGCCCAATAGTCGAATCTGATAGGGGAAAAACTCAAAACCGAATCTCAACTGCTGTTGGCGCATGGGCATTCTCCTTCGCAGCAGAAGCGCGGCCCACGAGATAGCAGATCACGCCCAGCCGACGACACCCGCATGATAGGCTTGGGGCGCGTGTGCAAGCTGTTCAATATTGCTCGCGAAGAGAACACGGGTCCGGTGCGCAAACGCGATCGTCTATTTCGCAAAAGTCTTCAGTTTCTCGTCCGACAATTCCCAGAACGGCTCGGGTATCTGGACGCCAACGATCAAGAGATGATCGACATTGTTGTCATCTACGCCCAGCGGCAAGAATGCGGTCTCATGATAATGAAATACCTCACCGGGCAGGTCGTGATCGATCGGTCCTCGCATGATGAAGGGCATACCGGTTGAACGCGCGCGGTCATATGCGGACCGCAATATCGCGCCCAATCTGGGCGCCGCGGCCTCAATTGCAGTAACGCGTATTCCTTTGAAGTATGTCTTGAATGCCTGTCTTTGAACTTCTCCAACGTACCGATATTCGTAATCGGCGCCATGATCGATGACCCCTACGATAACGCAACTGGGCAGGAATCCTGCCATGCCTCTCAAAGTCAGATCGGCGCGTGCGGGAAAGCGGCGTGCGCCGCATAAGGAACGCCAATAGTTCACACCGCTTTTGACGTAGGCGGTCTTTGCGTCATCTACGGAAGTTGGCGTGGCAACGATTTCTCTTTGCGGTGAGGGCAAGGCATTTTGAGGCATATGGATTGATCCTCCACGACGCCCCCCGCGACCCACGTGCGTACGAACTCGTTAATATCTTTTCTTTGCTTTAGAAGATTCGAGACGCGCGGGTCACGAGACATGTTCCTTTAATCGAACGTGCTTGCTTTTCGCCAAAGCGCATCGCTTGCATCTGCGCGTCCATTCGTTCGCGCTATCGGCGCGAAGACTATCGTTAAAGCAGCGGTAACCACCAAACAATCTAAGCGTGAGCTATATTGCACAGTCTGCACCTCGACAGAATGGAATGGTGCCTGAGTGCGGGAATTGTGCCCAACGTCGAGTTCGTTCTTCCGCCTTCAACGGCGGAACACCTTTGGCTTCGGGAGCCTCCCTATTGCACCTTGCATTGCAGGAGTAGCGCATCATGGCCCAGCCATCCGAACCGCGGCGTTTTAACGGAGGACCCAAATCCGCGCATGGAGAGTGGACTCCCGTTCATCGCTTGCTTCGTGTCCTCCTGGCGGAAGACAATAAGATCAATCAGCAATTCGCGACCTTGGTATTGAACCGCGCCGGACACAGCGTGGAGGTCGCAGCCAACGGCAATCTGGCCGTCGAAGCCGTGTGCGCCGCCGAATTCGACGTCGTTTTGATGGACATGCAGATGCCCGATCTGGACGGCGTACAGGCCACGCGGAAGATTCGCGCCCTCCCGGCACCCAAAAGCGGCATCCCGATCATTGCCGTGACCGCATGCGCCGCACCGGAGGCCCGGCAGGAATGTCTCGCTGCGGGAATGAACGATTACCTTTCAAAGCCATTCAAACCGGCAGAGCTGTTGGCCGCGCTCGACAAAATCCCGCAGCAAGGCTCGTGGCCGGCTCTGGTGACGCCACCAGACACGCTCAACGAGCCAGCCGCGGCCAAGAGTGTAGAAGGGTTCCCGGTGCTCGACCTGGAACAACTCGATACTTTCGAATCGGTGTTTTCCCGATCGAAGATGAAAACCCTTGCTTCGCTTTATATGGTCGATGTCGATGCGCGGTTGGTGCTGATAAAAGAATATCGCCTCAAGGGGGATTTCGAGGGCATTTCTCGACAAGCTCATATGATCGTCAGCACAGCGGGCAATTTGGGCGCAAAGCAGACGAGCGCGCTGGCGCGCATTCTCGAAGTGTCTTGCAAAGATATCGACCACGCGCGCTCCGACCGGCTGATCGCCGAACTGCGAGCGTCTTGCGAGCAATCGCGTAGCGAACTTCGGCGTTGGCTCCGGGCATACTGATCAATTTGTCAGAACCACCATTCCAGAGATTGCAAGGAAACGGCTTATTCAGACGCTTGAATTGAGATTGAGCGGTATTGGCCAGTACTTGTTTCGTGATCATGGGAAATTCTGTCTGCGAAGGTTTCCCTACGACCCCCTCCCTTAGGGATGATACCAGCCTTTGCAATTCTAGCCCCGGCGATGTCCCCTCGCTGGGGCTAGTTTTTGAGGATGCGCGCCTCCAAATTTAAGAGTTCGAATACCATCGAATTTTCCGCTTATTTCGATGTGTGTAGTTTTGGGTCTAAAATATTGTCTCTCCGGTAACATCTTGGGTCCAACGTGCGGGCTTCGTGGGTATCCCACGACCTGATCTGCAGTCGTGTCTCGAGAAGCACGTCTCAATAGATCGATCCCGCCCTCTCGCCCGCGATCACGCCCGCGACATGGCGATGTTCGACACTCTTATCATTCGGGCAGATTTCTTCCCGGATCTGGGTTGGAGATTCCTCCATCCAAATAAGGACGCTTGCCATGAAAAGTTTAGCCACAAAGACAACAGCCGTGGATGACGCTCCTTCCGCCATTCTGGCCCCTTCCGCCATTCTGAATGTCGGTCCCGATGAGACCTACGCAACAATCGCCGCCGCAATGGGCGTCGCCAACATGGGCGATCAGATTGTCCTTGAGACGGGATATAGCAATGAAAACGCCCTCATCACCGTCAACAACCTTTTCATCGACGGCGATCAATCGTCCAAGGAGATCGATCTGACGCTCGGTGTCGGTGTCGACACGCTGACCCTGCAGGGCCACGCTCCGATCAGCGTCGTCGACAATGCCGGCAACGACACGATTACCGGCAATTTGGGAGCAAATCTCATCGAAGTTTCCGGCGGTGTCGATGTGGCCCATGGTGGCGCCGGGGCGGACCGTCTGTTTGTCGATTATTCGAGCGCCACCGCGGCGATCACCGGCACAGTGGTGAACATCACCGACGGAGGCAGTCACGCGGTCACGTTCGACGGTTTCGAGAATTTCACGATCTACACGGGAAGCGGCAACGATACACTTACAGTCGGGGATGGCGAAAATTCCATCCGCAGCGGCGGCGGGGGCGACACGATCACCGCGGGCAACGGACACAACGAGATCGTCGCGGGCCTTGGCAACGACACGGTCACGGCGGGTGACGGTGGCAACAGCATCTGGGGCGGGGGCGGAAACGACACCGTTACATCCGGAACCGGAAAGGACTATATCGACGGTGGTTTGGGCGACGACACGCTGACAGGCGGTGGCGGCAACGACACCATGCTCGGTAACAACGGCAATGACACGATCTCGGGCGGTGTCGGCAACGACGATTTGTCCGGCGGCGCTGGCATTAACACGCTCGATGGCGGCGTCGGCGCGGACACGGCGGATTACTCTTTGAGCCACCCTGGTGTCAGCGTCAATCTCGCTATCGGCGTCGCACAGGCGGTGAACGCGTACGAAACGGATACGTTGACCAACATCGAGAACGTCAGGGGATCGGATTTCAGCGACACCTTGACAGGCAATTCGGGACACAACGTGCTCATGGGCGGCCTCGGCGCCGATTACCTGAACGGCGGTGGCGGCTCGGACACCTTCTTCTATGCGGGCGCGGCGGATTCGACGTCGAGAGCGTTTGATGTGATCACCGGCTTCGACACGTTGAACGACGCGTTTAACCTCCCATCCGCTGTCAATGCCATCGATGCAATGGTCACGTCGGGCGTTCTGACAGGCGGCAATTTCGACGGCGATATGGCTGCGGCGATAGGCGCTTCCCAACTTGGCGCCCATGACGCTGTGCTTTTCACACCCACTCAGGGCGGGTATGCGGGAGATACGTTCCTCGTCGTCGATGTGAATGGTCAAGCGGGGTACCAGGCCGGCGTGGACCTCGTCATGCAGCTCAGTTCATCCATGCATCTCGAAAGTTTGAGCACGAGCGATTTCATCTGATACGAGATGGCTGAGTGGCGTCCGATGTAGCGCCACGCAGACAAGCGCGCGCGATGATACCAGCCTTTGCAATGCTAGCCCCGGCGATGTTCCCTCGCTGGGGCTGGTCTTTTTGCGGGTGCGCTCCCGCAGATATGAGAGTTCCGAATACCGTCGCAATTTCCGTTTGTTTCGATATGTGTAGCTTTGCACCTAAAATATTGACTCGCCGCTAATGTCTTGGGTCCAAGGTGCGGGCTTCGCCGGTACTCCACGACTTGATCTGCAGTCGTGTCCCGAGAAACACATCTCAATAGATCGATCCCGCCTTCTCGCCCGCGATCACGCCGGCGACATCGAGATGTTCAAGAGTTTTATCATCTGGGCAGATTTCTTCCCGGATCTGGGTTGGAGATTTCTCCATCCAAATAAGGACGCTTGCTATGAAACGCTTTCTCACAATGACAACAGCTCTTCTTGGTCTGGCGGCCGCGCAAGGCGTATCCGCTTCGCCCAAGCCACCGGTCGGTGCCCCCGTCATCGTTACGGCTCCCGTCGATCTCGGCATCGCCGGTCACTTTGTGCTCTTGTCGCAGACCGGAATCACCGATGTCGGCCCGTCAGTGGTCGTCGGCTCTGTCGGCACCAGCCCGATCACCGGCGCCGCCGATCTGTTGAGCTGTTCCGAGGTCACGGGAAACATCTATTCGGTAGATGCGGCCGGGCCGGCGCCCTGCAGCATCCCGTCGCCCCTGCGCCTGTCCAGAGCTATTGGCGCCATGACTACGGCATACACCGACGCGGCCTCGCGCACCGCCACCACGACGGAATGGAACGCCGGTGAAATCGGCGGTCTGACATTCGCACCTGGCGTCTATAGCTGGAGTTCGAATGTCAACATCCCCAGCGATATCTATCTCAACGGCAAGGCCGACGATGTCTGGATTTTCCAGGTCGCACAGAACGTCGTACTCGCCAACGGAGTCTCCGTTCATTTGCAAGGCCATGTCCGGTCGAGGAACGTCTTCTGGCAGGTTGCGGGCGCGGTCACGTTAGGCACCACGTCGCATATGGAAGGCATCGTCCTGTCCAAGACCATGATCAGCGCGGCGACAGGTGCGGAAATCCACGGGCGCTTGTATGCACAGACGGCCGTGACGCTGCAGAAGACGACGCTGGTTCTGCCCAAGGGCGATCTGCCGCTCTAACATTTGATGCGAGGTGGCCTTCACGGATGTGCGTGAAGGCCACGCCGGCGGGGAGCATCTCTGATTCCCCAACGCTCTTTTCTATTCGCCGGCGTTAAGCGGCACACCGCCGCCCCGAGTGCCGCGTGTGCGTTCGGCCTGGTCCACCAATATTTCTCTGAATAGGATGGCAAATCGACTCGAAGGACCTGGGAAGAGGAAATCGTTGCCCGCGAAGGCGCCTCGGCAAATCGTAATTCGTTCACGGAGCGACAGTGGAGCGGCGCGCACCAGACGAGAGGGCGGGAATTTGATTTGCTATGTTTATGTATTGGGAACGGAGGGCTCTGAGAGACCCACGACTTACGTTGGATGGACGACTGACCTCGAGGGGCGCCTTCGGAGGCACAACGTGGGCACCGGTGCTAAGTCTACCCGTGGAAGATGCTGGGGTCTTCTCTATGCGGAGCGATACGAAACGCGCAGGGATGCCATGAGCCGTGAATGGCATCTGAAGCGCGACAGGCAATTTCGCAGGTCGCTGCGCCAGGGCTGAATAGACCGACGCATGTTAGTTGCAAGTTCGCTGACCGCGTCGTGCCAGACCATCGATGCATCGCGCGGCGACGGCACCGCTCAGAGGCCGAGCCCGGCCTTGGCGATGATGTTGCGCTGAATTTCGTTCGACCCCGCGTAGATCGAACCTGCACGCTCGTTGAAGTAGCGCGCGGCGACAGGCGCACAACCGTCAGGCCCGATGCCCTGGCTCGCACTCATGTGCGGCACATGCACTTCGCCGCCCGGCGCGGTACGCTCGGGTTGGAACGGCACGGCATAGAGGCCTGCGATCTCGAGCCCCAGCTCGGTGATCCGCTGACTGAGCTCGGTCGAGCGGATTTTCATCATCGACGGCGCCACGCCCGTCCCAGCCGCTCCGCCTGCACGGGCGAGGATTCGATGCTCGGTATATTCCAGCGCCGCAATCTGGATTTCTGTCTCGGCGAGCTTGTGCGCCATTGCCGTATCACCATCGAGGCGGCATTCGGCCACCAGCGCCTTCAGCCGGCGCAGCCGAGCATAGAGGCCCGGCGCCGCCGCCGATCCACCGCGCTCGAATTGCAGAAGATATTTGGCGACAGTCCAGCCATCGCCGATCCGTCCCACGACGTTCGCCTTGGGCACGATGACGTCGCGGAAATGGATCTCGCACTGGATGTCCTCGCCGGACAGCATCGTGATCGGCCGCACCTCAATGCCGGGTGTCGCCATGTCGATCAGAACGAAGGTGATGCCGGTCTGCGGCGGCCCCAGGCTTGAGGTGCGCACCAGGCAGAAGATGCGGTTGGCCAGCATCGCATGCGTGGTCCAGATCTTCTGTCCGGTGCAGACGAAATGATCGCCCGCGTCGCGTGCCGACATCTTGAGCGATGCCAGATCCGAACCGGCATCGGGCTCGGAATAGCCTTGGCACCAGAAATCCTCGCCCGAAAGGATGCGCGGCAGATAGAACGCCTTCTGCTCGGCATTGCCGTGGCCGATCAGGACTGGCCCGCACATCGACAGCCCCATGGGTGACAGCGCCGGCGCGTCGGCTGCGGCAAGCTCGCTCTGGAAGATGTAGCGCCGCGCCGCCGACCATCCGCATCCGCCATACTCGACCGGCCAGGACGGCGCGACCCAGCCCTTGCGGTAAAGGATCGTATGCCACTGCCGCATCGTGTCGCGATCGGCATAGACGCTGGTCGAAAGCCGACCGGCGC
>Ga0105239_10003982_pt1 | contig 17898 bp, 16 predicted proteins | sample KBSC44metaG_FD_92761 | JGI IMG/M metagenome (GOLD analysis project Ga0105239, IMG submission 92761) | Corn rhizosphere microbial communities from Kellogg Biological Station, Michigan, USA - KBS C4-4 metaG | ecosystem: Host-associated > Plants > Roots > Rhizosphere > Soil | place: Michigan, USA...
CCTGCCCGGCCCAGCGTGCCTCGTGCAAAAACCAAGGCGTTTTTGCACAGGAGGCCCGCCACCTGCGGCGGCGGGGCACATCCTGTGCCTGGATGCGTGTCAGCCGTTCCGGTAGAACCGCGCCTGCGCGCGGTTCCGCCATTTCGGCAGCAGGCGCTCAGCCAACAGCCGCAGGAGGTCGTCGGTCTCGCGGTAGGCCGCTCCCCTTTCGACGGCGGCGATGCGCACGTCCTTATACGGGGCTGATATTTCATACAGCCGATCTTTGAACTTGAAGCGCATCGGACCGAGAGATTGTGGTGAATCGCCATGAAGCTCGAATGCGACGCCAGGGATTTGGGACAACGCATTGCGCATGGCCCCCGTGGTGGTGAAGTCGCGGCTGAATTCGACCGCGCCCAGCCTGCCCGCCGCGTCCCGAAACTCACTGACCATGCTGGTTCGCATGGTGAGGCGAAAGCGGTCGTCTAGTCCCGAAAGGCTGCCTGCGCTGTGCTCTGGTGGCGTCTTTGGCGACACGGCGCCCGAATCCCTTGCGTTTGTGCAAGGCAGCATATAACCGAAAAATGCCGCATCGGGTGGAGTGACAAATTCACAAATTTTTATCCTGCGAGGAGCGGCGAACGTCCCGCCCGCGCGCGGATGTAATCCCAATGCGCTGGCATGGACTCGACACTACTGCGGACGCCCGAGTGCAGCTCGTCGAGTTTGGACTGAATCTTGCGGGCATCGAGACCATCGACCAGGGGGTCGTAGCGCCGTGGGATGATGTTCTGGCCGACCATGACCGACAGCCAGCTCGTTACAGGAAACAACTCGGTGTCTTCGCGCAGAATGCGGCCGTGGCTTCGAAAGAGCTCGATCTTCTCGAGCAGTGTGTCGGTGAGCGGAATAGCCCGGCAGTGATCCCAGAACTCACCGCGACGCTCGGTCTGGGTGTAATGCATCAGCAGAAAGTCGCGCACCCGGCCGAATTCGAATTCGAGCATCCGGTTGTAGCGGTCGATGTCCGCGGTGGCGAAGTCCCGATCGGGAAAAAACTTCAACAACATGGCAATGCCACGTTGAATCAGGTGAATACCGGTGGCCTCCAGGGGCTCCAGAAACCCGGCTGCCAGGCCTAGCGCAACAACATTCCCGTTCCACGCTTTGCGGCGCCGGCCCGGAGTGAAACGCAGCTCCACCGGCGCACTCAGCGGGCGGCCCTCCAGGTTCGCCAACAACGTCGTCTCGGCAGACTTCCGGGTGGTGAAGGCTCCACTATAGACATACCCGTTGCCGTTACGATGTTGTAACGGAATACGCCACTGCCAGCCGGCATCGCGAGCGGTGACCAGCGTGTAGGGATCGGGGGCCGAGGCGGGCTCGCTGTGCACGACCAGCGCCCGGTCGCAGGGCAGCCAATGGCTCCAGTCGTCGTAGCCGGTCTCGAGTGCCTCCTCGATGAGCAGGCCGCGAAAACCGCTACAGTCAACAAAGAGATCGGCGGCGATCGACTCACCGCTCTGCAGGGTCACTGACTCGATGAAGCCGTCGTGGGAACGCCTCGAAACATGCCGCACGTCGCCTTCGATTCGCTGTACGCCGCGCTTCTCGGCAAATCCACGCAAATAGCGCGCGAAGCTGGAGGCATCAAAATGCAGGGCGTAAGTGATCTTATTGAGTGGCGTGTTAGGTGCGTGCACCGGACGCGTAAACCGTCCTTGGGTCGCCGCCACCGCCTGAATGGAATATTCCTCGAGCGGCGCCGCCTTGCCTGCCAGAAACATCTTCAGCCAGTAGGCTTGAAAGGGGATGCTGCCGATTCCCGGCCCGGTGGGTCCGAACGGGTGGAAATAGAAGTGGCCCGGCCGGGTCCAGTCGCGGAAGCCGACGCCGAGCTTGTAGGTGGCCTTCACATCACGAACCAGCTCGTCCTCGGCAATGCCGAGCTGCCGGATGAAGTCCATGATGGGCGGAATCGTGGCCTCGCCCACGCCGACCGAGCCAATTTGGGCCGACTCGATCAGCTTGATCTGCACACCCATGGCGTCGAGAGCATTGACGAGGCCGGCAGCGGCCATCCAACCGGCCGTGCCGCCGCCAACGATTGCCACGCTCCGAATCTGTCTGTCGCTCATGGGGTTGCCTCGAGCGCCACAATAACGCAGTACCACGGCCGCCGCACGCGCTCAAGGGCCGTGTCGGAACCCGACTCTTAGCGCGGGAGGCTTCTTGCCGTGGCGCTGGAGTCCGCCGGCGCCGGCGCATTGCCGGGCTTGCCTTTGCGAAACGCGAATTTCAACGCGCGTCGGGCAATGCCGAGGAGGGAGTGCAATCCGGGCAGCGGGTCACGCCAACTGATATACGCGAAGCTGGTGCACCTGGCGATCGACGCCATCCAGCGGAAGAAACCGAGGGTGCCGTAGGGGCGCAGCTCGCGGAAGGTCTCGAGATCCTTGCTGAAATAAACCCAACGCTTACGCAACACCTGCGGGCGCGGATCGACATTCTCGAGTGATTGCCCCGTCAGGTCGCGATAGGCCAGCAAGGGGAGGTTCACGCCGCAATCACGCAGATGCCCGATGGTCAGGAAAGGCCGTGCGTTGAAATCGATCAGGTAAAACGCGCCCGTTTTCTCGTCCCGTAACCACTCGATGCCGAAAATACCGTGGAATCTGAGGGTTTTGAGCAAACGCTCGGTCGCGTCGAACAGGAATCGCTCGTCCGTCGCCGGCAGTGCCGCGGGAATCTCGCCCAGGCAGGTGGCGCCGAAGTTCGGAGGAAATTGTCGCAGCCGCTGATGCGAAGTCAGGGTGACGACACGCCCCTGGCGGTCGCACAGCCCATAACAGTCGAAAATGTTACCGTCGCCGCCGCGGATCATGCGCTGGATCACCAGCGACTCGGTGCCGTGGTTCCGGACGTAACTCACCAACTGCTCGCGGGTGTCGAGCAGCAGGTTCTTACCACGCAGCTTGCACGTGTTGACGCCGTCGTAACTGGGCTTCAACAGGTAGGGCCCGGGGTGTTGGCTGCTCCATTCCAGCACGTCGGCCACTGTCGGCATGGACAGGCTCGGAATGATGGGCGCACCGGCTTCCCGGGCCGCCTCATATAACGTTGTCTTGTTGACGATCCGTTCCAGCTCCGCGTAAGGCAGTTCCCAGAGCCGGTAGTGTGGCCGCAACTGTTCGGCATACTTCGCCAGCAACAGGGCGTGCGCGTCCCCGGTGGGGATCAGGACCGGGCGATTATTGATCTTCTGGCCGATCTTCTGGGCGTAGCGAATCAGGAAGTCGATGAGTGTCGTAGGGTCATCGCCCAAGTGATGACATGGCACTTTGACCGCGTGGCGCGAGTACTGGAGCGGATCGTCGCTACGAAACAGGCACGCATGCACCTCCACGCCACATTCCGCGAGCGCTCTGACAGTGGCAATGCCGGTAACCGTGTTACCGAGAATCACCGCCGGGACGGAGACCGTGTCAGGCTTCCCTGACATGACGGGGGAGATGGAGGAAATCGCGGCGCACTCGGGTCTTGTATTTGGTTGGGACGGTAGCAGAACAGCGCCCACATACCTAGAACATCATCACAGTTGCCGACTTAATCCAGACCCGCCTTTCATCTACCTTTCATTATACTTTCGTCGTAATTTCCCGGCAATATTGTGAACTGTGCACGGCTTTACATGTTTTAACGACATGTCAGGAGGGGCGGGATTCCGTACGCCCGGCAATCCCCCTGTTCTAACTTCAGGATGGGTGTCGGCGAAGGGGGGCGGTCGCCCGGGCTGACTCCAATCGCCGACAGTGGGGCTTGCCGGTGCTGTACCGCCGAGCTGGACCGTAAGCCTTGTGGGAATGACGTTTGCTAGAGCCCGCTAACGAATGCGTAACGAATTGAAGTACGGGCTTCGTTTTCTCGTACGTGACACCTTTAACAGTGAGCGGCGGGTGCAGGCGCTCTTGTCTCACGAGCGGCTGTCTCGGGAGCGCCTGGATGCGATCACTGACCTGTTGTTGACCGAATCGCTCCAGGCGGCGGTACGGAGGATTCCCCGTTATCGCGCCCTGAAAGAAAAGCTGTCTGCCGGCAATGTTCGCCAGGTGCTGGCGGAGCACTTCCCCGTCATCGAAAAGAGCGATCTCACCGAGAGTCCTGCCGATTTCTACCCACACGACACTCCCAGGCCCTGGACCATCGTGGGCCGAACCAGTGGCACGTCCGGTACGCCACTGCAGGTGTTTCGGAGTCTGCCGTCGGTGCTCTGGGAGAATGCAGTCGTCGAGCGTCATTTTCGCTGGAGCGGCTATCGGGCAGGGATGCGGCGCGCCTATCTTCGCGGCGACCTGGTCGTGCCGCTCGAGCGGAAGTCGCCGCCCTACTGGTTCGTGAATCGTTACAACAACCAACTGATCCTGTCTTCGCGCCACCTGCGGGAGGGTTGTGTCGATGACATCATCGGCGAGTTGGAGAGGTTCGCGCCGTACATGATGGAGGCATATCCCTCTACCGCATACGAGTTGGCACGGTTGCTGGAACAGCGAGATCGCGTGCTGCGCATTCCGTATATTTACACCGGCTCGGAGCCCCTCTATCCTCACCAGCGTGATCTCATCCTCGCGCGCCTCGGGAAATGCGTGATGGATCACTACGGAATGGCCGAGCGTATTGCTTACGCAACCGAATGCGAGCATGGCGGCCTGCACGTGAATACGGACTACTCCTATGTGGAGATCGTCGACGATGAAGGGCATCCCACCGAAGGTGAGGGGTATGTCGTTGGCACGACTTTCAACAACGCGCTGATGCCCCTGGTCCGATATCGGATGTCTGACCGAACCCGGTGGCGGCGCGAGCCCTGCCCCTGTGGGCGAGTCTATCCGCTCATCGAACCGGTGACCGGCAAGTATGAAGACACTCTGTTTGGCTCACAGGGTCAGCGCATCAGCCCGTCGGTCGTCACCTTCGCATTCAAGTCATTGCGAGGCATCAAGTATTCTCAGGTGGCCCAGACGGGCGAAGGTACTTGGGAAATTCGCGTCGTGCCCGAACGCTCATTCAACGAAACCGAGCGCAACCGCCTGGTTGAGAATGTGAGGCACCTGGTGGATCCGGGTATCCACGTCGTGGTGCGCGAGGTGGCGGAAATCGCGCGTACCTCGGCGCATAAGTATCGTTGGATTGTGAACGAGTCGAAGAAGAAAGCAGAGGCTGGCCGATAGCGCCGCGTTGCGCACGAAATCCTTGCTCGTTCCCGGGGTTGCCCTGGTCTATCGGCTGCATTGACGTTCGCAAATATAGGCCGGCACTATCGCCACGGTTTCCCAGCTCACGAGAGTGACCGTGACCCTGCTGATCCTGCTCATCCTGATCCTGGTAGCCATCGTCTGTTCGCGGCTGAGGTGGCGCAAGACTTCACTCGTCATTTGGGTCCTGACGGTGGTGCTGTTTGTGAGTATCGGATGCGGTCCGATTCCGTCGTTTTTCCTCAATCACCTCCAATCGGCCTATTCGGCGAATGCTGTCATTCGAGAGGCGCGCGGTACCGCCATCATCCTGCTCGGCAACGGCATCGAACGATTTACGAGCACCGACGGAATTGCCATCGAGCCCGGCGCACTGGCGTATGGCCGGATCGCCAAGGCCCTGGAGCTCTATCGGACCTGCAAGCAGAAGAATACCGGCTGCACGGTTATCGTGACCGGCGGCGATCCACAACATCATGGCGCCGCCGAGGCAGCCGTGTACGGTGCGTTGTTGCAGCGGTTGGGAGTCGACTCCGCTGATCTGCTGCTCGAAACCCGCAGCCTGAATACCTGGCAGAACGCGCAGTTCACCGCCGCGCTGTTGAAATCCCACCCTGCCGACCAGGTCTTCCTGGTGTCCTCCGGTATTCACTTACGGCGTAGCCTGCTGTACTTCGGCCGTTTCAACATTCATGGCCAGCCGGTTCGCGCCGACCTGGTGAATGCCCAGTCGAGTTGGATTCCACTGGCCTATAACTTTCTGGTCACCGACCTGGCGGTTCACGAGTACACCGGTGTGTGGCGCTATTATCTCTATGAGGCCATGGGGTGGAATGCGTCAGTCACGAAGCCCGGGTCGGCGTGAGGCAGGAAGCGCGCGGCGGCCAGAGTGCCGACCCGCCCGCCGCAGTCCGAATGGTTGCCTGGCGCTCGTCCTCGATTCGTCTCGGCTGGTCGCATTTCAGGTAGGCCAGCGGCCGAGCGTGGGGATATCGTTCAAGGGTTGTTCGGCTGTCGGGGGTCCGATGAAAACGCGTCGTGAAATGCTGCAGATCGCCGCCAGCGCGGCGGCGGGTGTTGTCCTTCCAAGCGCCTTTCCTGGCCTGGCGTCCGCGGCCACCGGCGCACCTGCTGGCGTGACCCCCACGGCCGCACCCGGCGGCGCGTTGCCGCCCGGCACATCCTCGAATTCCGGCTCCAAAACCCTGCTCATTCTGGGGGGCACCGGCTTCATCGGCCCCCATCTGACGAATGAGGCACTGCGCCTGAACTGGAAGGTCACCCACTTCAACCGCGGCAAAACCGGCGCCGAATCGGTGCCTGCGGGCGTCGAGACATTGATCGGCGACCGTAAAGGCCAGCTCGACGCCCTGCGCGGCCGCAAGTGGGATGTTGTCATTGACGACACTGGCTACATCCCGAAGTACGTGAAGATGTCCGCGGAGCTGCTGGCGCCGAATGTCGGCTACTGCCTGTATATCTCCAGCATTTCCGCGTACGCGGGTTTTGAAAAACCCAACGACGAGGACTCCCCCACTGGAAAGCTGTCGAACCCCGATGTCGAGGACATCAGCGGCGGCACGTATGGTCCCATGAAGGCCCTGTGCGAGCAGTACAGCGCCGCAGCCTTCAAGGGCCGGATGTCCATCGTTCGTCCCGGCTACATCGTGGGCCCGTTGGATCGCACTGATCGATTCACCTACTGGCCCGTGCGCGCTTCCAAGGGCGGCGAGATGCTCGCGCCCGGCACGCCACATGACCCTGTGCAGGTGATCGATGTCCGCGACCTCTCGACCTGGCTGATGAAGCTGGCCGAGTCCCGCACCATCGGTACCTACAACGCAGTATCGCCGCCCGGCGCATTCACTATGGGCGACTTGATCAACGAGAGTTTGAAAGCCTCACCGAAGTCAGGCGCCCGCGTGACCTGGGTATCGGAGGATTTCCTGGCCGCGCACTGGAAACCCGATGACCTGGATCTCCCGCCGTGGTCGCCCATGAAGGGGGACATGGCCGGTGCATCGCTCACCTCTGTGACGCGGGCTCAAAAAACCGGCCTCCACTCCCGGCCGTTGCGCGAGACCGTCCACGACACCCTCGCGTGGTTCCAGACACTCCCGGCCGATCGCCAGGCAAAGTTGCATGCAGGCCTTGCGGCGGACAAGGAGGCAGACACCTTGCGCGAGTGGCACAAGGCAAACGGCTAACCTATCGCACCGGGTAAGGCCCCTCCGCGAACACCTCGCGGTGATATCCCTTGCTCCCCACCTCCCGGGCCAGCGGGCTGCGGAAGTCCACGCCCTTTTTCAGGCATTCCAACACATGCCGGAAGTCATATCGCGGCCGCCACTCCAATTCCTCGATCGCCCGGCTGCTGTCGTACACCCGATCGATGCTGGGAAACAGGGTCCATTGCCGATCCCGGTAAAGCGCCTCGACTTGTGGAAACAACCTGTGCACAACCTCCGTCGCATTCAACCGCAACTGCGCGCAGTCGCTTCGTTGGAAAGGCGTCGTGGCCGAAATGATGTAGCGGCGGAACCCCTTCTTGCGGCGAAATTCAGCGTCGCGCAGCTTTGCCTCGGCTAACAGGTGTGCCGTCACCATGTCCTCGAGGTCAGCACGACGATACAGCAGGTCGTTGGCCTGGGCGTTCGCCGTCCCGTACTGGGAGCGGATCGCCGTGTTGTCGTCATCTTCGGGAAAGAAGCGTGACGTTCGCAATACCATTGTGGGCAGGTGGTGCTTGCGGAAAAACAATTCGCACAGGCTCTCCGCCGCCAGCTTCGTAACTCCATAGATGTTCTTGGGAATCGGGGGCACTTCTTCAGTGATCCACGCAGCGGGCTCTGCGTCCGCTGGGCTCAGCGCATCACCCCATGTGCTGGTCGTGCTGGTGTACATGAAGCATTCGACCCCCGCCGCGGCGGCCTCCTCCAGCAGCACCAGGGTGCCGGTGATGTTGGTCTCCACGAAGTCCTGCATGGTGTGAGTCACGATGTGCGGCTTGTGGAGCGTGGCCACGTGAAGCACCGTTTTTACGCCCTGCATACAACGCTTCACCAAGGCTCGATCGACGATGGAGCCGACGTGATCGGTGAAAGGGGACGCCTTGATGTCCAGGCCCGCGGCAGGGCGATCCGCCGCACGGAATGTGCGCATGAGGGCTTCGCCGAGGTGGCCGGCTGACCCGGTCACGAGCACGTTGGGCTGCATGAGGCACCTGAACACTTCACGTTGGCGCTATTGTGGATTATCAGGAGTCCTATTTCAAACAACTGTTAGGTTTCCTGAGAATGGCCTGAAGTCAGCTCACATGCGGTGCGCTGTTGTTTTTAGCGGATTGGCGCCGGATGGTGCGGCGCATTTGCGCTTGCGCTGCACCAATCCGGCTTTACCTAACACGCTATCGCCTCGGGGCTTGGCGAATTTGCAGCCTCGTTCACACCTCTACGTACAAATACGGTTGTAATTTGGCACCGCTCGACATGCCGTGCGGACGCCCGGGGTGTTGTGTTGTGAAGTCGCCGCACAGTCATCTTCGGACACCAAGGAATCGTGGAAACAACACTCTATGCCTCGCGGCGCCGGGATCGGCGCATCGCCTTTGTCAAGTCCCCAGCGCCCCAGGATGCGAAAGTGGCGCATGCCATGCAGCTCCTCACCTCCATGTTGTGGGCCTTCAAAGGGACGACGCGCTCCGCATGGGAAATTGCCTCGCCGGAGGAGGCGGACGTGATCGTGTTCCACGCGGACGCTCCCGATGGGCGGCTTCCGGAGTGGCAGGCGAGCGGGAAACTCGCGTTGGAAATCGCAACGGCGCCGCAGCCGGGCGCCATCGGATCGCGCACGTTGGTCTATCCGTTTCGTGCGGCTCGAGCCTTCGCGCTGCTCGAGCAACTGGATGCCGAGTTGGAATCCGCCGCCGCCCTGAATTACGCCATGAGCAGTCATACCGGGGAATTCAAGCGCCCGGCACCCGGAGAGGAATCCTGGAGTTTTGTTGACGCGTTACGTACTTTGCGCGCCTATTCGGGGGGTGAGCGCTGGTGGGTAGTCTACAGAGAGGCGGAGCCGGTCCTGTGGGTGAAATCGGGCGGTGTCGTGTATCTGGCGGATCCCGCCGTCGTGGAGTCGCTCCGCCAAGGGACATTGCAGTTACACGAGATGCGCATGCAGTCAGGTGCTCCGCCTGCAAACGGCGCGCAACTCAGGGGCGGCTCGGAGCTCATCTGGTTCGCCGCGTACTATACGAGCAACCGACTCGCTGTTGCTCTGAGCGACAGCGCGCGCTATCGCATTGCCCGTTGGCCCAACTTTGGCGCGATTCGACCCCCGGTGGCGCAGATCCGTGTTGTCGCCGCCCTTTCGGCACGCGCGGTCGACCTGGGCGAGGTGGCATCCCTTGCACGAATTCCAGTGACCGATGCCGCCCGGACCCTCAATGCCCTCTCGGCTTTGGGGCTGTTGTTGCCCGCCGAATCCGACACCGAGTCCGTGGTGACGGCTCGAGCTCCAGCAACACCCACCGTCAATGCGCTGGGCGCGCTGCTGAGAAATATCCGCCGGCACCTGGGGCTTGGAGCCTGACAGTGCACGCCGTCCGGGAAATCAAAATCGTGTTCGCCGGGCCCATGGGCGCCGGAAAAACCACCGACATCCGTGCGCTCAGCGACCAGGCTCCGGTATCCACCGAGGTTACCAACGAGATTCTGTGCAAGGGATCGCCAGGGGTCATTCTGTTAGTGGATGGCCGCAGCGCCACGGCGTTGACGGACCTTGAAATGTACCTGGAAATGCTACGCGGGCAGTGCCCGAAGCAGCCTCTTGTGATTGGCGTCGGCCGGCTACCGGTGGACGCCGGGCAGGAGTTGGATCGGCTGGCGGCCTCCCTGGCCGCTCGCGATATCGCCGCGCCGGTGTTCGGGGTCGACGTGCGTAGCCGCGAAGACATATTGCTCCTGGTCGAGACTTTGCTGTGCATACTCGAGATGCGCGCGTCGGAGTCTCTCGATGGCGTCCACTGAGCGGAGTCTCGGTCATCTTCTATGGGCCGCGGATGCCTGCCGGCTGCCTCCGAAGTAGCCATTCAACGGCTCCGTGGACATGAGCAGTCCGGTTGCCGCCGTTCGGGGCTCCGAGGGCAGTGCGCGCAGCGATGTGGCGCTGAGCTCGGACACCGGGGCTCACCGAGCATTCGGTCGACAAGATTCTGGGGAAGTGACCCTCAGGCGGCGCGCGCCGCTTCGATATGATAGGGGGCATGTGACACACGCATCGTCAGGGAGAGAGCGCATGGGAAATTCGATCGGGCGTCGTGAGCTGCTGACGGGAGCGGGTGCCGCCATGCTCGTGGGCGCTTTGCCGGGTTGCAGCGTTGGCACATTGAGTAAACGTTCGTCGACGCCGCCCACGCCGATTCTGCAGTTGCCGCGGCTTCACGCCAGTCCCGACCGGATCACCAACATAACCGTGTGCACGCGGCCCTTTCGCGCGCAAGGCCCGCGCCTGGATGTCGAGAAAATCGGCTCCAAGACCATCGTCCACAACTACGGCCACGGAGGTAGCGGGTGGTCCCTGTCCTGGGGGTCGAGCACCATCGCGGTACAAAAGGCTTTGTCGACCGGCGAGCGCGACATCGCGGTGATCGGATGTGGCGCCCTGGGACTGACCTCGAGTTTGTTGCTGCAACGAGCGGGCGCCCGCGTCACGATTTATGCGAAGGATCTGCCGCCGAACGTCCGCTCTTGCTTGGCCACAGGCCTGTGGACTCCGGACTCGCGGATCTGCCTGGAAGAAAACGCTACGCCGGCCTTCAAACAGCTCTGGGAAGGCATGGCGCGTCAGTCCTTCCAGACTTACCAGACATTGCTGGGACTGCCCGGGAATCCGGTCGAATTCATTGACAGCTATTTCGTGTCGGATACCCCGCGCGTCCCGCGTAGTAGTCGTCCGCCGTCCGATGACGGCAGGCCACCCTTCGCGGAATTGCAGCGAGAGTTGATCCCGGACCTGATCCCCAATGCCGAGGATTTCGCGCCTGGGCAACACACCTTCGGGGCGCGCTACCTGAGACGCAACGCCTTGATGATGTTCAATCTCACCGCGTACGCCCGCCTGTTGCTCGCCGATTTTCACGCCAACGGCGGCAAGATCGACGTGAGGGAGTTCCACTCACCAGCCGATTTCAGTCCATTGCCCGAAAAGACTTTGATCAATGCCACGGGCTACGGCTCACGCAGCCTCTTTGGCGACCAGTCCATCACCCCCGTGCGCGGACAGCTCGCCCGCATGATTCCCGACCCCACGGTCAATTACGGGCTTTACTACAACCACGTCTCTTTCGTTCCCCGGCGCGACGGCCTGGTGTTCCAGGTGGTGGGCGACGACTACTACGGCCTCGACAACGACTCCACCACCCCCGACCGGGCGGAGGCAGAACTGGCGGTCAATACCATTGCGGGGCTGTTCGCTCCGGCGTGAGCCGGGGAGGGGCGCCGTCAGGCGGGCTCCCCCGGCCCGCCGCTAAAATTTTGTCACGTTAGCCCGATATCCTCGAAGCGGATTTGTGTGCTTACACCTACGGGGAGTCGGGCGATGAGTGATGCGTCGGTGGTCAGCAGGTATGGTTGGAAGGAAGCCGACGCGCCTTGCTCCTGCGCCTATGTCGTCCCCGACATTCTGCAAGTCGTCGCTGGCCTCGACGCGAAACGAATTCTCGACGTCGGTGCCGGCAACGGCGCGTTGTGCGGCCTGCTGCAGCGGCAGGGCTACGCGGTGGCCGGCTGTGAGTACGACAGACGCGGAGTCGAGATCGCCCGCGCCGCTCACCCCGGTGTTCCCTTTTATAACTTCGGCGTCCAGGATGACCCCAAGAGCCTGTTGGAATCGGAAGAGCAGTTTGATGTCGTGGTTTCTACCGAGGTCATCGAGCACCTGTTCTCGCCGCATCATCTGCCGATCTACGCGGCCGGTGTACTCGCCGACGGAGGCTATCTCGTGGTCAGCACCCCATACCACGGATATTGGAAAAATCTCGCCCTGTCGATCTTCGACAAGTGGGACTTTCACCATAGCCCCCTCTGGCATGGCGGTCACATCAAGTTCTGGAGCCGCCGTACCCTGACTCGACTGTTGGAGGAGTACGGCTTCGAGGTCGTGGAGTTCCGTGGAGTGGGGCGGCTGCCGTACCTGTGGAAGAGCATGGTCCTGGTTTGCCGCAAGCGGGGTCGGTTGGAGCCCGCCTGACGTGGGCCGCTATGTCACTTGCGTGACATTCCTGTGAATGTGGGATGTCGGAAGGACCGGTAACCCCCTGTTGGCTCGAGCGCTTGCGGAAGACTTGAGGCATGATGCGCGACCATCATGACATCCTCCTCCTCGCCTATGCGCATGCGACTGGCGCAACTCTCCATCGTTGCCCTTCTGTTTGGAGGTTATGCGGCGTGCTACTTCTGTCGGGCCGACTTGTCGGTGGCCGCACCGTTCATCATCGACGAGATGGGGACGCATGGCATCGCGCACCAGGACGCGATGGTGCGGATTGGCCAAATGACCTCGCTCGGCGTGTTTGCTTATGCCGCTGGAAAGCTGGCCTTGGGCGGGCTGGGTGACTTTTGGGGCGGGCGGCGCAACTTCCTGATTGGTCTGGGCGGGGCCACGGTATTTACCACGCTCTTTCCGCTCGGAGCGAGCTTCCCACTGTTCACGCTGGCCTGGTTCGGGAACCGTTTGACCCAATCGGTGGCCTGGGCGGGACTGATCAAAGTCGTCTCGAAGTGGTTCGACTACACCTCACACGGCACCATCGTCGCCATCCTCAGCATCAGCTACCTGGTCGGTGATGCCGTGGCACGACATTGGATGGGGTTGTTGATCGAGCACGGTTTCCCGTGGCGCGCCCTGTTTTATTTCGCGGCGGCCGTGGCCGCGGCACTGTTGTTGAGTAACCTGTTCTTCCTGCGCGAGTCACGCTCCAGTGGTGGTTATGAGCCCGCCAGACCCCATCCGGCCAACCTGTTCGGCGGAGCCGAGTCACGGCCTCCCAGCGTCGCCGCATTGTTGCTGCCGCTACTGAAGAATCGTGGGTTCGTGCTCGTGTGTCTGTTGTCATTCGGTTCCACGATCGTCAGAGAGACATTCAACATATGGACACCGGTGTATCTCCACGAGCATGCCGGTTACAGCGTGAGCAGTGCGGCGAGCCTGAGTGCCATTTTTCCCGGCGTGGGTGTCGCGTCGGTACTGTTGTGTGGCTGGTTGAGTGACAGGATCGGAGAAAACGGACGCTCGACCATCATGTTTGTCGGATTTATGACCGCGACCGTGGCGCTTTTGATGCTTACACGGTTGCAACCGAGTTCGTCCGGGTCGATATTGGCCGTGGCCATCATCGGGTTGATCGCATTCGGCCTGTTGGGGCCTTACTCTTACCTCGGAGGAGCGTACGCGCTGGACTTTGGTGGCAAGCAGGCCGGCGCGGTATCCTCCGGTATCATTGATGGGGTGGGCTATATCGGCGGCATCCTCGCTGGTGACGCTGTGGCGCGAGTCGCCGTGGCGTTTGGCTGGACAGGCGTGTTCATCGCGTTGGCTGCCGTCTGTGCCCTGGCTGCTGCCGGAGCGGGGTATTTGTATGTGTGGAGCTCGAGTTCCCAGGCCGCGCGCGTTCAAGCGTCATGAATGACACATCGCTCGTGAAGCGTGTGTCCTCGACCCCCGGCACGTTGAGGGTCGAATGGGCTGATGGCCGGGCGAGTGAGTTTCTCAGCATTTGGTTGAGCGATAACCGTCCGGATCATCGTGATGCCTTCAGCGGGCAGCGACTGGTGGATATCCTGGACTTACCGCTGGAGCCCCGCATCCACTCTGTTGCGATGGAATCCGACTCGGTATGGATTCAGTGGGAGGGACAGGCTCAGGCGACCGGCTTCGAATTGAGCTGGCTGGCGCGGCACGCTCCGGGTGAAGCCGGCGACCGTGCTCCCGAGCTTGCCACGCGTTTGTGGCTCGAGGGTGGGACACTGGAGGCGTCGAAGGCCTTCGCTTGGACTGCGGCTTCCGAGATCCGAGGCGATCCCGCTGCGCGTCTGGCCTGGCTGACCGATCTGCTCAGAGACGGGATCGCATTCCTGCACGGCCTGCCCTGCGACGAGGCGGCTTTCCTGGGTACCGTGAGCTCGATCGGCCAGGTTCTGGAAACCAACTATGGCCGCGTGTTTGACGTCCATTCGGTCCCCCAGCCCGAGAACCTGGCCTATTCTGATCTCGGTCTTGGCCTGCACACCGACAATCCGTATCGCGAGCCGGTCCCGGGATTCCAGGCGCTGCACGCCGTGGTCACTTCGCTGGAAGGGGGCGAGAGTCTGTTCGCGGATGGCTTCGCCATGGCAGAGCATCTGCGCGTAACCGAGCCCGCGGCATTCAAACTGCTGACTCAGACGGCAGTACCCTTCTCCTACCGTTCCAAGGACGCTGACCTCTACGCCGAGCGGCCTCTCATCCAGCTTTCTTGCGACGGGGCCGTCATCGCGGTCCACTACAACAGTCGCTCCATAGCCCCGTTGCGCCTGCCGCCGCGGGACGTCGAGGCCTTCTACGCGAGCTATCGGCTGTTTGCCAGCCTGTTGCGCAACCCGCGATTTCAACTCAGGCTGCGGCTCGCGGATGGCGACCTGGTCGCCTTCGATAATCGAAGAATTCTCCACGGTCGCACGGCCTTTTCATCAGCGAAGTTTCTGCGTCATCTGCGTGGGTGCTACTTCACTCGCGACAGTGTTTACTCCGAAGCCGCGTTACTGCGCAGGAAGCTTTCCTGAGGGCGGCCGCCATGAGTGTCGCAGACGAAATATTCTCTATCTTCGACTCGCGTGGCTCGGCTGCATACTTCGGTGAGCCGGTTTCCATGACTACATGTGCTTGATAGTGATGGCAAGTATGAGTAGCAGCGGCAGGCTGGCCAGTGCCGGTGCCCAAAAGTCGAACCACAGGCCTCCAATCTTGAATTCCAGACTCTGGAGTTTCCTCTCTATATCCGTGTTCGTCTCACGAAGGCGTTGGATGGAGGCATTCAGCTCCCGAATCGCGTCCCGTAGCCCTGAAATATTGTCGTCGGTCATAATATCGATCTCGCCGTGTTGATGAGGTCTGATGCAGCTCAGGCATCGCCGTGTCCCGGGGGCAGGGCACGTCTAGCGGTCTGTAGTTGTGCGCGGCGCGGACGATTCAAATCCACTTGAATCCGTGAGCCATCAATCCCAGAATTGCTCCTGTACCCGCCAGGTAGAGCCCGAGTGCCCAGTTCTTCTCTGAGTCTAAACGTACCCCTAACTTGTCGATGTTCGCTCGCACCTCCTTGAATCCGGCTTGCATCTCCGCCCTTACCGCGGCGAACTCGGCTTTCGTCTCCTTGCGAGCCTCCTCGAACCGGTCGTCGACTCTTTTAAATCGGTCGTCGATCCTTCTGTTGTCCTCAACCCGGTTCTGTTCGACCTTTTCGAATTTCGCGTCGATCTTGTCGAATCGCGCCTCAATTTTCTTGTTGTCCTCAGCCCGGTGCTCCTCGATCTTCTCGCGGAGCGAATCGATTTTCAGATTTGTGGCGCGCACCTCCGCCTTGATGTCTGTCACGTGAATCTGCAAGTTGCGCACGTCCGCGGGCAGCTCTGAAAGACTCTCGTTCATCTGGTTACCCCCGGCGTACTTCACGGGGTAGCGGTCCTGAGCATCGGCGGCTCGAATCAGCACGGCATTCATGGATCACCTTGACCTCGCTCCAACAATGTTGGAAGTTGAATTTCAAGCGGTGATCAATTGTAGGCTATGTGCATCAGCACAAGCCAGTGCCGGACGGCACTCGAGTGTCGAAAATTGCGCCGGAAATCCAAATATTCTCAACGCGTTTCGATGACGACGGACGCTCAAATAAGCGTCGAAAGAACCGTGCCGAAAGCCGTGGCGGATACGACGCTATCCACGACGGGTGAATTCACCGCGCGGATGTGCGTGGTGAAAGGCCGCGCAAGGAAATCGCTATTGAAGCCAGGTATCAAGTCTCCCAGGCGACGTGCGGCAATGGCGCCGCACGTCGCGCTCCTGGAGTTCCGCTGAGCGGCGAACCTGGTGCTGCGCCCCGGCCAGACCGTCGAGCGATTCAAACTCGATGACGCAGGCGCCTACGAGCGGGTGCTGTCAGGTGTTGGTGTGCTGGGCGCCGCCGGTGGCGGGCATGGCCCATGCGTGCTCACGCCGCGAACTACTACGACCTGGCTGGGCACGGAGCTAAATCCGAACAGTCGTGGCACGAAGCCGGGGCACGAATTGCACGAGGCCGTGGAGGCGTCTAAGGCTGACCGGTACTCGGGCTGCGGGACTTTAGAAGAAAGGGAAGGCGATATGGCTGAAGCGCAGTGCCGCCGCTCGCATCGCAGGGCTTCGGATGGTGCCTTGCGGGCACGCCGCGCCCGATCCGCCTGATCGGCTCGAGTCGAGTCTTCTTACATTTCAGTAATGCCGCCAGGCCTAGGCAGCGCCGGTAAGCCGCTCCAGCCCATAGCGTGTCAGGCTGTAACTTGGGGAGCGCGGCGGCGCGGCTTCGGCTCGCACAGCGCCCGCTCTCTGCAGCACATCCATGTACCGTTCCACGTGCCGCCGGTTCAGATGCATGGCATCCGCAATCTCATCGAGCACCAAGGCGTGATGCACGTTGTGCGCCTTCGCCAGCACTCCCAGGATTTGAAATACAACCGTCGTCTCAGATTGCGGCACGCCAGGCTCCGTTTCGGGCTCAGTCAGGTAATGGTGCGCGTCAGTCACTGAATTGAGAGTAGATAAACTCGTGTAACGCGAATGTGAGGAAAATCCCACCAGTCACGAAAGACAGGCGCCAAAGCATTATCGGAAAACCCCTACAGGGGCTTTCAGACCGCTCGATTTATCCGGGGTTCAGCTTGGGGGCTTTTGCGCGCCAACGCCTCATGGGCGGCTTGGCGGCTCAGGATCGATCGTCAGCGGGGCGGTGATTGTCCAAGCCCGGTCGGGGATGTACCATTCCCACCCCCCGGGAAGGTCCATTCCCTTGCCGCCGGGGACATCGGTCGCGGGTGTAGTTCAATGGTAGAACTGTAGCTTCCCAAGCGCGCGGCACGAGCCGCATCGGCAGCTAGCCGAGTCGACGCCAGACCTTCGGGTCAAAGCAGCGACGAAATTAGCACCCAGGCCATAGGGCCATAGCCCAATAGGGCATTTTAGTGTAAACGGATCAGGTACTTACGTTCCCTGTAAGACCAAAGTCCGGTGCCGATGCAGCGAAGGCTGCACAAGTAATTGTCCAAGAGGGAGTTTTCCATCCCTTAGTGGACCGAGATTTCTGCATCTCGTAGTCAGAGAAGTTTTGCGTTCCCGGCAACGGGTTCGTGAAAAGCACTTCTTCAATGTAGTCACTCTCCCGTGGGGTCCGAATACCCCGCGAGGGGTACTCGTGTGAATAAAGAAACGCACTTTATTCTGACGCTAGACTGGATTGCAGGATTAAGGCATCTGAACTGCCATCAACCGTCGTCAAGCTGAATGAGCCAAAGCGTTTGACAGGCTCAATCCAAACGGAGTGTGGTCAGGTTGTGTTGCTGCTTGGTCAGCACACGCAGACGTAGCACCACCGGCGGAC
>Ga0105239_10003983_pt1 | contig 17892 bp, 11 predicted proteins | sample KBSC44metaG_FD_92761 | JGI IMG/M metagenome (GOLD analysis project Ga0105239, IMG submission 92761) | Corn rhizosphere microbial communities from Kellogg Biological Station, Michigan, USA - KBS C4-4 metaG | ecosystem: Host-associated > Plants > Roots > Rhizosphere > Soil | place: Michigan, USA...
GTGCCGCTTTCAACCATTATGTGGTAGGCATTTGGGGTGAGCACTTTTTTCCACTCCGCAGGAGTTTTGCTCATTTTACGTTTGGGGTCGTACTTTTTGATTTGCCCGCTGCTCATTTGGCAGCCAAATGATGTAAAGACGCTCAAAATAATAAGCGCTACAATTGATTTCTTCATGCTATTATATTTTTAATTTAGTCGGATTAACTTTAATATCCTTACAACCTAAACTACGTAATATTTTAACAGCAGGTTTGTCAGCAGCAAGTCTGTTTATATATTTTTGGTTTTAGGTACCAAAACTGCATTCACAATATGCAGCATCCCATTGCTTTGTTGGATATCAAATTTGCTGATAATACTTTGCCCGCCATTGTCATCTATTAAAACAATATTCCGGTTTGAATCAATCCTCGCGGTTAAGGTGGTTCCGGCTATAGTCCGGAATGTCGCCTCGCCGTTGTTCGAATTTATTTTGTGTTGAATATCTTTTACACTCAATTTGCCAACAATTGCATGGCTGGTAATCAGGTAATTCAAATCAAGTTTATGGTTTGGCTTTAACAAAGTGTCAAGTTCACCAGCGGGTAGCTTTTCAAAAGCCTGGTTAGTGGGTGCAAAAAAGGTAATTGGCCCTTTGCTTTTAAATGTTTCCGTAAGCCCGGCATCTTCAATGGCGGTTACCAGGGTGCTGTATTCTTTCGAAAGCGTGATGTTTTCAATTATATTGTTTGATGAAATCATTGCAACACCGTTCACATTTTTCACCTTACCCCATTTTGCCTTTACCGAGTCGATGACCGCCGGCTCGTTTTTTGGAGCGCTTTGAGCAAACACCGAATGCGCGCTTATAACAAACAATAAAATAACAAACCAATTTCTCATGGCCGCAAAGGTAGAAGAAAAGAGTCAAGAATCAAGAGTTTTAGAATGAAGAGTCAAGAGTCAAGAGCCAGGATTTACAAAGATGACGTAAAAATGCTATTGGGATTAAATAGTAAAGAGCCAGGAATAAATTGGACCACCATGGGCCTCTCTTGCTTCCTGGCTCTTATAATCTTGTCTCTTTTCTAACCTACCATCCTGGCGTAAAGCCCAGGCCAAACACCGGTTTACTAACGTCTGAACGGTTAAAAGGTATGGCCAGGTAAGGTTCCAGCACCAGGGCGCCGAATAAATTTACCCTTAAAGAAATACCCGCACTTAAAGCCGGTACGCGCTGGTTGGTATTATAAACTGTATTGCCGCTGGCATCAGTACCGATTGCGTCAGGGCTTGAGCCGAATTTTATCTGGTTGCCCGAGTTCCAGGCCAGGCCTGCATCAAAAAATGCATTCAACTCGGTAAATAAAATTTTCGATTTAAATTGAGATAGCTTTTCGGGTCCGGTAAATGGCAATCTTATTTCAAAATTGGCTACGGCTATGCGATTGCCCGACAACTGGTCGATTGTAAAACCATTTGTGGGCTTTTTGCCATTGCCGCTATAAAAGGTTTGCGCTTCATAACCGCGTATCAGGAAGGGATAACCTACATATAACTGGTATAAATTACCTGTTTGACCAAAGCGGCCGTATCCATATAAACGGGCAGCGAAAGTAACCGGCGCTACACGCCAGTATTCGCGTAAATCAATAGTTGGTGCAAAAAATTTATAGGTGCCAAAATCGTATTCAGCTTGTATACGGTAGCGATAACCGTTAAGCGGAGATGCTACGCCGAAAAATGAATTATCGCCAACCAAAGCTGTATTTACATTGAATATGCTAAACGGCGTCAGGTTGATGCCGTTGTTATTTGGGTCGGCATTATAGGCAGAGTTTGATATATGATTTTTATTGTAGTCGACATAATTACCGAGCGTATCGTATACGGTTGTGTACCTGTCGACCCGGTAATAATAATGTGCGTATCCGGTGCCGAATTCAACACGCGTTTTTTTGGAAATTGGGTACGAGGTAAACAATGAGGCCTGGTCCTGAAAAATGCGGATTATATCATAACGTTCTTCTTCCGTCGGGATGGTGGTGCCATTACTAAGTTTATAAGTCGATGGTACAACGCTGTAATTAGCTGTTTGGAACGGAATATGCGACACACTTCCGCCGATATTCCAGCGGCCGGTCTGGTTAATGTAGGTGAATTGTCCGCCAAAATCATAAATTTCTCCATTTACTGCAACACCGGCGTAAATCTGGTTGCGGCCTAAAATATCGCTGAAAACGCCCTGTACACCACTTGATATACCAGCTCCGAATTGGCTCACCGATGCCCCAACGCCGCTGTTGGCCAGGTAATCGAGTTTAAATTTAGGTTTATAAGGGATAGTTTTAACCGAATCGAATGGCAGCTTTGGATACGCCAGGTAGTTATTCAAATTTGAGTTTATCAAATCGACACCTACTGAGCGCGCAGGCGGAAGGATACCTGCACCAAAATCGCCGGCAGTGCCATCAACAGTCTGCGCCGTGAACTCCGTTGCTTTGGCGTTGTAAATGGCATATTTTTGCTTACTGTAATACGAGTAAACAATATCATTATTTGCCGAAATGCTAAGGGCAGGGGAGTATTCTGTGATACCACTAACGCCGGTAAACAGGTTGGTCATTTGTTCAACTTTGCCGGTGGCCGGGGTGTAACGGAACATGTTACGGAAGCCCTGGTGATTTGACAGGAAATAGATTTGCGACCCATCCGATGAATACTGCGGGTTTAAATTATTCTCCCCGCTAAATACATCAATATCAGTTATCTTTCCGCTGGCAATATCCAATTCAGCCAGGCTGAATGTTATGGCATAAGATAAAGATTTATCGTAGGTCTTACGGTCGGTCGAGAAGACGATTTTTTTACTATCGCGCGAGAAAGCCGGCTGGTAATCGGTGTATTTATCGTTGGTTAGTTGCTTGACCTGTTTGGTATCAAAATTATAAAGGTATAAATCGACCTGACCTTCGGCCAATCCCTGGAAAACGATATTCTTTCCATCAGGCGACCATGAAAGGTTACTAAACTGCTCAGCTTTACCCATTGCGACATCATTAATAATATTGCCGGATGCCACATCAACCACCAGCATGCGGTTTATGCCTTTATTAAACACACTGAATGCAAACTTCTTACTATCCGGCGACCACGCGCCGGCTGATTCGATAAAGTTGTATTCATCAATATGGGTGTTTGATACCTTACCAGTTATCTTGCGGATCACTCGCCCGGTTTTAGCATCCGCCAAAAATAAATCGACCGAAAACAAGCTTTTTTCTGATAAGAAAGCAACGTATCTACCGTCAGGGCTAACTGCAGGTGCAAGGTTCATTTTGCCCGAATTATGTTCATCAATTATCCGGGTTCCTATCGGTTTTTGTACGGTGTCCTTCAAATAGGGCTTATAAGTTGTTTCTACCGCATTTTTCCAAAGGCTCGACAATGTTTTATCATCGTACCCGAAAGTTCGCCTTATGCCGTAACCCAAACCAAAGCGGGCCACATTTTTAAAGAACGGCACAATCACCGTATCGCCATAAGTTGAGCCGATAAACGAATAAAAAGCCTCACCATAGCGGTATGGAAAATATTTATTGGTTTCGGTAAGGTCGCGTACGGTTGGGATGTCGTGATTTAAATAGGCATCACGCATCCACATAGCCGTATACGCATCTTTTTTGCCTAGCGACAAGTATTCCGCCATCCCTTCAACCATCCATAAGGGGATATTGCCGATATTCTCAAAGTTTGTAGAATCGCCCGTTTGCAGCGCGTGGTATTGAAAAGCGTGCACCAACTCGTGGCCAATTACGTGACGTGTCATCTGGTTGCTTTCCATTACCGGCATTACTATACGGTTTTTAAGGCCTTCAGTGACACCGCCGGTACCCACGTCAATTTCACCATCCAGGGCGGTTGTTTGCTGAAAATCGGGGTGGTCAGCATATAGTATAATAGGGTTAACATGTTTAAATGTATCCCTGAAAATTTGCTGGTGAAGCGTGTACCAAAGCTCGCTTTCCTGTGCAAAACGCTTTAGCATACTATCGTTTTTCAGATAATAGTAGATCTCAAAGTGCGGGGTTTTGTACACCTGGAACTTCAAATTTTTATACCTGACCTTATTTTGCCCGAAGTACTGGGCATCGGCATTAACACTCAACAAAAGCGAGCTTAACAGGCACAAAAATATAATGGCGTATTTTTTTAATGAGAGGAGATGTTTATTCATGTGGCGATAAATAGAATAAGCGCGCAATTTAGTGAAAGTTGTAATAGTTGTAGTTGTTGGAAATGTTAAAAAGTTGTAGCAGCAAAAATCCACGGGTTTGTAAATGCAAATTTTCAAACTGCCTTTCATAACCTCTTCAACTACTACAACCTTTACAACACTTTATCAACTACGCAGCAACCTACCTGTCCGTTGCTTTTGGCTGCTGATTTTCAGGAGCAGCTGTTGGATCGGGCATGGCTTTTAAGCTATCCAGATGTGGCTTGTACAAGCTGTCTGTTGCTACTGAATCTACAACCGGAACCGGCGACGGGCAATCATATTTTTTGGTAATCTTGCTCCAAGGTTTTGGGAATGGCCCTGGCGTATAGCCCGATTTCGGGTCGGCATAAACCTTTTCCATAAAGCGGGCAAATATCGGTAAGGCCGTGTGCGAACCTTCGCCGGTTTCTGAACTGGTGAAGTGTACGGTACGGTCATCGTCGCCAACCCAAACACCGGTTACCAAATCTTTGGTAATACCCATGTACCAGCCATCAACATATTTTGACGAAGTGCCGGTTTTGCCGCCAATCTGGTTGCTGCTCTTTTTCCATAAGCCGGTGTATTCCCATAACGCCTGCGAGGTTCCACCCGGTTCCTCCATTCCGCCACGGAACATGTATAGCATCAGCCAGGCTGTTTCCTCGCTGATAACCTGTTCTTCCTTCAACTCAAATTCTTTTAAAACAGTACCATCTTGCTCAGTTATTTTCGTAACCAATATTGGATCAACTTTTTTACCCTTGTTAAGGAAGGTGCCGTAGGCCCTTACCATTTCAAACACCGAAACATCGTTTGAACCTAATGATACTGAAGGGATCGCTCGTAAAGGGCTTTCGATACCAACTTTATGCGCATAATCAACTATCTTATTCCAGCCAACTTTTTCAGTTAGCTGCGCGGTAATGGAGTTAACGGATTTACCCATAGCCCAGCGCAATGACATTTCCTGGTACGAGAAGTGAAAATCGGCGTTGTTGGGTTCCCAAACCTGGTCGCGGCCCTCATCGGTATATTTTATTGATACGGGTTTATCGGTAAATTTATCGCAGGGGGTAAAACCATTATCCAACGCGGTTAAATAAGCGAAGGGCTTAAATGTTGAGCCTGCCTGCCTGCGCGCCTGGTTTACATGGTCGTAATTAAAGTATTTGTAATTAATACCGCCAACCCAGACTTTTATTTTACCCGTAGTAGGCTCTAACGACATCATACCGGTATTTAACAGCTTTGCATAATACTTTATCGAATCAACGGTAGAAAAAGTAGTATCTCTTTCGCCATGCCAGGTAAATACCTTCATGTGTTTTGGCTGCTCAAAATACTGGTTGATGAGTGCTGTATTGCTGCCATATTTTTTTTGCAGCTTGGCATAGATGGGTAGTTTCTGCTCGTTTTTTAACACAAAATCCTTTATCTCGTTGCCATCCAGATCCTGCCATGGGTTTTTGTTACCCCAAAGGGTGTAGAAACGCTTTTGCAGCATTTTCATTTTTTCGGCAACCGCTTCTTCAGCAAATTGCTGCAGCCGAGGGTCTATCGTGGTGTAAATTTTTAACCCATCGTTGTAAAGGTCGTAGTCGTTTTCCTTCAGCCATTTTTTCAGCCAGCGTTCAACAGCCTGGCGCAGGTATGAGTCGCCCTGGCCTTCGTTTTCTACATAGGTTAAATCAAGCTTAATAGGCTTATCTACACTGGTGTCGTATTGTGCTTTTTTAATGTAATCGTATTTGAGCATCTGGCCCAAAACAATATTCCTGCGCTCCAACGAGTGCTTTGGGTTGTTTATAGGGTTGTAGGTTGATGTTGCTTTTAACATACCAACCAGGGTGGCCGCTTCGGCAGGTGTAACGGCATCAGGCGTTTTGTTAAATAGCTTTAATGATGCTGTTTTTACACCATAGGTATTGTTGCCAAACGGAACAGTATTTAAATACATGGTCAGAATTTCCTGCTTGCTGTAAACATGCTCTATTTTAAAAGCAGTGAGCCATTCTTTGCATTTATATACAACTGTGCGGATAACTGGTATATGTCTTATAAAACCCTGCGATTTCTTTTTGCGGGTTTCGAACAGGTTTTTTGCCAGCTGCTGGGTAATGGTACTGCCGCCGCGCCGCTCGCCTTTGGCTGTTGAAAGCATGCTTGTAAAAAACGAAAAGAAATCAACGCCGTTATGGTGGTAAAACCTCACGTCTTCGGTAGCAATAAGTCCGTTTATAATGTTGGGAGATATTTGTTTGAACTCAACAGGCGAACGGTTTTCTCTATAATAACGACCAATCAGTGTTCCATCGGCATAATAAACCTCGGATGCCAATGACATGCTTGGGTTTTTAATATCGTGCATATCAGGCGAATAGCCAAATAACCACAGGAAGTTTAGTTCTATTGAACAGAAAAATATGATAACGAAATAGATGAATATTAAGAAATATCGCAGAAACCGGTTTTTAATTCGCCTGAACATGTGGTAAAGATGTAAAAATATGGGCCTATATCATAGCCGTTTTAACAAATAATAACAACGCAAGTTTTAAAGGTAAATTTTAAGCTAACTTGCATTTACCAATTTAATACTATGAGTGGCATAATTAATAAATTTAAAATAACTGCGGGCAAAAAATTTTCACTTAATGATTTCGACCCTGCTTATTCCAACGGCTTTAAAAAAGAAGATGCGAAAGCTGCATTGGAAACATTGGTTGAAGAAATAACGGTGCAGCAGATAAAACTTTATGCAGCCAACCGGCAATCGCTGCTGATCATATTCCAGGCGATGGATGCAGCCGGAAAAGACAGTGCGATTGAGCATACTATGTCGGGTTTAAATCCGCAGGGCTGCGAGGTTTATAGTTTTAAACAGCCGTCGACTGAAGATTATGAGCATGATTTTTTATGGCGGCATTTCAAAGCTTTGCCCCAGCGCGGCCGAATAGGCATACACAACCGCTCACATTACGAAAACGTATTGGTTACCAAAGTGCACCCCGAGTTGCTGCTTAAAGAACAATTGCCTGGTATAACCGACGTAAATCAAATAAAAAAAACTTTTTGGGAACACCGGTATGAGAGCATCCGCAATTTTGAAAAGCATGTAACGGCCAATGGGACTATTATTATTAAATTTTTCCTTTATGTGTCGAAAGAAGAACAGAAGGAGCGGTTCTTAAAACGGATTGACAACCCGAAGAAAAATTGGAAATTCTCGGCGGCTGATGTTGAAGAGCGGAAGTATTGGGACGACTATATGCAAGCCTATGAACATGCGATAAAGGAAACAGCTACAGAAAAATCCCCCTGGTATGTAGTGCCTGCGGATAAAAAATGGTTTACCAGGCTGGTGATATCAACAATTATTTTGGAGACGTTGAAAGAGTTGGATTTGAAATTCCCGGTATTGGCGAAACAGGAGATGGACAAATTGGATACAGCGAAAGCGCAACTGCTTGCGGGAAATTAATCGCCAGCCTATGAAAACCGTGAGGCATATTTTTGTGGTGTTACTTTGCCTGGCATCACTATCCTGTTACGCGCAAACTGATACGCAAACATTGGATAAAATGGGGCTGTTTAAACAAATTACGTTTTTAGAGAAGCGTTATTTTGTTTTTGAAGCCGATCCACATCAATACAAGGTTGAACTGTTTAATCAAGTGCAAAACAACGGGCAGCTTTACAGTTTTAATAAGATTGCTGCCATTAAAGGTAACAGCCTTGTGTTTGTTACCAATGGCGGGATGTACGAAAAGGATTTTAGCCCGGTTGGTTTGTATATCTCAAACGGAAAAACTTACAATCCGATAAACACTAAACAAGACGGCACCGGGAATTTTTATCAACTAAAGCCGAATGGTGTATTTATGATAAACAACAATGGCGATGCCCTGGTGCTTACCACCGAAGCCTATGCTAAAACCAGTCCGGAGCCCAATATAGCAACACAATCAGGCCCAATGTTGTTAATAAATGGTTTAATTAACGGTAATTTCAAAGAGCATTCTGAAAATGTTAATATCCGGAACGGGGTAGGGGTAAATAAGAAAAATAACGTTGTGTTTGTGATCTCGATTGACCCGGTTAATTTTTATGAGCTCGCTGAATTGTATAAGGAAAAGCTGGATTGCACGAATGCATTATATCTCGATGGATTTGTAAGTCAATATTTTGCGCCCGAAATTCAAAAAGCCCCGTTGCCAGGGGTACAACTCGGGACCTTTATAAGTGTTAGTAAGATAGTGAAATAGAACGGTTAATTAAATAATCTACTAAATAGGTAGATATTATATAGTTTATTATATTTGCTGTATATTTAACTTATTATGAACAGGAATTTACTTTTTATCACAGCAATCGGCGCAGGTATATTAACTGTAAACAAAGCCTTCGCACAGCAAAAAACAGATGTTATAGTTCAATGGAACCTGATTACCGTTAAGGCTACAAAAATTGCCAAACAAAACAGCAACCTCGGCAGCCGTACCGTGGCCATCGAAGCTATAGCGGTTTACGACGCTGTCAACTCTATTAAACATTTTGGTACGCCATATCATTATAATAAGGCGCCGTCAGGCCCGGCATCAGCGGAGGCGGCTGTGGTACAAGCTGCGCACGATGTGCTGGTGAACTATTTCCCTGCACAAAAAGGTTCACTCGATTCGGCCTTAGATGCAAGTATAAAAGGTATAACTGATGGGCCGGTTAATACCGGTAGGGACGTAGGCGCGGCGGCAGCTGCTGATATTATTGCCTTACGTGCAAATGATGGCTCAAGTCCGCTTACTACTTATGCGGGAATTGATAAACCAGGCGTTGGGGCCTACAGGCCTACACCTGGGAAATTTGCGCCAGGGATAGATGTGGAGTGGGGGAATGTAAAGCCATTCCTTTTGAAAAACGGCAAACAGTTTTTGCCTGTGCCGCCGCCCGCGATAGGCAGCGATGAATATAAAAAGGCATTAGCCGAAGTTAACGAGCTTGGCGAAATAAAAAGCACCAAACGAACCGTTGATCAAACCCACATCGCCCAATTCTATAAGCAGGATGCCGAGCTTACTGTAAATGAAGGCGCAAGGCAACTAGCAATAAGTCATGGCACCACCCTGGAGCAAAATGCGCTGATTTTTGCTTTGGTTGATATTGCCGAAGCAGATGCGCGTATTGAAATATGGGGTGGCAAATACAAATACCTGGCATGGCGGCCTGTAACAGCGTTAAATGCTGAAGCTGACGGTTCTGTAACCAGCTACACAAAGTGGACGCCGCTAATTAATACGCCAGCCCATCCAAGTTACCCCAGCGGCCATAGTGCCACTGTTACTGCCGGCTACGAAGTGCTGAAGAAATTTTTCGGCGATAAAAATCATTTGGAGCTGCACACCACAACCGAGGGAGAGCCGGCACGCACCGTTGAATCATTAAGCGCAGTTGAGTTTGAAAATGGTTACAGCCGGATATATGGTGGTATACACTATGCTTTTGAAAACAGTTCGGCGCAGAATGTGGGGAGAAAGGTTGCGGAGTGGGTGTTGAAGAATGGGCCGCATAAGGACCGCTGATTTTTGGATGATTGAATGATTTCCCTGATTTTTAACATTTTTTAATCAGCGAAATCATTTAATCAAAGCAATCAGCGGTTCTATTCTATAATTATCTCATCTGCAAAAATATACGATGGACTACCCTTGCTCTCATGCCATTCAGGCAATGGTCCGTATTGTTTGGCAATCACCTTGATATAGCGGGCGCTGGCATTTAGCGGAGCTGTATAGTCCTGGGTTTGTGTATTTAAATCTTTAACATCGACTTTTGAATTTACAGTTGCTGCCAGCTTGTAATTTACGCCATCGTCGGACAGCCAATATTCCACCTGTTTTGGGAACACAATCCACGCGCGGCTATCCTGCAGGGCGCCGAATGTTACTTGTTTTACCGGTTTAACCTGCTGCATATCGATAATCGCAACAACATCGTTACCCTGGTAGCCCTGCCAATTGCCCAGGCGCCAGTTGGCTTTGCCGCGGATGCCGTTGATTAATGTGTTATCGCCCTGGTCGGCGTAGTTGGGCAGGTATTTGTTTACAAGGGTGAGCTTGATATCGTCCCGGATTTTGGTAAAGGTTCCGCTTACCACAAAGCTTGATTTACCATTTTGAATGGCGATAGCTTTTACAGTTGTATTCACTGAAATATTCAAAGGTCCGGCATATGGTGTAGAAGAAGCAGTAGGAGTAGAGCCGTCCGTTGTGTAGTAAATTTTAGCGTCTTTTTCGGCAACCTTTATTTCAACTTTTATCGGTTGCTTAAATGTTTTCGATGGTGCTATAATGTAAGGATTTGACAAGATAAGACTGTCTGTAATCTTCGATGTCGGTTTTTCAAGGCTTGAAACGAATATATTATTCGGCAGTTTACCGGTCAATACTTCAAAATCACCGCCCTTTGCAATATCGTCGTAGTTAAGGTAAAGCTTGTTATAGGCCGATTTGTTCAGGTTCATCCCCTGCAAATAAATATTGCCCCGGCTTATGCTGCTGCCCGGATTGGTGATGGTGAACTTTTTCCCGTTCTCCAGGTTTATAACGGCTTTATCAAACTGAGGCATTCCGATTTGAAATTGTTGCTGTCCTGGTGCGATATTATAAATCCCCAGCGAGCTCATCACATACCAGGCCGACATTTGACCGCAATCCTCATTACCCGAAAGGCCATCCGGCTTATCGCTGTATTCCTCGCGCAAAATGCGGCTTACATACAATTGGGTTTTCTCAGGGGCATCGGTAAAATTATACAGGTAGGCCATGTGGTGACTTGGCTCGTTGCCGTGGGCGTATTGACCAATCAAACCACTCACATCGTCCTGCTGGCGACCGCTAAGTTTCGAGTCGGTTGTGAACAATTCATCAAGTTTGATTTCAAAAGCCTGTTTGCCGCCCATACGCGCTGCAAGGCCCTCAATATCATGTGGTGCTAAAAACGAGTATTGCCACGAGTTGCCTTCGGTATAGTTGTTATTTATTTCCGTTGGCTCGAAGGGTGTATACCAGCCGCCGTTGGCGCGGGCCTGCATAAAGCCATTTTGGTTATTGTAGTTATTTTTCCAGTATTGTGCGCGTTTGATGAATTCGGCATAGTCCTGCGGCTTGTTCAGCATTTTTGCCATTTGGGCAATGCACCAATCGTCAAAAGCATATTCCAGTGTTTTGGAGACAGACTCGGGCTCATCGTCAGATAATACCACGCCATTATTTCGGTACGAGTCCATTCCAAACTGGTTGCGGTTTACGGCAGCTTTCATCGCAGTAAATGCTTCTTCGGCATTAAAATCGCGGATCCCCTTGGCGTAAGCATCCACAATAACAGGAATGGAGTGGTTACCCACCATACAAAACGTTTCACTTGACGCCAGCGGCCAGATGGGCAGCAGCCCGCCCTGCTCGTACATCGCCAAAAACGATTTTATAAAATCAAGCGTTCGTTTGCGGTCGATTAAATTCATTAAAGGGTCTTCCGCGCGATAGGTATCCCATAACGAGAATACAGTATAATAGTTAAAGCCTTCTGCTTTGTGAACTTTCTGATCCATACCGCGATACTGCCCGTCAACATCGCTGTAAACATTCGGCGCAAGCATAGCGTGGTAAAGCGCGGTGTAGAATATAACATGTTTTTGTTTAGCGTAATCAACGGGTTGAACTTTTTTCGGAGCACGCCCGCGATAGTTGCCGTTGCGGCTATTATAGCCCGCGTTCGGGTCCTGCGTGTTTTGCGGCATTTGTTGCGCATTTGCGTCAGGGCCGCCACCTTCAACTTCAATTTTTGCCAGTTGATCTACCCATAATGCCTTCGCGTCGCGCTGCACTTTTTTAAAGTCGAAATCGGGAACTTCGGTATCCAGGTTTTTTAAAGCGCCATCAGTACTTACAGATGATATACCCACTTTTGAAATTACTTCGCCGGGGTTATCAAAACGGATGTACATTTTTATGTTTTTGCCCTGCAACTTGTTTTTGCCTTGCTGCAACTGGTCATCGCTGGCTATGCCGTAGGTTTTGAAGGGCTTGGAGAACTTGGCATAAAAATAAAGCGACTGGTCCGTCGCCCATGAGCTCGAACGGCGGAACCCACGGATCTCGTGGTCATTCACTACCTCAATCCACGAATCAAGTACTACATCACGATGCTGCAAGTCAATAATAATATTAGCCTCTTTAGTACTGGGGAAATTATAACGGTGAAGGCCCACACGGGTGCTCGCGGTAAGCTCTGCATCTATATCATATTTATCTAAATGTGTTTTGTAATAGCCGGGACTTGCCACCTCATTTTTCTTTTGAAAGGCCGACATATAATCGGTGTTTTTAAACTGCGGATCGCCGGTGGTTGGCATAAATAGTACATCGCAGTAATCGGCAATGCCAGTACCGCTTAAGTGGGTATGCGAAAAGCCGTAAACCGTTGTATCGCTGTAATAATAACCCGAGCAGCCGTCCCAGCCGGTTAAGCGGGTGTCCGGACTAAGCTGCACCATGCCAAACGGTACTACTGCTCCCGGGTAAGTATGTCCGTGGCCACCTGTGCCGATAAAGGGGTTGACATATTTGGTGAAATCTTTCTTTTTTTGGGCTGATACCGAAAGAACTAAAATTGAAACAAAACAAAACGAAAGTATACTACGCGATAAAATTTTCATTGAATTAGCGGATGATTTACAGGTGGTAAAAATAACCGGGATTGAGCAGATTCAACGAATTTTTAACACGATTTAAGTATTTAGTTGATTTTCAGGACTGGAATTCTATTAATACAATCCTGAAAATTCTTTTAATCGCTAAATCGTGTTTATTGTGAATTCATCCATGTCCTTCAAGAAAGGCAGCGCCCGGCGTGTTTTTTTCACTTCCTCAGCAATAATGGTAAAGGTGTACATATCCTCTTCATCGCGTTTGTAGTAAACCACGTTGCCATTAGGGTCAATACAGGTAGAATCGCCGGAGTGGTAAACTTCGTTACCATCGTGACCAACACGGTTAACGGCTATAACATACGCCTGGTTCTCAATAGCGCGGGCAGGTATCAGCGCACGCCAGTGGGCAATTCGGCGCTCGGGCCAGTTGGCAACAATTAACAGTAAATCATATTCCCCGTCAACATTGCGCAGCCATACCGGGAAACGCAGGTCGTAGCATATCATAGGGCAAACATTCCAGCCGTTTAGCTCAACTATTAGTTTTTTGGTCCCAGGAGTGTAGGTTTGGTGTTCTTTGCCAAGGGCAAACAGGTGGCGCTTATCGTAGCATTCATAGGTGCCGTCGGCGCGCATCCATATTAAACGATTATAAAACTTGTTTTCATCTTTTATAATGATGCTGCCGGTGATTACACATTCATATTTGGCGGCAATTTTTTGCATCCACTTCATGGTTTTACCGCCCATTGGCTCGGCAAGCTTTTCGGCTTCCATGCTGAACCCGGTATTAAACATTTCGGGTAAAATTATCAGGTTTGTTTTTTCGCGGATGTTGGAAAGTTTCAGTTCAATATTCTGCAGGTTCCGGTCAATATTTTCCCAAAACAAGTATCCCTGGAAGACTGTGATTTTTAAATTATCCATTCGTTTAGTCCATAGTCCATGGCCCATGGACCATAGAAATAATTAAAAATATTCGCACCAAATATGCTATGGTCTATGGTCTATCGACCATGGACTTTCACAACTTTAACAATCTATCAACGGCTTTATCCAGCGTTTCTTGCCTTTTGGCGAAACAAAAACGCAAAACATGGTGGTCGGTACCCTGGGTGTAAAACACCGATGTGGGTATAGCTGCCACCCCAATTTCCTTTGTTAGGCGCAGGGCAAAGTCGCTGTCTTTTTCGTCTGTTATATTATTATAAGTTACCGATTGAAAGTACGAACCTGAACACGGCAATAGTTTAAACTTGGTCGGTTCCAGTGCTTTACGGAAATAATCGCGCTTTTGCTGGAAAAAATCAGGCAGCGACAAATATGTGTTTTCATCCTTCAAATATTCGGCAATTGCGTATTGTAAAGGCGCATTCACGCTGAATACCAAAAACTGGTGCACTTTCCTGAATTCCTGCATTAAAAAAGCAGGCGCCATACAATAGCCAACCTTCCAGCCGGTAGCGTGGAATGGCTTACCGAACGATGCTACAATAAAGCTGCGCTGCTGCAACTCCGGGTAACGGGCCATCCCATGGTGCATCTCCCCGTCGAATATCAAATGTTCGTAAACCTCATCGCTTAAAATCAGTATGTCCTGGTTTTTTACCAGGGCACTTAGCTCGTCGATGTCTTTTTTGTGTAGTATGGTAGCAGTTGGATTATGCGGCGTGTTAAGGATAATCATCCTTGTTTTGCTGTTTATCAGCCGTTTTACCATGTCCCAGGGGATGCGGTAATCGGGCGGTGATAACTCCAGCGATTTTACAATGCCGCCGGCCAGTTTTATAGCAGGGGCGTAGCAATCAAAAGCCGGTTCAAATATTATTACTTCGTCGTTAGGGTTGATAACCGCAGTTATAGCGGTAAAGATTGCCTGGGTACCACCAGCAGTAATGGTAATCTCAGTATCAGGATTATAAACAGCGCCGTAAAGTTTTTCTGTTTTTTTTGCGATTTGCTCGCGCAGGGCCATAACGCCGGGCATGGGTGCGTATTGGTTATGTCCCTTCTTCATCGCATTATTTACCAGCTTTATCAGTTCGGGCGATGTATCGAAGTCGGGAAAACCCTGCGACAGGTTTATGGCCCCAACCTCGGTCGCCAGGGCCGACATTACGGTAAAAATTGTAGTACCCACCTGGGGTAATTTAGAAATAATAGGTGTCATGCAGGGGCTAAATTACGGAAATGGGGTGAAAGGAAGAAATTGACGGACGGTTAACCTATTTCCTTTTGCCTTTCATCCCGTATTTTCTACCTTAGTGCCATGAAGCACCTAAAATACTTTCCTTTAATTTTATTAACGGCTATGATCGCCTCGTGCCAGCAGGGCCAGAAGAAAACAGAACTGCCTGTTATTGGCTTTGTCGATGCCTTCCAGGATGCATCGATTGCGCCGGCGCGCACCGGTTTTATTGATGCCCTGAAGAAGAATGGCTTCGAGGACAAAAAGAATATAACCATCGATTATAGTAACGCCCTCGGCAACATTCCTACGCTTACACAGATAGTAAACCGCTTTGTATCGCATAAAGTTGATTTAATGGCGACCTGCACCACGTTATCTTCTATTACAGCAGCGCAAAAAACCAAAACCATCCCCATTTTTATGATGGTATCGCCAACAGTGAAGCTGATGAACATGGAAGACGCCAGCGGCAAAGGACAAGCTAACCTGTTTGGTGCGGTTGAGGATTTGAATTATATCGATACTTCATTTTCAAACATCCCCAAATTTATGAAGCCAAGGGCTGGCAAGCTGGTTGTAGGGATGATCTACAACCAAAGCGAGCCACAATCTGTTGATGCGAAGAAACGGATACAGGCAGATGCGGATAAATTAAACATTACGCTGGTTGCGCTGCCGCTAAATTCTTCGGCAGAGGCGCAACTGGTTACCAAGTCGTTATTATCTAAAAATATCGATGCGTTTTTTGCCAACCCTGATAACAGTGTGTTTGCATCCTTCGAAACCATTTTGAAAAGCTGCGACCAGGCCAACGTGCCTATATTTACCAGTGAGGCAGGGTTGGTACAGCGTGGCGCAGTTGCTGCTTTTGGCGCGGATATTTACCAGTGGGGTTACCAGGCAGGCGAGCAGGCAGCGCAGTATTTAAAAACAAAAAGCACTGCCGGCCTGCAACCCGAAATGGTGAAAGTACGCCGCAGGGTGTACAATGCCGCGGCGGCAAAAAAATACAACATTACCGTACCGTCAAACTTCGAGGCAGTTAAATAATGGATTTTTACCTTACCGCGCTGTTACAGGGGCTTTGCTTTTCGGCATTGGCATTGGGGATTTTTATATCGATGAAGATATTTAATATTCCCGATATCACTACCGATGGCAGCTATACGTTAGGCGGCGTGGTTACTGCAGTAATGATTACCCATCATCAGCCTGCGTATATTATCTTACCTGCGGTAATAGTGGCTGGCGGTTTAGCCGGGGCATTAACGGGCATAATTCATACCAAGTTGAAAATTAATGCCCTGCTTGCGGGGATTTTGGTAATGACAGCGTTGTATTCCGTCAATCTTTCTATAATGGGTACCTCGAACCTGCCCTTAAACAGGCTGCCATCACTGTTTTCGTTGGTCGAGATTAGTGCTGATACTAACCATAATGCTTTCTATATCGTGGCAGTATTTGTATTGGTCATAATTGTCCTGATCGGTTACCTGCTTAAAACCGACTTCGGTATAGCCATGCGCGCAACAGGTAACAGCGAGTCGATGATACGGGCGCTGGGCGTAAATACCGACAGGATGAAAATTACCGGACTGGCGCTTGCAAATGCTTTGACGGCCATCAGCGGTTACCTCATCAGCCAGTACCAGGGATTTACTGATATCAGCATGGGTATCGGCATAGTTATTATCGGACTTGGCTCGGTAATTATTGCCGAAACTTTGATTAACTGGTTTAAAATAACTTCGGTTTGGTTAAGCTTAGGTTTAGTACTGGCAGGCGCAATAATATTTCAATTAGTGCTTGCATTGACGCTGGATATTGGGGTGGATGCGAATTTGCTGAAATTGGTAACAGCGGCGTTTGTGTTGATAATAGTGAGTTTGCCAAGGTTAAAATTTGGACGAACCGGGTAAGCATGGGGTAGGGAATCACTCTAAAAATAAATGCAAAGCGTTCCATTTTTGCACATGGAACACCCGGAACGCTGTAAAACACGCTAATTATCAGTGTGTTCCATTTTTGCGCCACTTGGTAAAAACGCCATGATACAGTAATTATATCGAACTTACATAAGTATGGTGCTCCTGGAGGAGCTTGACAAAAAACTAAATGATTAATCTTAACGCCGTTCATAAAACCTTCAATCCCGGGAAACCCAACCAGGTAAACGCTGTCAATGGCATCGACCTGAAAATAAATACCGGCGAGTTTTTGGTGATTGTTGGCTCCAACGGCTCGGGCAAAACAACACTGCTTGATATGGTTGCCGGCAGCGTGTTCCCAACTTCGGGCACAATAGCCATCGATGGTGGAGATGTAACCAGGCTGCACGATTTTCAGCGCAGCAAATGGATAGCCCGCGTTTTTCAAAACCCAATGAGCGGAACCGCATCCGATTTAAGTATCCTGGATAATTTCCGGCTGGCTGCTATACGTACCAGGGCGAAGGGCCTCGGCATTGGTGTGAACGAAGTTTTTAAAAACCAGGTAAAAGAGAAGATAAGCACGCTAGGTTTAGGACTTGAAAACAAGGTTGACCAGCAAATGGGCACACTATCCGGCGGGCAGCGCCAGGCGTTAACCTTGCTGATGAGCGTGATGGATAGCTGTAAAGTTTTATTGCTCGATGAACCCACCGCAGCACTCGACCCGCGTTCGGCAGATGTGGTAATGCGCACTGCCGATGAATTGATAAAAGATTACCGGCTAACAGCCATACTAATAACCCACAACCTTAAGGATGCATTCA
>Ga0105239_10003984_pt1 | contig 17890 bp, 19 predicted proteins | sample KBSC44metaG_FD_92761 | JGI IMG/M metagenome (GOLD analysis project Ga0105239, IMG submission 92761) | Corn rhizosphere microbial communities from Kellogg Biological Station, Michigan, USA - KBS C4-4 metaG | ecosystem: Host-associated > Plants > Roots > Rhizosphere > Soil | place: Michigan, USA...
CAACTGAAACGGCCTGGCATTCAAGTTTCTGACTCTATAACAACAAGAATAATAATAATAATAATAATAATAATAATAATAATAATAATAATAGTTCTCCTAGATATGAGGGACGGACTACTTAGAAGTACGGGTAGGGCTCCTAGCACCTAACTCCTGAGACCTACATACCACCTACGGGCAGGACCTGAGGCCTGAGGCCTGAGCCCTGGGCCCTGGCTAGGCATCTCACCGCAACCAAGGAGTGAGGCTTGTCCGGAATGCCGTCAGTTTACTGCTCAATCCTATATTCCATGTCCCCTGACTCCATGCATGTCCCTTCTTACCTGATGTGCAATCTTGTCCTACACCGTCAGACTGGAGCTGGCGCTCCTCCATTTGCCTGGGCTCACCCTCTCTAACAAGGGCCCGAGGGACGGGCAACGATCATACTCAGCACTCAGCACTCAGTACGGAGTACTCAGCCTTCACAGCTCGGCACTGCTGATGGGCTGCCTCGAAGCTGCTTCATGTGCGGTCAGTTGCCTGGGATTGTCACCGCCCATATTGCTGACAGCCTTCGTGACGCTCGGCGCCTTCCATGTCCTAGAATAAATGCTGCGCCAACATACCTACATCCTCAGTCCAAACGGCGATGAAAGGCTGTGAGAGACGCACTCCGACATGAGTACTCCGTGCTCCATACTCACCGGATGATGGTCACCTACCTACCTTGGTTAGAATGGAGGATCGAGGAATGGATGCCCGCCTGTACTCCGTACTGGTAAACTTTTTCTAATATTGTTGTCACCAGCGCACCACATGTATGTAAATATTGCTATGTACCACTCAGTGCAGCCCTGAACGCGTCAATTTCCTGGACCGTGTCGTGCCGCCCCAACACGTGCCTCTTGGGTGCCCCTCGTAATTAGTTTCAATAAGCTTGGCTCACTGGAAGAACGCTACTCCGAATTGATGCTCGCTTCTGCAAGCCCGCTGCCTTCTGCAAGCTGCCAGAAGAAAATCTTGGAATTGAAATACACGCCTTGTCATCACGATTCCTCCTGTGACATTATGCTGTCTAACGTCAAGATCTCAGCCACTTGTCCAGAAGGGTATGAGTCTCCTCCGTACTCCGAAAGCGTCTTCATGAACCACATGTGATGAAGGGCAGGGGCTCTCAGGGTGTGCAGCTCGCGTCTCCTCCAACGATTTATAACATTGCACTTAGCGAGAACACGCGTGATTGCAATGCCTGAAAGACACTCAATGCCAATTATAGAGTGCTCGGCTGACTCAAGGCCTGCTGAAACGGGACTTTGATCCTCCTCAGTACGGAGTAGTGCCTCGCCTCGGCCTGGCTGGCTTCTGTACGGAGCACCACTCTTCAACCCCTTATACCCATCCCCTCGTAGCTCTAGCACTAATTGCAAGCTGCCGTGTGAAATCAGTAATTTCAGCACTGTGATTTTTGAACGAATTAGAGTTCCACCGATCAGTTCGTTCTCGTCGTCTTGACAAAAGGATGAGTACATAAGTACGGAGTACTCGCTATACCTTTTATTTCAAGGTACCAGGGGGACATGACAGGCATGGGTGACGACCTTACTCGGGTAGCGTCCTCATGCCGAATACAAAGACTTGAGCCTCCAGCAAACAAGACCTCAAAGCATCAAGGAAGAATGCAGACCTTATATGACGCCTTCTCAATTTACGAAGGCGGGTATTTCCACACTTTGTTTTAGAGGTAAGGACTATTAATACTATTACGATCCCACCCCATGTGCCCAATTTCCCACGGTTGGCGGGGCGCGAGGTAATTACTGAGTACCTCGTGCAGTGCATGGCAAATGAAATGTGCATTGTGCACCCTCTGAACTCCGTAATCTATTCGTACTCGTACTCCGCAATGTGATGTGGTGAGTCCTCCTCAATAGGGTGATTACGGTGTCTCCTTTGCCCGCATTGAGCCAAAATGAAGTGCTTCAGCTGTCCTAGCGACCTCTCTAGGTCTAAATCATTTGCGATGAGTTGAGAGGGACGTACGGAGTACTGCGTAACTCGTACATCTCAGTTGCCATTTCATGCCCTTGGTCGAGTCCTTGGTACGGAATACCTACCTAACGACTTACGAGAGACGCAGAGTACGAAGTGCTCCAAACTCATATAGTACGGAGGAGTATCGTGGAATACGTTCGACTGGTGACCTCGGTCAAAGTCAAGATTGACTTGCTTGCCTACTACCTGGGGATACGCAATGATATTGGTATAAGAGACTCTCATGTCCTCTCACACCTCGCCGATGATTAAGCACGGAGTACGGAGTACTATGGGAGTCATGTGTCCCACAACTCACCGGCTTACTAAGGCTATCGTGATGTGGAGGCTTTGACCAGTTGTATAGGGCTTGTGATTGACTGATGTGTGCTTGATACATGGCCCAACGACATACACTTGGACGCTACAGAAGAGGCGAACGATGTGCATCATGCGAGGCATGCCAGACCGATTGCCCGAGCCTTGGGCCGACCACGAGCCAACGCAGTGAGCTGACCTGTTCAAACCAGCTGGTGCCACTCCTAGGATTGTGTTACCCCACCTAAACCCGATGTACAGTGCATGAAGCAACGTGCTGTACATGGAACGCCCTGGTAAATCTGGACGGAGAGGAATCAAATGACATTATCATATCTACCAATACTTGGTATAGTATCCCAGTGCTCAAGGCAACCCATAATCAGATACCACCCGCCATGGCGAATGAGACAACAGATTCCGAATCAGGTATGCTCGTCTGAGGCCTGTTCATTTGCACTCACAAGAATTCGACAGGTAGAAAAGACAAGCCGTGTTTCCCATGAGTCCTTGGTTGACTTGTTATCTGGACTGTACAAGTTGACGAAGCCGGAATGTCCCATGAAATTATTCTGTGCATCTCCCTCACGAGAGAAAAAAAGAGCAAGAACCCTGTTAGTGCATCATTCACTGCGGTATTCCATATTATAGAACCTCGTGTCCCGACGACGACAGACTACCTACAATGGGATTCTAGCACAGAGATATCAAGTAATGCCAGTGATTCAAACCCATTTCGAGGGTGGGGTTAAGTAGAGGTACTCGGTACTCCGGACTACTCGTGTATTCGAGACATACATATATACCACGTATATCCATACACTAAGAGTACTACACAGACTGAGGCACATGTCACTCATAAGTCCATCTACGAACCCGGCTGTAGTCTCTCCTCACTCTCTGTACCGAGTATCCAAACATCTAACTAGAGACTAAAGATAACGAGCATCAGTTATTGGCTGCAATATTACGGCCCTAGTCAATTGTCAGGCAACTGGACGAACTCTTGGGGTTTTCCCTTCGCAGAATATTGTATTCGATCTCAGGTTCCTCCGTACTCCGTTCCCGAGCTCGCACTTGCATTCCTCGTACACAGGTAGCGTTGGCTTCTCACGAGGCCAACCGGCTAGCTGGTAGTGGTTAGCAAAGTACCCTTGCGGGTAAGAAATTGTTGGGTGTATGTGCCTGTCATTTTCTAGCTTCCTTTGCCGCCTCAGGAAGCCTTCGTCGGGCATAGTGGGGAAAGCCACTGACGGGCAAGGCCCAACGGCATGTCATTTTGAAATGAACTGGGGGCGGCGGAATGAGGGTGTACTCCGTCCTGTAGCAGGGAGGACAGACTACGAGCACGCACACACATCCTGTAGGGATGGCGGAAGTGAGGGCCCTTGGGCTCTCACTCTTAACCATGGGGAGGGTCAGGCTCACCGAAAGGGCCCGAGGGGCCTCTGGGGCTTCGAATGACCAGGTGCATCTGGGCTCTTTTAGGCTTGAAGTTTTGCCGAGCTTGCCCGTCGGCAGGACTGAGGGGCCCTCGGGTGGCCCCAGGGTCATGATTAGGCGCATTCACGCTGGTGGGTTGGCTGCACGGGCACGCATGGGCGTCGGGCCCTCCCCTCTGGGCCCGAGGAGTGTGTAATCCTCCGTACATACCTCGTAGGAGCCTCTGGCTGGCAACGTGGGCAGACATCTTGGACCCTGCCTGCAACCCGCTGCATCCTCTCGGCTTTGGTGCCGTGCAAGATTTCAAGCATCGCGAGTCTGGTTTCCCTGGTCCCTTTTTTCTCCATTCTGCATTCTCCTCAAATTTCTTTTCGCCCACGCTTTCCACGCTCTCCACCACGGGCTCTGGCACTGGCTCCATCTTGGGTTTGGGTTGGTTTGGCACTTACTCAGTACGAGATAGACGTTAGCACTAAGCAGCACCACTACTACGCATTCAGTTATTCAGTACTACGACATGATTACCACCGAGTGACTGCGAGTGCTCCCAGTCCTCCGTCCTCACTGTGTATGACCACCACCACCACCACCACCCACCACGGGCACTATGAGGTTATCGGCTTTGCGACTCGTGCGGCCACTCGACATTTGATCGATTTTTTCCGCTTGTCATTTTCTTTTGCCTCGCCTCGCTTCCTCCTCCCCATTTGTTTCGACTCTCGTTCTTTCTTGTTCTTGTTCTTGTTCTTATCCTTGATCTCGACCCCGTGCCCGTGTGCTTGTGTCGCCTGCAACACAGCGCTCGCCCTGTGCAGGCCATCCATTCTTCATATCGTCATTTGCTTGCCTAAGCCTCCCTCGATTCCTGCTCCGCTTCCTGTTCGTAAGTCTTTCGCCTCTTTTCCCCGTCGTGCCTCGGGCAATTCCACCCATCCTTCTGTCCCATCCATTGGCTCGAGGTCGGCCGATCCTCGATGAAAAATGGCTGTCTCCCCACCTAAAACCTCGCACCAGACACGCCAAACCACTCCAGAGACATCCCCTCTTTCTTCGATTTCTATTTGCATGCATCGTTGCATTTTCCCTTCGTGCTTCCTTTGCCTCTTGCTCTTGACATCCCTTCAATTGCCTCCCCCATCTCCCAGGGCGCATCCGCTTATCACTTATTTCCATCAGCCACAGGCCTGACCAGAACCCGCGCCCTCCTGCGACTTTCGAGCCTCACTCTTCTCCTCCCCAATTAGAAATACACCTCATCCTGATACGGAGTACCTATCGCTGGGAAATCATGTCCTTCTACGAACCGCAGGCGTGGCAGGCGCCTGTCCGCCAGGCATCCTGGGAGCAGCCACCGCCACCCTCGAGATCAGGTACTTGCATCCCCTACATCCGGCATTCGAACCAATGTTGACAATTTGGCAGGCGCTAGTTCCACCTCGCAGAGAGAAGATACTGCTGCCTTTTCCATTCAGTTCGAAGGTGTGAAGTCCTCCTCCACTATCAAAAACCTAAGATTAATCATCGTACAGAGGTGGACCGCGCAATCGACAATCTCTTGAAGAGTGGGAAGTTTTATTCACCAGCACCACGACAAGGGCCCAACCCAGGCTTCCGGCCTGGTAACGATTATTGTATGTTCCATACCATCCGAATGCAAAGAATCGTCCCTAATGCTATGCAGCACATCGAATGCATCATGGCCGACAGTCCGTCGGCGACTTCGACCCCAGCCGCCCTCACTCCGGCTCCAACTTACAAAACTTTTACGCTTCTCAGCGTCACCAAGGAAGACACAATGACGCCGATCACATGCTACAGGCAAAGCGGAGGATGGCAGCTCAACGAGAGCGAGAGCTGCGCAATTATCACCAAGAACAACAGTATAATCGAAGTAAGATTGCCTGTCTCTTGCCCCAATTTCCCTGCATTGCTAAGCTTACACCAGGTGTCCTAGCTGAAATGTCGTCCAACAAGTCGGATCGATCCATGAGCCCCAGCACTCTAAGTGAGGAAGGCCGCCGCGACTTGATTGCACGCCAACATCGCGCACTGTACGGAGGAGAAGGCGCTGCTTTTGTGGGACAGACCCCTTATGGCATTGAGGACATGGCAAGTCGAGACCAGCCTGGCGCCGCTACCAATAATGCGTCCTCGACTGCTCGAGGAACTTCTCCAAGATCAGCCGACCCTTTCAATGCTCCTGGCCAGTCTTCCCAGAATGAACAAAACTCCGTCACAGGCCAAGAACCCTCCCGGAATGAAAAAGCCAACTCGCCGTCAGGCCAAGCCGCTCCAGGCTTTGGATCCTTTGATGCCCCTATCCAATCTTCGAGTGGCAAATCGGCCAGTCCAACCTCGGCGGAAGAACTCTCCCATTCTAGACAGATCTCGAAATCAACGACTGCGCCCATATCTGGGGGCATGGGCCCAATTGGATCCCGCCCGAACGCACAGGCTGCACCCAGCCAGTCACTGAACAAGCGCACCACCTCGCCCCTTCCGTCGTCGATGGGCTACAATTTCGGAACCAATGAGCAAATCGCCGATCGCGCTCCGTCGTCAAACTCGAATTCAAATGCTCCTAAAGAATCTTCCTCTGGCTCAGGGATGGGCGCCTGGGGCACCGGAAGTGGTGTTTGGGGAAACAACAAGATTGGCACAACCTCAGTATGGGGTTGAATGATTAACGAAGCAAATGAACAGAACATGAAGCGTTTTGTATGCATGGAGTTGTGTTGCCGTTCCAGCATATCTTCGGTGTACAGGGCACTGCATGGTATTGGGGGTGGGGATCAGGGGGGTTTGTTATGCATGCTGCTGTCTATTTGATGCTCTTGCATAGCGTTCAATGGGGGGACATTGCTTCTCACTAGTTTCATTCGTTCTGGCTGACTGTGGAGTTTTTGAGGGCTCCACGCAAGGCAATGAGTGGTACATAGGTCGTTGTGAACATAAAAAGTGGCTTAGCAGAGGATCTCGGAGCTCGGACTTGTTTGGCATAAGCGGTCGGTCGGCTGGGGAGAAACGAGAGCATTCTTACAGGTTTCTGGACGATTGGTTGCTTCTCTCCTGTTACAGAAAGGGGGCTGATGCCTTATACTTTGCATACGGTTTGGTTTTGGCTTGAGCAGGCATGACTGTCGGTCGCGGGCCGTTGTGGCTGATTGACATGCTTTGGCAAGCATGGCGTTGTTGGACTCGCTGATGCTTTGTCATACTGTTGGGAGATGGAATCGGCTTCGACTTTCACGAGCAGAAAAGGATTCTCGTTCTACGGGGGAAAACTGGTCTGAGCTAGGAATTGTGGGAATTGGCTGATAGTCAAACATCGCGTAATTATGCCTGTTGTTTTTTTTTGAGACCGTTGGGTTTGGATGATTGGGCAATATCAGCGTCGTCCCATGGAGGAGCGGGATTAGTACCGGCTATACAACTCTTGGACTACCAGCCCAAACCTTTTTCACAATCACGATCTGGTTCATGCTTACCTCACTCTGTGAACATAAATATCAATATCAAAACGAAAAGGTGGACATGGTACCTATATATAAAAGGGACGAAACGGCACACTCTAGCGAGGAATTCTAGTTTAAACTAATTACCAATCAGTCCCTTTTCCAACTTGGCGTGTTTGTTATTATTCATTCTCTTCTCCTTTCTGATGCTACGCACTCCGCCTCAGGCTAGAATAGACAGACTATTGTGGCTTCTGAAAAGGAAGAGAGCTAGCCTCGTAGGATCCACTGGATATATTTACTGTGTGTTCACGAGCGGGGGTCGAGCTTTCATATATCCCTGCCTGCTTGTCACTATATTTTTTCAGTTGTAAACATAGCCTGATCCTCATCGCAGCGAACAATAACGGCACACTTTTCCCGATTTTTTCCCCCTTTCTTCCCCCCTTTCGGTCACCCTCCATTCTTCATCCTCCATCGTCCCCCCTCCCCCTCTAATATCCATTCTCAAGGTTCCAATCTGGCCACCCACCGCCATCTATATCGCCCTCAACTCACTCAGACAGACCACGCGACCGTAGCCCCAGCAAGATGACTCTCCCGCGCGAGCTCGATGACGCGGATCCCATCCCTCGACTCCTCGGGCTTGACCGCCAGCGGGGCGCGGCCGCGGATCGCGTCGACGACGTTCTCGTAGAAGCCCAGCCAGCGGCCCGGGACGGTCGGGTAGCGCGCGCTGTACGTCTGTGACGGCGCGTCGTGTGTTACCGTGGTCGTGGTCGTGGTCGTGGCCGGCGTCTTGGGCGGCAGCAGATCGCCGGGGTCGCTGCGGCTGGTCAGTAGCCCGTAGAGGTGCGCTGGTTCTTCGCCGAAGCCTAGGGTGCCGGGCCCCTCGCCGGCGAAGATCTGTTGCTCTTGCGCGCAGGTCCCGTGCTGGATTGGCGGCTGGGTGATTAGTTATGTGTGGTTCGGTTCATGGAAATTACGTTCTGAAGAGGACAGGGGAGGGAGGGGGAATGAATGAATTTGAGCAGTGCCATCTCTCTCTCGACTGGACTGGACTGGACTGACCTTGACAAATGCGCCTTTCGTCCCGCGGACGAAATACTTGAGCTGATCCAGCATCGGTGAGACGATGTTGGTTTTGATGGTCACCAGGAGATCCTGCTGAGGAGGACCGTACTGCAGGATGATCGTGAACGTGTCGTCGATTTCACTCTCCACGCCGCGCAGGGCTCGGAAGAAGCCCGTCACGGACTTTGGTCGTCCGAAGAGAAGGAGTGCCTGGTCAATCGTGTGGCTTCCTGTTTGCATTCATTCAACAAGGGTTAGCCAGTCGGGGCCCAGCCGATTTGACGACTATATGTCGAGCGGTGTCGCTCGTCACTTTGTGCATGCTGGCCCGGCTGGCATGCTCATGGATTGGAGATATGTAAGGAGATCGGACTTACCGAGACCGAAAGCCATGCCTTGCCCTGGAGAGTACGTTTTACTCGTCATTCGCGCAACCCATGGTGGATTGTCGATATCGTAGTGGATCTCGGCTTCTTTGATGGTGCCCAGAGCATCTTTCGCCACCAGTTCCTGAAGGGTTTGAAAGTCTCCGTCCTAAAAAATTGCCATGAGCGAGGGCAGTTGACTTGATAGAGCCTGTACCCAGACGGAAGAAAGACGAAAAAGAAAAAACCTGTAATTAGATGAGAGAAGAAGCGTGGCGTACCCATCTTCGATTTTGAAAGACAGTCAAGATCAAGCCCTTCTCACGCGCCAGTGATATCAATTTGTCTGCTTCTTCGGTCGACCTGGTAAACGGCTTCTCGACGACAACTATGCAAGCGCAGTTAGTATCTCGGACTTACAACTTATAACGCATGTTCATGGGTGATAGATATAGCGACCATGTTTTCCTGCAAGCAAAGCCTGCTCCGCAAACGACGCGTGGGTGTCTGTGTGGCTGCACACAATGACGAGCTCTACATCACCGTCCTTGAACAGCTCTTCTGCGGTCCGATGGTGCCTGGTGTCTGGGTGGTCCACGGTGCAGTGAGACCCGGGCTGAGCAGCGGCAGGGTCGGCGGGTGCCTCTGCTCGCTGGACAAACGAGACGACCTGCAGCTCAGGATGGGCAGATATGAAGGGCAAATGAAAGCATTTGGTCGAGAACCCGTATCCTATGATCCCGACTTTGATTGGTGCCATCCTTGTTGACTTGGTATGGACAGTACTTGTATGTATGTATGTACTCCGTACGAGTATGTCCCTCGTCCTGCTCTGCCGGCGCGGCGCTCGCAAAATCAATACAGATAAGAAAATTGTCAGTCAGCTTGCAGTAATTAGTCGAAAGGCTTGTTCGTTTTGGCAAAGGGTGTAAGATTTGAGTTTGGGAGCGCTTGTGATGGCTTTTCACTATTCCTCCTGTGTCACTGCGTCCGAAGATGCTCCCTGGGGGGGTGTTGTATTATTGATCTTGGGATCACTTAGCCGTGGTTCTCACCAGAGGACCCCGGTCTCAACTCCATCATCCGGCTAAATTCCCAGTATGTATTCACCCGGTTGAGATGAAGTCCTCGCGGGGAAAAGCTGGAATAAGGAAAGCGCAGATGCAACATGCATGTCGTGGGGAGGAGTACCGCAGGTTGAGGACGTGGAACGGATCTGATGGCCCATGGGTAATGTTGTCTTGCCCTCGCTTGTAAATTGTACCAAGCGTAAACAAGATCCACCACAGGGTTCAACAAGAATTCCACCACGATTTCGGGGAACGATGACAAAGACAGTGTCGATCCTGCCCGGATTCAGCCAGCCATTGGTCTGGGAGTCGTCACTAGACTTCACAGCACCACTGGTGGACTCCGTAAGTCATCGTGGATTTTTGAGCCTCCCCTCCGGCAGTTGGGCCAGAGCAAGTTCCTGCGCATTTGGGGAGATAGAAACTATCTATCCATGTCGACGCCGTATCGTCTATGATTGGGCAACGTCGACGAGTCGCGGAGACGATGGGGTGGAGTAAGATGGCCATTTGCGGGTGAGAGAAAGCTGGGGAAATCAAAATGCATTTAATAGCAGTAAGAGTCAAAAGTCCTGAAGACTGGCCATACTCTCAACGGCGATTGAGCCTTGTAAGGAACAAAGGGAGGAGATGGAAGAGATTTGCCCTGTGCTTCATCTGCCCTCATGGCTACCAGCTAGGCAGTGCACTCATAGATCTCATCGCGCAATGGCAATCAATATGAATAGGAGTCTGCATGGACGGGGTCATCATGGGGAAATCGTATTGATTCTGTGGGCTTGTCAAGACTTTCAGCAACATTTGTCGCAAGCAAAATTGAACATTGCTGTCTGCTGGACTGTCACGCAGTGCCAGCCCAAGTAGCATATCAGTCTGGGGAGAAAAGAGGAGGGGAGGAATCTGAATTCAGCGCCTTCGCAAACCAGATGCATATCGAGCTGAGGAAGGTGGCAAAAGCTGGCCTGCAACCAGATGTGGCGTGCCGGGCCGAATGCGCTCTCTTCTACTCCGTATATTCCTTATCATTCGTGGTCCGTACCAAGGGGTGTACCTTTTGACGAAGAGATTATGGGGGCGCCCGTAAGGCCATGAATCAGATGTTCGTGTTCGATCGCACGCTGGCACCCATCAGGCCAGAATCACGAATGATGGTCAGCGGTATGATTACCTTGACGACATCGTTCCATGGTTTGGCAACTTGAGACATCCGAGTACCTGTCTCGTAACGAAACCAGGGATCCACTCCGTTATTGCGAAATGTCCTGGTCTCGTGGACTGATGGTTCAACCCGTCAGGGCAAACCCCTGCTTATTTGGAAATCCGTTGAGAGGCGAGAATCTCAATCTCGTTGTTATTTTCATTTCCTTAAATAACCCCACAAGGAGTCCCCATCATTCGTACTCCGTGTTGTATATCTGGCCAGGCCCGTCAAGGCTCCAGCCGGGGGCTAGTTCCTCAACCCCAGTGCACATACCACACTCCGTACGGGGTGGGGTGCTCGTAATTCGAAACATTGACGCGGGTTGAACGTTGTCCCGTGGTGAAGGACTGATTAAGTCCCTATTTGCCTGGGAAAGTTACCACGGACGAGATATTGTGATTGCCAACGTCAAGATGCAGTTCTTGATGCTCCTAGAACAGCGACACTATTCTACAGCACTTGGCAGTTCGTAGAAACTCTGATTCGTAAGGATTGGGGGAAGTTCCTTGCAGGATTCCGCGCAATACCGCAAAACAAACCACATCGGATGATAATTAGTGCAGCATCAATCAGACCGTGGATGGCCAAATTCACTACCAATCAATGGCAGCACAAAATCCGTGCCAAAATGCGAGGACTTATGTTCGAATTGCGAGGTGAAACCCGTTTGGGATACCTACCTCGTGGAATTTTCGAAATGGCTTCTAGGCGAAGTCTTTTCGGGGCCAAACTGTACTCGGACGCATGGGATACAGGCTGGCTTGGGCTCCTACGGGCATACCGGACCGGCCGGCTGCCTCCTTGAATCAGCCACCTTCTAGGCACCGAGCGCCCAGATATGCACCCTGCGAAAATGGAACGAGATCGAAGTCGAAAGGACACGGCAGAAGCTGGAGGTCTTGAGTGTTTCGTATCCCGTCGCTCTTGGACACAAGAAAAGCTAGGAGTGATGCCCGACATAATTATTCAGAGCACGTTTGAGTGCTGCAAGCCATGATCCACGCCAGAGATACTGTTTGGGATTGTAGACAGGAACTTGGCATTCGCGTGGATTCATTCTCCAGCTATCTCGATAAATCTGGTCACGAACCCGGTATCTGCGTTCGGTAGATGAACCCATACCCTTCTCAGCACACGCTCCATGTGGCATACCTAGGTAGTATGTAGGAAATCGGTAGAAATATGGACTGTTCGACAAAAATTACCATATTCAATATTGTGAGCTTGAGATTGTGCGTTTCCCCAAGAACGGGAAGAGGATTGGACTCCGTTCCACGTTAGCACATGGGAGCCCACTGGCACTGTAAACATTCTGGTCCCAGCAGTTCAAATTCCGGCCTTGGTCAGCCCGTTGATTTTCGGAGGCTTCATTCTTCAAACCTCTTCCTCTTGTGCCTGGCATATCCGTACTCGATTCGACTTCCAAGGTTCGATTCGGCTGCTTTGCATGAACAAGTTTCTTAGCCTGGCTTGCTCCTCTCAAGACTTCGACGACGGATCGACCACAAGTGCCATGGCTTAGTGCTCTTGGTCCTCGGCGTACGCAAGACAAGAGCCTCAGCTGGCAGGGAGGCCTTCTAGAAGATCTTTACGGTAGGCTTCCCGTCGTTCGTATTGCACCGTTTCTGAAGGTTTGGGCTCTGCACCTCCAACGCCCAGGCGTGCCGTCTTTGAAATCACAGGCTCTGGTTCGTCGAGATGATTTCGCACCGAATGCGGGTTCTTATCTGGAAGGCACATCCAATGGCTCTCCTCCTCGTATGGAGATTGAAAGATTCCGCTCCTGGCTAAGCGGGACCTTGGCACATCTACCAAGATAGCTCCGGCGCGAGCTAGTACTTGAGATGCCTTGGCGGAATGACTTTCTCGTTACATTCCCAACACATGTCAAGCCTGAAAGAGTTTGTTCTCCGTATGTGGCGGTACATGGCGTCTGGGCCAAGGAACAAGAACGTCCCTAGACGTGCCCAGCGGTGCTTTATGTTCCTTTACCTTGTCGCTGTCTGACCAAGCTTCCGCCTGTCCGACCGGCAGATGAACGACTGACTGATGTACCAATCCATCGCACGGAGTAACCCCCTGGCCAATGTCACGCCTTCTTGTCTCAAAGTCTTGATTCTGGAAAGAAAATTGTTGTCTGCATCTAGCCGGATAGATTCATTCCGCAGCCTGGCGCCAGAACCACCAGATTTGCTGTGCATCAATCTCATCTCTCCGTGCCCACTCCGGGTTAAGAAGCGGTAAGTGCATCTGCGCCAAGAACAAGCCCACTGGCCGTGACAAGGGTCCTTTTCGACATCACAGTCCCCGACACTCTGTTGACAGGATGATCCTGATTCCATGTCATGGTCTGAGATCCAGTCCATACCATGTTAGAGCCCAAGGAAGGCAACACTCGCCCCATCAGCTGGCCAGACAGCAGGTTCTCAATTTGTCTATCTCCATTCATCCGACCTAGGGAGATTTCCCCGTATCTCACTTAGCTCCAAGTTTTGTTGAGCCAGCCGAAGCATTGGACTCCGTATCCATTCCAGGCTTTCACCAGCGCATGGCTACGGAGTACGGAGTACACTGTATGTCTGAGTGGATCTGGGGCAAATGATTGGAGCAACCTGGAGCAGGGTCTGGAGCATGGGGAAGAGGGCCTCGTTGTCAGTTGTACCCCCACTGCACTGTGCAACAGTACACAGGTAGGTGACACCATTTTGTCTATATATTATAACCTCTGTCGTGCCCCCGTTCTCAATCAATCCAACTCGTCTCCCAACCCTGGATCTTTGCATAAGTTGTGTGCCTTCTCACTGCCTCCATCCTCAGGCATCTTCAGCAGAGTGACACAGATCCACTGTGCTCAAGTACATAGATCACTACCCACACATCGTCTGGTTCTCGTCTACAACGCACAATATGGGCGCCGCAACAGAGATCGAGGTTCCCATCGAGAACCCAACCAAGGAAGACAATGTTGAGATGGTAGAGTCTGGCTCCACCAGCTCACAAGAACTCGGTTACGATAAAAAGGCTACTGCCAAGTTGATCAGAAAGATCGATTGGGTCCTGCTTCCATTCCTGGCATTGCTCTACTTGCTGTCGTTCCTTGACCGAACAAACATCGGAAATGCTCGTCTTGCTGGTCTCGAAAAGAGTCTTGGCATGAGTGGATTGGACTACAATGTAAGTGACATATTTTCCTGTCTTGTGGTGTTTGCTGATGTAAATCAGGTTGCTCTTGCGATCTTCTTCCCCTTTTATGTCGCCGTTGAGCCAGTCTCCAACTTGATGTTGAAGAAGACACGCCCTTCTCTATGGATACCCTCCATCATGGTCGCCTGGGGAATTTGCACTACATTAATGGGTCTGGTGCACAACTTCGGTGGCCTCCTTGCAGCTCGTGCCGCTCTTGGTATTGCAGAGGGTGGTTTGTTCCCAGGTAAGACCTTCTGATAAGCGACTATCGAAGCCTCCACTAATCTGATCAGGTGTCACCTACTACATTACACTCTGGTACCGACGTCATGAATGTGGTCTCCGAATGGCCATTTTCTTCTCTGCAGCAACAGCAGCCGGAGCATTTGGCGGTCTGTTGGCACGAGGCATTGTCGAGATGGATGGAGTTGGCGGCAGACCTGGCTGGGCCTGGATCTTCATCCTAGAAGGTCTCCTTACATTCGGCATTGGTATGTCATCTCCATTAGGACATGATTGGTGAAAGTCGTTAACAAGCATTGTGTTCAGCAATCCTGGCATTCTGGGTAATGCATGACTATCCCTCCACGGCCAAATTCCTTACCCCAGAAGAGAGAGTCGAAGTCACTCGCCGTCTTGAGCATGACCGCAGCTCCCTTGCAGATGAATTTGATCTCAAATACTTCTGGCACGCCGTCAAGGACTGGAAGATCTGGGTCCATATGTTCATCACCATCGGGTAAGCTTAACATCGGAGCGATCGTCAACTCGAACGCTAATATTGTCTTTAGAATCTACACTCCTCTCTATTCCTACTCCCTCTTCCTCCCCACCATTGTCAAGACCCTCGGATATACCAACAACACCGCCCAGCTGATGACTGTCCCACCATACATCGTGGCTTGTTTCTGCTGTATCACCGGTGGATGGGCGGCCGACAGACTCAAGACTCGAGGTGTCTTCATGATCGGCTTCAGCCTTGTCGCCATCCTTGGTCTTGTCATGTTGATCTCTTCGCAAAACCCCCACGTCAAGTATGCGGGTTGCTTCTTCTTTGCTATGGGAATCTACCCCAATGTTCCCCAGGGTGTTGCCTGGAATGGAAACAACATTGGCGGAAGCGTCAAGCGTGGTGTCGGTATTGCCATGCATGTTGGCTTTGGTAAGTTTTCTTCAACATTCTTCATTATTTAACTCGGTATACTAATGAATTGTTTGCAGGTAATCTCGGAGGTGCCATTTCTGGATTCATCTACTTGAGCAAGGACTCCCCCAAATTTCGCCCCGGCCACGCCATCCTGATCGGAATGATCACCATGAGCGTTTGCCTCCAAGTTTTCATGACCATTTATCTCCGCCGCGAGAACGCCCGCCGCGATGCCGAATACAAGTCCCCCGACTCATACACTGCACAAGATAGATATGCCGAGAGAGAGAAGGGCGACAACGCCACCTTCTTCCGTTATACCGTTTAAATCCAACTGGGGGTTACACAGGCATTCATGTGTCATGATGAGGCTGAGCCGGCTATGTATGACTGTTTCGGACCATGCAACTTCCAGGTATTGTTTTGCAGAAGTTGTCAGAATATAAAAATTATCACTTTTATTGCATACTCTGAACATTGCTTTTGTGTGAATGAAACCGCCGATGCCAGTGTCCAGGACCATTGGCTCACACGTGACACCACGCTGACACCAGAATCATCTCGGTGGTACCTCGTTGCGAGGTGGTGATCCACCCTGGGTAGTCCCTACACATGACGAGTCGGCAAGCGGACTGGAATTTAGCCAAATGAGATTGACGTTCCATCATTATTACATAAACAAGACTGACGTACGGAGTACGGAATACTCTGTCGATCTTCGTTGAAAAATACACATCACTTCTAGGTGAGTCGTTACGAGTAGGGAGACAGCAAGGTCGTCCATGTCTTTCCGATCCATTGCCCATAACGCGGCGATGGTGCGCCGTTTGGCATCTCTTTCTCACACCCTAATCTCGCAGACGGGACTGGGGACTCCAAATAGCAAGCAAGGCCGAATGAAGCTACCGGGTATTTCCAGCTGCACGACATTCAATACCCTAAAACGGTCACACACCCAGGAACTTTTAGCTAAATTTACACCTCCAAGGATCAGGCATCGAGAAATTTTCAGAACAAAGAACGGCCCCTGCGAGAAAGATCTCCAGCGGCGAATGTTTTGATGCCAATAGCCACTTTCGCTTCACGGCATAAACCCCGGCACAGTGGCCGAAAGCGGTACTTTGGTTCGGCGACTAATTTAACATCGATTCTGTGCGGAATACGAGGAAAGTGGTACAGGGCAAAGGGGCATGTGGATGGGCTCGATCTTGTTGACCAACCAGGCTCGTTGTGCTACGAGGGGTCTTTGACTTGTTTTGGAGTTGCACAAGGAGGGTGGTATCGAGTACCAAATTCTCTTGGAGGAATAGCGATTGGGATCAGTTCCAGTTGCTTTAAGTTTCAAGAACCCGCTAGTGACAACGCATCTTAGCAAAGTGGCTTGATGATGGAGAGCCCCTCAGCCTTGCGCCGTTGGGATTCCTACTTGTACGGAGTGCTCCTACTCGTAGGTCCAAGTGCTTAAGTTTGTGGTGCGGCGTGCCCTGGTTGGCAATCGACAAGGCTGAGGAGGCTCTCCTGGCGGCGGGGTTTACTTAGGGTTGCCCGCATATCCTACCGAGGTCTGATCGTCTCGACCCGTCCCGACGCACGAGCCAGGGACAGAGGGGAACACTACTGGAGACTCGACACTGCATTTCCTCGGAGCACTTGGTTCTCGGATGGATGTAGCCGGGGCCTTGGGAATTCTTTTCCGGGAGGCAGACGTGAGTGATTCATCGGCGAGTGGGAAGCCTTGACTCTTGAGGCTGAAAAAGGGAGCATTAGCCTCGAGCCCCTCTGGTGCAGAAGAATTTACAGACTACCCTCCGGGGGACCAGGAATGAAGGGCTCTCGGGGTGAGAGTCGAGCTCTGCTATTCAACTACTGAAAATGTTCAAAGTCGCATTGTACGAGAACGGGTCGAACACACACAAACTCAAGCAATGGTCAGCCTGAAAGGCTCATCTTCCACCCTGGTTTCAATGAATGAAAGAAACCAAGTGCCATGGAGGAATATGTTGGCACTTTCAAGGGCAGGAGGCATCGTTTGCTCGACCTGCTGCAGTGAGAGAGTCGAAAGCTTCTCCTTCGACACTGCGACAGATCTTGAAGAGGCTCTAAACCCCGATCAGAGCAGGACTCAACCGTACGCATGCCCTACGTGCTGGTGGTTGGGCTGAGAGACTGGGCGTGTAAACCACCAAAAAGTTCAGAACTTGGTAAATATCATGGGCTGATCAGCGTGGTGTCTCAATGCTTCGAATAGCTAAGGTGGAGATTCTGAAGTTAATGATATGCTTCGAAAGCATTGCCAATAAATCAAGGTGGACGTTGCAAGAAATATGTCGGGAACGAAGCTGAGGCTCCTGAGGAGGTGGATGGACGAAGCTATCCAATGTACTCAGAATGAATGTACATGGAGAAGATCCTGGGTGAGGAAAGGAGAAGGCAGATGTGAAAGGGCCTGCGGAAGTTGAAGGCCAGCAGGTTACCTTCTGGCGAATGCCTGCCTGTTGGAGGCAAGACTAGCGTGGAAAAGTCATTCAATCAAATCGAGCATTGAGGTTCTGTCTTCTGTCAAATCTATGTACGCTGTTCTGTTTTATATACACATTTACTAGTGTATTCATCAG
>Ga0105239_10003985_pt1 | contig 17887 bp, 14 predicted proteins | sample KBSC44metaG_FD_92761 | JGI IMG/M metagenome (GOLD analysis project Ga0105239, IMG submission 92761) | Corn rhizosphere microbial communities from Kellogg Biological Station, Michigan, USA - KBS C4-4 metaG | ecosystem: Host-associated > Plants > Roots > Rhizosphere > Soil | place: Michigan, USA...
CTGGTCGAACCCCCTGCTGGAGATATCGATCACCCCATTGTCCAGCCCATCCCTGGAAACCAGGCATTCGTTATAGGTGGGTTTGATATCGGATGCGCTGTTGACCCCTATGCCGAGGGAATAACCCAGTATATGGAGGCGGGTGGTGGCTTCCAATCGGGTCGATGCCTGTCCGTCATACTCGATCTGTCCCCGCATATTTGTCTTTGCATAGGCCCAGTCGGAGCCACCTTTCAGGGATGCCAGCGAGAAGACATAGGTATTACCTTCCTCATCCGTTTTGGATTTCTTCTCATCCTGGCTGTCATCAAGCGTGAAATCCTCGCTGGTAAGGTTGAACTTGGAGCCGTCGGGAGAAAAGGCCGTCATATACAATACCACTTTTCCGCCGTTGCTTGCTACCAGGTTCAACAGGAGTTCCGTCTTGCTGCCCTCATCATCCCCTCCCGAAAAACGCACGAACGACCAGGGATTCACCACATGTCGGGCCGTGACAAACCGGCCATCGTTTAACAGGAATCCCGTGCCGCTGATCGAAAAGGCTACTTCCTTTGTCTCATTGCCGATGGTATACACCGCCTTTTGGGTGAGGATATAATACACATTCGGTATCAGGTTTTTCAGGGCGGCGCCGGAAGTGCTTTCCGAGATGGGCTGACCGTTGCTTCCGGCTCCGGCGCCGGCCTTTTCCACTTTGTCCAGTTTCTTTGTGAGCTGGACCAGGCGGCGGTTGATAGCAGTATTTTCGTTATTGGCCCTTTTAAGACTGTCCGCCAGGTGCTGGTTGATCTCATGCTGATCCTGGAACAGCTTGGAATAATAGGCGTTCTTTTGCTGCCCGTAATATACCAGCCCCCCTATGATGAGGAGAAAGGCCAGGATGACCAGGCTCAGGGCCTTCCTGTAAGGACGGACAGCTTCTTTCATAAAGGCCTTCATACGGATGGTCATGCCCATCGTGCCTACTTTATTATTTACCGGGGTAAGGAAAGACAGGCGGGGACCATTCAGCGATAGCTGGATCTCATCTCCATTGTGCAGCGAGGTCTCGTCCGCAATGCGGGCGCCGTTGACCAGCGTAGGGTTGGTCCTGGACAAGGGTTTTATTATCCAGCCGTCATTCTTGCGGATGATGGCGGCATGAGGCCGGCTGACCGTGGGAGAGTCCTCGCCGAAGCTGACGGCATATTTATTACCACGTCCCAGCTCGATATAGTCCCCTATATAGGGGGAGCTTTGACCCATAGGGTGTTTTTCCGTATTCGACTTGTGCTCCAGGATGAAATAGGTCCGGGAGCCTGCATTCATGACGGATTTCAAGGTGCCGCCGATGGACTTGGAAAACTTTTCCGTAGCAGTGGGTTGATGAATGGTAGTAGACATGGTATCTATTTTTATCAAATGTAGGAACGGTGTTTTCAGACGTTGGTATCGCCACCGGATGCTATCCGGTTATTATCTGGTTCCCAAAGGGCGGGATTAGTGGGCCGGAGCTTTTCCATTCGAAAGGTCATCGATAAGTATCACTTTGAGGACTGTATCCCCCAGCGTAATGATATCGCCTGGTTTTATCCTGGTACCACCCTGGTCGATACGCCGGGAGTTCACGTACACATGATTCATGGAGGCCTTCCATTCACCCTCTGTCCATTGTCCGTCCCGGATGGTCCAGCAGGCGGGCTCGGTCCACCTTTCTATAGTAGCATGCTGCCTCGAGATGAAGGCCGTCTGATTTTCCGTGATCTCGACGTGATTGGTGACGGAAGGATCTTTGCGGCCCAGCGTGAGGATATGCTGACCTGTGTCCTGCAATAGCCGGTTCAGATTATACACCCGGTGCATATCTTCTCCGTATGTGACCTGGAGACCGAGGGTGCTGGATGCCGGATGGTAGGGCAGGACCGTCTCCTTCTCGGGGGTATATCCCAGCATTTGGAGGATACTGTTGACATTATTCACTCTCTTATGCTGGTAGTCGGGGTCCAGGCAGGCGTGCAGGATCGCTGTCCAGGGTTCGGGAAGGAGATGCTGCAGCCGGTGGATATTGGTATATAAGCCCTTTTTGGCATTCTCCAGGTAGTCTACCAGGTCCCGTTCGCTGTCGATCTTATACGGCGGGAAAGGATACTGCCCCGTAAAGAGCTCGAACATCATCACCCCCAATGAAAAGATATCCGTGACTGCATCCAGCGCTTTGAATGCCACTTTATTGTTGGCCTGTTCCGGTGCGAGATAGGCCCAGGTGCCGAATATTTGTTCCACCTTCCCGAATATATTAGTGACCGTCAGACGGTTGTTCTTTTGCCCGGCAATGCCGAAATCCGTCAGCAGGGCCGTGCTGTTGTCCTTCAGGAGAATATTCTGTGGCTTGATATCCCGGTGAAAATAACCTCTGGTATGCAGTTCGCGCAGTCCCAGCAATATCTGGCGCGCGATGTGGTTGTAACGGGGATGCTGTCCGAACCTGCCGATCCAGGCGCCCAGCGAACCTTCTGCACAATACTCCATCGTGATGTAGGGGTTGCCTTGTATCTTGCCATATCCATAGCTCTTGACCAGGTATTGGGAAGGAGTAGAAGCGATCTCGAATTCGCGGACGAAGCGGCTGATGATAGCGCGCCTTTCCTTTTCGAAAGCGATCTCCCAGAGCTTGATCACCTTCATGGCGAGGATCTCGCCCTCCGGGCTGCGGACCTTATAGACGGCGCCGAAAGTACCTTCTCCCAACTGGTCCAGCACTTCATATCCATCAATGGCATTCCCTTTCGCAGCCACGAACCTTCTGGGAGTTTCATAACTGCCGAACAGCACTGCTGTTTGTTGCTGATGGATATTCATTGGCCAGGGGTCATGCTGAATATGAACTTTCGGTCGCCCAACAATAGGATATCACCGTCTTTTAGAGGTGTAGGTGTCGAAGCCAGTAAAAAGGTGGTTTGCAGCTCGCTCCTGTCCTTCATCCGCCAGGTCCCGTCTTCGTAGGTCAGCTCCGCCTGTACCTTTCCCGTAATACTGGAGTTGCCCGGATCTAAATTCGAGCGGTTGAGCTCGATAGACAAGTCCTGGAAAGTAAACGCCAGTTTTTTAGGCACTTCTTCCGGGGGATCGCCTTCTTTGGCAACGGGCAGCAGGTAACAGACAGGAGACGCGGGTGCGTCCACGCTGGATTTAACACGGTATGGATCGATGGTTCCCGTGAAGGACCGGGCAGGAACGGCAGGCCGCTGGCATCGGGGACAGACCTTTAGTTCACTGGAATAAGGATAGCCGCAATCAGGATATGTACATTGGATCAATGAGGGAGGCGCAGTGTCTTGTTCCTGTGAATTTGACAGCCTGTCGAGCTGACTGTCCAAAATAGTGCCGGCATAAGAGGCTTCCTGCTGGCTGGGAACGGGCGCCTGTTTTACCACCGCCGTTTTATCCAGCAGCATATTGCATTTGATGCAATGAGTAGCATCGCTGGCATTATCAAATCCGCAATTATTGCATCTCATCCAATGGAGTTTTAATGAAATTCCTTAGTGTGATTCAGCTGCAACTATTCGGACGACAGGCTGGTCATAGGTTGGAGATAAAGCTTGTTTAAATGTAACGTTTTTTGCCTATAACAGAAAATTAATATATTAGGATGTGCCATAAATCTCTATCTTCCATGATCATCTGCTAGCCGAATGAAGAAATTACTGCCATTTGTTATTACCCTGATCACGGGCGCTGCCGCCTCCGCCCAATCCCTGGCCGGCCTCCCTCTATGGACCTCCTCATTGGACCAACCCTACCAGGATGACTGGCTTGTTCATCCTCCCGACACAAAGGCAGCCGTCTACCGGACTGCCGACAGCAAACAAATCATTCTTTTCAACGGACTGGTCCGGCGGTCATTTTCCCTTTTGCCGGATGCCGTCTGCTTCGACTACCGGAATATGAGCAATGGGCAACAGCTGCTACGCTCCATAAAGCCCGAAGCAAACATTGCCCTGGATGGGGTGGAATACGCTGTAGGCGGCGCCGCGGGTCAATCGGAGAATGCTTACTTCCTGCCTGAATGGCTGCAGGACCTTCATGCCAATGCCGCTTTCCAATACCAATCCCTGGAAGTAGGTCTCTTAAAACCCTATCTTTTATGGAAGCCTGTGGGCTGGGCGGCGCGTAAGAAGACCGCTACGGGCATATCCCTGACGATGCATTATACATCCGCCTTGCCGGTGTTGAAGGGTATTGCCGTGGATGTACATTATGAGCTTTACGATGGCATCCCGCTGATCGTTAAATGGGTGTCTGTAGAGAACAAGAGCGGGCGGACGGTTAGGGCCGGAGCAGTGAAGAATGAGATACTGGGCATCGTGGAAGAAGAAAGCGCTGTCGTGGGTAAAGAAGACAAACTGGCCGTCCAGCATGGCATTTATATGGAGACCAACTATGCGTTCAACAACGCCATGCGTTATGACATCAGCGATCAGACCCTGCACTGGCGGGCAGACACGAGTTATACTTCACAGGTGAACTATGATCTTCATACGCCCGTTGTAGCGGAAGTATATCCTGAGAAGGTGACGGGCGTCGATCTGGCGGATGGAGCAACGTTCAAGTCGGTGCGGACGCATGAGCTGCTCATCGATGGCTATGATAGAGAGAGGAGGGGACTGGCTATCCGTCATATGTACCGTATCGTGGCGCCGTGGACGACGGAGAACCCGATCTTTCTACACCTGGTAAGCCAGAACGACGACCAGGTACGGACGGCGGTGGATCAATGTGTCGCTACGGGCTATGAGGCGGTGATCCTCAGCTTTGGCAGTCATTGTAACCTGGAAGATACCAGCGCCGCCAATCTTCGCCGCTGGAAGGGGTTGGCGGACTATGCGCATAAAAAAGGCATCCGCATCGGTGGGTATAGCCTCTTCAGCAGCCGTCGTATCAGCGATGAGGACGACGTGATCGATCCGGCCACGGGGCAGCCCGATAAGGCGGCTTTTTTTGGATATGCTCCCTGTCTGGGCAGTAAATGGGGGCTGGGCTATCTGGCGAGGCTAAAGAGATTTTTTACGGCTACGGGCTTCGATATATTCGAAAATGACGGGCCCTATCCGGGTGATGTATGCGCTTCTACCAAACATCCGGGGCACAAGGGGTTGGATGATTCCCAGTGGGCGCAGATGGAGCTGCAAAAAGGGCTTTATCACTGGTGCAACCAGCGTGGCATCTATATCAATGCTCCCGACTGGTATTTGCTGGACGGGACCAATAAGATCGCGCTTGGCTACAGGGAGGTGAACTTCTCCCTTCCCCGCGACCACCAGATGATCCTCAACAGACAAAACATATTTGACGGCCTGTGGGAAAAGACTCCTTCCATGAGCTGGGGATTCGTACCATTGACAAAATACCAGGGTGGGGGACCGGAAGCAATTTTGGAGCCCCTGCAGGATCATCTGAAAGATTATGAGCAATTGATGATGCAGTATTATGGAGCGGGTGTGCAAGCCTGTTACAGGGGACCAAGACTGTATGATACGGAGCAGACCCGTCTCAGGGTGGTGCAGGTGGTGGACTGGTACAAGCGCTATCGTGATATACTCAATTCGGATATTATACATCTGCGTAGGGCCGACGGCAGGGATTGGGATGGGTGGATGCATGCCAGTGCGGAGGGTGCGGTGAGAGGTCTTGTATTGCTGTTCAATCCGGAAAAGCAGACCATTACCCGTAAGATACGGCTGCCTTTGTATTATACGGGGCTTACGGACCACGCATCGATCAGTGAAAGAGAAGGGGCGCCGCAGCAATACAAGCTGAATGGGCTCTCCGAGGTGGAGATGACCGTGACGCTGGCAGCAGAGGGATATACATGGCTGGTGGTGAAGTGATCATGCCTGCTCGTCCTCCATATCCAGGTCCAGATCCTGGCCTAACAATGCGGCAGCATCCTCTTGTGGCAGTTCCTGCACTTTTCTAAGCTGCCGCTCGATGGCCCTTGTTCTGACGCCTGCCTGGTCGATGGTATTGGCTGCCTCCTGTAATTTCTTTTTGGTCCTGTCCAGTACAACACTGAAATTTCCAAACTCCGTCTTGACGGCTCCCAGTATCTCCCAAACTTCGCTGGAACGTTTTTCGATGGCCAGGGTACGAAATCCCATCTGCAAGCTGTTGAGAAAGGCGACGAGATTCGTAGGACCGACCACTGTGACTTTAAAGTCTCTTCTCAGGGTCTCGAATAGTCCTGCACGCCGCAATATCTCGGCATACAATCCTTCCGTCGGGACGAACAGGATGGCGAAATCCGTTGTGGTGGGAGGGTTTATATATTTTTCCCGGATGTCCCTGGCGCTCTTTTTTACGGCCGCCTCGAACTGTTTGCCAATGGCATCCACCTGTCTGGGGTCAAGGTTGGCCATATTGTCGTATGCTTCCAACAATCGTTGATAATCTTCATTCGGGAATTTGGAATCTATCGGCAGCAGGAGAGATTGGTTATCTTCATTCTTCCCCGGCAGCTTTATAACATACTCGACCCTTTCCTGGCTGCCCGGCTTGACGATGGCGTTATACTCATAATGATCCGCAGCAAAGATCTCTTCGAGGATGGCGCCCAGCTGTATCTCTCCCAGATTGCCGCGGGTTTTGACATTGGTGAGGACCTTTTTAAGATCACCGACACCGGATGCGAGCGTCTGCATTTCTCCCAGCCCTTTGTGCACCTGTTCCAGCCTGTCGCTGATGAGCTTGAAGGAGTCAGAAAATCTTTTTTCGACAGTGGATTGAAGCTTTTCATCTACGGTGACTCTCATCTCCTCGAGCTTTTTGGCATTGTCTTCTTGTAACGACTTTAGTTTGTTCTCCATGGTCTGCCGGGTCCTTTCCATATTGTTTTCCATCGTGGCGCGGGTCTTTTCGAGGCTGCCCTCCATGGTGATCCTGATCTTCTCCAGGTGGCCCTCCATGGTGGTCCTGGTCTTTTCCTGATTGCTTTCCATTATGGTCCTGATCCTGTCGAGCTTGCCTTCCAATTCTTCGCGGGCGCCTCTGGATGTTTTATAGTTTTCCTCTCTGCTGCGGCTGAACTCATCCCGGATGAGCCGATCGAGCCTGCCAAATTCGGCGGTAGTTCGAGTCACAAGCACAATGACAATGACGGACAACACGAGACAGACCAACAACAGGGCGATCGTTACTGACATAGCGTATCATTTATTGTTAAAGTTATCTAAATGTGACTATATGGAGTCAGAGGATAACGGCCAGGGGTGAAGTATGCCCCTCATAAAGTAATAATAATTTCGTAACTTTAGTATTCACCAAATGAAAAGGAGGTATTCATGCAATCTACAGATAAATCATGGACACCTTCGGCCAATTTCTATTAGCCGAACTGATCCAAAAAATAATCTGCTGACAAATACGTCAGATCGAGGCTGTCTCTACGAGACGGCCTCTTTTTTTGCAAAGAAAGGTTGGAAATAATTAGTTGGGATCTCCCTGTAATTCGGCGGGCACGTCCATACCCTCTTTTTTGCAGAGGTCCCTGTATTTTTTTGTCTTAACCTTATCCTTCAGATTGAAGTAGATGATCAGCTGTAAAAGATGGCATTCGCTGATGACCGGGCTTTTTTGTTTTGCGTATAATTTTTCCGCCTGTTCGGCAACAGGTATACTTTCCTGCAGCTGCCCCATGGTGACCATTACACGGGCAACATTATATGGTCCTTCAGGATTTTCGGGGTCATTCGCCACTACCTTTTTATAACAAGCCAATGCCTCGGAAAGGTGCTCTCTTTTTTCTTCTACCAATCCTGTGTTTATCAGGGCAGTGGTGCCGGCAGGCAGCCTGGAAAGAGATTTTTGCAGATAATAAAAGGCGCTGTCATATTTCTCCGCTTCGTAAAAAGTAAGGCCCAGATTGTTATAGGCGTCGATAAAGTCGGGCTCCATTGCTATGGCTTGTTCATAGCTACGGATGGCGGCAGGATAGTCCTTTTTAGAAAAGTAGTCGGCGCCTTTATTATATATATCCTTGGCAGCATCAGACGGTTCCTTCAGGTTAGAAGATGCCTTGGTGAGGATATTCTCCGGTGTCTTCTGTGAAAAGGCATAGGAGGTAAGTGCTGTCAATAAGGTCAGGGAAAGGAGCAATTTGAGCATGGATCAAATATATTTCAAAATCATGATATAGGCAACAGCCCTATTCCGTTCGCAGACTCTTGATTTTACGGATCGGGCCTGTTGGAAATGTAGCCCCTCCCGTAAAAACATCTATGATGGGCCTATCGGCCGAAGAGTCTCTCACTCCGTTCGCAGACTCTTCACTGGATTAGCCGTCGCTGCCCGCAGGGCCTGGTGACTCACCGTCAGCAATGCTATCAGCAAGGCCACTGCGCCTGATAAGACGAAGATCCACCACGAGATATTTATCCTGTATGCAAAATCGCGCAGCCAGGAATTCATAGCATACCAGCCGAGAGGACCCGCGATCAAAAATGCGATCAGCACCAGCTGCAGGAAGTCCTTTGCGAACAGTCCGATGATCTGATTCAGCGAGGCGCCCAGCACTTTTCGTATACCTATCTCCTTTACCCTTTGTTCGGCTGCGAACATGACCAGACCCAGCAAGCCAAGACAGGAGATAAATATGGCCAGCACGGCAAACAATATGGACAGACGTGAAGTCACCTGCTCACTGAGATACATTTGTCTGTATTCCTCGTCTACGAACTGATAGGCGAAAGCATAGCCGGGGTTGAGGGATCGGTACACTTTCTCCAGGCTGGCCAGCGCCTGTGGGGTTTGGCCTGGATAAGTACGCACCATGATGACCCCAAAGTATTCTGTCTCTTTTATATCCAGTATCACAGGCTTGATAGGCTCATGCATCGAGCCCGTGTGATAGTCCTTCAGTATCCCAATGATATGCCCTTTCTTTTGCCACGCAGAGACCCATTTGCCGATGGGGTCCTTTATACCCATCTGTCTTACGGCCTCTTCATTGACCATAAAGGCATCGGCGGAGTCGGTGCTGATGTTCCTGGAGAAGGGGCGCCCCTGTACCGTCTTCAGGTTCATCATTTCTATAAAGTCGAACCCTACGCTGGCCGGTTTGAATCCAACATTATCCGTAGACTTTTTTCCTTCCCATAGAACAGGGTCATATACTTCGAAGTTCATGGAGTGGGGCGTCTCCGTGCTGCGGTCTATCAGCTTGATCCCGGGCAGACCGGCAGCCTCCCGTTTGAAGAGCTGATATTTTTCTCTTTTGGACAGCGCTCCCTCGATACGGATATAAATAAGATTGTCACGATCGTATCCTAAATTGGTATTTTGTATGTAGCGTGTCTGCCGGACGATGACGATGGTAGCGATGAGCAGCACGATGCTCAGCACGAATTGGAATATGGTCAGCCCTTTTCTGAACCAGATGGCGCCCTGCGTAAACCTGAAGATGCCTTTTAGGGTACGGATGGGCTGCAGCGATGAAAGATACAGGGCGGGATAGCTGCCTGCCACGATCCCCGTAGCCATGGCGATGCCTGCCAGGCTCAGCCAGAACATAGGCTGTGTCAGGGGAAGGCTGATATGCTTGTCTGTAAAATTATTAAAGGCGGGTAGCAGCAGGGCCAGCAGCAAAATGGATACGGCCATGGCAAGGAGGGCGAAAAGCAGGGATTCTCCAAAGAACTGTCCTATGAGATGAGCCCTGGTAGAACCTACGACCTTTCGCAGCCCCACCTCTTTTGCGCGGCGTACGGAACGGGCGGTAGCGAGGTTCATAAAATTGATACAGGCTATAAGGAGGATAAAGATGGCTACGCTGCCGAATATGCGTATATATTGGATGCGACCGGCAGCAGGCTTCCCATTGACAAAGACATTGTGCAGGTATTGTTCATGGAACGGCTGCAGTCCGGCATGGACGTCGATGCCCTTTGGCTGCGACCCCAACTGCGTACGCAGGTATTGATTGATCTTGGTTTCCGCCATTAGTGGATCGGCTCCGGCTTCCAGCTGGATATAGCTGCGTATGTCATTGGTAGCGCCGTCAATATGAAGTTTTTGCTGCGCATCCCAGTTGATAAGGTAGTCGAACTTAAAGGTGTTGTTGAGTGGGAGGTCTTCGAATACTGCAGCGACCGTGAAATTGATGGAGTTCTCAAATCGCACAATCTTACCCATGGCCTCGTGCGGGCTTCCAAAGAAGATGCCGGCCATTTTACGTGAAATAGCGATACCGGATATGTCTTTTAGCGCGGTAGAAGGGCTCCCTTCGAGCAGCGGGAAGCTGAACATGTTGAAGAAATTCTCTCCGGCGCGTGAACCTTCCAGCTTGACAAGCTTATCACCTACCTGGAAGGTCTCAGCATGGCCCCAGGGCAGGATATAACCCGGTACATACAGGGCAAAGTTCTTTACTTCGGGTACGGTTTTGTTTATATCCTTTAATAAAAATGTGAAATGATTGGTGTCGACGCGTACCGGCGTTTGATAGTTGCCATACGTCTGTCCATCGGAAGTCACTGTCTGGTATACGGCATAGAGGTCCTTGCCATTGGCGTGGAAGTTGTCGACACCTTTTTCGTCCCTAATCCAGAGAAAGATAAAGATACAGCAGGTGATGCCCAGGGCAAGACCGAGTGTGTTGATGGTGGCGTATCCTTTGTGGCGGATGATGTTGCGCCAGGCGACAGTGAAATAGCTTTTTAGCATATGGCTTTTGATTGTGTGTGATCTTTGTCGGGTACGGGCCTTATTCCGTTCGCAGACTCATGTTTTACGGGTTGGGCCTGTCAGAAATATAGTCCCTCCCGTAAAACGTCTAATGATGGGCCTATCGGCCGAAGAGTCTCTCACTCCGTTCGCAGACTCTTCACGGGATTCATGGTGGCTGCTCTCAGTGACTGGAAGCTCACCGTCAACAGCGTGATCAATAACAGACCTATACCGGAGGCTGCAAAGATCCACCAGGAGATGTCCGTGTGATTGGCATAGTTCTGTAACCATTTGTCCATGGCATACCAGGCCAGCGGCATAGCAATACAGAAAGAGATAACCACCAGCTTGAGAAAATCCCTGGATAGCAGCCCCCACAGGGTAAAGACACTGGCGCCTAACACCTTGCGGACGCCAATCTCCTTGGTGCGCCGCTCGGCTACGAAGGAGGCCAGGCCAAAGAGCCCGATACAGGAAATAAAGATGGCCAGGGAGGTGAAGACCGATGCCAGGCTGCCAATGCGTTGTTCTGCCTCGAATTTTCGGGCATATTCGTCGTCGATGAAGTTATACAGGAAGGGGCTGCCGGGGTTATATTTTTTGAAGACGGTTTCCAGGCCGGCGAGCGCCTTGCTGGTCTGAATGCCGGGCCGGAGACGGATGACGATATAATTATAATAGGGAGTTCCCATAAATACGGCGGGTTCGATCCTCTCGTAGGGGGAGTTGGTGATCATATCTTTGACCACGCCAATGATGGTGAATTTCGTGCCGAACATGGTCATGGTCTCGCCAACGGGATTTTTGATACCTATCACTTTGGCGGCGGCTTCGTTGAGTATCATACCCGTGCTGTCGGTGGGATAATCAGTGCTGAAATCCCGGCCCTGGGTGATCTGCCATTTCACGGTGGTCCCGAATTCACGACTGACATTGACATTGCGGAAGAAGATAGATTCCTGGTCGGGTCTTTTCCCTCTCCAGTACAGTTCGTTATTGTTCATAAAGCCCGTAGGCTTCATGGAAGAGCGGGCAACGTTGGATGCAAGCTGCTGCTCCATGATGTCCGAGCGGAGGGCGTCAAAATGTTTGTATATGTCGGGGGTGTTCATCGACACCGTGACAAGGCTGTTACGGTTGTATCCGACGGAAAGATCTTGTGCATAGCTGATCTGCCGGAAGACGATGACCGTGCCGATGATCAGGGTCAGGGATACGGTAAATTGGAGCACCACCAATACCTGGCGCGGTATAGACGCATAACGGCCTGCCTTGAATGTACCTTTCAGCACCTGCACGGGGTCGAAGCGGGAAAGATAAAAGGCGGGGTAGCTGCCGGCAAGGATGCCTGTGAACAGGACAAAGCTTAGCGACAGTACCCAGAACCAGCTGTTGGTCCAGGGCATCGTCATTTCTTTAGCCGAGATGGAGTTGAAAAAGGGTAAGGATGCTTCCACCAACGCTATCGACAGCAGGAAGGACAGCAGCGTAATAAGCACCGACTCGCTGAGGAACTGGGCCACCAATTGTCTTTTCAGGGATCCGACGGTTTTTCGTATACCAACTTCCTTGGCTCTCTTTTCGCTGCGGGCGGTGGAGAGGTTCATAAAGTTGATGCAGGCCAGCAGCAGGACAAAGGCGCCGATGATACCAAAGAGCCATATGAACTGGATGCGGCCGCCGTCGGGCTTGCCATTCGTGAATTTATTATATAGATGGGCTTTGTCCAGGGGATAGACCAGGGCTTCTTCTTTCCAGCCTTTGATATATGAGGTGGGCAGGCTTTTTATCCGGGTTGAGGCTTGTTCGGCGGTGACGCCGGGGGCCAGTTCGACATAGATGTAACCATTGTGGTCGTCCCACTCGGTGTTCTTGCTATAATAGCCGTTTTCTTTATTATACCAGGGCATCACGAGCTTGAGGTCCGCCAGGGTAGTGTTTCGGGGGAGATCTTCATACACCCCACCTACACTGAATCGAGCATTGTTCCCTACAAGAATGGATTTATTGATAGGATCGGCGCTGCCGAATAGTGCGGTGGCGAGGGATTGGGAAATAAGGACGGTGGATGGATCGTTCGCGGCGGCAATGGAACCTTTTAGCATCCGGAACGTGAACATCGTGGGAAGTTCCTTATCGGCCCAGGCGCTATTGGCCATCAGCTTTTTATCATCATAGGCAACCAGCTGATCATAGGCAATGCTCATATGGGCGACGCTCGTGAAGAGCTCGTGGTACTGGGTCTTAAATGCCTGGCCCATGGGCATGGAGACGACGTTGCCTGTAAAGGACCCATCCGGGGTGGTCTGTGTGATCATACCCCGGGCGATGCGGCTGTGCCGTGCGTGATAATGGTCAAAGGATAGTTCGTCGAAGATCCATAGCCCGATGACGAGCGCAATAGCCATACCGGTAGCGAGACCGGCAATATTGATAAAGGAGGAGGTCCTGCTCTTCCGGAGATTGCGCCAGGCGATGCGGATATAGTTTTTGAACATAGAGGCAGTTATGCCTCAAAGGGCGACCAAAAAAGTGCCGGAATAATAGCGTATTGGTTGTTAGACTATTAGGTGGTGACGGGATGGGGAGAGTGTACGATTTTGATACGAGGACTGTGCGGAGTTGTTAAAATTAGTGAGATGACTTCCGTCAGTTGGGAGAATGCTCTATTTTTCAGATATGGGAAAGACTTCTTTTAGGGACTTTTTCAGGCTACCGGAATTAGCCTTGTTGCTGGCGACGCCGCTATTGCCTTTGGGAGGATGGACGTTGATGCTGATTGCTTCCTGGTTATTGCATGTGTGGTTGCGACAGGGCGATAAGGGACATACCAGTTCAGGCAGGAGGGCGCAGGTTATTGTTACAGTGGCTTCCTGTCTGATGATAGCTCTTATAGCGTGGGTTTGTAGTGCCATCCGTTTTACTCCGACGATACAGGATAATAGTCTGGCTGGTGTTTTCGTGTCACTCTTTGAAATACCCTTTTATCTGGCGGCGATATGGCCGGTGTACCTGCTGACGCTTTTGGCGGTGGGGATTTTTCTGCTGGCTCAGATCTCCTTTTGGGCGGTAGGGATCAGTCGTCTTTGGAGAACCAGAAAGGGGGCAGGATAAGGTAAATAAAAGAAAGAAGCACCAAGTCTTTTTCAGTATTTTCAACTTTCGTTGTTGTACTTATTGACCCGATGCTCCTGTGAGTTGTTTCTATCTTTTTACAGATTTCCACTTCTCAATTGAGTTGCTTCTTTCATTTGATTGATTTTTGCTTCTCAATTTCTACATCTAAGATACATTCATGAATACCCCGAATCCAAATTTTTTTCCTTTATGTTATGCACCCGTTATGCACTAAGTTATGCACATAGCCCTTGCTGGGAGCGGGTTTCAGCGAAATATTGAAATGTGTCTATGGGTGCTGGATGGGACGGGGATGGGGCTGGCGGCCGGTATTAACGTGGCATTAGCAATGCTTTACTTATTTTTTGATCACAAAATTTTGACCCCATGCGTAGCACATTTACCCTTGTTATCTTTTATTGGAGCCTTGTGGCCTGTGGTCGCACGAACACACCTGCGGAAAAACCTGCCGATCCCCAACCTCCTGTTGAGACACCAAAAGCCCTCGAGGATCATTCTTCCCTGTTGTCCAAGAGCCGGGGAGGCGAAGATCTTGTAGAAAGCCTGTACCAGGAGCTGGTAAAGAACGATCCCCGTCTGACAGAGCTGGAATCCCGGCTGGACCAATTGTCGGATCATCATGGCGACTCGATCAAACCCTTTGATAGCTATGACTACAAGAATAATGCTTATTACTCCTCCGCCAGGGAGCATATTAAGAACATGAAGGATTCTGCCCTTCGCAGGAAGATGGAACAATTGATCGCCGCCAGTGATACGGCTTATCAGGCATTGACGGCGAATCATCATGCGCTGCTGGCCGGCATCGATAAAAAAGCGCTGACGGTGGATGATCTCCATACCATGCTCGAGCTGACAAGGACGGCGGTTGTCATCAGGCAATATCAAAAAGGGCATTTGCCAGGAATGGGGCCATTGCAGCGCCTGCTCAAAGAATACGAGCGGGCGGGGGAAAAGACGATGGAAATGGTGGAGAGATAGGGGGATTTACCATAATTTGGTAAATCTAAAAAATTACCTATTTTTGGTAAAAGGTTTTGTTCAGGCGTGTTTTTTTGCATCAGACCTTTGTCCCATGCAGATACAATTCAAGAATACCTACCTGGAAAAAATCTTTGAAGGCAGGTCTGTAGCTGGTAAGCCCAGGTATAGCAGCGATGTTGTCCTTAAATTTCAGAAGACTGTCTTAAAGCTGAAGTATGCGGACAACCTGAAGGACATAAAGGCTCAGCGCGGCTTGAATTTCGAGGCATTAAAGGGTGATCTGAAAGGGTTTTTTTCCGTAATAATGGACTATAGCTATAGACTGATCCTCGCCCTGGATAAAGACAATATTTTGACAGTGACTGAGATTATCACCAAACATGATCTCACGAACCATTATCAATGACCATACATATGAGACAGGCTAATTATAAAGTACTTAATTCCCGAGGTAAAGAGGTACAAACGGATGTGGCCCTTCATCCCGGGGAAGTTTTGTTGGACGAATTGGAGGCTCGCGAGATTAAGAAAACCGCTTTTGCTGCACTGCTAGGTATCAAGCCCGGTCATTTGAGCGAGCTGCTTCACGGAAGAAGGCATGTCAGCGCTGCAATGGCATTAAAATTGGAAAAATTGTTGAACATTCCCGCAGAATACTGGATGCGTGTACAGATATATTATGATCTTTTTATTGAGAGGAATAAACCCAGGGAGATAGCTTAATCCTACATTCTGATCAATCCGGTCTTTATAATGGCTTCAACAGTGGGCGCACACTTTTGCAGAACTCCTGCAGATCCTCATAGTCGCAGCGATCGGCCATGGCAAACCCGCAATTATTAAAAGTAATGCGTAAGTATTCAATAAATGGGATGTCCCAGCTTTCAAACAGGCTGTCGATGGCAGGGTATGGGGTTATTTCGAGGCAATAACAGTCGCCGCTGATATTATCTTTTTGCAGATTGTCAGCCGAAGCCCTTTGTATATAACAGCAATATTAAAGGCCGCACGATGGAAGGTCGTTCGCAGCACCTTATCGATCTGGGGAAAAATTGCAGGATCAAATGCTATTTCGCCCAGGGCATATATTTCTTCATACACCGCCTGGGTTTCGCCTTTTAAGTATCTGTCGGACAGGGTCATATTGGGTTTTGAGAACCTAAAAATAAGAGAATTCCGCGTGGAGAGGTGGTATGTCTTTTGAGGCCGCTTATTTAAAAACCAATGAAAAGCATATACCTATCCGGCCTGGGACTTGGGCTGCTATTCCTGGTCGCCGCCGGCTGTAAAAATGATTCCAGCACAGACAGCGTAAAACAGGCTGAAAAAGAGAACAATGCCAATACCGACAGTCTTCAAAAGGAGAAATCTGTCACCGACTCGTCGACTGCCGTACCTTCTAAGGCGGACGCGGCTTTCCTGGTGAAGGCATACAGCGGCGGGATGATGGAAATTCAGCTCGGCAAGCTGGCGATGTCCCATGCTGCCCACCAGGGAGTAAAGGAATTCGGAGCGTTGATGGTGCAGGACCATGGTATGGGTGGGGATACGTTACGGTCGCTGGCCCTGGGCAAACGGATCGTGCTACCGGATTCTGTCTCCAATGATCAAAAAAAGGAGCGGGACAACTTGACAAAAAAGCATGGGTTGGAGTTTGACCGCAGCTATATCAGCCTGATGGTAAAGGACCATAAAGACGATATCGATGAATTTGAGAAGGCGGCTAAAAATGCAAATGACCCTGATATCAGGGCCTTTGCACAGAGGAACCTGGCAATGCTGCAACAGCACCTGGATTCTGCCCAGCGCCTGAACAAAAGAGTAGGCAGGTCGCTGTCAGGACCGAATATGACGCCGCCATATTGATCGCCGTGGCTCATTGCTGATTCTCCACAAAATAGGTGATCGCCCGGCTGAGAAATTCGGCAAAGGCGGGATTGGGCTGGCCGTCGATGATGGTGTACCGCTCGTCCTGTGTATACATCTCGCCGAGGCATTTGTAAGCCTTCCATTGAGGGTCAGTTTCGTTGGCTGTACCCCAAAACTGGCGGATCTGCCGGTAGTGCAGCCGGACAGCTTCCTGTACCTCGGGACTGGCAGGATCACTATGACTCAGCGTAGCCAGCTTTTTCCAATTGTCGGCAAAGGTGGTCTTTAATCCTGCCAGGTTTTCGCGGGTCATGGTCAGCAATTGCATTTCAGATTTTTCGACGGCGTCCTTGCCCCATTTTTCCTGGGCCTCTTTCCTCCATCCTTCTGCCTTCTCCTTTGGCAGTCCTTCATAAAGCTCTTCATGTGATAACATAACATCTCCTTTTTTTAAGTGTTGAATGGTTTTGTCGATAGTAGTGAGCAGGCCGTCGATCCTGTCTTTTCTGGCCAGCAGCGCGACACGATGACCTTCCAGCGCCCTGATCCTGTCGAAACCGGGGTCATCCAAAATGTCTCCGATGTCCTTTAGCGGGAAGTCCAGCTCTTTATAAAAAAGTATCTGCTGCAGACGTAACAGCTCTTTTTCCTCATAGATTCTGTAGCCGGCCTCTGTCCGGACGGAAGGTTTTAGTAATCCTATCTCGTCGTACAGGTGCAGGGTACGTACGCTGACGCCGGCCAGTCGGGCCAGCTGTTTGACGGAATAATGCTTTTTCACGATGTCTTTTTAGCTGTCTATGCAAACATAGGCTATGACGTAGGGTAAGAGTCAAATTTTTAGACAACTATTTTTTTGACCAGTGCCAGTCAGGGCGCCGGGAATGCCGTAGCGGGAGAAGGCATGCGGGGAGGTTTGGCCGGTGTTTCTTGCTGTTCCGTCCGGCTGATAAAGGTCGGAAGATAAAAAGCTGCCTTGACAAGCGTCTTCATCAAGAACCATGTGGCCCTGGCAGTGAACTTCAGCGCTTTTTTCATGGGAGGGATCAGGTTGTCGTATTGATGGAGCCGATCTGAGCTGGATTTGCGGATCATAGTATGGTCTTTTTACAGAGAGGTACTATGAAAATAATGCCAGCCAAAGAGCTTTGATTATGAGACTTTTAGGTGGCTTCACGTACTGGGAAAGTGGAAA